>Ga0114919_10005405_pt1 | contig 10196 bp, 7 predicted proteins | sample BlataG_FD_88682 | JGI IMG/M metagenome (GOLD analysis project Ga0114919, IMG submission 88682) | Deep subsurface microbial communities from Black Sea to uncover new lineages of life (NeLLi) - Black_00105 metaG | ecosystem: Environmental > Aquatic > Marine > Oceanic > Sediment | place: Atlantic... | reverse complement strand
GTGATGAAGGAGGTTATACAGTATATGTCCCCTCTCTGCCTGGATGTATTAGTGAAGGAGAAACAAAAAAAGAAGCATTGAAAAACATACAAGAAGCTATTGAATTATATTTAGAGCCCATTGTAGATAACTATTCCAGCTCATCGACCAAATAAACGTTCTACTTTATCTCATATATTAAAACAAGCTTATCTTACTGTAGAACAATTAAATGAATTATTATAAAAATATATATACAAACTTAATGTAAATTAAGAATATAATGATATAAAAAACGCGTAACAATTGCTTACATATGACAAGAACCCCGCCGTACTTCGTTCTTGCAGGTGAAGCAAGACGTTAGGATTATTGGATTGGATTTTGATTTTAAATAATCCTTTATACATAGAAAGGAAGGAACCATGGAAACCGGTAAATCATTACTTAAAAAAGCTTTGCTCTTAAAACCGCGAGATCGATTCTTGTTGGTCGATGGACTTGTTCGTAGCCTTGATGAGCCAAATAAGGAGATTGAAGCGATCTGGGCCGAAGAGGCTGAAAAACGACTAAGAGCGCATAGGGAAGGGAAAACACAAGGAGTCCCATTTGAAGACGTTTTTGGAGAAGAACTGTAAAAATGACAATTGTTTTTGATAAACTCGCCCAACTGGAATTGGACGACGCATCGGAATACTACGAACTTGAAATGCCAGGTTTGGGCGCACGATTTAGAGAGGAGGTCAAGCGTGGAATCCGCAGAATTCGTGCATATCCTGACGCCTGGGCCAAAGAAAAAGACGATGTGAGAAGGTGCCTCCTTCACAAATTCCCGTACAAGATTCTCTATTCAATTGAAGAGAATTACATTTATATTATTGCGATTGCGCATTTTCATAGGTGCCCGGATTACTGGGTCGACCGTATCTTGGAGAAATCCTAACAACCGCTTAAGCGGAGCGTTATGCATTTAGAAACTTAACTGTATATAAAAAAGCATTTGCACTTTCCTGCGATTAAAAGCGACTAAAAACACAAAAGAGTTAGTCGAACCGGATGGCTTTTACCGGTGAAATTCTTGAAATCAGATAGGAAGGTATAATGAGCATTAAAACAGTTAAAACCAGTGTCCCCAGATTCAGACCAAAAAAATAAAGGAGATTAAAATTAACCGGGACAGTTGAAAGATAATAAGAAGATTCATCAAGTTTGATAATTCCAAAATAATGTTGCAACAGGCAAAGCCCGATGCCGATAATGTTCCCATAAAATAATCCTTTTGTGACGAGATATGCAGAATGGTAGAGAAAAACTTTTCGGATGCTCCAGTTTTGGGTACCTACGGCTTTCAAAATTCCTATCATATTTGTTCTCTCCAGAATCAGGATCATCAGACCGGAAACCATATTAAAGCCGGCAACAATCAACATAAGAATAAGTATAATCCAGACATTCATATCCTGGAGATTTAACCAGTCGAAGATTTGAGGATACTGCCGGATAATATTCCGGATCTTCAATCTTGATCCGTCTTCTTCAAATCCAAAACCAACTTCCTGTTGAACCACCCATGTCATTTCCTCCAAATCCTCAAAATTATCAAGTATAATTTCAAATCCGCTAACTTCATTGTCAGACCAGTTATTCAGTTTCTGAATATGTCCGATATCAGCAATAACATAAATCTTGTCAAATTCTTCAAGACTGGTTTCATATAAACCTGATACGGTAAATTTTCTTATCCGGGGAGGTTCCTGAACAAAGTACATAGAAAATGAATCTCCAACCTTTAACTTTAATAATTGAGCAATATATTTCGAAATCAGAACCTTATTTGTTTTAATGGTATCCGTAACCCGGAAGGCTACTCCGTCAGTAAGGTTTTTTTCAAAAAAAGTCCAGTCAAAGTCACTTCCAACTCCCTTTAATACTACACCCTGAATATCGGTTTCGGTTTTAATAATACCGGCTTTTGTGCCGAATACTTGTATATGTTTAATCCCTGGCAGATTTACCATTCGGGGATAAAACTCCTGGTTTTTTTTAACCGGCTTCGTTTCAAATGAGGTATTGGAATCGTAATTGAGAATCTGGATATGAGATCCAAAACCGATTACCTTATCTCGTATTTCATTTTTAAAGCCGGTAACAATTGCAGTGGCGATTATCATTACTGCCAATCCCAGGGCAATTCCTATTATAGCAATAAAAACAATTGGGCGTGAGATCCTCGTTGAAGAATCTTCCTCTGAAATAAGCCGTTTCGCTATGAATAGTTCAGTGTTCATTTGAGTTGGGTGACGGGGTGGAACAAAAGTAATGATTAAATTCCGATAGAGTTTTAAATTTATTTATATTGCGGTTTTACTACAATAATCCAAGACCGATGGTCTTGTCTTTAGATAGCAACTTAAATGTTGAGAGAACTAATATTTACCTACGGGACAATATTCCAGTTTTGCTGCAATAACAACTGATAATCTGTGATTGAATGATGAATTAACTGGTTAGTTACATATTTTTTAACAGCACAAATATTTTATATTATGAAAACCACATGTCATTTGTTAATCAACCTGGGCTTAATCATTATTGCATCCCAGTTATTATTTTTTTGCGGGAAGTCAAATCGGGAAATTATTACCGGGGCCGAAAGAACCGAAATGTATCTTCCTTTTCTGGAAGGTAAAAAAATTGCCCTGGTTGCCAATCATACTTCCAAAATAAAGGATACTCATCTTCTCGATAGTTTGTTGTCTTTGGAAATTGGCGTTACGAAGGTATTTACACCTGAACATGGGTTCAGGGGAACAGCCGATGCCGGGGAGCAATTGTCAGATTATACAGATCAGGAAACCGGTATTCAGGTTATTTCATTGTATGGAGAAAAGAAAAAACCATCACCAGATGATCTTTCAGGAATTGATCTGGTAATGTTTGATATTCAGGATGTGGGCGCGCGTTTTTACACGTATATTTCCACACTTCATTATGTTATGGAGGCATGTGCTGAGAATAATGTTGATTTCCTGGTACTTGACCGTCCCAATCCAAATGGTTTTTATGTTGATGGTCCGGTGCTGGATACTGCCTGCAGGTCGTTTGTTGGAATGCATCCTGTGCCGGTTGTTCATGGAATGACTGTTGCTGAATATGCACGGATGATCAACGGTGAGAGATGGCTGAAAGACAGCTTAACATGCAATCTGAAATACGTGAAATGTGAAAATTATGACCACAACAAGGCTTATGAATTGCCAATAAAACCTTCTCCAAATCTTCCTAACCTCCGGTCTGTGTATCTTTATCCCTCATTATGTTTCTTTGAAGGGACCTGTATGAGTGTGGGACGTGGGACAGATTTTCCTTTCCAGGTATTTGGTCACCCGGCATACGTGAATGAAACATTTTCATTTACACCGGGGAGTAATGAAGGTGCATCGAATCCGAAATATTCAGGGATTGAATGTAAGGGAGTTGACCTCAGAGATATTGAATACAGGTTTTTCTGGCAGGAACGGAGAATCATCCTGGACTGGCTTATCGATGCTTATAATAACATGAAGGAGAATGGAGATTTTTTCAACAGCTATTTTTCGAAACTATCGGGAACACAAGAACTGCAGAAGCAAATTGAATCCGGGAAAAGTCCTGAAGATATTTATAAAACTTGGGAAGCAGACCTTATACAATATAAGCAAATCAGGAAAAAGTATTTGCTCTATCCGGATTTTGAGTGATCCGCACGCTAAATCAGGAATTATGATAAAAGCATAATAAAAAAATAAATATCAGCATGTATGAAATAAATAGATAATCAGACTGGTATGACGAATTCCAAATAACCCCACTAAAATAATAGTGAAAAAACTATGAAAATAGTTGCAAAACTAAAAAAATAGTAGTATGTTTGTATTATGATAACACTTACCAAAGCTGAAGAACAAATCATGCATATTCTTTGGGATCTGCAAAGGGCAGTGGTTCGGGATGTTTTGGGACAATTACCTGATCCCAAACCGGCTTATAACACTGTTTCGACGGTTATAAGAGTACTGGAGAATAAAGGATTTGTAAGCCACAAGTCCTATGGAACTACCAATGAGTACTATACTCTTGTCTCAAAAAAAGAATATACAAAGTTCCGTTTTGGGGAATTAATGCAGAAATACTTTAACAATTCATTTCCCCAGATGGCTTCTTTTTTCGCAAAAGAAAATAAGTTAAGTATCCGGGAACTGGAAGAAATGATGCGGGAGATACGGGATGACCTGAAGGAAAATGAAAATAAGTCATGAATACATTTTTTAACTATCTGCTTCAAACGGCTATTGCACTGGCTGTTTTTTATATGCTATATTGGTTTCTTTTAAGAAAAGAAACTTTTTTCCGGATAAATAGGTTTTATTTTCTGGCAGCTTCTATATTTTGTATGATTCTTCCGGCTATTAACCGGGCTTTTTTACCTGTTGCTCATGAAATTCCTGCTATTCGGGTTATTCATGACGGATATGTATATCTGAATGAAACGTTTATTATAGATCCTGTAACTATTAGTCAGGGAAAAAGTATTTTATTTTCCTGGCATGGGGTTGTTTTAATTTTATATCTGACAGGTGTTATTTTACTGGCAGTCCGGCTATTTTATCAGACAGGATTCCTAATTCATGAAATCAGGAAATACGGTGTCCGGGAAATATCCGGGATGAAAGCAGTGGTCAGCAAACAGATACAAAGTCCTTTCTCCTTTTTCTCGTACATTTTTTTACATCCTTCTCAGATTAATGAAAGTAATTTGTCGAATATTATTATGCATGAAAAGGAACATATAAAACAACGCCATGGCATTGATTTGTTTGTTGTAGAATGTTTGAGTGTTTTTCAATGGTTTAATCCCTTTGTGTGGTTTTACAGAAGGTCGGTTAAGGAAACCCATGAATTTCTTGCCGACCGCGCCGTCATACGGCAGGGAATTCCCTTGCAGAACTACCAGAACTTATTACTCGGGTTTTCCATGGGACAAACCTATATGGGATTGGTACATACGTTTAATTATTCACTTAGTAAAAAAAGAATGATCATGATGAAAAAAAGTAAATCACCGAATCGAAGGAAATGGCGAGTATTATTTCTTATTCCTGTGTTAGTATTGCTTAACCTGGCATTTTCCAATCCTTTTTCCGGAGGAAGTACCTTTGAGGATCAAAAAGGTTCAACAGAAAGCAATCTGGTAAAAGGGAAAGTGACAGCAGAGGATACAAATAAACCACTACCAGGGGTCAATGTTATCATAAAAGATACTTATACAGGTACAATAACAGATAAGAACGGAGATTTTTCCCTGGAAGTTAAGGAAGAGAACATAATGCTGTCTGTTTCCTTTATCGGATATGAAACCCTTGTGATAAAAGCTAAAAAGGGTGAATTTTTAAATATTGTTTTAAAACGGAAGACAGACAAAAAGGAACTCGATTACCCTGAAAAGGAGCCTGTTACACAATTAAGTTCAATTTATGCCGGTTTAAATATAATCGATGGAAAAGAAGTCACAAAGGAAGAAGCAGTAAAACTTCAACAGGATCCTGAACATATACAGTCCATCAGTGTTCTAAAGGGTGAAACTGCAGTTGAAAAATACGGGGAAAAGGGAAAAAACGGGGCGATGATTTTTACAACAAAGGATCATGTAGCGACTAAATCAAATATGTCCTATATCTTAACAGAAGGTTACCTGATTAAAGGGAAGGTGATCGCTGAGGATACAAAAACCCCATTGGCTGGAGCGAGTATAATAATAAAAGATTCCCATACAGGTACTATAACCGATTTAAATGGGGAATTTTCTCTGATGGTTAAACAGGAAGGAGTTGGGTTATATATTTCTTATGTGGGATATAAGACCATCCAGGTGAAATCTGAAAAAGGTAAATACTTGAATCTCAAATTAGAACGGGAAACTTACCGGTTAGAGTTAGATTACAAGGAGGTAAAAAAGATAGATGACACTCCACCACCTCCTGTAGAACCCACAAAATCATTTCAGGATGAGAAATTTGTGGTTGTTGAAGATGTCCCTCATTTTCCAGGAGGTAATCAAGCTTTAGTTGAATATATTTCCTCAAATATAAAGTATCCCAAGGATGCTCTTAAGGAGGGGAAATCAGGTAAAGTCCTGGTGACAGTGAGGATAAATGAAAAAGGTGAAGTTACAAATACCAGGGTGACAGAAGCTGTTCATCCCTTGCTTGATAAAGAAGCGTTACGCGTTATCAGCACCATGCCTGACTGGAAACCGGGCACACAACACGGAAAATATGTAAGTTGTGATCTGATTCTACCCATAGAATTTAAGCTGGAGTAAGAGTGCAGTGTTTTCAGTACAACGATCCTCCCGGATCGTTGATTCATGTGTTGCAAACGAACCGGAGCTTCGTTTTACAATGTCCTTCCCGGATATACTTTCAGGGCTTCTTCAAGGCACTTCATTGCTATTTTCAGGTCTTCAATTTTCAGTACATAAGCAATTCGAACTTCCTGTTTGCCAAGTCCGGGCGTTGCATAAAATCCGGATGCAGGAGCAAGCATAACGGTAGCATTATTATATTTAAAATCGCTCAGCAACCATTGTGAGAATTTATCCGCGTCGTCAACCGGCAAGTGAGTTACCGTATAAAAAGCCCCTTTCGGAAGGGGACAAACCACGCCTTCCATTTTATTTAAAGCATTTACCATAAAATTCCGGCGTTCAATATATTCCCGGTGTACTTCCTTGAAATATTCCGGGGGTGTTTCCAGTGCAGCTTCAGCAGCAATTTGACCAAAAGATGGCGGGCTTAACCTGGCTTGTGCAAATTTTAATGCTGTTTGAATAATTTCCCGGTTTTTGGTCACAAGTGCACCTATCCGGGCTCCGCATGAACTATAACGTTTGGAAACGGAATCCATCAAAATAACTTGTTCATCAACGCCCTCAAGGTGCATAGCAGAGAAATGTGACTGCCCGTCGTAGCAAAATTCGCGATACACCTCATCGGAAAAGAGGTAAATATCATACTTCTTAATGATTTCTTTCAATTTAAGTAATTCCTCCTTAGAGTATAAATATCCCGTTGGATTATTCGGATTACATATGATGATCCCTTTGGTTTTAGGTGTGATCAGCCTTTCAAATTCTTCAATTGGGGGCAGTGCGAATCCGTTCTGAATCGATGCGGTTACAGGTTTTATCTCAACGCCGGCAGCAATTGAAAAACCGTTATAGTTAGTATAATAAGGTTCGGAAATAATCACTTCTTCTCCCGGGTTAAAGCATGACAACATTCCGAATAAAATAGCCTCTGAGCCTCCTGTTGTGATAAGGATCTCATTATGGTCAACATGAATGTCGAGGTTTTGATAATATTTTGCCAATTTCCTGCGGTATGACTCGATACCGGCTGAATGACTGTATTCGACTACTTTCAGATCGGTATTTCTAATGGCACTAAGGGCAACTTCCGGAGTCGGAATATCTGGCTGCCCGATATTCAAATGATAAACAGTTTCCCCCTTTCGCTTGGCTTCCTCCGCATATGGAACCAATTTTCTGATTGGGGATTCCGGCATACGAATTCCTCTTTCTGATATTTTTGGCATAGTAGTTTGTATTATTGAACCATTTTTCCAATACATTACAAATTTAGTAAAGAATGAGGATTTTTAATATGTTTAAAATCATAATCTTATTTCATAGGTCATTCTCTCAAATTTGAATTTATTCCTGTTTAAATGAGAAAGAGGGAATATTATAGGATACAGGTAAAATTTATATTTTGCAACAATAATTAATATTATTGAGACAGACACTAATTAGAGTCTGTCAATAATGTCGATAAAATAAAAAAATGAATAAATTCATAAAGTTGGTAGGATTGTTACTAAAATTGTGAAGTATTACACTGCAGGCAGGCGCAACTTGGGTTAATTAGAAGATGCTGTATAAATTTTTTAAAATAACTTTTTACTTTTGTCCTTTATCTTTTATCTTCTGTATGTATAATGCAGGTTATAAAAGTATTCAATAAAAACCGATATATGGATATACCTTCAAAATACAACCCTGCCTTAACCGAAGACAAATGGTATAAGTACTGGCTGGATAATGGTTTTTTCAGATCGGAACCTGATAACCGGGAACCCTATACAATTGTCATTCCGCCGCCCAATGTAACCGGAGCTCTTCATATGGGGCATATGTTAAACAATACCATTCAGGACATTTTAATTCGCAGGGCAAGGATGCAGGGTAAAAACGCTTTATGGCTTCCTGGCACAGATCATGCTTCAATTGCCACCGAGGCAAGAGTTGTAGCCAGGTTGAGAGAAGATGGAATAGAAAAATCCCGGATAACCCGCGAGGAATTCCTCAAATATGCCTGGGAATGGAAAAAGAAACATGGAGGAATAATCCTCGAACAGTTAAAAAAGTTAGGTGCATCATGCGACTGGGAACGGACTAAATTTACCTTGGATGATGATATGTCGGAAAGTGTTATCCGGGTTTTTATTGATCTGTATAACAAAGGGTATATATATCGCGGTGTCAGGATGATAAACTGGGATCCCAAGGCAAAAACAGCCGTTTCGAATGAAGAAGTAATTTTTAAGGAAGTTCAGTCGAAATTATACTACGTCCGGTATAAAATTGATGGAAAGGATGAATGGTTAACCATTGCTACTACCCGGCCTGAAACAATACTGGGTGATACAGCCGTTTGCGTTCATCCCGAAGATAAAAGGTATAAGCATCTGATTGGTGAAAAAATAATTATTCCCCTGGTTAACCGGCCGGTTCCAATTATTGCTGATGAATATGTTGACAGGGAATTTGGGACAGGAGTGTTAAAAATTACGCCGGCACATGATGAAAATGATTATGAAATAGGTCTGAAGCATGATCTTGAAGTCATAAATATTTTCAATGAAGATGGCACCCTGAATGAGAATGCCCAAATTTTTACCGGGGAAGACAGGTTTGTTGCAAGAGATTTGGTAACGGAAAAACTCCGGGAAGAAGGACATATTGATAAAATAGAAGATTATGTGAATAAGGTTGGATATTCAGAGAGAACCGAGGCAGTCATTGAACCAAGGTTGTCAAGGCAGTGGTTTCTTCGTATGAAAGAATTGGCAAAACCTGCTCTTGAAAATGTCATGAATGATTCGATAAAGTTACATCCGGCGAAATTTAAGAATACCTACCGGTACTGGATGGAAAATGTAAGGGATTGGTGTATTTCGCGCCAGTTATGGTGGGGGCACCGTATTCCTGCTTATTATTTACCGGAGAGCGATGAGTTTGTTGTAGCAGATACCCCGGAAGCAGCGCTTGACCTGGCAAAGAAAAAAACCGGAAATCCTTCTTTTGATATTGAGGATTTGAAACAGGATGAGGATGTGCTGGATACATGGTTTTCATCATGGCTTTGGCCGATATCCGTATTTGACGGCATCAGAGATCCCCGGAACAAGGATTTCACCTATTATTATCCTACGAATGATCTTGTTACGGCTCCAGAAATATTGTTTTTCTGGGTTGCAAGAATGATTATTGCAGGGTATGAATATTGCAATGAAAAACCTTTTCATAACGTTTATCTTACCGGAATAGTGCGTGATAAGCTTGGGAGAAAGATGTCTAAATCACTGGGTAATTCTCCTGAGCCCCTGGACCTTATCAGGAAATACGGCGCTGATGGTGTCAGGGTGGGAATGCTGTTGTGTTCCCCGGCAGGAAACGATCTGTTATTTGATGAAAGTCTTACGGAACAGGGCAGGAATTTTGGCAATAAGATATGGAATGCCTTCAGGCTGGTAAAAAACCGGAAAGTAGATTCTGAACTTGATCAGCCAAAAGCTTCAGCAATTGCAGTTGAATGGTTTAATGCCAGATTGAATCAGTCAATTAGAATACTCGATGATCAGTATTCAAAATACCGGTTGTCAGAAGCGCTGATGAACCTGTACAAATTATTCTGGGACGAATTTGCTTCATGGTATCTTGAGATCATTAAACCCGCTTATCAGCAACCGATCGACAAATTGACGTATGAATCCACTATTGAGTTTATAGAAAAGCTTATCAAGCTCCTGCATCCTTTTATCCCGTTTATTACAGAGGAGATCTGGCAAAAAATAAAGGATAGACTTGAAGGCTCTAGTATTATGGTTTCTAGTTT
>Ga0114919_10005403_pt1 | contig 10199 bp, 5 predicted proteins | sample BlataG_FD_88682 | JGI IMG/M metagenome (GOLD analysis project Ga0114919, IMG submission 88682) | Deep subsurface microbial communities from Black Sea to uncover new lineages of life (NeLLi) - Black_00105 metaG | ecosystem: Environmental > Aquatic > Marine > Oceanic > Sediment | place: Atlantic... | reverse complement strand
ATTTCACCAGCACCTCACATCTCCGGTATCCACATGGACGAAATCGGACTCAGGATAATACCCTACGCCGCCGGCTTGCATCTTCATACAGATATTGCTTAACCTTTTGGTATCACAGTCCGGAACCCGGATATCGGCGGCCTTTCCTTGCATATGCAGACTATTCTTTGAAACGGCCTTGGTTTTTTTACGGAGCATGGCGTTTGTTTCAGGAGAACGGTATCCCGAAATGATATGGAATTGAGCGCCATCACCCATGGCCTTAGAAATAGTATGGAGAAAATCGATAAGATCTTTATGGATGGGTTTAATTTTTCCTGAATAATGATCACGAAAAATATAATTGATTTTTCTCAAGGCATTGGGTCGATACCGGCCTTGGGTGTAATAGCAGACCTCAAGCCTTTCATTGGTATGCGTATTATAGAAGGACAGCCTGCGTTTCGGAGTCAAAAAGCGATTGATTGACGCAACAGCCGACATGGGGAATAGGCCGCTCACAGCTGTTTGTGCCCCGATTTTTAAAAAACCGCGACGGTTACAATACATTTTTTTAATTTCACTTCTTTTTATCGAATATCGGCAACGCTAACCCGGATAAGTCTGGAAAGTGACTAAAATTTGGCCATCTAACTATCAGAAGAATGAGGCGGTAGTCAAACTATAAATCTTAAACCAGCAGGGTAAGCGCATTTGATTTCGGTGCAGCGTAGCGTCGTGGAGCGTTCTCCCTGTATTGGGATTCAAATGCGTTTGCCCTGGTAAGTGCCGGCATATGCCTTGACACTTGGAAATAGGGTGCATAAAGTAAAAAGCTTGGCCCAGAGGTCCAGGCTTTGATTATCCCCAGAGGGGATTTGCTTTGTTGGAAATTCATTGACTTATTGAAATCCCAAATATCAAATTACAAATATCAAACAATTTCCAATGACCGAAATTCGAAAATCCAAACAATGTCTCGCCCTGGAAGGTTTTGGTCATTGAATATTGGAATTTGAGATTTACCCGCCTGAGGCGGGTTAATTTGTAATTTGGTGCTTGTAATTTGTGATTTTAGACACAAAACTCCAAGGCAGAGCTATCTATCTCTGACCTGGCCCAGAGGACCAGGTTTTCAATGTAAAAATAATAAAGGAGGTATGCCATGAAAAGACTATTAAAATGGGGAATTATCGTAATTGCAAGCTTGGTGGTGATCATCATCGCAGCCATTTTGATCATTCCCAGGGTTGTGGATGTTCAAAAATACAAGACCGAGCTTGAGAAAAAAATTGCCCAAGCTTCCGGACGTCCCTTTTCCATCGGTGATGATCTTCGTCTTTCTGTTTTTCCCTGGGCCGGCATCTCGTTCTCTGATTTTCAGTTAGGCAATGTTAAGGGATTCGAAGAAAAGGACTTTGTAAAGGTTAAATCCTTTGAAGCCAGAATCAAACTCCTCCCTTTGTTATCTAAAGATATCCAAGTTAAAAAGTTTATCTTAAATGAACCCCGCATGGTTTTGGTAAAAAACAAAGGCGGTCGTGTAAACTGGGAGCTGCCCAAAAAAACCGCCCAACCAAAAAAGGACGAAAAAATACCGGTTGGAAAAATTTCTGAGACGGGTCTACCGATTAGTGCTCTATGGGTTGGAGATTTTTCCATAAAAAATGGGGAGGTTCTGTGGATTGACCATGTAGCGGGTACACGTAAACAAGTGTCAGATATCAATCTAACCCTGCAAGAGGTATCGCTGGATCGGCCCGTGCAGCTTAAATTTTCTGCCGTTCTGGACAAACAACCGTTGTCCATTCAAGGATCTGTCGGACCGGTGAGCAAAGGTTTCCAAGAGGGATCCGTTTCCATGGATTTATCGTTAACGGCTCTAAATGAGTTAACCCTTCGGCTCAAGGGAGCCCTCGAAAATCTGGCGGTTAGCCCCGGCGTTGAGTTGGATCTGGATGTGGCTGAATTTTCACCTCGTAAAATAGCGGCAGCCTTGGGACAGACGTTTCCCATCCAAACGGCCGATCCTCACGTTTTGAATCGCATGACCCTCAACGCCCATATCAAAGCAGACTCGAAAAAACTGTCGGTCTCCAACGGCATCCTGGGTCTGGATGAATCCAAGCTGAATTTTTCCATGAAAGCCACTGATTTTTCCAAACCTGATGTGAAATTTGATCTGGATCTGAATCAGATTAACCTGGATCGATATTTACCTCCAAAATCCGACAAGAAATCGTCCGCAAAACAACAGGATCAAGAGACCAAATCTAAAAAAATGGAAATGAGCAAAGAATCTGCCCCCGGACCGATAAAAAAGACGGATTACACACCCCTGCGCCGACTAATCCTGGATGGGCAACTGAAAATCCATACGCTCATTGCAAATAAAGCAAAAATTCAAGATGTAATCCTGAAAATCCATGCAAAAAACGGGATATTCAACCTGGATCCCCTGAAATTAAATATGTATCAGGGAAATGTGTCCGGCAAAGCCACGCTCAACGTGACCAAAGATGTGCCCGAGAGTAATATAAGCCTGATCGTCAACAAAGTTGAGTCCGGTCCGTTACTGAGGGACGTTTTGGATAAGGATATTTTGGAAGGTGTTATGCAGGCAAACGTAATCTTGGCGATGGCCGGCGTCGATTCCGCGGTATTCAAAAAAACGTTGAATGGCAAGGGCGAATTGTTGTTCAACGACGGCGCCATAAAAGGAATCGATCTTGCCGGAATGGTCCGAAATGTCCAGGCTGCGTTTGGTCTTGCAGAAAAATCAGATCAGAAACCTAAGACGGATTTTGCGGAACTTAAAGCTCCCTTTACCATCGCCAATGGGGTGCTGAATACACCGGAAACCAGTCTTAAGTCACCGTTGCTGCGAGTCATTGCAAACGGAAATGCCGATCTCGTAAAAGAAACTTTAGATTTCCGGGTAGAGCCCAGGGTCGTCGGCACGATCAAGGGACAGGGGGATGAAAAGCAGCGTTCCGGAATCATGGTCCCTGTGTTGGTAACAGGAAATCTCTCTTCTCCAAAATTTCGACCGGATTTAAAAAGCGTTGCCAAACAACAACTCCAAGAAAAAGTCTTAGAATCAGAAAAGGTCAAAAAAATATTGGAGAAAGAGGAGCTGAAGCACCTTCAAGAAACAACCAAAGGCCTGCTAAAAGGATTGCTTGGCCAGTAGCCCCCATAAGCGCTAAGTTGTTTTGTAAACATTCACAGGTTACATTTATGCCGTACAGGGTTGTTTTGAAAGATAAACGTCGAACATCGAACAGACTGAACATCGAACATCGAACGTCCAACGTTGAACATCGAATAATGATGTCGCTCCGCTCCGCAATTTAATTTCATTTATTTTCAAAAATCCGATGTCAAACCTTGAATGACTATTTCTTTTTCTTTTCAGCCCTCCGGGGCATAGGCCCCTACGGGCCGGAGGCCGTTTTGATACTCGTAACAAAAATCTTAATTAATTCTTCTGTTTCCTCTAAAATATCTTTTAGTAGTTCAGGTTTTTAATTGATGGTACCTTCTGAATAAGTTTTAACCATCTTTGGGTTCCCTTTTTCCCATTCAACATTCGATGTTGGACGTTCGATGTTCGATGTTCATCTTTTTCAGTAAACCTTCCACAGTCCTTCCGGCGCAAAAAATAACTTAACGCTTATGGTGCGAAGCCCATAAGTTGTAGGATTTCTGTAAAAAGCATGGTCGTCAATGATTCATATGCGGCTTTTCTGACGTATTATTTTTTTTCTTAAAAGGATATGTTATCAATATTTTGGTCCCTTTCATCGGGCGTGATTGAATCGTCATTCGACCTTGAAGCAGGTTGACTCTTTCTTTCATGCTTCGAAGTCCCATCCGCTTCTCTTTATCTAATTTGAGTTCCCGGGCCTTTACATCAAAACCTTTGCCGTCGTCTTCAATGCGAAGGATGATATTCGGGGACGATCCCACCATTTTAATGGTCGCCCGTGTGGCATGGGCGTGTTTACGGATATTGTTCAGGCCTTCTTGAACCAAACGGTAAAAATGGATTTCAGTATTGGAATCAAAAATCAACTTATGTATACCGGCCGATTGAAAGTCCACTTTCAATCCACTATTTTTTGAAAACTCTTCACAATATATCTCAAGCGCCTTCACAAGGCCCATCTCATCCAAAGCAGGCGGCCGTAAATCATAGGCCAGATTCCGAACAGCTGTGATTGTCTGGTTGATAAGATTGGAATATTTTGCCATCTTCACCTTTAATTCATGAGGTATTGCCGGTTGATCGTCGAAAATCAGATCACAGCCGATTTTCAGTGTAGAAAGGTTTTGGGCGATGCTGTCATGCAGCTCATAAGAAATCATCCGCCGTTCATGCTCCTGGGCTTGCATCAGCATTTGAGAAAGATTGAAAACAAGATCTTCGGCCCGCTTGAGCTCGGTAATATCCATCGCCGCCACAATAACCCCTTTGGATAAATCAGACGAATCCAGAGCGCTTCCCTGAAGAAAGCATTGAATTTTTCTACCACCCTTGGTCACCCACCGTGTCTCCAAATTTCCGACTCCCTTTTCCTCAATTTCGGAGTAAAACTCGTGACCCACACGTTTATACTCCTCAGCATCCGAATAAAGCACTTTGGTGCTTTTCCCGACCAGGGAACCCTCTTCGTAACCCCAAATTCGGTCCATGGCTCTGTTGGCCTGATCTATTATCCGATTTCGGACCAAACCAATCCCCACCGGAGAAGCAGCGAGGATCGCCTTCATGATCTGCTCCCTCTCCACCAGCTCCTCCTCCGCCCGTTTACGCTCTTCTATTTGCCGTCTGAGTTCCTCGTTAGCCTTTACCAGTTCGGCAGTTCGCTCTTTAACCCGTTGCTCCAGCTTGTTGTGAGCATTGCGCAGCTTTTCCTCAGCCTGCTTGCGCTCGGTAATGTTCAATGTTAACTCAATCGCGCCCACAATTTTACCGGTTGCATCCTGCACGGGATAGCCCCGGATAAACCAGGCTCTACCGTCAGGCGTGTATTTTTCTGTCTCTTCGGGTTTACCCGTTCTCATGGCTTTCCTGAGTGGACAATCCGGACAGGGATCGGTGCGCCGCGGCCATATCTCATAACAAAAACGCCCTAATAGTTGCTCTCGCGTCAAATTTACTGATTCACAGGCAGCCCGATTGGCCCATAGAATTCTCATTTCAGTGTCTTGATATAGAACATGCTCTACCAGGCTCCTGAGAATTATCTCTTTTTCTTGTTCAAACTCCTGTAGCGGCTCCTGAGCCCTCTTGTGCTCAAGATCTGCTTTTTCGAGTTCTTTAACCCTTTGTTTCAATTTTTCATGGGTCGGCTTTGTAGCCATTTAGGTTGTCCTCCGATGAGCATTAAATAAAAAAAGTCCCGATTACAGATATTTTTGTAAAAAATCAAGAACATTTGTAAATATATACAATTCGGATACTACTTAAGAATTTATCAGTGTCTAAAAGGATCTACTATCGTTTAGAAGAGTTAAACTCTATTCGATTTTTTTATACCTGCCAATCTTTTCAGGTCTTCGACAATCAAGTAAAATGACGGCACCAGAATCAGCGTAATCACCGTCGCAAACAGGATGCCGTATCCTAAAGAAAGGGCCATGGGGATCAAAAAGCGGGCCTGGCGGGATGTTTCAAAGATCATCGGCGACAGGCCGCCGAAAGTGGTCAGGGTGGTCAAAATAATCGGCCGAAACCGTTGAATACCTGCCTGATGAACAGCGTCGCGCCGGCTCATTCCGGTCCGCTCCTTGCGATTGGCAAAATCGATCAGCACCAGCGAGTCGTTGACCACCACCCCGCAGAGTGCCACCACGCCGAACATACTGAGCACACTCAAGCTGTAACCCATGATCAAATGTCCGATCACGGCTCCCACGATGCCGAAGGGAATGGCCGACATAATAATAACGGGCTGGATATAGCTGTTTAATGGAACCGCCAGCATGGCAAAAATGACCAAAAGGGCCGCCAATAGGCCTCGCATCAGACTCTGCATGCTTTCGCGTTGATCGGCCTGGCGACCTTCAAAACTAAAGGTCAGACCGGGATATTTTTTTTGTAATGCCGGCAGGGTTTCAGACTTGAGTGACTCCAACACCTGGCCGGCCTGGCTTCGGGGCCGAACATCGGCTTCCACCGATACGATCCGGCGGCCGTCCCGGCGATTGATATCGGTATAAGCCTGTCCCCGGTTTATGGTGGCGGCATCGCGCAAGGGAATCTCGCTTCCGGTAGGGGTTCGCAATATCATTTCTTCTAGGTTGTACTCGGAAGCCCGTTCGTTTTTTGGGAGTCTGACCATGACCTTTATTTCATTACGTCCCCGCTGTTGCCGCAACGCCTCGGCACCATAGTAAGCATGGCGGATTTGTCTGGCCACCTCCTTGGACCTTAATCCGAGACTGCGGGCTTCGGGCTTGATCTGAAAATCGACCTGCTGTTTACCGGGTGCGAAACCGTCATTGATATCGGTGACATTGGGGTAGAATCCTAACGCCTCGGCAACTTCAGACGCGGCCTTTTCCAGCAAAACGATGTTTTTATGGCTGAGTTCTACGGTAATGGCGGCCCCGCGGCCGGGTCCGCCGGCATCGGATTCAAATAAAATCGATTCCAATCCCGGAATAACCCCCACCCGTTCCCGCCAGCGTTCCGTTATTTTAGCGGTCGATATTGGACGCTTATCCGGCGGAGTCAGGTAGATACGGACCTCGGCCTTGTTGTCGTTGATATTGGCGAAGATTCCTTCCATGAGTGCTTTTCCGCCGTTTTCAGCCACAACCTCCTGGGCCGCCCGGACCAGAATTTTCTGAACCTTTTCGGTTTTTTGAAATGCGGTTCCAAAGGGCAGCGTGGCCGTGACCATGGCATAATCGGATTCAATCTTGGGAAAAAGTTCAAATCCCAAGCGCCCGCTCTTCACATAACCCACCGTAATCAATAAAACAGCGATACCCAGGGACACCGTCACATATCGCCAGCGCAGGGCCAGCTCCAGCAGGGGACCGTATCGATGGACAACCAGACGGACAAAGCCCTTGCTGAATCGCTGCTGCCGGACGTAAATCCAGGCGAAAAAGCCTTTTTCCGGGGGTTTTTGATGGCCCACGTGGGCCGGGAGAATAAAAAAACATTCGATCAGCGAAATCGCAAATACGCTGATTACGACCACGGGAATTTGTTTGAATACCTTTCCCAGGGTGCCGGGAACGAAGAACATGGGGAGAAACGCCACCATATTGGTCAGTACGCTGAAGGTAACCGGCATGGCGATTTCTCGGGTCCCTGAAACAGCGGCTTCCAGCCAGGGAACACCGCGTTGATAGTGATGATAGACGTTTTCCCCGACCACGATGGCATCGTCCACCACGATGCCGAGGGTGACGATAAATGCGAACATGGAGACCATGTTAATGCTGACATCCATGGCCGGCAAAAATAAAAGAGAACCTAAAAAAGAGATGGGAATGCCTAAAGCCACCCAGAAAGCAAGCCGCGCTTCCAGAAACAATGCCAGCAAAACAAACACCAGTCCCAATCCCATACATCCGTTTTTGATCAACAGCCCCATGCGTTGCCGATAGATATCCGACCGGTCATTGCGAAGAACCACCGCCAGACCGGAAGGCAGTTGTTCATTGACTTCGACTAAGACATTTTTAACGGCATTGGATACCGAAACAGGGGTTTGATCTGCGACCCGGAAGACCTCGATCATCACTGTGGGCTTGCCGTTATAAGTAGCGGCATTGTCGGTTTCTTCAAACCCGTCCTTAATATCGGCAATATCTTCAAGCAGAACCTGGGTACCGTCGTTGGCCGTAATAATCGGGATCTTTCCGAATTCATGACCGTAATCCTTGCGTTCCTTAACGCGCACCAGGATATCGCCCCCCGGGGTTTTCACGGCGCCGCCGGGTAGCTCCACGGATGTTCTGCCGATCCTTTGCGCAACCTCCTCAAGCGTAAGGTTATAGGTCCGGAGTGTGTTTTGGGGAATTTCCACGCTGATTTCATAGTTGCGTACACCTGTAAGTTCCACCTGGGTGATGCCTGGTTCCTGTAGCAATCGGTCCCGCAAGGATTCCGCATATTCACGCAAAACCCCCTCGCTCTGATCTCCGTAGAGTGCCAGCGAAACTACATAACGCTTTCTGGAAACGATCACCACCTGTGGTTCTTCAGCTTCTTCTGGGAAGGACGTAATCCGGTCCACCTCGCTCTGAATGTCCTGGGCCAGCCTTTGAAGATTTTCGCCTTCTATCATCTCCACGGTGACTGTTCCGGAGCCTTCTCTGGCAGACGCGCGTACTTCATTGACACCTTCCAGTCCCTGAACAGCTTCCTCTATGGCCAAAATGATACCCCTTTCCACTTCCTGGGGGCTGGCACCGGGGTAGGGAACGGTTATTCGGACTATATCCAGTTCAAAATAAGGAAAAATTTCCTTCTTGATCCGAATGCCCAAATAGAGCCCTCCAACCAAAAGTATCAGCATGACAAGGTTGGCCGTTACGGAATGACCGGCCATCCAGGCAATCGCCCCTTTTTTTTCGGAATCATTTTGCGGCAGGCTGATCATACGAGGAACTCCTATCCCTTGCGTCGCTTTCTTTAGCAGGTGGGTCGCTTTTTATCTCCGATTTTAAGGCATCGACACGCACGGACATTCTCTCCACCGCCCCAGGCAGATCCGAAACGATCAGCCGTTCTTGGGGGTTGAGGCCGTCTTGCAATAGGACAATGTCGGCGTCACGCCAGACCGGACGTACCTTCCGAATTTCCAAGGTTTGGTTTTCACCGGCAATCCAGACACTTGAATTATCCCTCAAGGCGGTACGCGGAATTTGAAATACGTGGTCAAGTTTGCGCCCCTGGATTTCTACCCGGACGTACTCGCCGATTAAAAGCGGTACGCGATCCTGATCATCAGCATTCAGGCCCAGCGGGTCCTTTATCTCCACCAGAATGCGGGCCATACGCCCCTCGGTGGAAAGATCCCCCATCAGTCGGGTAACCGTACCCATGCATTCATGGCCCTGGCCGTAAATGATCCGGGCCTTGGAACCGGAACCACCGGCTTGACCGGGGATTTGGATCCATCCAAGATGATCGATGGGTATGGACGCCTGGATTCTGTAAGCATCGGTCCCTACTAGTTCGGCCAGCGATTCCTGGGGCGTCACCTGAGACCCTAAATCCACCGATTTAGAACGAACCATGGCGTTGAACGGCGCCATGATTTGGGTTCGACCAAGGTCCAGCATGGCCGTCTTAAGTTCGGCCTGGGCTGCCGCCAGTTCTGCTCTGGCTTTGTCCAGGTGTGGTTTGCGCAGCGCCAGTTCCTTCTCCATATCCTGCGCCGGTTGGTCCCCGCTTAACAGCTCCCATTCACGTTTGGCCACGGCCTGATGTCCCAGTTCCAGTTTCATGGCATACTCGGCATCGGCCACCGCACTCTGCTGGCGCGCCAAGGCCAGTTCGTAGTCCAAAGGGTCGATCTGGAGCACTTTCATGTTTTTTCTTAAAAACCCGCCTTCCGTGAACTCAGGATCAATGTCAACGACCTCCCCGGCAACACGCGACTTCAGCACCACTTCGCGGTCGGGAATCACGGTTCCCATGGCTCTTACTACAATCTGATACTCGGAAGGCCGTATGGTTTCGACCTGAACCGTCGGACTCAACTTGACCGGAGGCCGCTTCTGGGTTCGGGTCGCACTGTTTTTCAGGAAAGCTGCCGTACCCACACCTAAACTGAGTATGACGAGCGATAAAACAATCCTGATGATGGGTCGCGGCCTTCGGCCCGGGTTCGGCTGTTTCCCGAGCAAACCACTGTCCTGCGTATTATCCGTCATTTTTATTCCTGTATAAAAATCCTGGCCCAGAGGACCTGACTTTGGTTATCCCCGGAGGGGATTTGCTTTGTTGGAAGTTCATTGACATATTGAAATCCCAAATATCAAATTACAAATATCAAACAATTTCCAATGACCGAAATTCGAAAATCCAAACAATGTCTCGTCCTGGAAGGTTTTGATCATTTAATACTCGCCCTGTTAAATTCCGCCTAAAGGCGGACCCCCGCAAGGCGAGGGGATTTAACAGGGTAAAAATTTGAGATTTACCCGCCTAAGGCGGGTTAATTTGTAATTTGGTGCTTGGAATT
>Ga0114919_10005401_pt1 | contig 10201 bp, 6 predicted proteins | sample BlataG_FD_88682 | JGI IMG/M metagenome (GOLD analysis project Ga0114919, IMG submission 88682) | Deep subsurface microbial communities from Black Sea to uncover new lineages of life (NeLLi) - Black_00105 metaG | ecosystem: Environmental > Aquatic > Marine > Oceanic > Sediment | place: Atlantic... | reverse complement strand
AATTATGCTTGGTAGTTTAATTTGTCTTGCTTTGATAATGGCAAGTAGTGTTAATATGATAGGGTTTGCTCAGCAGCAAGATACTTCTGAAATAATAAGCATCGAGGGTATCTGGGAGGGCGAGTTAAAAGTTCCCGGGACAGAGCTTAGGATTGTCTTCAATATTTCTAAGAATCCAGATGGAGCTCTGTCTGCAACTATGGATAGCCCCGACCAGGGAGTAACTGGCTTCCCGGTGGAAGAAGTTATATTTAAAGATAACACCTTACATTTGGAACTAAAATCTGCGGGAGGTGTTTATGAAGGTAAAATCAGTGAAGATTTTTTAGTTATTGAGGGAGAGTGGAGACAGTCCGGACAGATTTTACCCCTTACAGTTAAACGGGTTGAAAAAGCAGTGGAAATCCTTAGACCTCAGGAGCCAAAAAGACCTTATCCTTATATTGAAAAAAAAGTAGACTATACAAACTTAAAGGCAGGGGTAAAACTTGCTGGTGTGCTGACTTTACCCTCTGATAAAGGTGTATTTCCGGCGTTATTATTAATATCCGGTTCCGGGCCTCATGATCGAAACGAAACAGTATTTGGTCATTGTCCTTTCCTGGTATTAGCAGATTATCTTACTCGTCAGGGTATTGCAGTTCTCAGGGTAGATGATCGGGGAGTGGGAGAATCTACCGGGATCTTTTCTCAGGCTACCATTGAAGATTTTGCATCCGATGTGTTAGTAGGTGTGGAATATCTTAAAACCTACAAAGAAATAAACCCTAAACAGATCGGCCTTATTTCTTATAGTGAAGGGGGGTTGATTGCTTCTATAGTAGCTGTAAAATCATCGGATGTGGCTTTTATTGTATTAATGGCCGGGACAGGATTAACTGGAGAAGAAGTTTCATGTTTACAGACTGATTTAATTTCAAAAGCAATGGGGGCCAGTGAACAAGAAATTGCTAAGAATCGTCAGTTTAATGAAAAGATGTTTTCTCTTATAAAAGAAGAAGAGGATAACGAAATTGCTAAAGAAAGACTTCGACAGACGATTATAGCTTTTTTGGCGGAGTTAAGCGATGAAGAAAAAGATTGGATTAGTGACCCAGAAGAGTTTCTTAATACTCAGCTTCAGAGCTTATTGTCTCCCTGGTCCCGTTTTTTCCTGACTTATGATCCTAAACCAATTTTATCCAAGGTAAAATGTCCGGTATTTGCTATAAATGGAGAGAAAGACCTTCAGGTGTCTCCTAAAGAAAATCTCAGTGCTATCGAAGAGGCTCTCAAGGAGGGAGGTAACCAAAATTATACTATTAAAGAATTGCCGGGTCTTAATCATCTTTTCCAGGCTGCCCAAACCGGGTTACCATCGGAGTATGCTAGAATTGAGGAAACAATTTCACCGGTGGCTTTAAAAATAATAAGTGATTGGATTTTAGAGCAAATCCGAAATGAATAAGAGAGATATTGTACCAGTTCATTAATTCGGTAACTTTTAGCGGAAAACCTATCGGACCTGAGGATTTTTTTAACCGGATGGTTGAGGCTTTAAGTATTACTATAGATAGTCGTCATAAAGGAAGACTTCGTAAAAGGGAAAGTTAAACCATTAGGATTTGTCCTTATTATCCACATTAGGCGCATTTTAATTTACCATTTCTAACTTATTTTGCTTTTGATACTAAAGGTGAGTTTAGTACCACTAGAGTAGAGAAGGGTGTAGAAGATAATTTTCTAAATAAACATCCTATATTAATTAAACAAAATACTAAAAAACTTTCCGGAATCCTTGCATTAGAAGAGCAGGGGAGTTATAAATAAGTTTTTTAAAAAAGAGGGTTTTTAAAAGATTTGTCGTATAGTGAATATAAATATAGAAAGTTTTAAAATAATTAAGTTTAAGGATGATTTATTAAGAGAAAAATAGAGATACCCTTTCAAAACATGCCAATTTACTATCATAAACGAGCTAGTTCGATCATTTTAAGTTATATGAAATATGCTTTTCTTGTTACGGCTAACGCCTTTCGCTTTCTATAATGAACTAATTTTATTTATATTTTTTATAAAGGGGGGTATGTGGTATTTTATCCACTATGCTTCATTAAGAATTTTTTTGGAGTAACGGATAATTTATAACTTATGATTAAACCGAAAATTACAAGAACATACGGACCAATTCATTTTGAAGACTTAGATCCTCATCGTTTTGAAGATCTTATTCGTGAATTAATTTATGACTACAAAAATTGGCAAAGTATAGAAGCGACCGGCAGAAGCGGGAGCGATAGTGGTTTTGATGTTCGTGCATATGAAAAGGTAGAAGTTGTTACACATTCAGAAAATGAAAACAATGAAGAAGTTGAAGAGGTCCATCCGATGGAAGGAAATTTATGGATGATTCAAGGAAAAAGAAAAAAAGAAATTGGGCCCAAGAAAATAAAAACCATTCTTTCAGATATTGATCCTAAAAATCCACCGTATGGATATATTTTAACTGCATCGGCAAATTTTTCTAAAAAATCCTATGATATATTTCGTGAAGAACTGCGAAAAAAAGAAGTAATGGAGTTTTACCTATGGGGAAAAGCAGAACTCGAAGACATGCTTCATCTACCAAAGAATGATCGAATATTATTCACTTTTTTTGGTATTTCATTAGTAAGCAAAAGAAGGATAAGAACAACAGAAATACGATCAGCAGTAAGCGTAAAAAACAAACTATTTAGAACAGTAGGAGAGGGTCATCAATTTCATCAATCAATTCTAGTAAGAGATTTAAAAGACACAAATTACCCATATAAGAGTAAATATAGCGATTTTAAAACAAACCCGCGATGGAAAGAATATGTCGCTTACGGCCATCACCAACTTGGATTATTGTGTCATGGTCATGAATATTTTGCATATATAGATACAGAAAAAAAAGAATGGGATTTTACCAAAAAAGTAGATATAGTTTATCGCCAGCGAGAAGATGATGATGAACGTCAAAAAGATTCTGAAAAAAGGAATTTCGTCAAAGATGTTTGGGATTTTTTCCCAAGAAAAAATCAAGGGTATTTTGTTATTGATTTCCTAATTAAATATGCTGACATTGCAATAATAGATGATAAAGGTGATATCTATTATGATTTTCCTCATATTTACGCCGATTTTGTTGGCACTATGGGACCTTTTGCTAGATATACAAATGTCTTAAAGATCAATAACAAAAAAATAAATCTTACAGAAGACTACAAACGAATCAATGTGTTCACTAAAAAATCCAAGAAAGAAAAATATGGAAAAATCTATAAAGATAAAAAGATTCTTTTGGATACTGAAAGCCAAAAGAAGTTTAATGATTATCGATTAGATACGATTTATGAAACTGACGAAAAATATAATTTTCTAAATTCAAAAGATGTAATCCAAATAGAAAATCAAGGAACCAAAACGGAAGAGGAATTTATTCAAATTACTCACAAATTTAAAGCAAATGCTAAAGTTTATATAGAACAATCCCTGTCCCCTTATGAAACAAAAAGAAATGTCGAGTTACAACTAGGTCGAACACCTACTGATAATGAAGAAATAAGTATTTACGAGTTTAAGAAAATTAGTAAACGGGAGTTAGAAGAAAAATAAGGAGTCTTGGCTAGTAATTTTCAGAATAGAAAATAAAAAGAAAAGCATATATCAGATGACAGGCGTATGCGGGCGGACATTGCATAAACGCAAACGTTACGTGAAATATTTAGCGCGATAAAAAGAGGAAATATTATGTCAGAAAGTATATCTCAAGGGATTCCATTTCTTAATCTTAATGAAGTTGGTTTAAAACTCTATAAATGCAATGATATTTCATTCACAAATTTGCAGCGTTATGGATTTAATTGTCAAAGGAGTTCAAAAAAACCAGATCAGTTAGTTGCTCACGAAAAAAATATACTAATTGGAATTGAAGATAAATCAACATCTCGTGAATTGAATATCGCGATTAAGCAGATAAAGGATAATTACCTTGATGTTTTGCCTGACACAAAATACTTTATTGCGCGTGCTGGGGAAAGAGTAAAAGTGTTTTATCGTATAGCTTCTAATCAAATTATTGAAATAGGTACTACATTAAAAGGTAAAGAAGTGGTATGTTTTGGTCCGCGCGTGATCACTGGAGAAAATGAAGAAGTTCAAATTAATTTATCAAAATTGGCTAAACAAATATTTGCAGAAAAAGCCCCCGTTAATAGTTCTCTCGAAATTGAGCCGCCGAAAGAATATTATAATCCACTTACCGTTAAACAGTCTACAATCTATAATTTATGGCAAAAAATATTTGTCTCGACTGGTGAAAATGCCCACATTTGTTTAGCTACGTTTGTAGAGTTACTATTGTATAAAGGAATTTCTGATGCAAAATTATTACCACGGGATTATTCAATAGAATCGCTTGTTGATCCTTCAAAGACTAATTCCTTAGACGTTTATAAAAATGTTATTAGAAACTACATTCGGACAAGAGTTTTCCCAACTACAGTTAATCAACCTGGTGTAATAAATAGTTTTGCTTTTGAAGAGCAAGAAACTGTTTTTAAAACTGTTCTTAGTGACTTACAAGATTTAGGAAATTTAGCAAATCGTCAAATTGATCCTGATTTCAAAAGAAGGATAATTGAAGCATTCCTAGGCTCTGCTCATTCAGAAGGTACAATTAAAAGTGGCAAACATTTGACGCCAAGAATAATTATCCAAGCGATTTGGGAAATGGCTGAACCAGTAGAAGGTAAAAAAATTGTTGATCCTGCTTGTGGTGTTGGTGGTTTTGTTTTGGAAGGTCTGAATTATCCATATGAGTTTAACCCTGTCAATTACAATTGTTTTGGAATTGATAGGGATGAACAGATGATTATAACTGCAAAAGCGAATATGGCTTTGCATCTTTTGGACAAATTTGTTGATCCATCAATCAATAACTCAGATTTGATAAGCAAAATAAATTCAACTTTTTACCAAGCAAGGAATAATGGAACTGGAACATTGGGTGAACTCAATACAATACCAGCAACCGGAAGCGAATTTACTGCTAGGTATAATGCCGATTATGTTTTTGCAAATATTCCTTTCTATATAAATGGTGTAACACAGATTGACCAAAGTCTTAATGATATTGGATTGTCGTCCTTTTTCAAATCTTGTGGTTTGGCGGTTGAAAGTAGATTTATAAAATATATTCTCTCTCAAATCAAAAACGGTGATCCCGGTATAGCATATGTAATTGTTACTGATGGAATATTATATAGACATAAAGATAGAATTCGAGAAGTTATAAAAGAAAACTCCAATGTTCTTGGTTTAATTTCATTGCCAGTTGGTTGTTTCCAAAATAATAATTGGAAAACTTCAATAATTATTTTTAAAAAAAAGGGAGTCGAACCTGAATATTCTCCCGTCTTCCTTTATAACGTTGAAAACATTGGCATTTCATTAGATTCTTACCGCACTCCTATTGAAGAAAATGATATTCCAAGTATGAAAAAAGCTTGGCGTCAACGCCATTCTGGTATAGTTGAAGATCCTAACTGTAAATTAATTCCTAGATCAGATTTTAATAATTCGCGTAGGTGGTCAGATTTATTTGATTGGTGTAGGTCTATGGTAAATGGTAATGCAATTTCTTTTTCTGAATTTATTGAAGCTTCGGACACTGTAAATAAGGATATAGCTGAAATTTTGACTGACGCTGATAGAACTCTTGGTGATGTTTTTGCTTTGGAGAATTTTATTGAAATTGAGCTTGACAACAAAGATTATTTCAAAACTGGTACCGCATCATTTAAAACTACAGTTAAGCACGCGAGACTTCATCCTGGCAAATACCCACTGTTCTCTTCTCAAGTGGATGGTCCCGTCGAATTTATGGAGGATTCAGAGCATTTACCGTTATTAATAAAAAATGAAACTGAAGCACAAGATGAAAAATTAATAAGTTGGAACATCAAAGGCGATCCTTGTAAAGATATTCGAGAACACAATGAACCATTTTATGTAACTGAAAATCGTGGGTTGATCAGCATAATTGATAATAACATAGACCTTTATTATTTGCTTTATTATTTGAAAGAGCATCTCGTAAAACTTGGAAATTTCAAAAGGTCAGATGAAGCTCACGCTGGCAAAGTGAAAAGTATAAAAATTAAATTTCCAGTTAAAGATAATGGTGAGTTAGATTTAGTAAAACAACAAGATGTTGCTCGTAATTATGAAAAAATCCTTGATTTAAGAAAAAATATTAACGCAAAAATTATTGAGCTCAAAGAATTGCTAAACAATATTGATGTATTTAAATAACGCCTTATAAAAAAAGGGTAAAAGGGTCAAGTCTTGAAACATAACAAAGTCTAGGTTATGTGACAGTGGGTAGCTGTATAGTTTAATATTTCGGTAACTTTTAGCGGAAAACCTATAGGATCTGAAGAGTTTCTTAACTAAATGGTTGAGGCTTTAAGTATTACTATAGATAGACGTCCTAAAGGAAGACTTCGTAAAAGGGAAAGCTGAACCATAGTAAAAATAGGATGTGCCCTTATTTAAATAAAATTAAGGGATGTAAGCCTTCTACGGAGATTTTAAGGAAATAAATACGATGGAAAATGAGATCTGACACCAAGTTTTTACTTGATAATACAAAACCAACCGAGGATTAGACCATGGAAAGTACTCCTAGAAACATGCTCTTGATTATGAAATCTGTGTCTGGATGTAATCTTTCTTGTAAGTATTGCTACATGAACGCAGGTTCACGTCCCAGTATTACAATTATGCCTGAGGAGATACTTAAAAAAACAATCAAAGAAGTTGCAGCTTTACAACTTGATCGTATCGAGTTTGATTGGCACGGCGGAGAACCGTTGATTGCGAAATCAGATTTTTACAAGAAAGCCAAAGAGCTACAGCTCAAGTATATCAGTACCCATACTATAGTTAAAAATTGCTTGCAAAGTAATGGTACTCTCGTAACAGATGATTGGATAAGCTTCTTTATCGATTATGGCTTTGGTGTTGGTGTTAGCATAGATGGTCCGGAGGATATCCATAATTCTAACAGATGTTTCAAATCAGGTGAAGGGTCATATTTATCTGTTATACAAGGAATTAGAGCTTTACAGGAAAAGGGAATAGATGTTCATGTAATGCCTGTAGTAACAGAAGCCTCGGCTCATAAAGCCAAAGAGATGTTTGATTTCTTTGTTGGGAATGGGATAAACCATCTTGCGTTTACACCATGTTTTCCAAAATCCTCTGGAATAGAACAATTGTATGAAGGTTTTGGTAAATTCACGATTAGGCCAGAAAGTTTTGGTAAATTCATGGTAGATATATATGATCTATGGATGGAGCAAAACAACCCTGCTATCTCTATTAGATACCTGGAGCAAATTATTAAAATGCTTCTGGGTGGGAAGTCATCTTTATGTATTTTTAGAAAAGGGCATTTCTGTCACAGATTTCTGACTATTGATACTAATGGTGATATCTATCCGTGTGATTCGTACATGTCGGAAGAATTCCTATTGGGTAATATAAAACATGACACTTTAAAAGAAGTGCTGTATAGCCATAAATATAATAGATTTAAGGAGAATGTGGTTAAAATCTCTAATGATTGTAAATGCTGCCCAATTTTTGATATTTGTGGTGGGGGTTGCTCTTTTTATCGTTACGTTCAGTCGGGAGATTTCCGCAGCAAAAGCTACTATTGTGAGTCCACCAAAATGGTAGTGAATCATATCTCTAAGAAATTATTTTTAAACTTAAAGGAGGGATGATTTTTATGGATACTATTGATCTTAAAAATTTTAAAGCTGTATTAGCGAGTGGCCGTGTTTCTGGCTCTCAAGTCATTCTTAGAATAATGAGAGAGATAAAAGCTGAATCTAATCCTGTTCTACAACATGGGAACTGGGAACAATGGGAACAGTGGGATCGATGGGATGAAATGTATACCCCTCGCCCTCCTGGATAATATAGGATAGTGGGTTGAAATAGATGCCCCCCTTTAGGAAAAGTGAAGTAAAATAGCTCCCAGATGATTTCCGGGCTTTCTATAAAGAGTGTAAATGTATCGGGTCCAAATTTTGCGTTAGTGAGTGAAAAAGGGCACGGCACAGCATATAACATTGTGTATTTGCAAGGGCTAAAATAAATAGGGCCACATCCCATTTTCTTAGATAATTAATATTTTACTTTTAAACTGAATAAATAGGGAAGGTGTGCTAGCTCAATAATTCGGTAAGTTTTAGCGGAAAACCTATAGTATCTGAGGAGTTTCTTAACCAGATAGTCGAGGTTTTAGGTATTATTATAGATAGACGTCCCAAAGGAAGATCTCGTAAAATGGAAAGCTAAACCATAGAAAAAATAGGTGTGTCCATATTTCCCAAGTGTGCTATTATTTTACATATTGTATTTTTTAAAATATAAACATGAAATTGTGGAGATCTCAAAGACATTACTAAAGATTTACGATAGTTAGGAGTAACCATTGGAAATTTTAGTAGAAATTGGAAACAATGAACAACAAAAAATTATCGCCAGTGAATTTAAAGTAATTGAAACAATATTAAATAGATTTAAACCTCCATTAAATATAGAAAAAGTAATTGTTCCATTTGATTTTATTAAAACTGTTAATCAAATACAAAATATAAGTTCGTTTAATTCGGATAGGGGGCAGGAACAAATTGTACTTGCCAAAACAATAGAATTAAATAATTCATGTATTTTAGTATTTTCTCCAAATATTTATACTAAAGGATGGGATAATCAAATGAGGATGAGTCTATATTTACATGAGCTAATGCATGCAACAAATCACAGAAGAATTCCAAAGCCAATTACAAAATCACTCTCGTACAATCGTTTATTTATGAATCTATATATATTGTATGATGAATATTATGCTAATAGAGAATCATTTGAAGTTATAGGCCGCGTTTATCCTAATAAAAGTAAAATCTTTGATGATTTTATCCAAGGAAATTTTAAAAGTTTTCTTCAATCATTAATTGATAATAAATATTACGAAAAAATTAAAAGTGAAATAAGCCTATTTAGAATTCATGGAAACATAGATTTATTTTTAAAAGAAGTACACGATATATTTGATGCAGCTGCTAAAAATATTATGTATGTATATTCTTATATTGACCATTTTGACTTTGCAAAAAGTCAAGAAAATTTAATTAATAATTCATATTTTATAAATAAAAAAACAAAATGCTTAATCGATTTTTATAGATCAAAATATTTAAAAAATGAGTTTGATTTGATATCAGGTGTAGATTTGATGGAAGATTTTCTTACCAATTTTGGAATGAGATTTGAGGATAGAGAAGCTGGAGAATATTGTCATGTTTTGGATATTTAGTTTTTATTGAGAGGGTGACGAAAATATTTTACAGAATTTCGGTTTGTTGAATCAACATCTGACTGATGAGTTAAAAAATCAAGAAATCATTTCATTTTCCTTAAATAAAGAATGTGACATGAAACGGTTGTGCTAGGTCAATAATTCGGTAACTTTTAGCGGAAAACCTATAGGATCTCAGGAGTTTCTTAACCGGATGGTTAAGGTTTTAGGTATTATTATAGATAGACGCCCTAAAGTAGAAGGTGACAGAGGATCGTCCCTGATTTTTATATATTTGTCAGATGACGTTTCTTTGACAAGGTTTGAAAATAAATATTTTGTAAAAGGAGGTTTATGTAGTTCAAAAGAGCCATGGTTGTAATTTAATTAGTACAGATAAACCTAGGTTGGGTTTGAAATTAAAAATATCTTATGAAATTCAACAAAACAGAAAAGAAAGAATTAGCAAAAGCCAAGCAGCTTTCAAGGCGGTTATCTTCAAATCTTCCAAAGAAAATTGAAGCCGCATCATTAAGTCATTATTCAAAGTTACCTTTTAAGGCATTTTCATTACGTGAGGCACTGATTCATAGAATCGCGGAACTATCTGAAGTTGCAGTTGAACTTTTCGAGTCGGAGAAATTAGTTTCAGCAATAATAATGACTCGGGCGGTATATGAAACAACCTCAGTTTTATACTGGCTTTATAAGAGTATAAAACAAGTTTGTGCTACAAAGGAATTAGGGAATATCGATGAATTTTTTATGAAATCTTTATTCGGTTCAAAGAATGAAGAAAGGCTCCCGGAAAGTTACAATATT
>Ga0114919_10005399_pt1 | contig 10203 bp, 10 predicted proteins | sample BlataG_FD_88682 | JGI IMG/M metagenome (GOLD analysis project Ga0114919, IMG submission 88682) | Deep subsurface microbial communities from Black Sea to uncover new lineages of life (NeLLi) - Black_00105 metaG | ecosystem: Environmental > Aquatic > Marine > Oceanic > Sediment | place: Atlantic... | reverse complement strand
TTGGAGTAGATTATCACAGGAAGTTCGGCTATGGAACCATTATGACCGAAGCAGGCGAAATAATCAAGCAGGGTAGGTTTGCCAATCATCCTGATGACTGCGACGAACCGAGCGCGAAGAATCGGGCGAAACCGAAGGTTATGGCTCTCAGGGTCAGCCAATTAAAAAAGTCGAGATAAAAAATGAGTTACACTTGACATAAAGCACGCTTTCAGAGATGACAGGAAAAATACAAAACAGGATATGAAATGCAAGATACGAGCGACGAGCCGCGATATTAAAAGTTTCTCTCGACAAAGCCGGTATCGACCTTGTTCTTGACAAAAAGGTTGTGCGAAAGGATATCCAGGCATATCGGTATCGTCGTTTTAATCGGCTCGATGACAAATTCCTGCAAGGCCCTTCTCATTGTCACGATAGCTTCGGCACGCGTTTCCCGATGGACAATGAGCTTGGCAATCATCGAATCATAACTTGTCGAGATTGTCCAGCCCTGATGAACGTGCGTATCGACCCTCACTCCCGGACCGCCGGGCGGAACATATCTGGTAATCGTGCCAGGACAGGGCGCGAAATTATTCTCAGGGTCCTCGGCGTTAATTCGACACTCAATCGCCACGCCGCTTAGCTTAATGTTTCTCTGGCTGAATTTAATGGTCTGGCCGCCCGCGATTTTAAGCTGCCACTTAATCAAATCATACCCGGTAACCATTTCCGTAACCGGGTGCTCAACCTGAATTCGCGTATTCGCCTCGATAAAGTAGAACTTCTTGTCCTTATCCAGAAGAAACTCAACCGTTCCGGCGCTTACATACCCGGCCTCTTTGACAATCCTCAGCGCAGCATCGCAAAGCTCTTCCCTGGTACGCCTGTCAAGGACAGGACAAGGCGATTCCTCAATCATTTTCTGGTGTCTTCGCTGAATCGAGCAGTCCCTTTCGTAGAAATGTAACGTGTTTCCCGCCTCATCGGCCATCACCTGCACCTCCACATGACGCGGCTCCGGTATGAACTTCTCCAGATATACGCTGCCGTCGCCAAAGGCCACCTGGGCCTCGCCACGTGCAGCGCCAAACGCCGAACGCAGACTGATATCGTTATGTACAACCCTCATACCCCGGCCGCCGCCGCCGGCCACCGCCTTGATTATCACCGGGTAACCTATCTTATTCGCCAGCTTTAGCGCCTCTAATTCGGCTTCGATAGCACCATCCGAGCCGGGAACTACCGGAACTTCCACCTTTTGCGCAAGCTTGCGGGCCTGGACCTTGTCGCCGAGCAGTCGCATCGCCTCAACGGGTGGGCCGATAAACGTTATCCCACACTCCCGGCATATCTCGGCAAAATGTATGTTCTCGGCCAGAAAACCATAACCGGGGTGAATCGCCTCAACGTCGCTAATCTCGGCAGCGCTTATAATACCGGGGATATTCAGATAACTTTGGGCGCAGTCGGCAGGCCCTATGCAGACCGCTTCGTCGGCAAGCTGCAGGTATGCTGCATCCTTGTCGGCCTCGGAATAAACTGCTACCACCTCGATACCAAGCTCCCGACAGGCACGGATAATCCGCAGCGCTATTTCACCACGGTTTGCTATGAGAATCTTTGAAAGCATACTTTCGTATCGCGTATATCGTATCGCGCATATCGTATCGCGCATCGCGCACGATGTATTACGCACGATGCACCACTAATTAATCCGGTTTGATTCGGAAAAGCACCTGCCCGTATTCAACGGCCTGACCGTTGCTCACCAATACTTCGGCAATCGTTCCGGTGTGCTCGGCCTTTATCTCGTTCATCACCTTCATCGCCTCAATTATGCACACGACCGTCTGTGCATCAACCGTGGAGCCAAGTTCTACATAGGGCTCGGAATCGGGGCTTGGTTTCACATAGAAGGTCCCCACAATCGGCGACTTTATCTCCACCAAATCCTCTTCGCCCTGAGCGGATGGGGCAGGGGCCGCCTCGCTCGAAGCCCCTGGGCCCCCTGCGGCCTGAGAGCCGGCGGGTACAACCACCGATTCAGACCCGACCATTGGCACAGCAGCAATAGTCCCGCCTATGGCCGGTTGAGGTTGTGAGCGCTTCAGAAAAATCTTGTCGTCGCCGTGCTTTATTTCGAGCTCGACCAGCCCGTTTTGCTTCATTATTTTAATAAGCTTTTTTATCTTCTTCAGGTCGGTATCTCTATCCGCCATTATCGTGTCCTTTCCTTGCAAAAGGTATCGAACAAGCCAGATAAGTATAGCCGATAGAGACGTCTTTGCAAACAATTTCTGCTGCCTGCGAAAAACGTTCATCCAACACGTTTGGAGGTGCATTTCTCGCCATTGTCGGCAGTTTTTTCGCCTGTTGCCTGTCGCGCCCTTCTTCAGCCGGCCTATACACACAGTCGCAAACCACGAAAAAACCGCAGGATAAAGCAAAAGAACTGATATGCGGCACCGACTAACACCACAAGAAGTCTGACCGAGATCGGTCGGCTCGCTGCTAACGGGGCAAAAGTATTTCAAGGCCGACCGCCGTGATATCGTCAACCTCGGACAAGTCTATTTTTTGATTGTTCGCAAACGTGTACAGCTTACCCATAATCTCATCAATGGACAAGTCGCTCAGTTCGCAGAATTCTTCTTTGAAATAAAAACCGACCTGGTCATCGTAACCGCCTAAAAAACGCTCCGCCCCGTCGGAATACACCAGCAGTTTATCACCGGGCTCAAGCTGTATGGTCCGCTCAATATATTCGGCCCGGTCAAAAATCCCCAGCAGCGAGCCTCGTATTTCCAGTTGTTCCGGTTGTTGTCCGGGCCTCACAAGTACAGGATACGGATGTCCTGCACGACAATAGGTCAGCTCCAGAGTCTCAGTATTCAGCAAACAATAGCAGCAAGTGGCAAACTGATAGCCCGAGAGTTTCTGGGCAGCCATCCGCTCGTTGAGATGTCTCATAATGTCCGCCGGTGAGAATATACGATAACCGCTCTCAATGGTCTGGCGCATAACCAGGGCCTGTTTTAGAAAAATTGTCAGCAGTGCAGCAGGCAGACCGTGACCGACCACATCAGCAACATAGAAGCCAATGTGATGCTCGTCAATACGAACTACATCGTATATGTCCCCTGATACCCACTCCGCAGGAAGAAAAGCCGCGGCCCATCTGGTCTTCTCTGTATGGGGCAGTTGAGCCGGCAGAAAATCCTGCTGAACAAGGGCGGCTAAATTAAGCTGCTCCGACAGATTGTCCACCAGGTCCCCAGTCATACGAAGCTGCTCAGCCAGGGTGTTCCTGCGAACCTTTTGCATATACTTCGGCAGCCCCGCAGGTTTTACGGCAATTCCACTGCTCCTTTTTCGGTATGCAAGGTTTACACTAATCCTGGCCCACAGCTCGTCTATTGAAACTGACTCGGTCATGCCGGCCATCGAGAAACTGCTGCTCGACGGCGCCAGAGAAAAACTCTTTATGGGCATTTCAACTCGGCTGGTCAGCAGAACCACCCCTATATTTTCCAGCTCCAGCGACTCGATTATTTGGCCAAGTCTCTGTTGCTGCGACATATCCAGACCCTCTGCATCAACAACAACTGTCCCAATCAGGTCGAGCCGCTCACGTACCTGAGGATACCTCTCCAACGGCAGCACAACGTAGGAAAGCTTTCTCTGCCTCAGAAGCCGTTTTATTTTAGCCGGCATCTGGCCCTGATTTGTCAGGTACAGAACGTCTGTGAAGCTCCTGGGCACTTCAACGGCAGCCGGTGATTCTGCTTTCTGCATCTTATATTGCCTTGTTGGTTACGTTATAGGACTTCGAGCCCGTACTTTGCCTGATAAAAACCAGCATAGGTAATTTCGGCTCGTTAGGGACGGTACTTTGCGGTTTTTTTGCCTTTTTTTCACCGCTTGGCAGCCGCACATCCGCACGGATACCTCCCCAAAAAAGCTCGCTGCAGGTCGCAAACCTCCTCCGTGAAGTTAGAAATTAGCCACAAAGGGCACAGAAAGCGCAGAGAAAGTAAATAATCATTAACCAATAATCAGTAATCAATTTACAGAGCTGTTCTTAACCGGCAAATATCGCCGAGCCGATGCGAAGGATTGTCGCACCTTCCTCGATTGCAATCTCGTAATCCATACTCATGCCAATGCTCAATTCGGTAAACTGTGGACCGACAATTTTCTCACCGCACATCTCAACAAACAACTCATGTGCGCGAACAAAACATGCCCGAACCACATCCTTATTGGCAGTCAGAGGGGCCATTGACATAAGGCCTGCCAATTCCACATTCGGCAGCGTCTCTATCTGCTCGGCCAGATGCGTCGCCGCACCCACCGGAACACCATACTTCTTCGACTCATTGGATGTGTTGACCTGTAAAAGCACCCTGGGGTGCAGGTTGAGCTTTGCCGCTGAAATGTTTATCTCTTCGGCCAGCCGAAGTGTATCAACTGAATGTATCAGAGAGGCCACGGGCAGGACCTGACGGACCTTATTGCGCTGTAAATGCCCTATCATATGCCAATTGACTTTTTTCGCAAGACCTCCCTCTCCGCTGCTTCCCTGCAAAAAATCCTCCGCCTGAGCGCAAACCCTCTTTAACTGCTGGACCCGATTTTCACCAAGGTCCGTGAGACCCAGACGTATAACTTCCTTTATTGCCTCAATGGTTGCGGATTTGGTTACAACCACAAGCTTTATCTCATCAGGGTCTCTGCCAACACGGGCGCAGGTCGAGTTGATAGTATCCTTTACCTGTTTTATTCTCTCGGAAATCTTTGACATAAAAACATTCAGAAAACAAAATCCCTTTTCTGCCATAAAACAACAACAGTTCAAAATACCAACCTATGAAAAACTTTGCCAGTAAAAAAGCAATCATTTATAGTGCTCCCAGTTGAAATTTCCCGTTCATTCGCCTGCCCCATAGGGGCGGCTCAGTAACTCCAATTGTCATTGCGAGGAGCGGAGCGACGTGGCAATCTCAACCTCACTCGCGGGAATTTACTACCCTGAAGGGTATAATTTTTAGCGTTTTTTTTCTCCACCATTAGAGCGCCTGCCGAGAACAAAATCCAGCGGGTTATTCGGATAGGCTCTTAGGGTCCCGGGGCGGCCTCGGCTTTGTCACTGCAGAACACCCCAAAGGCCGATTCTTTTGGACTTATCGGTCACAATCCAAGCCGATACCGTGGATATTCAGGCCATTTTCGCCTTACCATTGTCGCTCAGATAGCATAATAACCACAAAAAAACCCCCAAAAAAACGATTTTTCACTTGCATTTTGCCCTCCCATCTGGTACAATTATTTCTAAGGTAATAGGTGGTTAGTGACGACTCCTGAAGAGAGAGTTTTTCGTTTTTTCCTTGACAAGGGTATCTGTAAAAGTTAGCATTTATTTATAGTAGTTTACTTATGCTGCTTTCGGCAGCATATGAACCTCGGCGAGGCAGTGTGGTTCACCGGTCTCCCCCCCAGCCGGTTCCACCACCTCGCCTTTTTTATGCGCATAACCCAACCTGGGCTGTTTTGTCCGTAATTATCGGAGCCAAAGAGTAAAAAGCAGCAATCGAGCTGCCTATTCTCCGCGGACCTGCACCAAAACTCTTCGACTGCGAGGACCGTCAAACTCACAGAAAAATATACCCTGCCAGCTGCCGAGTTGAAGTGACTTGTCCTTAATCAGCACCTGCTCGCTGCACCCGACCAGAGAGCTCTTGCAATGCGAATCCGAGTTGCCCTCAAAATGCCGATAGCCGCTCCGGGAATGGGGCACCAGCTCGGACAGAGTCAGAAGTATGTCCTGCGAAACGGTTGGGTCGGCATTTTCGTTTATGGTAATCGCCGCCGTCGTGTGAGGACAATAAACTATCACATCACCGTTGGTGATTCCCGATTGCTTCACGGCTGAGCCGACCTGGCCCGTAATATCAATCATCTGGTTACGGTCCTTAGTGCTGATGCGAAAATCTTTCTGCACTATCTTCATCAATAATTCCTCTACGAACAATGAACAACGAACTGTAAGTCACATCTGTTCGACAACCTCTATCCCAAGAAGCTCGCTCAGGCCGTGCTTGATGGTCCTTGCCGTCAGGTCACAGAGTAAAAGCCGCGTAGGCCTCTTATCCGGCCCGGCGCCCAGGACGGGACAATTTGTATAAAAGCCGCTGAATTTCTGTGCCAGCTCGTAAAGATAGGTGGTCAGGTAATTGGGCCTGTAATCGGCAACGGCGGCCTGCAACGCCTCGCCGTAGCGGAGCAGGTATTTCGCAAGCTCAAGTTCGTCCGGCTCGGTCAGGCTCAGTTCCTCTAAGCCGGCAAGTTCGGTCTGGACATCCACATCTTTGCTCTGTGCCTTGCGTTCGATTGACTTTATCCGCGCGTATGCGTACTGCATATATGGAGCGGTATTGCCGTCCATCGCTAACATCTTATCGAAGCTAAAGACATAATCGCTCGTGCGGTTGTTGGAGAAATCAGCATATTTGACGGCTCCGATTCCCACCGCCTTTGCAATTTTCAACTTTTTCTCAGCCGATAACTCCGGGTTCTTCTCCTCCACCACGGCCTTTGCACGCTCCACCGCCTCATCGAGCAGCTCTTTGAGCTTTACGTTCTCGCCCTCACGCGTCTTTAGCGGTGCGCCGGTTGCACCCAGAACACTGCCGAACATAACGTGCGAAAGCTCAATATCCTCGCCGGCCCAGCCGGCCGTACGTGCGACCGCGAAAAGCATCTCAAAATGCAGCTTCTGACGCGCATCGGTAACATATACTATCGCGTCCGCTTTCAACTTATCAACCCGATACCGCAGCGCCGCCAAATCCGTCGTAGCATAAAGATACGCACCATCGGATTTTTGAATAATAAACGGCAGCGGCTCCCCCTCCTTATTCTTAAACCCCTCCGGAAAAACACACACCGCACCATCTGACTCCTGGGCATAGCCCTGCTTTTTCAATTCATCAACGATATCTGGCAAGTCCGAATTGTATTCACTTTCGCCCCGAACGTCTTTATCTGTTAAGGTCACCTTAAGTTTTCTGTAAATCTCTTCATAATGTCTTTTTGAATATTTTACGATGCTTTCCCAATGGGTACGCCATATTCCTTTTCCGGAATGTAGTCCGGCAACAGCAGCCCGTGCTGTTTTAGCGAAGTTTTCGTTTGATTCGAACAGTTTATTGGCTTCTTTGTTGAATGCTTCGAATTCGCCTAATATTTCTTCCGAAGAAACAAGTTGCATATTTTCAATGCCGCCACTCTTTGACAGCAATTTTTTATCAAAGAGAGCACAGAGCTTACCGAATTGCATTCCCCAGTCGCCGATATGGTTTTGGCGGACGACCTTGTGGCCGAGGAATTCTAACATTCGGCAGATGGCGTCGCCGATGATGGTGCTCCGCAGGTGGCCCACGTGCATTTGCTTGGCAATATTCGGGCAGGAAAAATCAACAACAATAGTCTTCTTTTTGGCCTTTTCTACGCCGAGATTTGCAGAATCTTTGTTGACTTCAAGTAATCCGTCTGCAACGAAATCGGGTTTCAGCCGCAGATTTATAAAGCCCGGCCCAGCAACCTCCGGCGGCTCACAAATATCGCTGATGTCCACGTTCGCAACCACTTGTTCTGCGAGCTTACGCGGATTGGTCTTGATTTTCTTGGCCAGCGCCATAATACCGTTGGCCTGATAGTCGCCGAACTTCGGGTCGGTGGCAGGCCGCACGATAGCGGGGCAAGCCCCCGGAATCTGCGCATACTCTCTCATCGCCTTAGAAATGCGTTCTTCGAGTTCCCAAATGACCGGCTTCATCAGATACTCAATAATCACTCATCATTTATCAATAATCAATTTCTCAGCGTCGCCCCAGAGCAGCTCCAAATCGTAGTAGTCCCGGCCCAAGTGCCTTATGTACTTCTATGGCAGCACCAATAATCCTTTCAGGCAATTCGTCAGCCATTATCTTTATTCAAAATATCTTTTACCTTTATCTCTTATCCCTCTGTGGCCAATTTTTTCATTCTTCAATAATCAATTTCTCAGCGTCGCCCCAGAGCAGCTCCAAATCGTAGTAATCTCGATATTCGCTGTCGAAGATGTGGATTACCACGTCGATAAAGTCGAGCAGAATCCAGCGTGCCTGTTCGTAGCCGGCCCTGCCGAAGCGCTGCATGTCCTGCTCCCTTGCGCTCTGGCAGATTTCATCGGCAACCGTCCGCATCTGCCTGTCGCTCGTGCCGGTGGCGATTACAAAATAGTCGGTGGCGGGCGATATGTCCCTCAAATCCAGGACCACAATATCGCTGCAACGCCGCCCCGCCGCCAACTTAGCAGCAGCCAGGGCAAATGCCTTTGCCCCGTTAGAAGTCTTCCCCTTTCGCCGGCGCTCGGCGCTTGTAGAATTTCTAACGGGTTTTGCCTTCGCGTTTTTCTCTTCTGTCAAATCCTATATCCTCAACATCAATAAAAAGGGGCGGCCGAATTGGCCACCCCGATAGATTACCTTTATTACACGGTCGCGTCAACGATATAGCTTCGGTGCGAATTATTTGCTCAGGCCAAGCCAGCCGCTGATAACAGGGGCAAATTTGACCACCACGCCGGAAAAGACCACGCTGACCATCGCCCCGGCCGCCCTGCCGACCGCCTTCATCGTCATTGCAAGGAGCATAATCTCGGCGCAGCCGTGTCCGTTATTCGGGATTCTACACACGACACTCGTTATTCACTACCTGCTCGCCTGTCTCTCGAAAAACTCAAGCCAGCCAAGCGTCAGCATATCGCCCAACCGGCCGCGCTCTCTGTATTCCTCAGGCGTTTTGCCCCAGTAGAATCCTAACCATCCGCACGCATACTCGCGAGACTCTTCGATGAACCTGCCAAGCTCGTCCATTGAGCATTTCAGCGGGAAGGTCTCCTCTATCACCACCGGTTTTCCCACGCAGAAACCTTTTAGCGTCTCGGTCGTCTCCGCCACCTTGCCGCGCTCCGGATATAGATGCACGCTGATAAAGTCCAGCTCCGGCGCTATTCTTTCCGGCTCAAAGCCGGACGTCAGCCCCTTTCGCGGCAGACTCCACGGCACCAACCCCACCGTAATCAAATGCTGCCTGTCGTGCTTTCGAATCGCCGCCGAGAGCTGCCGAGTCCACTGCACCGCAATCGCCCAGCGGTCTCGAGAGCCCTGCTCTAACGCGATGAACTGAACAAAGTGTTTCCCCGCAAACGCCGGACCCAGCCAGTCAGTCCGTTTCCCCCGGCCGCCCACAACCGGCTCATTCATAAGGTCGTAGCAGAAAACGGCCGGACTGCCGGCACACCGCTGCGCGATAGCTTCCCAAAAGCGTGCCTGCACGTTCCAACGCTTTTGCTCAGGTAGTTCGTCATACCACCGCGGAGCATCCTTTTTGTGGTAACAGCCAAGACCCGTTATATCCAGATAAATCTGAAGCTGCTCAGCCAACTCAACCACACGGCCAAGCTGCTCTAACGATGATTCATTTGGCTCATTCGGCCCCTTCATAAACTTACCCACCTGAAGATGGATACGAACCGCATTGGCCCCCAGCTGCTTCATTTCACGAAAATCTTCCTCGACGGTACTCCACTCAAGATGCCAGTAGTCCTCAAGCAGCCGGCCTTGGTCGTCATGGTCATAGTTAAATCCCCACGGCACAAATCTTTGGCCCGACCCCTCCAATACAAACGCCCTCTTGTCCTCGGAAACCTTCACCCATTGCAGCTCGTTACCACCCGCCGAAGTAGCGGCAATCGCCAACAAGCAAAGCCCCACTAACAACCTTGCAACGGCACGCCGAAGTTCATCATTCGGAATTCTACATTTGATATTCGTTATTCACTCCCGCCAAGCAGCTTCTTGTAAACCTTTTCTATTTTATCGACCATCGTTTCCGGCGCGAACTTCTCTTTCACCGACTCTCTGCCCTGTTCGCCGAGCTTCTTTCTCAATCCCTCGTCCCCGGCAAAGACCCCGGCTTCAATATCGAAATGGCCAACTGGCCGTATCCACCCCCTCTTAAATTTCAACTGTCTTGCCATCTTCGACGAGCTTGACGTTATTTCCCAAAAATTCAGGATACTTCTCAGGAAAAAAAGTGTGAATAGGAATTATGTATTTGGGCCTAATTGCCGCAGCAAATTTCCTCAAATCGTCAACGTAGGCATGCCCGCTG
>Ga0114919_10005397_pt1 | contig 10205 bp, 6 predicted proteins | sample BlataG_FD_88682 | JGI IMG/M metagenome (GOLD analysis project Ga0114919, IMG submission 88682) | Deep subsurface microbial communities from Black Sea to uncover new lineages of life (NeLLi) - Black_00105 metaG | ecosystem: Environmental > Aquatic > Marine > Oceanic > Sediment | place: Atlantic... | reverse complement strand
GAAGCGGCAGGACTGAAAGTACCAGACGAAATGACCTCCCGTAGCCTGATGGATATATTTACAACACCCGGAAAGAATCTGCGGGAAAGTGCATATACCGCAATGGAGAGGCATGACGGTTGCCGCAAGGGAGGCAAAGGCTATCCCATGCGTGCGATTCGCACCAAGGATTTTCTCTACATTCGCAACTATGAGCCGGACCGCTGGCCTTCTGGTAATCCGGATGCAAAGTACTGTGCCCGTGCTATTCCATTCGGAGAAGTCGATTCCAGTCCGACAAAAACGCTGCTTTTAGAAAACAGGGAACGCTTCCAGAAATTCCACCAACTAGCCTTTGGCAAACGACCTTCAGAGGAGTTGTACGATCTTAGGTCAGATACGGGTCAATTAAAAAATGTTGCCGCACTTCCCGAATATTCAGAAATCCTGAATGAACTGAGCACCCAACTGCAGGAATATACAGCTAAGACTGGCGATCCGCGTGCCCTGGGAAAAGATACACCATGGGATTACTATCCTTACTATGGCTTTCGCAAAAACAAGGACTGGTCCGTAGACAAAAAGTTGAAGCAACATTAAAACAATTTAAATAAATAGTGTTTATGATGACATATAAGAGTTGTTAACTACATTAAAGATAAGGGATGAAAAGGTAAAGACATATATTTTGATAATCAAACATATAATATTTTCAATACATTTATATAGTGACCTTATTGTAAACTTTTAAAATATATATTACGGAATATAGATACTTAATAAAAAAATAAAAAAATGAAAACATTTATTTCCTTAGGGCTATTTTTAGCCATTTTATTCTTTAATCAATTTTATAATAGCCATGATCGATCTTCAGGTGACAACTCGAAAAAGGAAATAATAAACAATAAATGGCAGTTAATTAACACGATAGAAGAAAATGGATTGCTTGGTGAAAGATTGGATTTATGGCGTGATAAACGGCTTTGGTTTGTAGCAGATTCTGGTTTTCTACTTTCCGGTTTCGAATCACGACCCGGTGTTCATCCATGGCAGGGCGAGCATGTAGGGAAATGGCTCCACGCTGCAACACTGGCGTATGAAGTAACAGAAGATGAAAAACTCAAAAAGGAATTGGATAATACTGTTGAACGCTTACTAGCGACCCAGCTACACAATGGATATATGGGAACTTATATCGAAGATAAACGCTTTTATGTTAAACCTGAAGCTTTCGGAGGTTGGGACATATGGACACATCGTTACAATTTGTATGGTTTGCTGACATATGAAAAATTCCATCCTGATGAAAGTATAGTTGATGCTTGTAAAAAAATGGGGGATTTATTAATTGAAACATTTGGTGAAGGGAAAACGGATATTACCAAATATGGAACCAGGAAGGGAATATCTTCTACACACCTGCTCGAATCCATTGTTATGCTTTATGAAAGGACACTTGATGAAAAGTATTTAAATTTTGCTGAACAAATTGTTTTCTGGAGTGAGCAAAATCCCGGATTGCGTTTAATGGATGCCATGCTAAAAAATGAAAGCGTTGTTTTTCCAGGTGAAGGAAAAGCATATCAGCTAATGGCAAACTTACTTGGATACTACAGGCTTTACCTGTGCACCGGTAATGATAATTACCTGCAAACAGCCCTAAATGGCTGGAAAGATATTAAGGAAAATCATATTCTCGTAACGGGTGGCCCCTGGAGCAGGAAGATGCCATATAATGGTAATAGAGAATGTTTTGCCAAGCCTGAGGATTTTGAACCGGGTTTGGTGGTTGTAGAAAACTGTTGTACCGTTACATGGATTCAGTTAAATTTGCATCTATTCGAGCTTACCGGGCTAGCCATGTACGCTGAAGAAGCAGAAAAAGCGTTATTTAACCATCTTCTGGGCGCCCAGCATGTAAATGGCATAGACTGGTGTTACTTTACACCACCCAATGAAAAGACTCGAGCTTTTGAACCAGGAATTTCTTGTTGTGCATCAAGTGGCCCCAGGGCATTGGAAATGTTCTCAGGTCATTTGGCAGGTGAAATTGAAAATCATCTTTCCATTAACAGTTTTTCTCCTTCCACGATTGTTTTACCAGGTAAATTCGGAGGAGGAAAAATAAATATCAAGGGAAATTTCCCATATACTTCAACAACCCACATTTGCTTTGAAACTGACCAGATAAAGGAATTTACCATTGAATTCAGGTCCCCTCTCGGTACCACCTTAACCCATGCAAAGATTAATGGTAAAAAGGTGAAAGCAGAAAAAAATGACAGGGGATTTTTTCAAATCAAGAATAAATGGAAACCGGGGGACATTCTCTCTATTGAACTGGATTATCAACTTGAACTGCATGTCCAGACAGGTGAAAAAGGAAAAAAGTGGGTGGCTTTTTCTTACGGTCCACTGGTTTTATCACAGGAAACGAACAAGGACATGCAACTTGAAGGACCTTTTAAAGATGTAAAAATAGATATTAACGAACCGGGAAAAATATTGGAAATGCTATCGAAATCAGAACAAGATCATTCCGACATAACATTTACTATTAATGGCACACGGATAAAACTGGTCCCTTATCACCTGGTCGGCTCCAGGGTATCCGGCCCCAGAACTTATTTTGAATGTTCAAATTGAGAATGGAGATGTAATAGTAAAGGATGTCATCATATATTCTGAAAATCCGACAAAAAGTGTCCGATAAAATAAAAATAAATAATTATAGCTATTAGCTATGCAGCTAAACAGTCGTAATATTAAGGTTGCGTGTTTTCTTTTATCCGTTTGTTTTTTTTACAGTTGCACGGAAAAAGAATTAACACCTGCCAATATTTTAATATGTATTGCCGATGATGTCTCTTATCCTCATATGGGAAAGGATTGTAAATGGATTAATACTCCTTCTTTCGATCGTATTGCCCGTGAAGGTATTTTATTTACAAATGCTTATACACCCAATGCCAAATGTGCTCCTTCAAGAGCTTGCCTTTTAACAGGAAGGAATTCATGGCAACTCAAAGATGCTGCTAATATGTGGTGTTATTTCCCATTGGAATTTAAAACTTATGCTGAAGCCCTGGGCGAAAACGGCTATCATGTTGGTCATACAGCCAAAGGATGGGCACCTGGGGTTCCGGGGATGAAAAATGGGAAAAAAAGGGAGCTTACCGGTAAAGCATGGAATACCTTAAAATTATCTCCACCCACCGCAGGTATCTCCAATATCGATTACGCCGCCAATTTTAAAGAATTTTATAACCACAAACCTTCAGGCAAGCCATTTTGCTTTTGGTATGGAGGGCTTGAACCTCACCGGAGATATGAATATGCATCATCCATCAAGGCCGGACGAGAAATAAGCGAGATCGATCAGGTCCCGGCCTTTTTCCCGGATAATGAGACCGTTCGTACTGATCTATTGGATTATGGCCTTGAAATAGAACACTTTGACTTGCATATACAGCGTATACTGAAATTTCTTGAAGAAAAAGGAGAGCTAGACAATACTCTTATTATTGTCACATCGGACCATGGGATGCCATTCCCCCGTGCGAAAAGCGATGCATACGATTTTTCCAATCACATCCCAGTGTCCATCATGTGGAAAAAGGGAATAAAAAATCCAGGCAGGATTGTCAACGACTATATCAGTTTTATTGACATGGCTCCTACATTTCTTGATGTTGCCGGAATAGATTGGGATAAAAGCGGAATGCAACCGACCCCGGGTAAAAGCCTGAAGACCATTTTCGTGAACCCGGAACAAGAAGAACCATTCAGAGACCATGTTTTGATTGGGAAAGAAAGGCATGGACTCGGTCGACCTGATGATTATGGTTATCCTATCAGAGGTATTATCAAGGATGATTGGCTCTACCTGATTAACTACAGGAATGATCTGTGGCCCGCAGGGAATCCCCAAACAGGCTATTCTGATGTTGACGGGAGTCCAACTAAAACGGAAGTTCTAAACTCCCGTCATAATCCGGAAACAAAATATTTATGGGAACTATCTTTCGGTAAAAGAGAAAGAGAAGAGTTGTATAATCTGGAGGCAGATCCATATTGTATCAATAATTTGGCAAAAGAGCAAACGAATTCTAAAATCAAGGCTGAACTTAAACAAACAATGGAGGCTGAGTTGAAAAAACAATCCGATCCCCGGATGTTTGGCAGGGGTGATATTTTTCATAACTATGAATTCTCCAACAAACGATGGAGAAATTTATACGAGAGAATGGTTATTAACAAGGAAGATTTTTATCCGCCATGGATCAACGAATCCGATATTGAAGCTGATTTTCAAGAGGAATAAAACAGGGTATACATGGAGGGATTAAGTAAAAGATTAAGATAGTAACTAAATTCCGATCTTACCGGACAATTATAATTGGTAAATACGAAATTAATAGATATATTATGAAAAATCATATTATTGTTTGCATAAGCGTTGTTATACTATTCGCTGTAACGGCATGTAAAGAAGAACAAGCAATAGACAGACCTAATGTCATAATCGTTATGACTGATGATCAGGGTTACGGCGAACTTTCCTGTCACGGTAATCCTATTTTAAAAACGCCACACCTGGACGAGCTGGCCGGGCAGAGCCTGCGGCTTACCGACTATCATGCCGCACCGATGTGCACCCCCACAAGGGGTCAACTGATGACCGGAATCGACGCTGCACGCAACGGAGCCATTAACGTCAGCAGTGGACGTGAATTGCTGCGACCTGAGCTCGCCACTATGGCAGACATTTTTGCCGAAAACGGTTACAGTACCGGCATCTTTGGTAAGTGGCATCTCGGCGATAACTACCCTTTCCGGCCGGAAGATCGTGGATTTCAGGAAACATTATGGTTCCCTTCCTCGCACATTAGCTCCGTACCGGATTTTTGGGGTAATGACTATTTCGACGACACCTATATTCGGAATGGAAAGCGGGAAAGTTTCAAAGGTTACTGCACCGATATTTTTTTCGAGAAGGCCATGGAATTTATGAGTAGCTCCGCTAAAGCCGGGGAACCTTTCTTTACCTACTTGCCTACAAACACGCCACATGGGCCTCTCATTGCAAAGGATGAGGATATCAAAGCCATGGAAGCAGCTTTTACTGAGTCCGCTTTTTCTGATATGAATCCGGGACTGAAGGGTAGGTTAATTCGGTATCTGGGCATGGTTCGCAATATCGATACCAATATGGGCAAACTGGTTGAATTCCTCGAAAAGGAAGGGCTTACCAAGAATACCATATTGATTTTTGCGACCGATAACGGCAGTACTCATGGTCCCCTGTATTTCAATGCCGGAATGCGTGGCATGAAGTGCGAGTTGTGGGAGGGTGGTCACCGTGTACCTTGCTTTATCAGTTGGCCAAATGGAGGATTCACTGCACCTCGTGATATTGAAGGCCTGACGCAAGTTCAGGATATTCTTCCCACACTTGTCGACCTTTGTGAACTAAGCACTCCTGCCTCAGCTGAATTTGACGGTATGAGCCTGGCTTCAGTTTTACGTGGTGAAAGGGACGTACCTGAAGATCGGATACTGGTTATCAACTATAGCCGGATGCCCTCAGGTTTTAATTCCCCATCGCCATATAGCCAGTCGATCCTGAAGCGGGACGGTGCTGGTGTGCTTTGGAAACGCTGGCGTTTGCTGGAAGATCGTGAGCTTTACGATCTTAGCGCCGATCCATTGCAGCAAACCAATGTTATTGATCGCTACCCTGAAGTTGTAGAAAAAATGAGAAGACATCTATATGACTGGTGGGATGAGGTTGAACAAATTGCCAATGAACCGCAACGAATTATCATTGGAAACGAGAGTGAGAACCCCATGATGCTGACTGCATGCGATTGGCTGGATGTGTTTGTGGATCAACAAGGGCAAGTCCGTAGAGGTACTCGTAAAACTGGTTACTGGTGTTTGGAAGTTGCAGAAGCGGGAGAATATGAATTTGAACTTCGCCGCTGGCCCCAAGAGATTGATATTCCATTAATGGATACAAGTCCCACAGGTGGTGCAGCCCTTCCTATTTCAACGGCACGGATCTTTATTAGCGATGTAAACCATTTAGCGATAGAGGATAAGAGACCTTATGGATTTGAAGGCCTGGTGAAAACCGTTTCTCCTGGAGAAACGTCTGCCATTTTTACCATTAAACTCGAAGCGGGTCCCATGGCCCTGCATACCTGGTTCGATGACAAAACGAGAGAAACGATTTGTAGCGCATATTACGTTTACGTGCGACGTAAATGAGCCTCATGTCTTTAAAGGATATTACATAAAGCAGCAATTTGAAAATATAATTGACAACTATCTTTTAATTTTAAGTAATGGCCATTTGCATAATAAACAAAAGACATGGAAATTTCTTTAAGTGAATTTTCTGAAATATAATGCCTAAATATGAAACAAAAAAAAATACTGGTAATTGGAAGTTCGAATACGGATATGGTTATTAAAACCTCACGTTTCCCTTTACCAGGGGAGACAATACTTGGAGGAGATTTTTTTATGAACCAGGGAGGTAAAGGAGCTAATCAGGCCGTTACAGTTTCCCGCCTTAAGGGGGATGTGAACTTTATTTGCAAAACCGGGAATGACATTTTTAGGGAACAGTCTGTAAATCTGTTCAAAAATGAAGGCATTGATACGAAATGGATGTTGATCGACAATGAAAGGCCATCCGGTGTTGCTTTAATAATGGTTGATGAAACAGCAGAAAACAGTATTGTAGTTGCATCCGGGGCAAATGGAAACCTCTCAAAAGAAGATATAGACAATGTTGTGGAGGTTTTGGAACAATCAGATTTCATTCTGATGCAATTGGAGATTCCCCTGGAAACGGTAGAACATGTAATCAATTTAGTCTGGCAGAAAGGGGAAAAGGTAATTTTAAATCCGGCCCCGGCTGCCGTGCTTCCGGAAGACCTGTTAAATAAACTGTATTTAATTACTCCCAATAAAATAGAAGCGGAATCCCTGTCAGGTATAAAAATTACAGATGAGAAGTCCTTGGAAGAAGCGGCAAAGGCCATTTTTGACAAAGGAGTGAATAATGTCATAATTACGCTTGGGGATGAAGGAGTATTAATATATAATGGAAGATATGAATGGATTCCTGCTGAAAAAACAGAATCAGTCGATACAACAGGCGCTGGAGATGTTTTTAACGGTGCACTGACCGTTGCACTTTCAGAAGGACAAAGCCTGAGCAATGCAGTAAAATTTGCCAATAAGGCAGCGGCTATTTCCATTACCAGGTATGGTGCAATACCATCCATTCCTTATAGGGATGAAGTTTTAGGATAATTAGAGATCGACTTATTAATGATCTTTAACATAAAAATAAAAACATCAATTGGTTCAAAAGAATAATTCCATCAGGTTGAATTGGCTTAACCCGATTGAGGGTAGAGATATCATAGTTCGGGATATCATCCTGTATTCTGACGACCCGACACAAAGTCTCTATTAAAATATGCTTGGGCATTTTCATCGCAAACTAAGTTGAATATTAACTAAAATAGAATTATCATGTTTATAGTAAGCAGCTACTCTTTGGCAATTGTTTTTTGTTTTATTACCATGTTATGTTGGGGTTCCTGGGCAAATACCCAGAAACTTGCAGGTAAAACCTGGCGTTATGAATTGTTTTACTGGGATTACGTGACCGGGATCCTGATATTATCATTAATCTTTGCATTTACCCTGGGAAGCATAGGTGAAGATGGGCGGGGCTTTATTTCGGACCTTACCCAGGCCGACACCAGAAATATCGGATCTGCCTTTCTTGGTGGTATTATTTTTAACGCTGCCAATATTCTTCTTTCAACGGCAATAGCCATTGCCGGAATGTCAGTAGCATTCCCTGTAGGTATTGGTCTGGCGCTTATTCTCGGAGTTATCATCAACTATATCGGGTCTCAAAAGGGAGATCCTTTATTCTTGTTTCTTGGAGTAGGTATAATTACCATTGCAATAATTATTAATGCAGTGGCTTATAAGAAGGCTTCTGCAGGTAACCAGAAGGTTTCTTCGAAAGGCATACTGGTTTCCATTCTTGCTGGTGTACTGATGTCTTTCTTTTACCGCTTTATCGCAGCATCTATGGACCTGGATAATTTTATATCCCCGGCAGCAGGAAAGATGACTCCATACACGGCTGTTTTCATTTTCTCGCTTGGTATATTCGTTAGTAATTTTCTATTCAATACCCTCTTGATGAAAAAACCCATTAGTGGCGCTCCTACAAATTATAGAGCCTATTTTAAAGGGAAGCCCTCTATCCATCTGGTTGGTGTTCTGGGAGGGATTATCTGGGGTATAGGAAACTCGCTTAACCTTATCGCGGCCGGAAGAGCCGGAGCAGCCATATCTTACGGCCTGGGACAGGGTGCAACCCTTATTGCCGCATTATGGGGTGTATTTATCTGGAGAGAGTTCAAAAACTCTCCAAAAGGAACTAATGGCATACTTGCTGTAATGTTTATCCTGTTTCTGATGGGTATCATTTCTATTATTTATGCGGGACAATAATCCCTGAACTCAGGGGAATTGCTGGTTGATCAGCCCGGTGAATATGAATTCGAGCTCCGGCGCTGGATACGCGAAATTGATATCGCCTTGAGGGATAACCCTGAGGTCAGTCATATATATGGAACTTAATGTAAGCAATTATGAATAGAGCCTTAATTATCGTTTTTACAGGATTAAGCCTTGCAGCCCCGTTTTCCTGCAGGCAAGCTCCGAAAGAAAAGGAGGGGAAGGATCAGAATATGAATGTCGTTTTCTTTCTTGTAGATGATATGGGATGGCGGGATGCGAGTTGTTATGGCAGTACCTTTTATGAAACACCTAATATTGACCGGTTTGCGGAGGAGGGGGTGAGATTTACAAATGCCTATGCAGCCTGCCATGTCTGCTCACCTACCCGTGCCAGTATTATCACCGGGAAGTACCCGGCAACACTTCATCTAACGGACTGGTTACCCGGTAGAAGAAACTTCCCCTCTCAAAGGTTTTTAAATGCGGATATTAATCAACATTTGCCTTTTGAAGAGATAACCATTGCCGAAGCATTAAAAGAATACGGATATAGCACTGTAATAATCGGGAAATGGCACCTTGGAGAGGATCCTTCAGGCCCATTACAACATGGATTTAATATGCATATTCCAGAGAAATGGAATAAAGGCTGGCCAAAAGCAGGCTACTATGGTCCTTTTGGTTTAGATGGATTGGAAGATTCTGAAGGAGACTATCTTACAGACAGGTTAACCGATGAAGCATTGAAATACATTGAGAAAAACAAAGACAAGCCATTCTTTCTATATCTTTCGCATTTTGCGGTGCATGACCCGATAGAGGGTCGTCCTGATTTAGTAGAAAAATATGAAGAGAAACTGAAGCAAATACAGCCTCAGCAGGGGACTCGGTTTATTTTGGAAGGCAACCCGGATGATGATAAGCCTTTAACAAGAGAGGATTTAATTAGGTTGATAGAAGAACCTGCTTATAAAGAACATAAGGTCCTTCCAAATAGAACAGTCAAGATCAAGCAATATCAGGATAATGTCCAGTTTGCTGCAATGGTAGAAAGTGTAGATGAAAGTTTGGGGCGTGTGCTTTCCAAACTGGAAGAGTTAGGGCTGGAGGATAACACCATTGTGATTTTCTTTTCGGATAATGGAGGAATGTCAGCTGCTAACTTTGGAAACCCTGAAAGAGTAATTCCGGACTCCCAACTGGATAAAGCATATTCAACTTCCAATCTTCCGCTGAGAGGCGCCAAGGGGTGGTTGTACGAGGGAGGAATTCGGGAACCGATGATCGTTAAGTGGCCTTCCCAGGGTAAGCAGGGAACAGTGTGCGAAGTACCGGTGATAAGTACTGACTTTTTCCCATCTATTCTGGATATGCTCGGATTACCAATACCTCAGGAAAATAAACTTAACGGAGTGAGTATTGTGCCGTTGCTGAAAGGAAAGGATAAGCTGGATAGAAAAGCATTATACTGGTATTTCCCGCATTACAGTAACCATGGAATGCAAAGCCCGGGAGGTGCCATACGTTGTGGAGACTATAAACTGCTTGAATATTACGAGAACAATACCGTGCAATTATTTAACCTGAGAACAGATATTGGGGAACAGCATGATCTTTCGAGTTCAAAACCTGAAAAAGTTCGTGAATTAAGAGCTATG
>Ga0114919_10005396_pt1 | contig 10206 bp, 11 predicted proteins | sample BlataG_FD_88682 | JGI IMG/M metagenome (GOLD analysis project Ga0114919, IMG submission 88682) | Deep subsurface microbial communities from Black Sea to uncover new lineages of life (NeLLi) - Black_00105 metaG | ecosystem: Environmental > Aquatic > Marine > Oceanic > Sediment | place: Atlantic... | reverse complement strand
CTTCTCCGCCTTTCGGGCACCCCCGCCCGCACCGACGAAAAAAGGGCGATTTTCGGGGGGACGATAGCCCTCCCGAAAATCGCCCTTCAAATACCTTGCTTGTGCGTCCGGAGCCCTACTTACGGGCCTGCCGGTTCGGGCCGCTCTACGCCCCCGCAACGCGGCCCTCTTTACCTCCTTCCGGTAGTTTGTCGGGAAAAGCAAACGCGGGCCAAACCATCCTCCACCTTCTGAGAGCCTGACCCGCTATCCCCGATACTAAAACAACTATAACACGGATTCGGCGAAAGTCAAGCAACTTGTCCGATTTTTTTCCGATGTGCCCCCAAATCCTTGTTGCTTATGGAGTTAGAGCAGCGTAATCCGCGAAAAAAACGCCGCCGGGTTCCTGCGAGAGCCGCCCCATCATAAAAACACCCGTCGCCGGCGGCGCGCCGGGATTGCGGGTTTGCGGCGCAGCCGCCTTGGAGTGCGGTCCTCCGGGACCGCTCTCACTGCCGTTCGCCGTTCGCCGCGAGGAGGCGGATGTCGCGTCGCATCCAAAGGGCCAGGAAAATCAGGACCGGCCCCACGACCAGAAAGGCGGCGCCGAAGATGAGGTATCCGACGCCCAGGCGTTCGCTGTGGGTCGCCGCACGATCCGCGGCAGCCGACCATGCCCTGAACTTGTGACTGGTTTCCGCAGGGACCACCTTCAAGTCCCATCCCTGCTGGGTGGCGATCGGCCGACCGTCTTTCCATTCGAGTTTTTCGGCATCCTGAGCGATGAACCATTTCCGCCCGTCCTGCCCCTCGACGAGTTCATACTTGTCACCCCGCTCATCCTCGAAGATTCGCCCCCACCTGCCCTGGCCGGTGGTCAGTTCCGGAACATTGGGCTCCACGGTCAGGGCAGAGACGATGCAACAAAGGCCGAACGCCGCGCACACGATCCCAACCACCAGGGCGGGTATCCACGCCGCCTTCTTGAACTTCAGGTGCGTGGCCGCTCGCGCTCGCCTGTCCTGGGGCGGGGCGGGTGCTGCCTTCGGGCCGGCTCCGGATTGGATCGCCCGAGCTATTTCTCCCGCCGCGCCGGGAGCCGCGCCCCTTTCGGCCGCCTGCCGCATCTGCGCCACGAGTTCGTCCGCGCCGCTCCCGGCGGCAGGCACCGTAATCTCCTTGCCGCACTCGTCGCACGTGAACGTCTGGCCGGCCATGGACTCCTCGGCCGAATGGGCTGCCCCGCACTCACAGTGAAACTTGATGGCCACGCTCCGCCTCCTTGCGTCCCTTTCGGGGGGACGCCCGATGGTGTCCGGACGCTCGGCTTCGGCCTATTTTACGACCATCAGCCCCTCCGTCGCACACCTTTTCCGGTCGAAGGGCGGTGGACCGCGACGAGAGAGTGGCTCTTTTCTCCAGCACGGTCTTGACCGGAGGGGCGGCATACCGCTCTCGCTGTCCCGGGTGCGGGTCGAGATGTGCTCCAGGCCCGCCGAATGGGACAGCCCGCACCCGGGACCCAAAATGAGTGAGATATCGAACAGGACAGAATGTTGACCGGGCGGTCCCTTCGCCCTAAACTTCATGGCGCTCACACGATGTGGGCCGGAATTGGAGTAGCGGCGCCATGCGCGAACCCAGCGGTCGGATACCGCTCGACCCGCAGCAAGCGGACGCCGTCGAGGCACTGCTCGAGAGCGGGCAGCGCGAGGAACTCGCGCGCCGCCTCGCCGAGGAGCACCCGAGCGACATCGCCGATCTCCTGGCCGTCCTCCGGCCGGAGGCCAAGGCCGAGGTTTTCTCGCTTCTGGACGCCGAAATCGCCGCCGACGTCCTCGCGGAACTCAATGCCGAAAGCCGCGAGGACATCATCGAGTTGACCCGGCCCGAGCGTCTGCGGCGGGCGCTGGCGGAACTCGAGCCCGACCAGGCCGCCGACGTCATCGGAGAACTGGAGCCCGCGGAGGCCCGCGAGGCCCTCGAGGCCGTCGAGGACCGCTCGGAGGTCGAGTCGCTCCTGGCCTACGCGCCCGACACGGCCGGCGGTCTGATGACCACGGAGTTCGTCAATCTGCCTCGCGGCACGAGCGTCCAGGACGCCATCGGCCTTGCTCGCGGCGGTCCGGACACCGCTCACCGCGATTATCTCTACGTGACGGACGACGCCGGTCGGCCCGTCGGGCGCGTCCCGCTGGCCAAACTGGTCTTCTCCCCGCCCGATACGCTAGTCGAACGGATCATGGACCCCGATATCCACGCGGTGCCGACCGGCATGGACCGCGAGGAGGTGGCGGAGATCGTCCGGCGGTACGACCTGCTGTCGGTGCCGGTGGTCGATGCTGCGGCCGGCGTGATTCGCGGCATCATCACGGTGGACGATGCGCTCGACGCCGCCGCCGACGAAGCCGCCGAGGATATGTACCGCCTGGCGGGCACGTTCGCCACCGACCCGCTGCACCAGCCCGTCTGGCAGCGGGCGATGCTCCGATTGCCGTGGTTGATTCCCACCCTTGGAACGGGATTCCTGACCGGCCAGATCATCCGCTGGCTCGGACACGACCCGGTCGGCCCGACGGCCCTGCTGCTTTTCCTCCCGGTGATGATCGAGATGGCCGGGAACGTCAGCCTTCAATCGAGCACCGTCTTGGTTCGTGGCCTCGCGACAGGCGACGTTCACTCCTACCGGACGCTGGGGATTCTGGGCAACGAAATCGCCGTGGCGGCACTGGTCGGCCTGGTGTGCGGGACCATTTCCGGCTTCGTCGGATACGCCTTCTTCGATAACCAGATCAGTTTCGCTGTGGTCGTCGCCTTCAGCATGTTCTGCGGCATCATCAGCGCGGCCGTTTCGGGAACGCTGATTCCGCTGGGGTGTCACGGGGTCGGGGTGGACCCGGCCCTGGCGAGCGGGCCGTTCGTCACGTCCTTGAACGACATCATCGGGACGCTCATCTATTTGGGCCTCGGCGCCCGGCTCCTGGTGCTGTTCTCCTGAAACGCTCCTCCGAAAAGGCTTCCAAGAGGTCTCCGGCCCGGCTACAATCACCCTCGGCGCCCTGAATAGAAGTTCCCCGGAAGCGTCCAATGAATGACGAGAAGGAGCAGGCCGAGGCGGCTGAGGCCGCGCGACGCGCCTCGGACGAGCGCGACGCCGAACTTGTTGAGCGCCTCGGAGCGGGCGACTCGCGGGCTCTCGACGAACTCTTTCGCCGGCATCGCGGCGCGGCCTACGGAATCGCCTTTCGCCTGCTCGGAAACAGCGAGGACGCCCTCGACGCGGTTCAGGAGGCGTTCATCCACGTCTTGCGGGGCATCTCGGGGTTCCGAGGGCAGTCAACGTTCAGGACGTGGCTGTATCGGATTGTGACACACGCGGCACTGGATTACCGTCGTTGGCGGGCGGTGCGGGCGGCCGGAAGCCTCGACACGGAGGCGGGCATCGAACCGGCCGCAACGGGCAACCGCGAGCACTCGCCGCCCGAGGAAGCCGCCGCCGGCGACCTGAAGGAGGCCATCGACAAGACCTTGATGAATATCTCGGAAAAGAACCGTGCCGCCCTCGTCCTCCATGCGATCGAAGGGATGTCGTATAAAGAGGTCGCGGAGGTGCTCGGCATCTCAATCGGAACCGTCATGAGTCGCATCTTCAACGCGCGCCGGCGGCTCAGGGAACTCCTCGCCTCGGAAATTGGGTAACGGCAAGATGGATTGCGACGAAGTCAAAACGATGCTGGCCGGTTACGCCGACGGGGAACTTTCGCCCCTGGAGCGCTCCGCGGTCGAGTCGCACCTTGCGACGTGTGGCCGTTGCCGGGAACTCGTCGCGGATCAGCAGCGTGTGCGGCGCGTGATCGAGTCGTACGCCCCGCCGCCGGTTCCCGACGGGAAGTGGACCGCTATGGCGAAGCGCCTGCGCGCCGAACTGGGGGGCAAAGAGCACGCGACCCTCAAGACCCGAAGTCGCATCGATTCCCTCGACGAACGGCCGGACGAAAGCCCCACCGAGCCGCAGGAACCCGCCAGGCGGGGCGCCGAAGCGGCCGCGCCGCCGGAGCCAATGCCGCGGGTTGCCCCGCCGCCGCTGCGGCCACCGTCCATCTCCGTTCTGAAGGCTCGTCCGAAAAAATACCGGCCGCGCTTCGCCGTGGTCGCCCACGTGGCCGGGGCGCTCGCCGCCTCGGTCCTCGTGGCGCTGAGTCTGACGGCGGTGCTGCGGCCGACGGAGTTCCCCCTGGGGCCCGAGACGCTGGCTACCCAGGCGGACCTCGTCGTCCACGAAATTCGGATAATGGACCCGGGTTACAACGTTGTTCTTTATGTCGGCGACGCGACCGACGTGGCGGCCATCTGGGTCGAGCCCGTCGAAGCCGAAGACGGAAAGGAAAACGATGAACCGCGCGAGGACATTTAGGGCACTGCGGGCGGCGCTGGCGCTGGGCGTCGTCGGATGGATCGCCGCGGCCCCCACGGCCGCCCCGGCCGTGGGCCTTTTCGGGCAGGCCGATAACGCCGACACCAGGACCACCATCCGCCTTCTGGGCATCCACGCAACCAACGAAGACGAGCCGCACATCGACCCGGAACTGGAGCCCCTGAAGGCCGCGCTCGAAAGGTTCGGCTACAACAGTTTTCGCTTGAAGGTCAACAGACACCGCCGGGTGGAAGAGGGCAAGTCCTGGGAGCAGCCGCTCATGGAGGACTACGCCATTCGCATGGAGCCCCGGGACGTGAGCGAAAAGCGCGTCACGCTGCACATCATGTGGCTCCGCTATGAGAAAGACGAAAAGGGTGAACGTGTCGCGCGCGTGTTGTCCGACCAGGTCGTGACCCTTGCGAAGGGGAGGTATGCGATAATGGGGGGATGGCGATTGAGCGAAGGCGCGATTGTGGGAATCCTCGGCGTCAGATAGGGCGCGGCCGGACTACGCCTGCCCCTCCGCCGGCTGGACGGACTTCTCGATATACTGCGTGATTTGACGCGTCCGGTCGCCGACATCGGCCGCCAGGCGCAGCAAATCGCCTAGGACTTTCCCGTAGAAGATAAGTATCCCGGCCAGAATGACACCTGCCAGGAACGCCGCAACGCCCACCAGCGGCGAACCGTGCATCGAGAGGATAATCAGGGCCGCCAGGCCCGCAAGAAACACCAGCGATCCCACCCCGATGCCGAGGACGAAGACCGTCACCGCCATCACGCGAAGCGACCTGTACGGACTCGTCCGCGCGAAGATTCGGTCAACCGTCGTTCCGGACTCGCGTGAAGGAGAGGGAGTAGCGCTGCGGCTAAGCGCCCCAGCGAGGATGCCGGCCCGATCGGCCGGTCCCCCGGACCGGCTCGGAATCTCCACGACAGCCTCACAGTGGGGGCATTTGGCCCTTTGCCCGGCCGCCGTATCCGGCGCATCAATCACCTTCCCGCAGCCGGGACACCTCGCCTCTATGGACATGTTGAGCGCCTCGTGCCCCCGCGTCGGAAGGGATTATATCTTGCGGATGGTTCCCGCACAATCTTTAAAAAGTGTAGGGGGATGGCGGTTGGATGCCGCGGCACCAATCACGCCTGCGGACTCATGTGGACTGCCACGAAATCCATCACGCGCTGCCGGTCCTCGTCGCTGATCTCCGTGAAAGACAGGCCGACCTCGTACAGGTCCGGGTCGATCTTCGACGTCCGGCACCACACGATCCGGGCCCTGCACGTGATGGGAACAGGATCGTCGGGCAGGCTGAAAGAGAGCCGCGGGATCATCCCTTCCCGCCACGGGTCGGCCATCAGAACACACATGCCCCCGGCCGACACGTTCAGCGTCGGGCCGACCGACTCGACCGTGATGCGCGTCGTAATGCGCGGCTGGCTCCGGCTTTCGGTTCGCAACATCCGAAACCTCCTCGCGGGCGAAAGGATCCACGTGCGCTGTGGGCCAGAGGTTCTATCGGAACACGCGCGCCTCATTCTTCAAGGAAATCGCCCGCCGGCGCCCATGCGCCGCCCGCGCTTGCAAATCACCCCGTTGGGTCCGATAAAGTCGGCCCTACGGGCGAACAGAGGCGTGCGGCGCCGTCCCGCGAATCCGCGGTACGACCGGTGCAGATTGGCCCCCTGCCGCCATTGACCCCCGTCGCCCAAGCCGGTATACTTGGGGGAGATGGACGAGACGGCTGTGCCGGACCCACTTGAAGGGCCCTGCGCGGGTCCATACGGACCCGTCGTGGAGGCGTAAGTCCTTACTGGCAGCGCACCTATGGACCTTGACCGCACCCTCAGGAAGCCGTTCGACGGCGAACTCCTCACCGAAGAGGAGGCGGCGGCGCTGCTGCGTCTCCCCGGGGAGGCCCGCGCGCCGGTTTACGAGGCCGCCGACCGGCTGAACCGTCAAATCAATGACCTTCGCGTGTCGTACGTCTTCAACCGCAACATCAATTTCACAAACGCCTGCACGGCTGCGTGCGCCTTTTGCGCCTACCGCGTCGAGCCTGGCGACCGCGAAGCGTTCGTCATGACGCCGGAGGAAGCCGCGCGCCTGGCGGGTTCGCCGCCCCACCTCGACGAAGTGTGCATGGTGGGCGGTCTGAACCCGGACGTGACGTTCGACTACATTCTCAAACTCTTCGCGGCGGTGCACGCAGCGCACCCGGACGTCCACCTCCACGCCCTGAGTCCGATGGAGGTGGACTACTACGCGTCGCGCGCGGGGCTCGGGCTCCGCGAAGCATTCGAAGAACTAATCGCCGCCGGATACGGGAGCCTGTGCGGCACGGCGGCGGAGATCCTCGTGGATGAGGTGCGGCAGAAAATCTGTCCCGCCAAACTTTCGACTAACCGCTGGCTCGAGGTCGTCCGCACCGCCCACGAACTGGGCATCAAGAGCACCTCGACCATCCTCTTCGGCCACATCGAGCGGCCGGAACACGTCGCGCGGCACCTGCGGCTCCTGCGGGACCTCCAGGCCGACACCGGCGGCATCACCGAATACATTCCCCTGATCTTCGTCCCCTACCGGACACCGCTCGGCCGGGCGCGCGGTATTACGGAGATGATCCCGAAGGAGGACGTCTTTTTGCACTACGCGGTGGCGCGGCTGTTCTTCGGGCGGCTGATTCCGAACATCCAATCCTCGTGGGTCAAACTCGGCCTCGACGTCGCGACCGAGGCCTTCAACTACGGCGTCAACGACCTGGGCGGGACGCTCCTCTCGGAAAACATCACGCGGTGCGCCGGCGGAAAGCACGGCCAGGCCCTCACGCTTGACCAGATGGCCGGCGCGATTCGGCGGGCCGGACGAACCCCTGTTCGCCGCGACACGCTTTATCATTGTGTGGGCGCGGCGGTGCAAGCACGTTAGAAAGAGGTCGTCATGACGAAACGCGCGGCAATCATCGGCGACGGCGCCATGGGGACGCTCGCCGCGATGCTTTTCGCCGAGACGGGGCTTCAGCCCCGGATGTGGTCGGCGTTCCCCGAGCATGCCGAGGCGATGCGCCACGACGGCGAGAATAAGCGGTTCCTGCCGGGCTTTCGGCTCCCCAGGAATCTGGTCGTCTCGACCGACGCCGCTGAGGTGTGCGACGGCGCGGACCTGATCGTCATCGCCGTCCCGACGAAGTATCTGCGAGCGGTGCTCAAGCGGATCAAGGCCGACCTGCCCGCCGAACCTGTTTACGTCTCGGTCGTCAAGGGAATCGAGCGCGAGACACTCCTTCGACCGAGTGAGGTCGTCGGCGAGGTCGCAGGCCCGAAGCGCCTGGCGGTCCTTTCGGGGCCTTGCCTGTCGCGCGAGGTGGCCAACTGTCTGCCGGCCACGGTGGTCGTGGCGTCGGCGGACCCGGAAACCGCCGAGGCGGCGCGGCAAGCGTTCGCGACGCCCTGGTTCCGCGTGTATACGAACGACGATATTCCGGGCGTGGAGTTGGGCGGAGCGCTGAAGAACGTCATCGCCATTGCCGCCGGCATCTGCGACGGACTGGAACTCGGCTCGAACGCCAAGGCGGCCCTGGTGACGCGGGGCCTGGTGGAAATCACGCGCCTGGGCGCCGCCATGGGCGCCCGGCCTGAAACGTTTGCGGGGCTAGCCGGCCTCGGCGACCTCGTGACCACCTGCACCTCGACGCTCAGCCGCAACCATCACGTCGGTTGCGAAATCGGGCGCGGCCGCGCGCTCGCCGACGTCCTCGACGAAATGGGCCGCGTCCAGGCCGAAGGCGTCGAGACAACCCGGAGCGTCGTCGCCCTGGCCGAGCGGCACGGTGTCGAGATGCCGATTACGCAGGAGGTGCACCACGTCCTCTTTGACGGCAAGCCGGCGCCCGACGCCCTGGCGGACCTGATGAGCCGGCGGCCGAAACCTGAGCGGTCGCCCCTATCTGTTTCCAGGGAACCACGCTCCGGGGAGGTGTAGGGATGCTCGTGGCGGAGCAGGTTCCGTCCACTTTGAAAGTTACGCCGACGTGGGGCTCGCATCCCAAGGATTTGATGCTGCTTGTGTACGGTGGCGTCCTGCTCGTGTTCGTGGTCCTGGCTCTGGTGCGTTACTGGTCGTATCGGTTGCAGCACCCGCGAGAAGGAACGCACGGTCTGGACCTCGAGGGGCTTCGGCGTCAGCGAGACGCCGGCACCATCACGCAGGAGGAATACGAAACCGTCCGCGCTCAAATCGCCGCTGCTGGTGCGGCGGAGCACCGTCACGTAAGCCGGGCGGATGCAACCGAGGCTGGAGACAACTCCGCCGAACACCCGATAAATCATAGAGGCGACCGGGAGGGAACGCCGGAAGGGAGAAAGCCGGATGGCCAAGGATAATAGCGGACCCAAGGGACCACGCAAGCGCCCCGCGTGTAGTTTCTGCGGCAAGAGCGCCCGGGACGTCGGGCCGCTGGTCGAGGGCCGCGGCGGGACATACATCTGTGCCGAGTGCGTCCAGTTGTGCCACTCCGTGGTCCAGCACGAGCACCGCCGGGCCGGCATGCGCCGAGCGACCCTCGGCCGCATCCCTGCGCCCCGCGAAATCAAAGATTTCCTCGACCTCTACGTCATCAGCCAGGAACGGGCCAAAAAGAGCGTCTCCGTCGCCGTCCACAACCACTACAAGCGCCTGAGTCTCGGTGAGACCGGAGACGAAGAGGTCGAACTGGAGAAGTCGAACCTGCTGCTCATCGGCCCGACGGGCTGCGGCAAGACGCTCATCGCCCGGAGCCTCGCCCACGTCCTGAACGTCCCGTTCGCCATCGGCGACGCGACGACCCTCACCGAAGCGGGTTACGTCGGCGAGGACGTCGAGAATTTGCTCCTGAAACTCCTCCAGGCGGCGGACTACGACCTTGAGGCTGCTGAGCAGGGCATCCTCTACATCGACGAGATCGACAAAATCGGCCGCACCAGCCAGAATGTCTCCATCACCCGCGACGTCTCCGGCGAAGGTGTCCAGCAGGCCCTCTTAAAGATGCTCGAGGGAACCATCGCCAACATTCCCCCGCAGGGCGGGCGCAAGCACCCCGAGCAGCAATACATCCAGATAGACACGACGCACATCCTGTTCATCTGCGGGGGGACGTTCGACCGCCTCGACGAGATCGTCGCCCGCCGCATCGGCCGCAGCCTCATCGGCTTCATCGAAGGCGAACACCGCGGAGGCGACCGGCTCGCGCGCCAGCGCGAAGTCCTCTCGCAGGTCATCCCGGAGGACCTGATCGCCTACGGCATGATTCCGGAGATGGTCGGCCGCCTGCCCATCATCACGCCGCTGATGCCGCTCGATGAAGACGCCCTGTGCCGCATCCTCACCGAGCCGAAGAACGCCCTCGCCAAACAGTACCAGAAGTTCTTCGAGATGGAGGACGCGGAACTCGTCTTCACGGACGGGGCGCTTCGCGAAATCTCGCACAAGGCGATGGAGCGCAACACCGGCGCCCGGGCCCTGCGGGCCATCATCGAGAACCTGATGCTCGACCCGATGTTCGAGTTGCCCAATCGGCCGAAGGGCTACCGCTACGTCGTCACGGCCGAGGTGGTGCGCGGCGAAGCGGACCTCCTGGCCGAAGCCGAACCCCTGCGCGAAAGCGCCTAAGAGCCTATCCCAAAACCGGTCTCTACTGCGGCTGGCTGCGAAGCCCGAGGCCGGCGTTGTCGGCCCAAAACGTCCTCGACGTGGCATTTTAGCCACGCCTCCGCCCGTTTGGGCCTGCCGCCTTGGCCTCGAACTTCTCGCTCAGCCTCGCGACGAGCGG
>Ga0114919_10005395_pt1 | contig 10207 bp, 16 predicted proteins | sample BlataG_FD_88682 | JGI IMG/M metagenome (GOLD analysis project Ga0114919, IMG submission 88682) | Deep subsurface microbial communities from Black Sea to uncover new lineages of life (NeLLi) - Black_00105 metaG | ecosystem: Environmental > Aquatic > Marine > Oceanic > Sediment | place: Atlantic... | reverse complement strand
TTTTTGAAATTAGGGACCTCAACAAATGGGCTTGTCTCTGGGTCAAAGTCTTTTGCCGTGAATTTCCAATACTTTTTGAATCTCTTCTTCGCATTATGTTCTGGCAACCACTTCTGATAGCGAGGACTTCTAACTAATCTCTTTGTTACAAATCTATTAATGATGATAAGGATATAAAAAAAGCCCGCTATACCCGCTATTAATTTAATCAATGCTTTTGCTGTTGTCACCGGGTCGGAGGAGGCCATAAAATTAGGTGGGACAAATCCAAATATGTCAGGCTGAGTATTGAAATAAACAGAATAGTTTCCGTTGTCACAGTAAAAGTCTGCGCCAGTTACCCGGTCTTCCCTAAAATAAACAGAAGCGTTCAGGTCTCCATCATAAGTAATATTAGTTCCGTAATGGACCTCTTCAAGTGTGACGTTGCAAAAGTCTGGATAGGTGGGGTATTCATAATAACTGAGATATATCCCAGAGAGAGCAAGAATTAAAACAAAAAAAATGATAGTGGTGTGTATTCCGACGGAGTTCTGGTCTTCGGCATCTTTCATGACGGTAGTAGGCTTGCCCTTCCCATCTGTTAACTTTGGATAAGAGAACTTTATTTTTGGTTTCTTGCCTTTCTCATATATAACGTCGACGCGGGCGTTAGCTGGGGCCTTGCCTTCTTTTTTAATCATCCAAATGCCCCCAAGAAGTTCTATTCCTAATCCTTTTGTATTGCTTTTCACTAATACCGTATTTCTTTTGGATGTCTTTAGCCTTGACCTTGTTTTTTATTCTATCCTTTATTTCAGTTCTTAAATTCAGAACCTGTTTTTCTGTAAGTTTTGCACTGCCATTCCTTTCTCCTATACTGTTTCTTCCCTTAGCTTTTGCATCTTGATTATTAGTCAAATAAGTTCCAGCCTTGAGGTGATGGGGATTTATACAATGAGGATTATCACAAATATGCATTACAACTTCTGGCAAAAAACCATTATTAATATAAAACACCCATCTATGTAATGACCAAATTTTCCCATCTCTCTTAATCTGATGATATGGTGTTGTCTTCCCTCCAAAATGTGATTTTGCTATTAAACATCCGGTTGATTCATCCCACTCACCTTTTATGAGATTCTTCGAATATTTATAACAACCTTTTTTCTGATATGCCATCGCCAAATGTGTTTAACCAGCTACATAAGCTACAGGGTCTCCATAAAGACGACCGTGCTTCATAACCTTTTCTACAAGCTTCTCGTCTTCTGAGTTCTTGCCTTTTCTGTCTAGGTATGCTTTTGCTTTTTCTTTATTCATGTTTTTTTCCTCCATTGGATTTAGTTCTTAGTTCTATGGCTGCTAGTCTTCCCTTCAAATGTAGAAGGGCCAGGTCTAGTTTAGTCATAATTTGAGCTTGATATTCTGGGTCAGCAGGAATCCTTTTAATAACAATCTTTAGGTCTTCATCTTTAATCCTAGGGTCATAAGATACGAAGTCGCAATATAACTTCTTAGCCGCTAACATATTGAATTGCATTTGAGTAAAATAACCTCGCTCCATCTTTACTGGGATATCTCCAGTCTCCAAAGATTCGATATGGTTAGCAGAATTCCACGGACACTTAACTTCTAGTATTCCCATCTCTCCAACAAAGCCGTCTGGGCTCCCGCCCGCGTCATCTTCGTAACCTTCTAGCGGAACGAACGGAGCCTCGGCAACTCTTTCCCCAGTTATCTTTTCATAAAGTTCAATAGCTTCACCTTCGTAGGCGGTTCCCCAGTCTAAAGCCTTCCCGGTTATTTCCTTTTGTTCCCCAGTAAGTCTCTCTGCAACCTTCTCTTGGATTAAAGTATATCCAGGTATAGTAAATTCTCGGCCAAGTAGTTTCCCGCTACCCATACAATCTCCAAATGTTGATGCCGTAAATTTTCCAACACGCTGGTCTTTCCACTCCTGAGTTCCTTGTTGTATCATTTCTTTGCCTCCTTATCTCGGAGCTCTATAAACTCCGCGACCTTTTTCTTAAGCGCATTAGAGCCAGGCAACTTGTCTATTGTAATCCGGCCCTCATCTACAGCCTTCACGATTGCTATAAACATTTCTTCTTCATTCATCTTTGACCACCTCTTCTTTTCTACACTTAGGAGAAAGGCAAAGTCCGTCTGAGCTAAGAGCAGATGATACTCGCTTGCAAGCAGAGCATCTAAATCCTCCTAACTTTTCTTCTTCGGTTGTTTCCATTGTGATTATAAGGCCCCCACCGAAGTGGGAGTGAGAGCATGTTCGGGAGTTTTAAGTCCCGGCACGGTCCACCAACCAAATTTTTAGGTGTTTTGGTTCACCCCCGTCAGTTATAGCGAGTATAATAAAAAAAATAAAGTTTCGTTATGTTTCGTAGGCCTAAGCCTTTACAGCATCTTTAACATTCAAAGCGTCAGTCATCTTCCCTTCAGATGTCTTAGTCCTGTATGTCTCTAACGTAAGCTTTGCTCCAACCCAAGTTGCTGTATCCGTAGATAGCTTCTCAGATATGAATCGAGCGTTCGTCTTAGAGCAGTCGAAAATCCTTTCTTCTTCACCAAAGGTTCCTTTCAAGTGAAGCCTTTCTCCACCATACTTCTCGTTTGGAACCATCTCACCTTCTGCGGTGATGGTGAAAATCATCTCTGGACTTTCGATTACGTCTTGAGCTTTTAGGAACATTCCTGATGCTTTTGTGTATCCGTCGATATTTACCATTTGTTTTTTCCTCCTATGTTATTTAGATTATTAATCCAACATAGCCCAAATAGATAACAACAGTGCACCTAGTGCTAAAGCCGTTATTGGACTATTCGGAGATACAATATTTGGCATCAATGCCTGAAATCTTGTACTGATGAACATCAGAAAAGCAAATCCGTTAAGAGCTGTAGCTGCAAGAACTACTAAGCCTTTTATTACTCCCATTTATTTTTCCTCCTTAATTAATTTAGTTGAACATAAATATTCGTTGTTTAGGATTTCTAAATCCTGTGTCTCTCCATCTTCTGGAATGATATGCATTGTTCCGCCATCAACCATTAGCGTTACTCCTTCAAACTTTTTCATTGTTTACCTCCAATCCCTTACGGTCTACTGCATTAATCCACAAACAAGAGATGCCCATCCTAGCTGAAAGTTCTGCGTACTCTGCTACCAGCTTCTTGGTAGCCTTGCAGTTGGACTTAGCTTGAAATAAAACTAGAATATTTCCTAAAGCTGCCATGCCGTCAAAGTCTTGGCCTTGGAAATGGATATCTTTTTGGTAACGTGTGTGTGGAAAGAAAGTAATATCTGTGTAGCCGTTTGCCACCATCCACTCCCGAACCTTAGCATTAGTTCGTTGCATTTTCTGCATTGTTTTTATCGCCATAACTGTGATTTAATAAGTAATGAAGTTTATAAAGATATGTGTTTTCAACAATCACTTTCCTCTTCATCGTCTGAATATTCCTCTTCTCCTTCTTCTTCATCTGAGTATTCTTCTTCTTCTGGAACAACATCTTTAGCTGTAAGCCCATTTGGATATTCTTCTGGGTCAATTCCGAATGTTCCAATCTCATTAGGGTTCACTACTTTTTTCTTTTCATCATCAAATTGGTCTTCAAAATCTACCTCTACGACATCATCTTCGAAGTCTGAATTCTCTCCATTAAAGTAAGGGCTTTGTTCCATATTATTTTTGCAACAGGTTATCGATAATCTGTCTTATCAATACCTTATCCTCCGAAGTAAATAAACTTGCCGCTACGTAGTGAGCTGCCGCAATATCTAGTAGGTGTCCCATGTGTGCCTGAATTGCCAAGACATTTACATTAAGTGCGATTAGATAGTTCTCCAATGTCTTTCGGAGGTTGTGTGCTGAGAAGTCTTGGTGGTCATCCATGCCAGCCTTTTTACAATACTCCTTCATAACCCTGTCCATATATTGAACCGATGGTAGTCCGAGTGTATCTAGCTTACCGAGGGAGTTTGATTTAACATAAGCTTTTAATCTGTTATTAAGCCAAGAAGAAATTTGAATTTCACGAGATGTGCTTTTACCAGTATGCCCAGTCTTCCCTATATTTAAAATTAGCTGTTCCCTCTCAAAATTGATATCTCTAATCTTTAGATTCTTGATTTCGTTATGCCTTGCTCCGGTATGCATTAGAACCTCGAAGAAGAACTTATGTTTTTCGTTGCTGATGACCGACAGAAATTTACTCCATTCTTTTGGATAAAAGAATCTTTTAAGATTTGTTTTTCGTCTATATGCTCGCTTCACCACTTTGGGAAAGTTGTTTTCCATGTTAATTATAGTTTATCTTTCTTTATAAGGTTTATCTTTTATGACATCCCCATAGATTCTTGACAACTTGCTATTTCTTTCTTCTATGGAGAATTTTCCCTTACTTATATTTAGTTTGCATTCTTCGCTCATATCTGCTAAGAGCTTTCTATTTTCAATCAGCTTAGACGTTTCATCTACGATATTTGTAATTACTGATTCTTCTATCTTTTTTATATCTAGAGGGGCTGGCCTCTCTATTATAATTCCCGACTCTCCTACTATCTCTTTTCTAGCATACCCGTCGATAGTTATAATTGGAAGTCCAAATGCCATAGCCTCTACAAAGACAAAACCAAATGAATCGCTATATCCTGGATAGATAAAAATATCTGCAGCCTCATATAGCTTTAGAATATCTTCGTGTGGCATAAGTCCGTGGAACTCTAGTTTTTTATTATTTGAATACTTCTTCATAATTTCCTTTGGAATGACTCCATTAATAACTCCTCTTACATTAGGATACTTTTTTGTTAGCCTGTCCATTGCCTCGGTAGCGTGGAGTCCTCCCTTAGAGTAGAAGTGTCTACCAGAGAAGAAGAGGGTTATTTCCTTGGAATTTTTGATTTCTCTATTTGTAAAGGGCATAGCATAATAAACAACTTCAATCTTATCTTCAACCTCTGGGAACTGCTTAATGATATCTTGTTTAGTAGCTTCTGTCCAGGCTATTATTTTCTTGCAATTGTTATTCATAAGATACTTCAACACCTCTTCTCTACCGCGCCCAGAAATCCAGAACTGCCATACAGACTCTACATCTATAACATGTGGGGTTTGGTTCTTACTCAAACAATGCCCACAATGGATGATATCATAATCTCCGCTAGGAGTTGTGTGGGCATTTGGGATAACCGCATTCAGCTTACTTGTCCAAGTTCTAACTTTGGATTTCAAAAAATTGAATAAGAAGAACCTTTTTTCATTGTGAATAATCCCAATCCTTTTTATCTTGTTCTCATACTGTATGCCCTCGGGAGGGTTATCCATCATAGACTTATAGTATTGTGAATCTGAGATACCTAAAGGGTATTGCATATAGACACGAATCATTTTATCAGCTTAAACAGATTTTTAATTCTCACTATAAAGAAGATACCTAAAAACAGAATAAAAGCGTATGCTAAATAAATCGCCACATAAAAGAGTCCCAACAAAATTAATATAAGTGGAATCATTATTGTAATAAAGAATCTATCGGAGCCTCCAAGGGTTCCTCCCCATTTTTCCAAACCTTTTATCTTTTTTAGCCAACTCATTTTTCTAAGAATAGCAGATATGCCCCTAGTAGCATCTGCTCCATCGAATATTTTTTCGCTATTCTTCTCATTGCCAACTCCATAATAGTAAAGCTTTGTTATAACCATCATATGAAAACATTTTAAGGCAAACAAAAGTACTGCCCCCAACATAACATATGTGCTGTATGCTCCTATGGAGAATAACATTATCAGCATTATTATTGTGCTATATCTATCTGCTACACTATCCAGAATAGCACCCTTCTTAGAAGTCTTTCTAGAACCTCTCGCTATCTGCCCATCTAACCAATCCGAGAGAAGAAATAGATATGAAAAAATTAGGGCTACGGTGAAAAGAATATTCCAAATTGGTGCAAGAATTATTAATACTATAATTGATGGGCCAAGTAGAAACAGCCTAGTATAAGTGACTGCGTTCGCCGTTATCCCTATTTTATATTTGACTATTAGATAAGCCATCCTTACTGTTATAAAGTTTAGAAATAGTATAGCGAACAAGTCATCTCTCGGGTGGACAACCCTTTCTTTAAATTCCCTGAATGTTTCTTTCATCTTAATAGCTCCACTATTGTTTTACTAACTCCCCTCTCTCCATATGGATTTTCAAATTCAGGAACTTCCATACCATCCTCTATCTGTCTAATAATTCTCTGTGCTATATCAACATCCATTGTCAAAAAATTTATACCCATAGCCAACCCCTCTTGTCGCTCTGTGACATTCCTCAAAATTAAACATAGCTTTCTAAAGATAAGACTTTCTTCTTGGATACTTCCACCATCAGCAATTAGATACTTTGCATGGGCCAACAAAAAGATGAATTCGTCGTAAGATTTTAGAGGAGTAATTTCAATTTTAGACCTATCAATCTTATCAAACAAATTATATTTCCTTAGAAATTTCTCTGTGTTATCATGCAGGGGCCATATTCCCTTCGTCTCTATTGAGTTTATTATGTCAACTATCTTTTCTAGATTCTCCCTATTGTTTAGATGCTCATGTCTGTGGATATTAATTAGCACATATTCTTCGTCCTGCTCTTTGAATTTTAACTTAGCCTCATCATAAGCCATCCATGAAGAGTCTAATATTGTGTTCCCAACCTTGAATATCTTCTTCTTATTCCCAAATTGTTTCTTTAGATTATTCTCTGTTAAATTTGAAACAGCCAAAAGAACATCTGAGAACCTATCACTAATCTGTCTAGAGATTTCCTCTGGGAATGGTTCTCGTAAGGTTCCACTCCTTAGGCCCGCCTCAAGATGAACGTTCTCCCAACCTTTGCCGGGATTTAATATCTTACTTGAGGCCATAGCAGCTACTGCTGTGCTCATAGTGTCTCCGTGATATATAATATACTTTGGCTTTATCTTCTTTACGAGCTTTCTAATCTTGTAAACCATTTTGAAACACCAGGAGATTGAGTTGCTATTAATTTTACTCCAAAACTTTGTGCTACGCTTCGGCTCTTTGCTGAGAATATAATCTGGCTTCTTAATCCCGAACTCCTTGCAAGCATCGGCAACTGGATGCTGTCCTGTGTGTATAAACCAATAGTCTTTCTTCTGCTTCTGGAGCTCTAACATTACTGGCATACACTTAATTAGTTCAGCTTTTGTCCCTATAACAATCGCAATCTTACCTGTCATATTCTCCAAACTCTCCGTCAACGCTTAGAAATTCTTCTCTTATCTTAGTGCCTTCCGGATAGCTAACCTCCCATATCTTTATTGGGCCCCTTATTCCTCCTCCTACGAAGACAAAGTCTCCAACGTTTGCTCCCTGCGCGTTAAGAGATGCAACCAGACCGTCTTGTCCAGAATAAATCAACCGGAGCTTTTCATAATCGGCGTTGATATTGTTTAGGATATATTTTTGAACGAACAAGCTATTGACAGTCTTCTCAGAGAAAAACATCATAGCCCCTACCTTATTAATACTAACAGATGGCCCATTTTGAGATACTGATGGTATAATAGTTATTAGCGCGTTCTGCCCAACACCTAAATCGAATAGACGTCCTTCGAAGAATAAAAATCTTATAGGTATTTCATATCGTTTATTATTATAGATATATACTCCAGTTAGTGCTTCTGCGCTACCATTATTATTTATTGTCAATTGTATTGCTCCGAGTGCAGCTCTTCCTTCTGGGAGTAACTGGCCTTCGAAAATAATGTTCTGGTCTATATAGTTCCCGCCCTGGTAAAAAGTAACAGTTGAATTTGCTAGCTCTCTTGTTTGAGTAGGATTCATAGCAAAAGATGGTATCCAAGAGTATCTGTCTTCACCATTGGGCCCACTCCCAATCTTACTATATGCAGGATACTTCCCAATATCTGTTGGGTCTATCAACAAATAGGATACATTATGGGTTTTCATAAAGCTGAAAGCAGTATCTGGATTTGGTGTGGTCAAAACATATCTCGCGATTAAATGGTCCCAATAGCCATGGGCGTGTCCACCATCCGTAACAGTTGGTCGCTCTCCCATTGTTTGAACCCAGTAGCCGTAATCCCACCAATGGATAAAAACCTCTCCTGGTTGGGTATTAGCTCTTGTCCAATTCATAGCCTCCTGCCATTGAATATTCATTGATGGAGAAGTATATTTAGATTGTTGATTAGAGCTATTCCAAAAACCAAAGGAACTAACAGCTAATATAAGGATAACTATCAGGAGAGATGACCACAATACTATTCTCATTACATCGTCCTTACTCCGCTTGACGTAGTGGAAAAGACCTGGGATGAGACTAGCTGATATAAAACAGAGCAAAGGAACGATTACAAAGAAGAATCTAACTGAACCCCTGACAGCTACAAGCGAGATGAATAACCAAGTTGCTATAACTACCGACTCTTCTTTTATATCTAATTTCTTTTTAGAGTATAAGAAGAAAGAATATCCTGCAAATAGAGTTAAGCCAAGGAAATAAAATATCTTACTAAAGGGAGTTACTCCATCTAATATTGAGTTTGGTGCTATCCTACTAAAGAGAATACTAGAAACCATGAAGAACCATAGCGCAGTAAAGATAGCTTTCTCTTTGGTCCCCTTTACCCCTTCAGCTAGAATATATCCAAAGAGCACACATCCAGCGAGGAAGATGTAAAAGAAATTCTCTCCAACTTGTGCGATTAGTGTTGTTAGATATGGTGCTGCGTTTTCTGCAACTGTGTTTCCGATTCTACTTAACCCAGCAGGATTCAAAAGTCCATTAAACACTTTGACAATCATTGATATTATACTGCTTCCAGATAAAGCTAGAAGAATAGAGCCAAGAAATAAAACAATACTTGTGGAGTAGAATATTCTATACTTCTCAATACTCTTCCATCCGATTAAAAGATAGTCCACTATAAAGAACATGAAAAGGAATGGGCCAAGAATACCACTCCCACTTAAAATAAATCTTGTAATAACTGAACTTGGATTATAGCCTAATAAAACAGCAAATAAGATGCTTGATAAAAACCAAGTCAAATAGAATGTTAGATATTTTGATAAGATAGTAGGCTTTTTGATTAACCAAATGACTCCGAAACTTAGAGGGATAATTACAAACAAGAAGTTAGCAACTCCTCCCCAGGCCAATATAGTGAATGCCGAAATCAACCCGACTAGCAGTCCGTATAATATTGTTTTAATATTATCCTTGCCATCCTTTCTTAAGAATTTTAGAGCTAAGACATAACAAAGTAGCGCGGAGAAGAATGCGAACATACCTATTGCCTCATGGTCCGCAAAGCCTGCGAGTGTTCTATAGAGGTATGGCGGGATTACTGTTAGTATGAAACTGCTAATTGCAGCTGTGAGTCTAGACTTTGTTAATACCAATACCAAGAAAAAGAATGCCAGTATGCCTAGCGCGAAGAATATGACAGGAGAGATTACTGTTATGAATTCTAAAGATATAGAATCATCGAATACACTCACTCCCTTGTGTATATAAAAAATAGCTTGTGGTAATATCTCGTCGACGAAGGGGAACGCTGTCCCAGAGGCTCTCATCATATCAGAATCAGGTAGCCTCCCGTTATCTTGAACCGTTCCTGCTAACCTCATAAAGTAGTAAGGGTCCAGTGCTAGAGGAATGTATTCTCCAGTAGTAGAATCTTTCAGCAGAGGAAGGTTCTGCAGTCTCATAGCTGAGCCGGCAAAGACTAGAACCAGTAAGAATATAATTAAGATTATGTTCTGCACCTTGTTGTTTTGTAAAAATTCTTTTGCTTTCATTTTTCTATCAACTCATAAATATATCTGGCTCTCTTTGCACCCTTAGCATCAAAACCTTCCATAGTGTTTTCTTGTGTTAAGAATCCTCTTTTGACAAATTCTTTCATTATTCTCGTCAGCTGTTCCCCTCTTGGACAATAGTTTAATAATTCTCTACTCACTTGTTGTGTGAAGAATTTTGCTCCTATATTATTGAATGTTTTTAACAATACCTTTGCGCTTATGTTCTTATACCCTAAGATAAAATATTTTCTTTCTATCTTCGTATCTTTGTACGAGTGCATATATGTTTCTAAATAAATCTTTAACACCTGTTTCTGCAAACATTCTTGCTATTAGTTCTACTCTTTGCATTGCAGACTCTGT
>Ga0114919_10005394_pt1 | contig 10207 bp, 6 predicted proteins | sample BlataG_FD_88682 | JGI IMG/M metagenome (GOLD analysis project Ga0114919, IMG submission 88682) | Deep subsurface microbial communities from Black Sea to uncover new lineages of life (NeLLi) - Black_00105 metaG | ecosystem: Environmental > Aquatic > Marine > Oceanic > Sediment | place: Atlantic... | reverse complement strand
CTCGGCTGGAGCGATAGGCGATTAAAGCTGGATTACCAAATCGATGGGATGGTTATAAAGGTCAACCGCTTCGACCAGCGGAATATGCTCGGTGCAACGGGCAGGGCTCCTCGGTGGTGTATTTCGTACAAGTTCCCTGCAGAGCAGGCGGAGACCAACGTCGAATCTATTGATGTTCAGGTCGGCAAGAGCGGGATTTTAACGCCGGTAGCTAATTTGAGTCCTGTCCAATTGGCGGGGACAACGGTCAAGCGGGCAAGTTTGCATAATTTCGATGAACTGAAACGGCTTGATGTCCGCTGCGGCGATACGGTGGTAGTTGAAAAGGCAGGCGAGATAATACCGCAGGTCGTAGAAGTAATAAAGAAGTTGCGACCGGCCGGTGCGGTTTCCTTTAAAGTGCCGAAAAAATGTCCCAATTGTGGCTCGTCGGTGGCCAAGGACGAAGACGGCGTTTATATCCGATGCCTGAATCCGGACTGTCTGGGCCAATTGAAAGAGCGTTTGAGGTATTTTTGTGGCCGAGACCAGATGGATATTGAGAATCTTGGCGTAGCCCTGATAGAGCAGCTGGTCGAGACAGGGCTGGTGAAGAATTTTGCAGACCTTTACAAATTGCAGCCATCCGATTTGATTGAACTGGAGCGAATGTCTGATAAGAGCGCCGGCAATGTGATAGAGGCGATTGAAAAGAGTAAGACTCAGCCATTGTGGCGATTAGTCGCCGCTTTGGGCATTCGCCACATCGGGGGGCAATCGGCACAAATTCTTGCTGAGTACTTTGGCTCTCTTGAGGCCATTATAACCGCTGACGAAAAAACGCTGGAAGAGATAGAGCAAATCGGGCCAACAATGGCCAAGAGTATCTATAAGTATTTTCGCGACCCGAAGAATCGGGCCGTTATCAACGAGCTGCTTGCAGCAGGTGTAAGGCCAAAGCAGCCAAAGGCCGTAAAAAAGGCCGCAGGTAAACTTGCAGGAAAAACCATTGTTGTCACGGGGACGTTGGAAAAGTTCACCCGCCAGCAGGTAGAGCAGGCGATTAAACAGGCCGGCGGAAAGGCAACTTCAAGTGTGAGCAAGAAAACCGGTTTCGTATTAGCCGGTAAGGAGCCCGGAAGCAAACTTGACAAGGCATTGAAATTAGGCGTCGAAGTAATAGACGAAAAACAATTTTTGGAAATGCTTGGCACGAAGGGACACTAAGTTGAATGACCAGGACGACAAGTATATGCAGGCCGCTTTGAAGCTGGCACAGCGAGGTATTGGCTCTGTCGAGCCCAACCCTGCGGTCGGCTGTATTATTGTAAAGGCGGGCCGGGTTATCGGTAGAGGCTGGCATAAGAGATTCGGCGCCGCACACGCGGAGATAAACGCATTGGAAGATTGTAGGACGCTGGGTGTCAGCCCGCGAGGGGCAACGATGTATGTTACGCTTGAGCCGTGCTGTCATTATGCAAAGACCCCACCCTGCACAGATGCGATTATGGACGCCGGCCTGGCAAAAGTTGTTGTCGCAGCGATTGACCCCTCGGAGCACGCCAACGGCAAGGGCATCGAACAATTGCGCAGCGCGGGAATTGAGGTGCGGACGGGGGTCTGCGAGACGCAAGCGCGTCTGCTGAACGCGCCTTTTATCAAGTTTGCCGCTACCGGCAGATGCTGGGTGATATTGAAGTGGGCACAGAGTATTGACGGCAAGATGGCCTGGGCTGACCAGAACAATGCGCGAAGGTGGATTTCGGGAGAAGCAAGCAGAAAAGACGTACACAAACTGCGACGGCGGGCGGGGGCGATATTGGTAGGTATAAATACGGTGCTCGCTGACAACCCGTTACTAACAGCTCGCCCCGTTAGAAGTCCGCACCGAAAGTCCACCAGCCCCCCAGAGGGACTTCTTTCTAACGGGGCTCGGCCGAGCAAAGGCAAGAAGCCGGCCAGAATTGTATTAGACAGCAAATTAAGAATTCCTTTGGATTGCGAGCTGCTGGCTACCGCCAAAAAAATTCCCCTGCTGATTGTAACGAGTCGGCAGACGGTTCAGACAAATCCTGAGGTGGCAGAACAGGTGACACAAAAAGGAGCTGAGCTGCTTATCTTCCCGGATACGCCGGGCCAATCTAATCTGTATTTTCTGCTCGATGAATTGAGTAAGCGCGGCATCGCCCAATTGCTTGTCGAAGGGGGGCCGACAGTAATAGCTTCGTTCCTTGAAGAACACCTTGCCGATGAAATCTGCGTTTATATTGCACCGGAGATACTCGGCCGGCAGGGTGCTGTTGATATAGCTGTGCCGATGAAGGGATTGACCGAAGCCTTTGGTTTGCATTACGTTGATATTAAGAATTTCGATAGTGATGTTCGCATCAATGGCCTGTCAACAAAAGCGCTTGATGAGCTCTCAGTTAACGAAGGGTAAATTATGAAAAAGATAGAAGTATTGGGTCTGCAGACCATTCCGAAAATCAAAGAGGGGGACAATCTGGCTGAAATCATCGTCAAGTGCGCCGAGGATGAAATTGGCGGCCTGGAAGAAAAGGACATCATTGTTCTGACCAGCAAGATTGTCTCCAAAGCAGCCGGCAGAATTAGAAAGCTAAAAGAAGTCGTACCCGGCAAAAAGGCACGGGCTATATCCAGACGAACCGGCAAAGATGCCAAATGGCTGCAAATGATATTCGATGAAGGCCACGAAATTCTGGCAATTATGCCAATTAAAGGTATTATCGAAAAGCACATTATCGATTCTTCAGACGATAACGAATGCAGCAAAACGCTCTGTGAGCACGAGCAGGCTGTCTGCATAACAAAGGGCAGGGACGGGAGAATCCATACCTGTGATGCGGGTATTGACGGCTCAAATCACCCGGCCGGCATCGTGAGCCTTTTACCGGAGGACCCGGACGCGGCGGCAAAAGAGATAAGAGAGCAAATTCAAGAACTCTCCGGCAAAAAAGTGGCCGTTATTCTGGCAGATACGGAAATGATACCATTCGGAACAGTCGACCTTGCGGTAGGCTCGTCCGGAATTGAGCCGATATCAAGGATGTTTGGCAAAGAGGATTTGTTCGGCAAACCGAAGTTCGGCGGAATAGACCTGACAGCCCACGAGCTGACCGCTGCCTCAACACTTGTATTTGGGCAGACCAGAGCAGGCATTCCGGCTGCAGTAATAAGAGGCTGTGAATTTGAGTTCAACGAAACTGCAAATGTTGCAAACACGCTGGTGCCGCACACAAGCAACGCCGGCGTTGTTCAAGCAATCAAGGCGACAATGCGAGCGACGGCTTGTGCCAGAGAGCTAAAGCAACGCCTGCTTCTGCGAATAGCTTCCTGGTTTGTTTGAGGAGTGTTGCGTGCTCCTCTCTTGCCGAAAATGAGAGGGAATTAAAAAGGCCTTCGATTCTCGCGTTTATTTGGTGTGTTCTACGTACGTCATTTCATTCTCAAACCAATCCAGTATCCCTCTTATTTCCTCGACCAGGTCGGGCTTATCATATTTCTCGGCCATATATCCAAATACTAAAGTTGCACTTCGGATAAAGGCAATGAATATCGTTTCCCAGTTTTTAATTCGTGACGTTCCCTTCATGCCCTGCAGGTGAAAATTGTAAGGAGGCTCGCCGCCGTACAGCTCCATTATATTCGGATAGGCCGAATGAACGTAGCCGGAATAGGCGCTGTAAATCTTATAAACCATGTCCCTGCAAACAGCAAAATTAATATGCTCCGACAGCAGTCTTGCCCTTGACGCATGTATTCTTTTCACTTTTGTTCTGTATACCGGTTTATTCATACTCTCCACTATCTCGGGTTCGCCTATGCCTCCGTTAAAGAAATTAGAGATGTATTTTTCTACTTCAGGCGTCTTATCGGGAAAATGCTCGAGAAGAAAATAGATGGCGTTCATACAATCGCCTACAGTTCGAATCAGTACACCCATTTCGGTTAAATATCCAGCTTGAAATAATACCAGAAGCGCGTTTAGTCCGCTGACTATTCTGACCCCTTTCAGCAGGCAAACGTGCTTTATTGTTGGCGATTTGTGCACAAAAACACCATGCACCAGCTCAGGCTCTTCCAATTCCCGCTTGAAGGCATGAATAATGCTTTCAAGATGATCTATCGACTTTCTGTAAATATCAATCTTATCCATTTTATCAGGTTCTTTTCTTTCGGTGATAATTATCCGGCAGTTAACATATTGCTCCAATCACCTGCCTGACATTTCGGCTCAGATGCCGGCCTCGATAGCTGGATAAAAATCTCTCGAACCGTCAGCTTCAATCGCTTTCAGTTACTTATAGACAAGGTATATTATATCCTATAGTCGCTTATTATGCAAAAATTTGACGATTTTGCACTAAAAAAAACCTTTGGTTATCGGACAAAAAAATACGATTGTGCAGCCTCTTGCGGATTTCTAACAGCAAAAGGTCAACGAAAAATGCAGGCCTTTGCCACACTGTCGCAGCTCGGCTCCCATGTGGTGATTTTAAGAAAAATATGTTGAGAACCTCCAACTCCATTCCAGGATCACAGGGGACAACGGTTAGGATTTTTTGTTCAGCATTTTTTTGCTGCGGAGGATGTGATGATAGTGCTGCGCGAAGCGGTGGGCTTCGTCCCGGACGTATTGAAGCAATTTCCGAACCGGGGAATGGGCGGGCAGTTTCAGGGGTTTGGAGCTTCCCTGTAGAAAAATCTCCTCCTCTTTCTTGGCAATCGAAGCGATTTTTGGAACAGGTGCGTTCATTTGCCTGAAGGCTTCTTCTGCAGCGTGCAAATGCCCGAGGCCGCCGTCGATTAAAACAAGGTCAGGCCAGAGCTCCTCACCGGCCAATGCGTATTTGTATCTGCGCTTGACCACTTCTGCAATCATTGCGTAGTCGTCGATGCCTTTGACCGTTTTTATTTTGAACCGCCTGTAGCCGCTCTTGAAAGGTCTGCCGTCAATGAATTTGACGAGCGAGCCGACGGATTCGGCGCCGGCGATGGTGGCAACATCGATACCTTCAATAATTCTGACCGGCTGCGGTACTTGGAGTAGTTTCTGGATGAGTTCGAGAGCTTCAGTTGGGTCGGCGGCGAAGACTTCCGGCTGGACGTTTTCGTCCGGGGTGCCGCGGCGGTCAAGCCGTTCAATCAGTCGGATACGGTCGCGGTACATTGCAGCCTTCTCATATTCGAACGCTTTTGCAACCTCGGCCATTTGCTTTTTCAACTGCCGCAAAATGGTTGAGCGCTTCGAGCGCAGGAATTTTACAAAGTCGGTGATGAGCTTTTTGTACTCGCTTCTATCAATTTTGGCTGCGCAGGGAGCAGTGCATTGCTTTATGCTGTATAAAAGACAAGGGCGAAAGAATTTACGCTTTGGGTCATCTTCATTGATATTCAGCTTGCACGTTCGAAACTTGAATATCTTTTGTAGTACCACTAAGACACCCCTCAAGTCCTTTGCACCGGCGAAAGGCCCGAACAGTCTGCTGCCGCGTGGCTGGGGTTTTCGGGTAATGTACACACCCGGAAAATCTTCACTCGTTGTGATTTCCAGATATGGAAATGTCTTGTCATCGACCAGGACCGTATTATAAGGCGGGCGAATATCTTTGACAAGCCGGGCTTCCTGAAGCATTGCATCGACTTCCGTTTCGGTTTCGAGGAAGTCAACGGCTTTGACCTTGCTGAGCATTTCAGCGATTTTAGGTCCACGCGAGGTAACCAGTTCGCCGCCCGGCTGAAAATAGCTGCTGACCCGTGAGCGCAGGTTTTTTGCCTTGCCGATGTAAAGGACCTTGTCCGCCGAGCCTTTCATAAAGTAAAGGCCGGGCCCGGTCGGAAAGCTCTTTAACTGCCTGCGAATCGCCTCAAAACCATCTTTTTCCTTGTTTTTACTCATCAGCCTATTTTAGCTTTACGTTGTTGCTACAAAAAGAGTTTTCTGCAATCTGCAGCTCAAAATATTTACCAAGCGAAAAATTGCATTTTGATTTTATTTCTGGTAGTAGGAAACCTTACTACAGGGAACCGCAGAATTGATGGGTTTCAGGATTACATGATTGGTGATTTGAAGCCGGCTGTAAAGACGCGAGGTACTATTTTGAAACAAAAGGAGAGCAGAGGTATGCATCTTAAAGGAATTTCGTATTGGATAGCTGTGCTTGCGGTTTGTATGGGTTTGGCTGGGTGTGCGGAAAGACACAACATTATGCTTGCGGACTTCGAGGGCAATGATTTCGGCGATTGGGAGGTGACCGGCGAATGTTTCGGGAGCAGACCCGCAAATGGAGCACTTGGCGACCAGGCCGAAGTAAGAGGCTTCGAGGGTAAAGGGTTTTTGAATACTTATCACGGCGGGAACAGAGCGGAAGGAATAATGACGTCGCCTGAGTTTGTGATAGAGCGGGATTACCTCAATTTCCTTATCGGCGGCGGAGATACGGGCGAGACCAGCTTCGAGCTTCTTATTGACGGCAAGATTGTCCGTTCTATCACGGGCAGAAATGAGGAGACGCTTCGCTGGCGGGGTTGGGATGTGAGGGGTTTCAGAGGCAAAAAGGCCAGGATACGAATAGTCGATACCAAGTCGGGCGACTGGGGTCATCTGAACATCGACAGCATAATGCTCAGCGATACCAGGCGAGGGCCGGGGCCGATAGTCCGCAGGATGAAGATAAATAAGCGTTATCTGAACTTTCCTATCGAAAACGGGGCCAGGAAGCGTCGTATGCGAATCGTGGTGGACGGAAAGACTTACCGAGAATTCAAGGCCGAGCTGGTCGAGAAGAAAACCGACGTCTGGATGTTTTTTGATATCGAGGAATTAAGGGGAAAAAAGGTTGAGCTTGTGATACTGGATTCGGATATGCGGGAGCCGGCAGGTTTTTCGAGGATATACCAGGATGACCGGATAGCCTTTGAGGAGCAGATATACAGGGAGAAATACCGTCCGCAGTTTCATTTTACCACGCGCCGTGGCTGGATAAACGATGAAAACGGGCTGGTATATTACAAAGGCAACTATCATCTGTTCTACCAGTATAACCCGTATGGCGTGGAGTGGGGCAATATGCACTGGGGGCACGCTGTCAGCGATGACCTTGTGCACTGGAAGGAGCTTAAGATTGCCTTGTACCAGCACAGTTTCTCCGATATGTGCTTTTCAGGCACCGCGATAATCGACAAGGACAACACTTCAGGGCTCAAGACCGGCAGTGAAGACCCGATGGTGATATTCTACACCAGCACCGGACGCGGCGAATGCGTAGCCTACAGCAATGACGGCGGAAAGACCTTCACCGAATACAGCGGTAACCCGGTGGTCGAGCACGAAGGCAGGGACCCGAGGGTTTTCTGGTATGAGCCTCAAAAAAAGTGGGTGATGGTAGTGTATGACATCAAAGATGGTGAGCGGGGATTTGCCTTTTATGATTCCAGAGACCTTAGGAACTGGCGTTATATGAGTTGGATGGGGGGCTTTTATGAGTTTCCGGAGTTGTTCGAGCTGGCTGTAAAAGGCCACGAGCACACAAAGAAGTGGGTGCTTCATGGGCCGGACGGCAGGTATCTGCTGGGCAGCTTTGACGGTACAAGGTTCTTGCCCGATTCGGATGAAAAGATACCTATGGATTACGGGCGCAACTTCTATGCCGTATACACATACAGCAATGTACCGCCTGAGGACGGCCGTGTGATACAGATAGTCTGGATGCGAGGCGGAAAGTACCCGGGGATGCCGTTCAATCAGCAACTGACATTTCCTTGTGAGGTTAGTCTGCACAACACACCCGAGGGGTTGCGTCTGTGCCGCAGGCCCGTCAGGGAAATCGAGCTTTTGCGAAAGAAAGAGCATAAATGGCAAGACGTGACCCTTAAGCCGGGCGACAACCCTCTTAAAGATATTAATGGCGAGCTTTTTGAGATTCAGGCTGAAATTGAACCCGCGGGGGCAAAAGAGGTCGGCTTTAGAATCCGAGGCATCGACGTTGTCTATAACGCGAAAAGGCAGAAAATTCACTGCCTGGGCGAGGATGGGCCTCTGAAGCCGATTGACGGTAAGATAAAACTGCAGATTTTGGTTGATAGAACCTCTCTGGAGGTCTTCGGCAATGACGGGCTGCTTTCGATGTCTTCGTGTACGCTGCCTGAGGATGATAACAGGACGCTGGCAGTTTTTTGCGAGGGCGGCCAGGCCAATGTGCTCAATCTGGGCGTTTGGGAGCTTAAATCAGCCTGGAACGAATGATTTTTGCAACCGCCTGCGGATACGGCTATTATGGCCCCCCTGAGAGAAATTCGGCCACAAATTAGGGCTCTCTTTGCGGTAGGTATTGACGATGCGAACCAAAATTGAGCTAAAACCCAATCAGACCATACTTTTCACCGGCGACAGTATAACCGATACCGGCCGGCTTGAGCTGGCATATCAGCCTTTTGGCTATGGATATGTTAATTTTGTGGCGAACCTGCTTTTGGCACGGTATCCTCAACTGAATCTTAATATAGTAAATACCGGTGTCAGCGGCAATACCATCCGTGATTTAAGGGCGCGATGGGAAGAAGATTGTATCAGATATAAGCCGAATATTCTAAGCGTGCTTATCGGCGTAAACGACCTGTGGCGTCAACACGCAGGGCCTGAGTATTTGCCTTACGCCGTATATCCCGATGAATATGAGTTAACATACAGGCGGTTACTTTCGAGGGCGAGAGAGCAGTGCAACTGTCAGTTGGTCTTAATGGAGCCTTTTACGTTTTGTAACAACCCGGAAAATCCAATGTTCAAGGCCCTGCGGATTTACATTGAGACAGTTCATAAGTTAGCTGAAGAGTTTGATGCGGTTCTGGTGCCACTGCAGAGCAGAATTGACGAACAAATCAAACAGGTGCCGCCGGAAAAATGGTCGTCAGATTCAGTGCATCCTTACGTATGGGCGCACGCCTGGATTGCGCTGCGATGGCTTGAGGCCACAGGTCTTTAAAAACTTTTTCCGTTTGAAAAAATTTTTCTCTTCATAGACTCAGTAACCACAAGGATTAAGATAAAAGCCAAAAATTTTTGCATAAATTTTTGATTTTTGTCTTTACAGTAATTGAAATCATAAGTAATTTCTAATTTTGTTTTTCCAACTATATGTTGTGTTATTCCAGACCGACTTACTGTATATAGTGGTCCCTTTTTTTGCATGGAGGCGCTTAAATGTCGCAGATATTCAGCCCTGAAAACCCTTTTAGAAGTGAGCAGTCACAGCCAAAAACCGCTGTCAGCGCCGCGCGAGCAAGCGGTTTGAGAATAGAGCATTTCTTTTCTACTCCGGGCATACATCCGTTCGAACAGCTTGAATGGGAGATGCGTTCAGCCAAGATCACCAGCGATAGTGGCGAAGTGATATTCGAGCAGGACGACATAGAGGTCCCGACCTCCTGGAGCCAACTGGCAACGAAGGTTGTGGCAAGCAAATACTTTTACGGCGATGTCGAGACCGGCCAGCGAGAAAATTCAGTGAAACAGCTTGTCCACCGCGTCTGCAGGACGATTGCCGACCGGGGCAAAAGAGATGGCTATTTTGCCACAGACGAAGATGCGGAAGTTTTCTATAACGAGCTGACCTGGCTGTGCGTGAATCAATGCGGTGCCTTCAATTCGCCTGTATGGTTCAATGTGGGGCTTTTTGATGCTTATGGCATTGGGGGCAGCAAACACAATTTCCGCTGGGACCTGCAGCGCAGAGAAGCGGTTGCCTGCGAAAACAGCTACGAATACCCGCAGGCATCAGCCTGCTTTATCCAGTCGGTTAAGGACTCGATGGAAGACATAATGCGGCTGGCAACGAGCGAGGCAATGCTCTTCAAGCACGGCTCGGGCACCGGAACCGACCTTTCGACACTTAGAAGCAGTAAAGAGAAGCTTTCCGGCGGAGGCAAACCCTCCGGTCCTTTGAGTTTTATGAGGGTCTATGACCAGATAGCGGCGGTGATTAAATCGGGCGGCAAAACCCGCAGGGCGGCAAAGATGCAGTCGCTCAAAGTTACCCATCCTGATATTAGAGAATTCATTACCTGCAAGACGGAGGAAGAGAAAAAGGCCTGGGCCCTTATTGAGGCCGGCTACAACGGCGATTATAACACCGAAGCCTACGGCAGCGTGATGTTTCAGAATTCCAATCTTTCCGTCCGTGTAACCGACGAGTTTATGCAGGCGGTGGAG
>Ga0114919_10005393_pt1 | contig 10207 bp, 9 predicted proteins | sample BlataG_FD_88682 | JGI IMG/M metagenome (GOLD analysis project Ga0114919, IMG submission 88682) | Deep subsurface microbial communities from Black Sea to uncover new lineages of life (NeLLi) - Black_00105 metaG | ecosystem: Environmental > Aquatic > Marine > Oceanic > Sediment | place: Atlantic... | reverse complement strand
TATGATCATTTCTAACTTCTTGAGAAATGGGAAATCTGTTTACCGAGGAGGTGGGAAAAGTACTTACCAGACTACTGGGAAATTACCTTACCGAAGCACTGGGAAAAGTACTTGACATTTACAGGTGGAGTTACGATTGCAGAAGCCGGTACACAGCTTCCTTTCGACATCGGTGCTAAAGGCACTCTCTTCTATCATCCAAAGGACCACCTGAAAATGCCAGATTTTCGTAGTGATTTCAAGAAAGCTGTCCAAGATTGTCTGATAAATCCTGATAGACCTGATAGTCACGTGCTTGAGACTCTCTCGGGTCGAGGAACTCTGTTTGAGATTTTTCGTCGGGACGAGGCAATGCGGCGGCTAGATGCAGTATTATCAGAATGCAGTCGGAACCTTCGTATTCTGAAGAAAGTGCTAAAGATCGCAGAACAAAACCAAAAAACTCCTACAAAACGCCACTATGTCACCGAACGTTTTGGAATGTCGGGAGTCCAATTGTTGTGGACAGATCGCTACGTCGATGAAGACATGTCATTTTACAAGCTGGCTGACGAATACTTGCGTTGGCTTAGGGCGGTGAATGGGGAGTTATCCAACTGGCCAACTTATCCCGATTCAGTGCAAGAGTGGTTTTTGAAGAATAGGGACAAACCGATGGAGGTTATTAAGGAATTTCAAACTCGAGCGAGAGCTGCACGACAGACACTAAGTAAGCGATTTTGACTAGGATTTTGTGCTGATTGACAAGGACAAAGACGCTCATAGAGGCTCATACGTGCATTTTCTTAAGACAAGGGAGCCTATAGACACAGGTGAAATCAAAGCCCCTCTATCAAGATAATTTTATCAAGCCAGTTATGAGGTACAATGTCTAGCACCAACAAAGAAGATACTTGGAGAATTGGGTGTTTTTGCGCAGCACTGCTCATTTTTGGCGTAATTATCCTTGCAACCCGCTCTGATATTGCCATTTTTTCCCTAGCCTCTGTTTTAGGTATTTTTCTCATAGTTGTTATTTCAGCTATGCTGACAGGATGGTATGCTGTTTCCATTGTTAAAGCTCGTGAAAAGAAGCCAAGAGAAAGGCAGGAACTTGAAGAATTGCGGCAAAAATGGGCAGAAGAGAGGTTGGAGAGGAGTTTAAAATCTTTAGAAATTTCTGGGAAGGTTGAAGAATTTTCCGGGAAGGATTTTGAGGGAATGGTTGCGAAAATGTTTTCAAAAATGGGTTATTCGGTTGCCATTACAAAGGGGTCAGGGGATGAAGGAATCGATTTATATATGAAAAACAAAAAAGGTGAAAGGGTTGGAGTTCAATGTAAAAAATGGAAGGGCATAATTGGTCAGTCTATAATTAGAGATTTCTATGGTAGTTTGATGCATGCACACTTAAAGAAGGGTTTTATCGTCACCACAGGAAGATTTTCTAAAGCAGCAAACGCATTTACGAGAGGTAAATCAATTACCTTAATTGATGGCAATAAATTAAGAGAAATTTTGGGAGAGGTCTGACTAGACGAATTCGGTTGGTCTAAGGGTGAAGAACATCAACATGGGGTGACTTTTAGAGAATCGGAACAAAACTTAAGCGATTTCATGGAAGTTAAAAAGTGAGAACATAAGGGAGAAATTATGAAGGGGATAAAAAGTCAACTAATTTTTGGGAATATGGCCTCTTAACGATAAGAAATTTATGAGTATAGAGAGAAAGATTTTTGCGTAATAAATTTCCAAACTCCCGCGATAGACAAAATTGATCTAAATCAAGATTTATGCTGATTGACAAGAAAAGACACGCTCATAGAGGCTCATACAGGGACTTTCTCAGGGAAAGGCAGCCTATATGACCTGGGTAAAATCAAAGCTTCTCTATCAAGAGAATTTTATCAAGCTAATTGCGCGATAAAGGGATTTTTAGGGGAAAGGAGGTGATGATAGTCTATAGACGACAGGTAAAACCCTAACTACCTAAACACAAGGAGGTAATCGAATTGAACTTCAAGAGATTAAGCATTGCCATAGCATGGATACTTATATCCCCTTTCTTATTCGAGGTAAGTCTCTGGGCTGCCCAAATCAAACTAAAAGACAAAAGTATCATCAAAGGAGAAATCCAACAGGAAAAAATCAAGGTAAAAACTAAATATGGAGAGATGGATATTCCTGTTGAAAACTTTATCTCTATCACTGGCCAATTAATTAAGCTAAAAGACGGAACTACCTTGAAAGGCAATTTTGCAGAAAAAGCTCTAACTGTCAGAACCGACTACGGAAAGCTCAAACTCCAAACAAAGGATATAGATTCCATAATCTTCGTTAAGGAAGCAGAACCACCTCCTAAGCCTGAGCGTCTAACACCCTTCATAGAAGGCCTAGTATTAGATAATTTCGGCAATCCTTTGGAAGGTGTTCGCGTATACATAGAAAAAACAACTTTAGAGGCCAAGACCGATACAAGAGGAAGGTATTCTATCGAGTACCCTCCCGGTGTATTCACGATTATAGCCGAGAAGAAAGGGTATCGTTCGACTACCAGAGAGCTCGCTGTCACCACTAGTATGAGGCTTCCGGCTGAAGACATGATGCTATTTAAGCTCCCTAAGGGGGAAGGGATTTTCGTATATGGAGAGCCGGACTATGATTATACTGAGTTAAAAAAGACAAAAGTAAAAGAGGGCTATAATAGGGAAGGCGAGTACGAATATTATCCAATTGGGAGTCCCACCATCGTACGAAAACGCAAAATAGATGTCGTGGTTAATCTGGAGCCTTTCTTAAGTACCAACATCTGGCTCTTTATGCTCAATGCCAGAGGCCGAATATGCGCTAAAAAGACAGGGTATGGTATTTTAGGTAAGGAGATAAAGGAGGTCGGAGAAGCACTAAGCTCCCTCGTCGCACTGGTGAAAGGAGAACGACCTAGAACTATAAGTGGACTTACCCTAGAGGAAGGAGATTATGCATTTTTTCGCCCCGGTATTCTGCCGGGATATTGCTTTTACTTCAGAATAGTTGCGGAAGAAACGGTAAATTATCAAAAGCAATACAAGTTTGAAGAAAAAAGATATGGTGGAATGATGTTGTGTCTCGAGTCAGATCTTTCTAAACTCCCTACTGGGATATCCCCAAAAGAGGCGACTACCAAAAATATCAACCGAATCAAGGATCGTCTCAAGACTTACGAAGAATCAAATGCAGAAAATATATTAATTTATAGACAAGGCGATACCAGAATTCGTATTCAGACCATTGGTGGCTTTAGGAATCCACAAAGGCTACTGGACCTTATAGGAAAAACAGGCCGTTTAGAGTTCAGGCTTATAGATGAAAAGGCGGATTTAAGTAAAGCTTTGAAGGGAGAGCTTCCTCCAGGTGATGAAGTTCTCTACAATTCAGACGGCAAAGCATATCTAGTCAAAAAACAAGCTTTTCTCCATGAAGGTATGGTAGAAGATGCCGAAGCAAAGATAGATCAAGGAAATCAACCCTATGTCGTAGTGAAATTTAATCCAGAAGGAACAGATAAACTTTCAGAGATTACAGCCAAACACAAAGGAGAAAGATTAGCTATCATTTTGGACAACGTCATTGAATCTGCTCCAGTAATAAAAACGAGAATTTCAAGTGGGCGTTTGTGTATCCAAGCAGATTTAACGGAAGAAAAAGCCCAAGACCTCGCTACAATTATCAAGTCAGGCTCTCTAGCCGTGCCCGCCAATATAATCCAAAACACATGGTGGGGTGGTGATGTGGCTTCCGACTTTTCCTGCGGTTATGTATTCCATGTTAAGTTTGAGAATCCTATACCTTCCTTTCGGGATCTTAGGCAAGCCTTGAATTCCAAGGGCATGAGGCGGTGTATAATACAACAGTATGGAAGAAAAAAGGAAAACCTGTATATGATTTGGGTAGATTTACGTGGGATAACAGCCGAAATAGAAGAAGAGGCCAAGAGGAAAGCAAAAAGTCTCCCACAAGAACTTGGCTTGACAGAACCAATGGCACCCAGCGTTCGGAAAATGTTGAAAGAAGGAGCTCTTGGAAAAGTTTTATTTGGGAGAGTAGAGCAAATATTAAAGGATAGAAAAGGTCAAGTACGCAGTGTGAACATAATAGAACAGGTAACAGGTGAATTAAAAATGGGGACGTGATTATTTTCTCGCGTTTTGAGGCAAGGCACCCATGAAGACCTAGATAAAATTAAAGTCCCTCTATCAAGCGATTTTTATCAAGTCAGTTGCGGGATAGAGAGATTTTTTAGGATTCTAAAAATGGAAGGTGGTGAGAAAGAAAAAGAGGTTTAAAGTTAGATACGAAGGAATCGCCTGAATCGAAAGGAGAAAAATGATGAAGAAGAAAATAGTTGGTTTTTTGGGCGCAGGTGCTTTAGTGTGTGCCTTCAGCCTCTTTTCAGGTTCGGCACAGGCAGCTTTAAACTTTGGAGGCCTGGTAGGTTGGTACAATCCCACTTATGGCGAAGTAAATGAGGATTTGGAAGGGTTAAATCAGCGTTTTGGAACAAGTTGGGAACTTGGAAGTGGTCTAGCTTATGGGCTAAATCTAAATTATGCCCTTAGCCCGAATTGGAGAATCAGAGGAGAATACTTTGCTTTCAGTTCAAAAACTTCTGATTCTTATTCGGGTGTAATACACGGGCATGATGTAGATATAGACTATGAAATTAAGGCAAGCTTGGGAGCTTTGATCCTTTCGGGAATTTACAGATTCTCTCCAGATAAAGCTTTCTCTCCTTATGCTGGTGTTGGGATAGGTTCCTTCTCTACCGAACTTAAAACTGAAGCAACCGGGGAAGGTTCTTATTATTGGCATTATCAGGACTGGGAAGGGAATGTAAATACATCTCAATCTGACAAGGCAGCACCTATAGGATTTCAGTTTTTGGGAGGAGTTGAGTATAAGATAGGAGAAAACCTTTCTATTGTGGGAGAGCTAAGGTACATAAGTGCCAAAGCGACAGCGTTGCTTGAAGGAGAAGGTCCTGGAGATAATCCATATAACGACGGAGAGGACATAGATTGGAGTGGATTTTCTCTTGGTCTAGGGTTAACCTACACTTTTTAGTAACCAATTTTGGATTTTCTAAGCAAGTTCCCCAAGGCCGAAGAATCTCCTCAATCTAACGTTCCTTAACTCCCACAGCCCACAAATCTCTACGAACCCAAAAAGAAAATGCTCAACAGACACGGAAGGATCCTAGATCACATAGCCGCCCAAAAGGCTGCTTTTTAATACAATCCACTTTTAAGGGAGGTGAAAAGAAGTGACTCTGAAAAAACTAGCTGTTCTGGTATTAGTAGTAGCTGTAGTCATTTCGGCCGGTTGCATCAAATCTACTCGTCGCAAACCTGCGATCGCAAACATTGAAGTCACCCTAGATCCCAGCGTATTCTACGTCAATGAACCACAGGTTACTAGTGCCACCATTACTGAATCGAATGGAGTGGGTGTAGACCTAAATTATCTATGGGTAAAGTATTACAACGAGCAGGGAAACTTCGTCAGCGAGTGGGGTCGCACAGGGGACGATGCCCGCAGATGGTATGACGAAAAACTCGGAACCCACTACTTACCCGGCCATGGACAAATTCAACGGACTGTAGAAGAGGAACCCTTTGATGCTCCCGGTACACAAGATTTGATAATTGGAGGCACAGACGATAATGGTCATGAAGTACGAGATACCGTCAAAATCACATTGATAGAAAGAGGAAGTTGAAAAGAGCTTCCTCAAACACCTAACTTCACTAAGGGGTGCAAAAATGAAAAAACTAGCCATTGGGTTAATGTGTATTTCACTCCTACTTGCCCTGGTAGTTCCTACCATAGCTAAGGCCAAACCCACCAAACCAACTTACCTTATCAACGAAGACAAGCTCTACCAATTCCAAAGACCAGGCAGAGCTTGGGGAGAAAAAAAAGCTGGGGAATTTAATGATTATTGCTTTGTCAGACGTGACGACTCCACTATATACATTGGTTCCCGAGTATACATGACAGAATTAGAAGAGTTTGATTTATCCGCTACTCAACACGAGTGGATTGAGGGTATGGAGAAAAAATACAAATGGACAAACGTGAAAATCATTGACGAAGCCGGTATTACCATAGACGAACACCCGGCTTTTTGGAGCATCACCGAATTTAGAAGCCGTGGTCGGGTCTGGAAAGAAAAAATATATCTGGTACAGGGTGACAAGTTTTACTACCGCCTGAGACTTACTTGTCCCCAAAGACATTTTGATAAACACTTAGAGGAATTTGAACAACTGGTCAACTCATTCAAACTGCTTCCTTTCAAAGCCCCTGCTCAAGCAACTGACTGGAGAAACTTAGAAGAAAAACTTAATCCTGAGAGAAAAAAGTTGTGGGTAGTCATAGGCGATAAAGAAGCATGCGGATTTGTTCACCAGCCAATGAAAAGATATGGTATCTCCTCGGGCGGTTTTGGAGATATTTATATCGCCGCAGCCGAAGGGTTTATACATTCCGGCTATCCCATAGTCACCGCTTTTAGTCCTGATCAAAAATCCTTGGAGAAAATTGAGCCAAAATACCACTACCTTTTTGTCATCCGCAAAAGTGAAGTAGAAAAAATTTTAGCCGAAGGCAACTGCGTAATAGTTTCCGGAAAAGTAAAGATAAATGTAGCAAGACAAACTTTAGATGACAGAGGAGAATGGACAGTTGTTTCTGAGACAGAAGGAGAAAGCTACGTAACTTTAGTTGCTGCTCCCCATAAAAGAGCTCTCAAAAAAGCCATTACCCGCTTTTTCACTCTAAGTGAAATCTCATTAGAGCCGATTATATTCACCGCAAAGTAACAGGCTATTTAGCCCATACTCATCAAAAATCCCTCAAGGAGGCAAAGTGAGGCAAATCAGGATTTTATGCCGATTGACAGGAAAAAAGAACGCAATAGAGGCTCATACAGGGACTTTCTCAGGGAAAGGCAGCCTATTGACCTGGGTAAAATCAAAGCTTCTCTATCAAGAGAATTTTATCAAGCCAGTTGTGGGATAGAGAGATTTTTAGCAGAACAAGCCTATTTTGACCTTAAACTGCATATTTTACAAAATTCAGGAGTAAGTTAAAATGGACTGGCTCGGAAAATTTTTAGAGGAGACAATCGCGGTTAATGCTTATTTATCTTGGCAAAAATATCTCCGACAAGAGGATCGTGATAAGAATTCGAAGGAGGAGTCTGATAGCTAGATATTGTGATTACTGTGGAGAACGGGATGTGATGGAAAAAGCGGACGATCTACAAGCTGATAAAAGAGGAAGGTCTCCCGACTACTAGGATAAGAGGAGAATTTAGGCGTAAGAAGAGCATGGTAACTAAGTGGCTGAAGGAGAGAGTTAATGAAAAAGCTAAACAAAGAAGAAATTGAATTTGTTAGCCAGTGTTTAAAGGAAGGCAAGCCCCTTCCTGATAGTTACAGATATATTATGCCTTTTGAAACAAAGAAAGAATATGAACTAACATATGGTGGCAAAGAGCGTGAGGAGGATATACTTGCAGATACAATGGCAGTCCCTCTGCAACCTGTAAAAACCTTTGGCAATGGGAATGGTGGATGGACTAACAAACTGATATTCGGAGACAATCTTCAGGTTCTTAAAGCCTTAATGGATGACCCTTATGTTTACGATAAGAATACAGGTAGAGGAAAAGTGAGGTTAATTTATATTGACCCTCCTTTTGCTACAAGACAGGAATTTAGAGGGAGTCAGGATCAAAAGGCTTATCAGGATAAAATTGTCGGGGCGCAGTTCTTGGAATTCTTGAGAAAAAGGCTTGTCTTTTTAAGAGAACTTTTGGCGGATGATGGAAGCATTTATGTGCACTTGGATTGGAAGAAGGGTCATTACGTGAAGGCCTTGATAGATGAGGTATTTGGGGAACAGAATTTTGTCAATGAGATAATTTGGACCTATTCAGGAGGGACCGATAGAGCAAAAGGTTTCCAAAGAAAACATGAGACATTATTCATGTATGTAAAGGATCCTAACTACATTTTTAATCCAATTTATACAGAATTTTCTGAATCTACGCTTAGAAGATTTAACAAAATCGACGAATATGGAAGAAGATATAAAGAAAACCGTTTGGCCGATGGTAGAATTACCCGAACGTATATGAAAGAAGAAGGTAGATTATGTCCAGATTATTGGTATTTCAATATCATAGTTAAAAGCCACGCTGAACATACAGACTTCCCTACTCAAAAGCCGGAAGTCCTCCTCGAGCGTATCATTACCGCTTCCTCTAACCCCGGCGAGCTTGTCCTGGACGCCTTTGCCGGTTCAGGCACAACAGGGGCAGTGGCAGAAAAACTTGGCAGAAGATGGATAATGATTGATTGCGGCAAACTTGCCATTTATACAATGCAAAAAAGATTGCTCAATTTAAAAGAAGAAATTGGAAACCGTGGAAAACCCCTAAAACCAAAACCTTTCGCCCTTTATAATGCTGGTCTATATGATTATAAAATGGTCAAAGGTTTGCCCTGGGATAAATACAGGGAATTTGTGCTTAAGCTTTTCCAATGCCGAGATGAACCACATAGAATTGCTGGCGTACAATTAGACGGCTATCTTGCCCGAGATCCTGTGATGGTCTTCAACTATAAGAAACATAAGGATGTGATTTTAGACAGAGGATTTATTGACGATCTTCATAAAATCCTTGGTGACAAGGTAGGTTATAAATTCTTTATTATTGCTCCAGCAGCAAGCGTTATGTTCTTTGAGGATTATATTGAGAAAGGCAAGACAAAATATTTTGCTCTGAGGATTCCGTATTCTATAATTGATGAATTACACCGCAGGGGATTTAGCCACATTAAACAACCTGTAAGCGAATTTGATGTTAATGATACGGTCGATGCTGTGGGATTCGATTTCATTCAGATTCCTGATGTGGAATGCGACTATTTTATTGAAAAATCTAGGGGGCAGATGGAGTTAAACAAAAGCAACAAAGAAGCAGTAATCGAAATTAGAAAATTTAAAAGCAACATTTTATCAAAGAAACCTCTCAAATTTGGGAACAGAGAAACCCTTTCAATGGTAATGGTAGATTATGATTATAATACGGAAGTATTTGATTTTGATGATGTCTTTTATGCTGAAGACATAAAGAAACAGAACTGGGAAGTTCGTTTTGATGCAGATAAGATAGATGGACAAATTATGATTATCTATATAGATATTTTTGGAAATGAGAAGAGGGAAATCAAGAAAAAGAAAGATTTCAGGAGTAAAAAATGACCGTTGCTGACAAAAAGGTTTTCAAAAATCAGGATCTTGTTCTTAAGATTTCTCCAAATATCGACCCTGAAAAGTTTGATATAAATAAGTATGAGGCCTTTCTTGATGCCCTCTGTGGAGAGAGGGAATATCAAAAAGAGACTATAAGAGTTACTTTACGGTATCTTCTGGGAGGCCAATATAATAACCTTAAAGAATTGGCAGAAGAGAATTACCACCAGAATTCAGTTTTGCAGGAAAGATATGGGACATTTTCGGATTTTTATAAACATCTGCAGCTACCTAACAAACTTTCCTGCACAATAGATTTGGCCACTGCTACTGGTAAGAGCTATGTTCTTTATGGAATTGCCCGAATTATGCTTTCTGAGGGAGTCGTAGATCAAGTACTAGTTCTTTGTCCCTCTAATACCATCGAAACCGGTCTTACAGAAAAATTCCGCTCATTATCAGCCGATGGAACCTTAAAGGATTTGCTACCAGATTCTGCAAAGATTCTAAATCCAAGAATCATTAATGCTACTCAGACCATAAAAAAAGGTGATATTTGCATAGAGAATATCCATGCTACTTATGAGCGGACCAAGTCTGCCATAGAAGATAGTCTTATAGGTAAAGGTGAAAAAACACTGGTATTGAATGATGAAGTTCACCACATGGCCAATCCTCCTGCTCGTGATGAAGCTATAAAGAAATGGAAAGAATTTCTACTTAATCCTAAATACAATTTCAGATATATAGTTGGGGATTCAGGCACTTGCTATGTCGACAATGATTATTTTGCAGATGTGATTTATCGTTTCTCTTTGAGAGATTCGATAGAGAATAGATTTATAAAAACGATCGATTATATTGCTGAAGATATTTCCCATTCAAAAGAGGAAAAGTTCCAGAAAATTTATGATAATCACAT
>Ga0114919_10005391_pt1 | contig 10209 bp, 5 predicted proteins | sample BlataG_FD_88682 | JGI IMG/M metagenome (GOLD analysis project Ga0114919, IMG submission 88682) | Deep subsurface microbial communities from Black Sea to uncover new lineages of life (NeLLi) - Black_00105 metaG | ecosystem: Environmental > Aquatic > Marine > Oceanic > Sediment | place: Atlantic... | reverse complement strand
CATAGCAGGTGATGCGAAAACTGATGGAATCGTGGACATCTTCGACGCCGTCATCGTGGGACTCGAATGGGATAACACCGCTAACTTCAATGGTGACCTGTACTGGTGGGATAATCCAAGGGGTGACAAGGCAGACCTGAATAACGACCAGATCGTGGACATCTTCGATGCCGTTATCGTTGGCGCTAACTGGGACCACACCGCGTGGAGGTAAAAAAAAAAAGCTAAGCAGACATAGCATAAAAACCCAAAATTTTTTCCCCTTTTTTTTTCTTTTTTCGGAGGGGGACAAACGCTAAGAAAGGAAATAAAAAGAGGTGAAAAATGGAAACTTTGGAAGGAAGTAAAGAAGAGAACAAAATGGAAAAAGGAGTTGCAAGTTTGACTGTGCTCTTAGTGGTGCTCGTCACGCTCTCTGTTTCCATTCATGTAGTATCAGCGGCGCAGATAAGCGTTGTGCCTGCATCCCAAACCGTTTCAGTCAGTGAAAGCTTTACCATTGACATCTACGTTGACCCGGAAGGAAGTGAAGTATTTGGCGCTCAATACGAGTTGCACTTCAATAACACGCTGCTTAATGCTACTTCTCAGACTGAGGGCACGTTTCTAAGCTGGGATGGTGCCGATACTTATATAGTGAAGAATATCAATACCACAATCGGTAGAGTAAAGTATGGAGAAACCAGAACCGGCGTTACATATGGAGTCACCAACCCGGGCATACTTGCTACAGTCACATTCCAGGCAATTGCTGAGGAGAACGGAGTAAGCGAACTTAACTTCACCGTGGCAAAATTAAGTGACCCTGGTGCTAATCCTATCACGACCGAGGCTAATGATGGAAACATAAGCGTGATAACAGGCATCTGCGGCGATGTCACAGGTGATGATAAAGTAAGAGTGGGAGATGGAAGGAGAATATTGAAATGGATAGACGATCCGGTTAATTACCCAATTGATTACCTCTGGGCTGCAGACGTTACAGGTGATGGGAACGTAAGAGTGGGGGATGGAAGAAGGATATTAAAGTGGATAGATGAACCAGATAACTATCCGCTGGATTGTATGGGTGCATAAAAGAATAAGAGAAAAAAGGAGGTGACAAAAAGAAAAATGGAAAACAAAACTTTTGGGAATAGAAAAGATGCAGATAGAAGACGGGTTCGCACAAAAACGGGCGTGATTGCCGTGGTAAGTATTTTTGCGTTGATTGCAGCAGCAACGATGGTGGTGGCACTACCACCAAAACCGTTTGTCGTCTATGGCTGGGTTAGCTATACCAATGGCAATCCGGTGAATGATCCGAATGTGACCGTTAAAAATATAGACACCGGTGAAGAGTACACGGTGAAGACGCATGCGAGTTACAGCCAATATCGAGCTGTAACATCTTCGTGGAACATAAGCGCAGGAAATGTGCTTCGATTCAATGCGAGCGATAATAAAGGCAACACATCTGAGTTCAATCGCACGGTTACCGCAGAGAACATAAGTAATGGCGGATTGTTTGTTCTGAACATTACAGTGCAGCCACCTGGCATCTGCGGCGATGTCACAGGTGATGGGAATGTAAGAGTGGGAGATGGAAGAAGAATATTGAAATGGATAGACGATCCGGTTAACTACCCAATTGATGACCTCTGGGCTGCAGACGTTACAGGTGATGGGAACGTAAGAGTGGGAGATGGAAGAAGGATATTAAAGTGGATAGATGATCCCGTTAACTACCCGTTAGAATGCAAGTGATCGGTTTGAGAGCTGCATTTCGCTCCCTCTTATTTTTAGGTTGCAAAAAAGAAAAAATGAAAAAAAGAGCAAAAAGCATTTTTGCTTTGGTATGCATTGCAATACTGTGCGCTGTAACAATGCCTGTAATTATTGGAATTATAGGGCATGAGGATTTTATCACCGTAAACACAATCACACAGACCACAACCTTAGGAAGCAATGCAACCTATCTGATAACAATCAAGAATATCGGTAATGAAACAGACGCTTACAATCTGACAGCAATCAATATAGATAATGCAAGTGTAGCCTCGCTGAGCCAAAGCAAAATAACGCTTGATGCGGGACAGAGCGGAAATGCAGTACTAAACGTTACTGATGAACTTGTTACAGGTCCTTACAGCGTGCTCGTGAATGCAACATCGCAAACAACCGGACTGAACGACGAGGTGGAAACCATAACCGCAGTCGTTGAAGAATGGGAGGGGGAAGAATGAGAAGTAAAAAACCACGAGATTTTACGAGAAAAAGTTCTTTTGGTAAAGCTTTTCTTTCTAAGAAAAGGTTTGTGGAAATCTGTGTAATCTTGTGGTTAGTAGTTCCAGCAGCAACAGCTCAACTCGCTGATTCTCCCTGGCCCGTGTTCCACCACAACCTGAACCATACTGGTTTAAGTCCGTATTATGGACCTGATACGGCAACGGAGAAATGGACATTTTTAACGGGTAACAAAGGGATATTTAGTTCTGCAACGATAGGTCCAGATGGAACAGTATACGTAGGAACAAGCGGTCTGCGCTGGCACACGCGTTCCAAATTGTACGCCATTAACCCGGATGGCACAGAGAAATGGCACTGGACTCCTCCCCAATACTCTGTTCGTTGCTTACTTGATTATATTGACTCCACACCCGCAGTAGCGTCCGACGGCACGATATACGTTGGATGCTGGAACCGACGCTTTTATGCTCTGTATCCAAACGGCACGCAGAAATGGGAGTTCTACGACACATCTACATGTAAAAAATGCAGGGGCTTCGTTCTTACCTCGCCTGCAATAGCTCCTGATGGCACGATATATACAGGCAATAACAACGGAAAGCTGTATGCAATAAATCACGATGGCAGTCTTAAATGGAGTTACCAAACGGGAAGACCAATCCAATCCTCACCGGCTGTTGGTCCGGACGGCACCGTGTATGTCGGCTCGTATGATAGAAAGCTGTATGCAATAAATCCTGATGGCACACCCAAGTGGAAATACTTTACGGGAATGATAAAATCTTCTCCTGCTGTCGGCTCTGACGGCACCATATACGTGGGCTCATATAATAAGAACCTTTACGCACTAAATCCTGACGGTACACTCAAATGGAAATATCCAACAGGTGGGCTTATCTTTTCTTCTCCCGCTATTGGCTCTGACGGTACCATCTACGTGGGCTCATTCGACAAGAAATTGTACGCGATAAATCCAGATGGCTCGTTTAAATGGCGTTATTCTACGGGTAGCTGCATAGCTTCTTCACCTGCAATTGATGCTGATGGGACTATATATGTCGGCTCATTCGATGGTTATATTCACGCAGTAAATCCTAACGGCACGCTTCTATGGAAATACAATACCGGAAAAATTTATTACTCATCGCCTGCGATAGCTTCTGACGGCACTGTGTATATCGGAACATGTGGCGGTAAATTATACGCATTCGATGTTAACATGCCGCCGGTACTTGACGCTATTGGTCCTAAAACCGTTGATGAGGGCGCAGAGCTGAACATAACGATTACTGCATTAGATTTCGATGGTGACGTGCTAACATTCAGCAGTAACGTCTCTTTTGGTACTTTCACAGCCATCAACAGCACCGCCACTTTCTGGTGCTGGGCTCCTTCCTATGACGATGCTGGCGCTTATTGTGTTAACTTCGGCGTTTCTGATGGTGAACTGTGTGACAACGAGACCGTGGAGATAACACTGAATGATGTGAACAGACCGCCCGTGCCTGATTCAATAGGCGACAGGACGATTGACGAGAATGAAACAGTGGCAGTGGATGTAAATGCAACCGACCCGGATGGAGATTCATTAACTTATTCATGTAACAGAACGGATTTGTTCGCGGATTTTGATTCTTCCACGGGCATCGGGCACTGGAGCACCGGTTATAACGATGCCGGTGTTTACTACGTGGATTTCGGCGTTTACGATGGCAAAGGAGGAATTGACAACGAAACCGTTAGAATAACGGTAAATGACATGAACAGACCACCAGCGCTTGACTCAATAGGCGACAGGGCGATTGACGAGAATGAAACAGTGGCAGTGGATGCAAATGCAACCGACCCGGATGGAGATTCCGTTACTTATTCATGTAATCGAACGGATTTGTTCGCGGATTTTGACTCTTCTACGGGCATCGGGCACTGGACAATCGGTTATGACCATGCCGGCGTTTACTACGTGGATTTCGGCGTTTACGATGGTAAAGGAGGAATTGATAACGAAACTATAAAGATAACAGTAAACGATGTGAACAGAGTACCTGAACTCGAACATATTGGCGACAAAGAACTAAATGAAAGCGAAACACTAACGGTAGATGTTGATGCAACCGACCCTGACAATGATGTGCTTACTTATTCGTGTAACCGAACGGATTTATTCACGGATTTCAATCCTGATACAGGGGCTGGACACTGGATAACTGATTATAACGATGCGGGTACTTACTACGTGGATTTCGGTGTTAATGATGGAAAAGGAGGGATTGATAACGCGACAGTGAAAATAACAGTGCATAACAATAATAGACCGCCCGTTCTTGAGTCAATAGGAGATAAAACGGTAAATGAAAGTGAACTGCTCGAATTTACCATAAACGCTACCGATCCGGACGGCGACACGCTGACATATTCAGCATCGAATCTCCCTGCTGGTGCTACTTTTGATACCGGCACGAGAACGTTCTCGTGGACTCCTTCTTATGAGCAATCCGGCACATATCCGGACGTGCACTTTGAAGTAAGCGACGGAGAATTAGCAGATTGGGAAAACATTACTATCGCAGCGAACACCACGAACAGACCGCCTGAACTCGAGCCAATAGGAGCTAAAACGGTGAATGAAAGCGGACTGCTCGAATTTAGCATAAACGCAACCGATCCGGATGGTGACACACTGACATATTCAGCATCGAATCTCCCGGCTGAAGCAACTTTTGACACCGGCACGAGGACATTCTCATGGATTCCTTCTTATGAGCAATCCGGGACATATTTAGACGTGCACTTTGAAGTAAGCGACGGAGAATTAACCGATTACGAGGACATCACGATTGTGGTAAATGACGTAAACCGAGCACCCGAACTCGAACCCACTGGAGATATAGAGTTGAATGAAACAGAAATGTTAACGATTGACGTGAATGCAACAGACCCGGATGGCGATTCTCTAACGTATTCATGTAACCACACAGACCTGTTCACTGATTTCAGCATGGAAACAGGTATCGGGCACTGGACTACTGATCATGATGACGCGGGCATTTATTACGTTGATTTTGGCGTATCTGATGGCAAAGGCGGAGTTGACAACAAGACAATGAAGATAACGATAAACGACGTGAATAGAGCGCCTGAGCTTGACCCCATTGGAGATAGCGAACTAAACGAAGGTGAATCGCTAACGATAGACGTGAATGCAAGCGACCCGGATAATGGCATGCTTACTTATTCATGCAATCGTACCGATTTATTCGCTGATTTCAATAGTAACACAGGCATTGGACACTGGACTGCTGGTTATGACGCCGCAGGCATTTACTACGTTGAATTTGGCGTATCCGATGACAAAGGCGGAATTGACAGCGAGACCGTGAAGATAACTGTAAAGGATGTGAACAGACCACCCGCACTTCAACCAATTGGAGGTATAGAACTAAATGAAAATGAAACGCTAACGATAGACGTTGATGCAACCGACTTAGACGGCGATTCTCTAACTTATTCGTGTAACCGCACAGACCTGTTCACTGATTTCAGCATGGAAACAGGCATTGGACACTGGACTCCTGATTATGATGACACGGGCACCTATTATGTAAACTTCGGTGTATCCGATGGTGTGTTGTGTGACAACGAAACCATGAAGATAACGGTGAACAATGTGAACAGACCACCAGTGCTTGATCCTGTTGGTGACAAAGCGGTTAGTGAGGGAGATTTGCTCACATTTACAATCTCGGCTACCGACCCGGATGGTGACATTTTGGCATATTCCGCATCTAATCTTCCTTCCGGAGCAACTTTTGATACCGACACGGGCACATTCGCATGGATTCCCGCAATAGGGCAGGCAGGCATATATCCAGACATGCATTTCGAAGTCTCTGATGGTGGATCAGCCGACTTTGTGAACATCACAATAACCGTAAGGGGTATATCAGTTCAAATAGCTGTGGAACCAGAGAGCATTACCGTTCAACCGCAAGACCAGTTTGATGTAAATATAACAGTTGACCCTCTTGGGAATTATGTTTACGGTATTCAATATTGTTTACACTACAATGCCAGTGTGGTAAGAGCCGAAACGCAAGTCAAAGGTCCTTTCCTCGGGAAACTCGGTGAGACATTTATCATCAGTAACCACATAGACCATGTAAATGGCATCGTTTCATACGCTGAGACGAGAAAAGGTGATGCTGGATGTGTACAACCCGGCACACTCGTAACCATTCATTTCACTGCGATACAACCTGGAGCGAGCACGGGTTTGAACCTCAGCAATGTAATTGCCGTAGATGACGACGCCTCGCGAATAGAGCCTGTGGACCTCATCAACGGCAATGTATACGTGAATATGAATGTTCCACCTGTTGCTATTGCAAAGTCTATATACTGCTACAACAACGTTGGTGAGAGGTATCTGAGCAAGACTTACTTTGACGGCTTTGCCTCGTATGACCCTGATGGCAACATCTCTTATTACAGGTGGGCTTTCGGCGATGGAAGGTACGGAACTGGTGGGACTGCTGACCACATCTATAATTCGTGGAGGTGGAATGGTGCAGGCTATGACCCGTTCATCGTTAGCTTTACGGTGGAGGATGATGGCATGCCTATTCTGGATAACACTACCAGCATCTCAGTGAACGTGTACATAGCAGGCGATACGAACGGTGATGGCATCGTTGATATATTCGACGCCGTAATCGTGGGACTCGAATGGGACAAGGACTGCACAGTTGGCTGGACTGACCGGTCAGACCGCGCTGACCTGAACAACGACTGCATTGTTGATATATTCGACGCGGTAATCGTTGGAGCAAATTGGGATCATATCGCGTGGTAAATAAAATAAGCCGAATAGGGAATAAGGCAAACTAAAATGAAAAGGAGGGAAAAAAGGAAAAAAATGCAAAGAAAACAGACCCTTACAAGGTTAACGTCCATAAGAGAGCGAGGGGAAAAGAGTGAGATTCTTCGGATAAAAACGAACTTTTTTAGGTTTTATCAACAAAACCGAACTTTTTTAGGCTGTGTTATTTATGTCCCTAACAACCATACTATCTTTAAACGAGAAGGAGACAAGAGGCGAAAATGAGAAGAAGCATAAAAATAACCACATTCGTATCCATACTAATCTTACTCATGTTTACTCTTATACCTGCATCTGCTCAGCCTGCGATAGGCGTTGAACCCTCACATCAAACCGTCTTGCAAGGACAAAACTTTACGGTGAATATAACTGTTGACCCCTCAGGTGATGAGGTAATGGGTGCTCAATATGAATTGCATTTCAATAACACGATGTTGAATGGAACCGAACAGACGAAAGGTTCTTTTCTCAGCCAGGACGGTGCCAGCACGAATGTGTTTGCCAATAAAATAAACAATACTATTGGAGTAGTGAAGTATGGAGAAACCAGAATAGGCGTGGATTACGGCATAACCACCTCGGGGATACTCGCAACCATTACCTTTAAGGCTATGGAACCTGGAACAAGTAGCCTGAATCTGAGTGAAGTGAAACTGAGCGACCCCGTAGCACAGCCAATTCCGGGCGTTTTAGTCTCTGATGGAACGGTAGAAATTGAAGAAACGCATTTCAATATCTCTGGTTTCGTTAATTATAGCGATGGTTCTCCGCTGAACAATCCCAATGTAACGGTAACAAATATGAATACAAGCGAGGTGTTTACCGCAGTGACAAACGAAAGTTCTAATTACTACTGGGTTTCTACAAATTTACTTCATATAAGTGCTGATAACGTTTTACGCTTCAACGCCAGTGATAGCCTTGGCAACTTCACCGAGTTTTACCATATAGTAACACAGGGAGAGATAAATGCCGGCGGGTTCTCTCAAAATATTACTATATATGTTCCTGACACAACACCACCTGTTATCACCAACGTCAGCGCAATATCAATAACAAAAGACTCTGCAACCATAACATGGGAAACTGATGAGCCGAGCGATAGCCTGGTTAAATACGGCACTGAACCCGGAAATTACACGGAAATTGTTTACAATGTATCTTACGTAACTTATCATAGCATCTCACTTGCTAATCTCACACCAAACACCACTTATTATTTCGTGGTGAACAGCACAGACCAGAGCAACAACTCCGCACAAAGTATAGAACATAACTTTACGACTTTTGCAGAAATAGTTATCAGCATCGGTGATGTAAGCGCGTTATACGGAGAAAATGTTACTACCCCAATCATAATCAGCAATATAACCAATGTCGGCATTGCGGACATATTTCTCTCCTACAATCAATCAGTGGTTCATGTAATTGCCGTTAACGACAGCGATTTTGACGTCCTGGACTCTACAATTGACAATTCCAGCGGTTTAACGAGAATTGGTGCACTCCAAACGATTTCTCAGGGACTTAACGGTGAGGTGAGACTTGCAAATATAACGTTAAAAGCAGTAGGCGGCGGGGGCGAGTCATGCACTCTGAATCTTACCATTAATGAGTTGAAAGAAGCGAGTTCTGATGAAATTACTATACCTGCAACCATGTATAATGGAACCTTTACCATAGTAGAAATAACACCGCCAGTGGTAACAAATCCCGCAGCGAGTCCTCCATCCATTCCAGAAGATACCGATTTTGAGCCCCGATGGGGAGAGACATCGCAACTGAACATTACTGTAACGGACGATTGCGACGTTGCCTCCGTCACCATCAATCTCTCCTCGATCGGTGGTCCGCCTGACCAGCCGGTGACTCGGATCCCCGGCACTGATATATGGACTGTAACGATAAATGCATCTGTGGGTACGGCACTGTGTTATAATGAAAGCTACATTCCACATAATCTGACGGTATGCGCAACCGATATATTTGGAAACGTAAACACGTCCGTAAGCATACAATTAGAGGTCATACTAAATGGTGATGTTAGTGAAAATGGCGAAGTGAGTCTCTACGATGCTCTATGCATCAGGAAATATGTCTTCGGAAAACCGGGATTTGAAACCTCGAATGAAAGGGTTGGTGAGGTCAGTGGTAACGGGGTGGTTACTCTTTTTGACTCGATGTATCTTTCAAAACACGTATTCGGTGAATCAGGATTTGAAGTACTTCATTAGGAGGTAATAATAAAATGAAGATAGGAACAAGGGCAGGAGTGGAAAAAGGTGCTTTGCCGGCTCTCTTACTTTTGGCTTTGATTTTCATTCCATCAACCAGTGCCGCTACTGTCGCTATTGGGGACGTTTTTGTAGAACCGGGTGGAAACGCCACGACTACTCTTATGATTCACAACGTGACGGATATTGGCACCGCGGATATAACTCTCGCTTATAATCCTTCAGTAGTGCATATCGTTACAGCTATGAACGGTGATTTTGACCTCCTGCTTCAAGTCATAAATAATTCCGCTGGTATTGCCAGGATAGGAGGAATTGATGATGGTGATGGATTGACCGGAGATGTGAAACTTGCAGAGCTTATGTTAAAGGCGGTTGGTAATGCAGACGAAACAAGTTCGCTGAACCTGAATATCAATGAGTTGAAGGAAGCAGGTCCACCGCCAGAAATTTCTATACCTGCAACGGTAGATAATGGCACTGCATTCCTAAATCTTCCTCCTGTTGCCATCGCAAGGTCTGTGCATCGCTATAATAATGTTGGCTCAAAATATTCATGCACTGCAATCTTCGACGGCTCTGCATCCTATGACCCCAGCTCTAATGGGTGTATCACAAGCTACAAGTGGGATTTTGGTGATGGGCAGTCCAGCACAGGTGAGACCATTAAGCATGTTTATGCAATTTGTAAATGGAACGGCACAAACTACGAACCATTCAATGTCTGCTTAACCGTAAAGGATAATGGGCTTCTCGCGAATACCACTATAATTCAAACTGACGTTTACATTGCCGGAGATGCGAACGGCGACGGCGAGGTGGACATCTTTGATGCGGTCATTGTGGGACTCGAATGGGACAGGGAAT
>Ga0114919_10005390_pt1 | contig 10210 bp, 9 predicted proteins | sample BlataG_FD_88682 | JGI IMG/M metagenome (GOLD analysis project Ga0114919, IMG submission 88682) | Deep subsurface microbial communities from Black Sea to uncover new lineages of life (NeLLi) - Black_00105 metaG | ecosystem: Environmental > Aquatic > Marine > Oceanic > Sediment | place: Atlantic... | reverse complement strand
TGCCCCTCCTAAAAACTTAAACATAGATAGTATAAACTAAATTAATTACTAATTCATTATTATCTATTTAAAAAGGAATCTTTGAATGGAAAAAATCGAAATTAATAATTTTTTTCAATGGATTTAACATAATGTAATAAAAAAGAAATGCAAAACGATCTATATTTAGAACCTCTTGAAGCTAGTAAGGATTCTATCTTCTCTTTCTCGTGGGATTCTCCCGACCGTAGTATTTGTTTTAAAAAAATTAAATCTAAAGAAATTGTTTATTAATCGTCAAAGATTTCGTCCTTTCCTTTTTTAACAATCATTGGTTTATCAAATCGAGGTGGAAAAGGTGCAAATCTCCTAACAGAGGTATCTAAATCGAATTTTTCCTTTATTTTATCGAATATGAATTGAATATATTTAATTAAAATATCTTTAGCAGATATAACATAATTTATATCAATCAGCCTTTTCTTATTTAGGCTCTCTGGAGGAAGATTCATTTTCTTCAAATAGATTTTTGATATCGTACTTCGATTATGGATTATAATGTTCCTTCGATAATAAACTTCTCTAAGAGACTCCCAATGTTCAAATTCCTCGCTCAATGAGAAGTTAAACTTAAAACTAATTTCATCGTCGATTTTATCTATATTTCCATAGTTATCAGTTATTTCCTTAGCAATATATTTTTGTATTGCCTTAATTGAGTTAAATTCTAGCAGTTCTTCATATGTAATTTTTTTATTACTTTTCATCATTTCTGTTTTATAGCAAAATAAATTAAAAAAGAATTTTTTATTAAATCCTTCCAAAAGCGTAAGTAAATAAACTAGAGTCATATTAAGTAAATGATTTAATTTAGGAACAGATAAATTCAACTGTGTTTGCAAATTATGAAGTTCTTGATGATCATCTGATAAATATATGCAAGTGCCATCCACACTTTTTATGCTGATTTATGATGGAAATATATTCCATATATTTTTTTCTATTATCTTCGCTATTTAGTTGTTCTTGAATTTGTTTATATTTTTCTCTGATAGATTCATACAGCTTTTCCGAGACTTCTAAAACAAATTTAATTTGTTCTACAAAATAATCACACACAGTTTTTAATTTAACACCTAAGGACATTTAGATTTCCTCTTACTTATACAATTCTTTTTGTAGAATTATTTAGCAATTAAGCCTTTAAGTTCTAGTACTCTGATAATTTAGTATTCAAATTGGAAAATAAAAGAATTTACTAATTCTATAATAACAATTTGATAAAATAATATGAAATTCATTTACAAATCATATCATAATAAATACCTATCTTATGATTATATATTTAAATAATTCCATTAATTTTTTCTAAGATTTCTTTCATTTTATAAATCTCCATACCATACTTGAATGATATCATTACGACTTTCTTCGTGATATTCTTTAATCTCTGTAATATATAAGTAAAGTATTTTATTTTGGTTAATTTTGTGATATCTCATAGGAAATTCTATTTCTAAAGGTTTTTTATTCTTGTCGTCATATACATCTACTTTAATATTCCCCATTTTTGGTCTTATATTGTTAAGTTTATCAAAAATCCAAGCTTTTATTTTTTCAATTCTCTTCAACTTATCTTTGAATTGATTATTATATCGCCTATTTTTTCGCATCATAAAAAATGGTGATGGGTGGAAACTTTTGCATTCAATTATTAAGATATATTCATTATAATATCCAATAATATCAATTTCAAAACCACCTTGCTTCTTTGGTTTTATTTCTTTACCAATGATTTCAACTCCGTGTTTTTTTAACCGTTTTTCAATTTCCAGCATTGATTCTTTTTCATATTTCTTAGCCAATTCATCGTTAATCCTATCTTTATTGAAAGCGTAATGTAATAATTTATACCCAATCAACAATCTACTCGGAGATATTATGAAATTGCCGTTATATTCGATAATAAACGGATAATGGTGATAGATCCGTGATGAAGATATAATATATTCTTGGAAAGGGGGTATCAGAAGTTTACCCTGATTTATGTCTTCAGCAAGTTTGTACAAATCCCGAACTACAACAAATCCATCTTTGGTTATATTATTTATAGATGTGATACTCTTATTTTCATAATATGAACATAAATTTTCCAATAATGCAAGAATAATCTCAGTAAAACTTATCTTTCTATTTGTCAAATGATCGATAATATCATCATTACATTGTGAAAGAAATTTTGTAATTTTTTTGTTATCTTCATCCATAAGATCATCAAATGAAAACGGTCTGATTACTTCGTCTGTATAATATGCGTTTAATATTGTCGATATAAGTACTGGATATTCATCCTTTACATATTTTTTGAGTTGATTAGGATTTTGAAATAAATCCCGATGATTTTTTAGTACATTCTCAACCATTTCGTCACTAATATCTTCAGATTGGCTAATTATATGAAATTTTTCTAGTGATTCTAAATAGAAGTCATATTGTTGTGTATAGTAAAACGATGATTTATTATCTTTTGATACAAAAAATCCCAGATTATATCTTATGTCTGACAATTTTTCTTTTCTATTCCAATCTAACCAAGTTCTTAATAAAGTCATCATATTTTTGCAATATGATTTATTCCACGGCATAGTTTCTTGTAAATGTTCCAATGAATCTTCTAACAACCATTTAACACCCATATTGGCTATGGCAATTCTTCTTAGATCTATTTTTATGATGCTTTCTTTTTTATTCATATTAGGTTTAATTGAAATCTCGTTTTTATCATTGATAAAATATGTTTCTCCGAATGATAAAAATACTTTTAAACAATAAAAAATATCAGATTTAACAGCAATTTTTTTGAATTCTTCTCTTAGCCTTTGCTTCCTCCGTTGTATTAAATATCTAGCTTCTTCACGGTTTAATAATTCATAACCATTACATTTATAACAAAAACATTTGTCATCGATACCAAAATGCCCTTTTGGACTTTTGCATACATCACAAATTCCTTTGTTAATATTTCTTAAATAATCGATTAAATTATTGGCTTTCATCTTCACCTTCTATTTTCCTTATCGTAAAAAAAAATTTTAGTCATAACAATACCCTGTCTTAACCTATAATAAATGCAATAGAAATATCTTTTTTTCCCCATTCGCTCTGATAGTTTGTATCTCCCTCCCCCGTCCCTGATTCTAATTAATTTCCGATAATATTCTTGCTTCTTTTATCTTTTTTGTTTCAGAATCAAATTTACCTTTGATTGTAAGCATTTGACCAATCTCAATCATTCCCTTCCCTTTCCCATCTAATAATACTTGGACTTCACCCTCTCGAGTTCTAATGGTTAATTTATTTATACTATTTTTAAAATCATAAATATTTTTAATAACTAGTCCTTGTATAATTTGATCTAGCTCTAATTTTTTACCTAATTTAAAATTCCTTCTTAATTCGTCATACCAGTTTATAATATCAAGAAAATATTCCCTAACTCTTTCTCTTATTATCTGATAACAATATTTTAACATTGGAGTCTGTCCAAAGATTAAGGAAAAAACTTGCCATTGGTGAAATTTTAAAAAATAAGTTTCATTATTAAATATAATTTGGTCTCCTTGTTGCTTACCTTTAAAAATTTTTAGTATTTCTGGATTTTTAGGTATTAATTTAAAATCTCTCGTTTTAATACCATTTTTCTGTAAATAATAAATATCAAAACTAATGGGGCTTTGTCCTATCATTTGACTCGAACTAAGATCAATTTCATAAATAATTATAATTTTCGAGAAATTACGATAAAGATCAAATTCATTAATTAAATAAGGAAAATTTATATTTAAGAAATCTATATAAACATCTTCGATATATTCAAAAAAGGCTCTAATATTTGACTCAATATCATCTTCAGTGAATCTATCATAAACTTGTTGAGGTTTCTTCTCACCTACAAATCCGGTTCTTTTATATATTCTTCTAATGTTTGTAATGTTATTTCTCATTAAAAAATTCAGACATTTATGAAAATCTAAAAAAGATAAATTATCACTACCAATAGTAAATGAGTTTTTATTAAAATCCTTATTTTTAATTCTGGTTTGCACTTTTTTTTTTATTTCCATTTCTTCAACTAAATTGATCATTACATCCAATGTTGATATTCTAATATAGGGTCTTTTAAAATAAAGGTCCTCAATTTTCTTGGTGTTATTTCTTTTTTTTTCAATAATAAATTTACTTACTTCATCAATCCAAATGGGAATATATATAAAAAAGCCAAAAAATACTTCTTCAAGACTATATTCTTCTTTAATTTCTAATCCAAGTTGTTTATGAAATAAATCAATGAAAGATATAACATACTCTTGAGCTAATATATCATTACATTGATTATTTAATAATTGTTTGTTTAAAATTAATTTTAAGTGATCATATAATATTTTTTTAGCAAATTTGGTTGGATTTTTATGTAATATATTGCTATCATCAAAAATTTTTAAACCTAAACCAAGATTTTTTATCTCTTCCCATAATTCATTGTTTCCTAATTTAATTAAAGCATCATTTTTATTCCAAGGTATAGGAAATAATGAGTATCCATACGAGTTTTCTTCATATCTAAAGTATATAAGACCAATTTTCCAAGGATTATTATAGATCTTAGATTTAATAACTGAGAAATGAGTTTCCAAGAGGTTATTCAAAACATTCAAAAAAATATGTATGCTTTTATATTCTTGCTTAACTATACCTATTTCTGAAGATTCTGCCTTTCTAGTAAGATCTATTAACCTTTTATTTTCTTCTTTTAGTTCATCATAAAAATCGATTTTTTTTTTATCATTCTTAATAATCCTGTCCCATTCATCAATATAATCAGAATTTTTACCATCAATTATGTTAGAAATAGGGAAGGTAATAACTTTTGATTTTTGGTTTTTAACCTCATCAATTATATTTCGTTTAATATGATACCAATAGACTTTTTCATTTATACAATCCACTCCAATTAAAATAAAGGGACAATTATCGATATTTGCATAAGAGAAATAAGTTGTTTCAATTTGAATTTTAGGAGGATTTAATTTCTTATCATTTAAACCTTTAACTTGTACAAAAATTTTCCCACATGGAAAACCTTTTATATCTATTAATTCAATGAATCCATCATGATTTGGATATTTATCTCTAATATTCACATCAGATTTAACTCGATCAATATCAATTAAATTATTAAAAATATTGACTGCTCTTGTTTCTTTTTCATCTGTATTTGGATAAGGTTTAGGTTTTATCTCTTTTTGGTTCATATCTTTTAAAAAACTTCAAGGATATTTGTCAATTTTAATATTCTTTTTCAAATTCTCTTGCTTTAATAACCTCAAAATAAAAAATTTTGAATCTATGATTTATAACACAAATTAATTATTTAAATAAAAGAGGTTTAAGGATTAATAATTGGTAACGAAATAATAAAAGACAATCATATTTTTATATAAAAAAAAGAAATAAGGAATTGAAAAAAACTAACTTAGTAGTTAAGTAGGTCATTTCATAGCCTATTAGAGACCTGGAATTACCTTATGGATTGTCTTATGAGATCTTTTTATCTTTAGTAGGAAAGTATCTCTCTGATCACACTCGAGACAAGCAGGGTTGAAGAGAGAAAGGAAATTGATAAATGGATTGATCTTTACGATAACGCAGACTATTTAAAAGGAGACGATTATAGACTGGTTTGTATAGCACATAATAAACAATTCAACTTTGCATTTTAAATAATAGAAAAGAGCCCCTTAGATTTAGTTTCTGTTTATGGTGGAATTGTTTTATATTGGTGTGGTGCACTTGAAACTTCTGATAATGCTATCCAACAGATTAAGATAAAGTATTTAAATAAATAATATCCACCATATGGTTTGGCATTTTAATTATTCAATTCAAAATTTAACGATATTTATTACTTCTTTAAATTTTTAAAAATTATTAATCCTCCTCTATCAAAAGAGATTTGGCAAAGATATATTCTTCTTTTTGATGATATTAAGTTTGTAAGAAAACTAAACAAAGCATCTTTTTCTAGAGTTTTTAAATTTTATGATTTATTTAATAAAAATCATTTTCAATTTAGAAATGAATCAATCAAAGTTTTAAAACAATTAATTTTATTAAAAAACCTAAGAGAGTTAATCAAATATTTACTTGGAGCTGATATAAATGATGTTAATTTTTTAATTTCCACCTTCAAAAACGAAATTCTTGATGTATCTAAAAAATCTTCTAAATATGACATTGCAAATAATTTTAGAGGAGCTTTTATAAACAGATATGATAAAAAAAATCTAAAATTAGTTAAATCAATTTTCAAAAATAGGTTAAAAGAAAAATACTTTTTTGAATCTTGAAAATAAAAATTATATTATAAAGCCGATTCATTGTTTTGTATATCAAAATTTTCACAGAGAATTTGTATGCATTTTCTTTGTTAACAACATCACTCCCTATCATTGGATTTTTATGTAGAAGAGAATCATTTATATTTTGATCCCGATATGATACGAATTCTCTACGCTGTAAAGCAAAGATAAAAGAACTTTTTCAATCTGCCTTAATTGTAGAAGACAAACTTCCACTTTTAATTTAAGCAATAATAACTATCAGTGCCATGATTGTGGTTCAGTATTCAATCCTGAGTAGATTTATCTTATAGAAAGAACTCTTCTGACTAATTCAATTTGTAAATCAACTATATTAACTTTTCGATTTGGACGTATCAGTTATAGATGTAGGAAATGTGGGAGCGAATTTTTAGAAAATGAAACTCTCGTTAAACAAAGGAATTGGTACTTTTGTCCTCGTTATAATCAAAGAAACAATGTGTTTTTTCGAGTTAAAACTGATGATCATAGATGTTCCGCGTATAACATTAACTTTTAACAAAAGATATTTGAAATTTACCATATATTTAAATATCAAAATTAAAAGAGTATTCTTGTATCATAAAATTACACTTCAATATGTTTTTTATTTTAAAATGTTATACCTTTATACAAATTTCACAATTTTATTTTAAATAATTGAAAGAAATGAATAAAAATTATAAAAATATGGAAGCATTTGCTGAAAAATTCAAGGAACTAATAGATAAATACAAGGAGAAGGTAATATCACGCCCTGATGGTGATGGTATTATAGAATGCGAGGAGATAAGAAAAGATGATAAAAAAATACTTAAGCATTTATTAATAGTCAAAGTTACAAAAGGCTTTTGGAGGAGTGTTCCCCCTGAAGAATTTCAGGATAAAATTGAAGATAATAACTGGGTGGCAGATTATTTTCTAAGGGACGAAGGTAAAAAGATTTTATATGATGCTTTAGAGATATATTATAAGGATGCTGATAAACAACAAGATAATTTAGATAAATTTCTATTTAGAAAGGTTGAAAATAACAATATGAAGAAATGGATTGAAATGGCGCTCAATAACGAGAATATTAGAAAAAATGTATTAGGGGGGTATAAGAGTTGGAGAATTTTTTTAAGAGATGCTTATGATTTTAAGTTTATTCCAATTGATTTTCACGAAAGGAGGTTTATAGTAAGAACTGGAATATTTAATTATTATTTAGGAGCAGAGGTTCATGATCCAGACCCAAAAGAACACCACTATGAAATTGCACTGAAGAAATTTGCACAAGATTTTTTATCGGATAAGACTATAAAAGGTTATAATCTTGGCGAAAATTCAGGTTTAGTAGATAAGTTTATTTGGATACACTGTGCTGATGAAAAAATTTGTGCAAAAGAGCCGAAATGTAATGAATGCGTTTTAAGGGATGTATGTGTAAGATCTATTCACCTACATCGATAATTGAAAAAAAAACTCAACATAATATCTCCCTATCAGAGTGAAGCCTTTCTTTATAGTAAAAATTCAAAAAAGCTTAGATTCCTTTGTACAAACTTCAGAGGAGAAAATTAATTTAGAAATTATTAATGACGATGCTAAAAATGTTTTAGATTATATTCCTAATGAATCAATTGATTTGATATTTACAAGTCCTCCATATGCGAATATTTTAAATAAAGAGAGAACAAATAAAAGCAAACATACATCAAAAAGGAAAGATTCCCGACTAGGAGAAAAAGAGCAATATAGCGATGACCCAAGAGATTTGGATACGCAACAACCTAACAATTTTATAAAATCACTAAAAGAAATATCAGCAAATTTATATAAGGTTTTAAAACCAAAGAAACATTATATTGTCAATATTAGAGATGTAGTTCCCTTTTTTATACAACTTCCTTTAATTAAAGCTATGGACGAGATCAGTTTTAAACTAAAAAATATCATAATTTGGGATAAAAGGAAATTAATTCAGAGAATGGGAATTTTTGGATGGCCATATAATTTTATCGTTCTTAATAGTGCTTATGAATACATTTTTGATTTCATTAAAACATAAAAAATGAGATTTAATAATGATAAATTAAAATTAAGTGAATTAGGGAATAATTGCATATCTATTTGGAATTAAAAAACAGAAATTAATGCTTTAAAACTAGTTTTAAATAATTTTCTTCCTAAAAAAATAGATCCAATTTTATCACCATTTCGTGAATTTAAAGTAGTATCATTGTCAAATGAAAAATATGTATTTTTAATTAAAATTATACCAAAAGAGTATGGAATTTATGATATCAGACTTCAAGAGGATTTAACAAATAGAAAATATAAAATATATGAATTCTATAAAAGAATGGATGGAAGGAAGCACCAAATTAACATTGAAGAAATTGTGGATTTAATAGAAAGTAAAAGTAGGTAAAAGAAAGGATTTGAAGTATCATTAAATACTGATTCTTATATCCCTACTGTAAGTCGAGATAGCCTAATAACTATAAAAGCTAGTAATAGAACCGTTAGACCTATAAATATTTCTTATTCTGAAAAAACAACCCTAAGTAAATTATAGTAGTTATAAATAATTTTGTTTTACTTTGTAATCAATAATATTTTTAATAATATTTTTCTTTAAAAAATGGAATTTGTATCATTATTTAAACCCAAATATATAGCCGATTTATTAATATTGAGTGCATTATCTCTGTTTTTATTCAAAATTGATAATCGAAAAATAAAGCATATGTCTGATTTGTTGTTGTATATATTACGAGTCATCCCCTTATAGAATTCTTCCTTTTTAAATTCAGCACAGCAACTATTTACAGGTAATTTTAGAAGATCACCTCGGTTAAAATTTAATCCTTTCTTTAGTAAAAATTCGAAATTTAAAAATTCATTTTTATCTATATTTGTATTCCGTAAATCAAAGCCAAAACCTTGATTATAGGAAGTATTTGAAATATTAATTCTCCTATCTACATAATTTTTGTCTTTTTTGGGAATTTTTATTAACTCTTTATGTTTTAGAGTATGATAAAGGACTTGAGGTTTATCTATTGCTAGACCAAACCAAAAATAAAATTCTCCAACTTTTTTAATTGGTAAATTAGGGAATTTAATATTTCTATTATAAAATTTTAAATGTCCCACTTTTAGAGATCTTTCACATGTAATATGGTGGATGTTAAAGCTCTGTTTATTTTTTGAATCTCTTATTTTTAAATCTTGAAAACCTGGAAAAAAAAGGATTCTTTGCCCAGTTGAGAACACTAATATTCCAATTAAATATAATCTTCCAAAGTGTTTTAATTGAATAAAATAATAATCTCCTGGTGGTTTGCCATCTTGAAATAATATTTGCAAATGTCTCAAGTAGGGATTCTTTCCAAAAGACTTATTTTTATTTTCTCTTAAATATTTTTTAACTTCAGTTAAATCTTCTGCTTTATACGCTTTTAAAATTCTTTTCTCTAATTTCATTGATATGGAATTTTTTTAATGATAAATTCGATCTTAATTAACAAAGTCATCCATGATAATTATATAATACTAAAAGTAGGTTATAAGACAATTGAAATTTTGGCTTCATCAGAACATAAAATATTTTAACTCCAAACCATATTATGTTGTTGAGAGAATAAAATATATAGTTGATGTAGGTCAATGTAAAAAGTTGGGTAGAAGGTGAAATAAAATGTGTAGATTATTTGGTTTAATAGCAAACAATGAAGTTGATTCTGAATTTAGTTTTTTGAAGGCGAATAAATCAATCAGAGAATTAAGTAAAAAAGATCCACATGGGTGGGGGGTAGGTTATT
>Ga0114919_10005389_pt1 | contig 10210 bp, 7 predicted proteins | sample BlataG_FD_88682 | JGI IMG/M metagenome (GOLD analysis project Ga0114919, IMG submission 88682) | Deep subsurface microbial communities from Black Sea to uncover new lineages of life (NeLLi) - Black_00105 metaG | ecosystem: Environmental > Aquatic > Marine > Oceanic > Sediment | place: Atlantic... | reverse complement strand
TCAGTATCCCAGCTTTTTATATCTACAGTTTGGGACTAAAGAAATTGGTAATAGTAAAGAATATTTTAATTGCTTATTCTTATGCTGGAACGATTCTCTTTGGTTCTCTTGTTACGGATGCAGTTTTAGAACCTATAATCATTTACTTTGCTTTTATGGGTTTTATTGTTGGTTTAGGCTCAGAAATCATGTTTGATATTGCTGATATTGAAGGTGATAAAGAATTAGGTATTAATTCTATTCCAAACAAATTTGGGCTAAAAGCTGCGGCAAAGGTTTCGGTTATCTTTTATTTCATTATAATTATCATGGATCCCTTACCGTTTTTTGTTTTAATTGATTCTCGCTTATATTTGGATCCGCTTTTTCTTGTACTTATTCTAATGCCAGTGATTTCCTACGTATTCTTATCAATTTCATTATTAAAAAATCAAACAAAAGAAAATACCTTAAAGTTACGAAAACTTATCTTTGTGATAATGCAAGTAGGAGTGTTGTCTTATCTTATAGGAGTATTAGTCTAATAACGATAGTTTAAGTGAAGAATGGATAGTAAAGCAAATAATTTCGGTAAAATTATACAATCCCCAATAATATCGTGCTCTCGTAGAACAGATATACCCGCGTTCTTGGTGGATTGGGTAATCGAAAAAATTCACAACGGCTATGTGGATGTAATTAATCCGTTCAATCGAAAGCAAGTATCCAGAGTATCATTATTATCAGAAGATGTAAAGTGTTGGGTGTGGTAAGGATAAAATAGTAATAAATCTTATGAGTGTTATATTTTAAATTAAGAAATATAATATATATTCCTTGGTAAGAATTAATTCTATTAGGAATGATCTCAAATTAAAAAAATCAAGACTTTTAAGGATATTAATGATATAGAACATTGGAACATTTGGTTCACAAATCAGCTCCGTAAGATTCTGAAGAATCAATCTAATGATAAAATAGCTCTTCTTTTTAACCCATATTTTACTTCATTTCGCAGGATGAGTAGATTTTTTGGTTTACCATCCCATTATCTTCCAACTCTAAGGATGGAAGAATATGCTAAAAATCCTATTGTTGTAAGTAAATTACATATAATGAGCAATTCTGTGAAAAAGAAATTTTCGCTTTTGAAAGAACAGCACTTAGAGATTATTAAAGATTTAAGTAATGTAGAAAATGAAATTATTAATTTCATTAATCTTTATAAAGAAATTATTAATCCTAAACTTACGCCACATTCACAAATAAAAAATTATCATCCAGATTTAGATTTGAATTATTTTTCAGAGATAAATACTATTGAAAAAGCATATTGGTTAGGATTTTTATTCGCTGATGGATGGATTGCTATTGATAGAAAACAATCTGGAAAGTATTTTCGCATTGGACTTGGACAAAAATCAGGAGATAGAGAAAGGGTGGTTGCATTTTGCAGAGCACTAGGGCTTAACACAAAATTGATTAAAGATTTTAAAATCATTAATAATGAGGGAAATGTTTATTATTATTCAGAAATTCGTTTTTCAGCAGGAAATCTAGAGTGGGAAAGGAGTATGCCTAAACATTTAATAAATTGGGGTATGGATTATTATATTGTTGGAGAGAATGGAAAACGAGTTAAAATGCCCATTTTTCCCGATTTGAGAGAGGAAAAACTAATGCTAGCTTTTCTTTTAGGCTTTTATGATGGAGATGGATCATTGCGTAAATTTACCTCACCTCAAGGTAAGATTAAAGTGAGTCCTCACATATGTTCTGCAAATAGAGATTTTCTTGAAAAAGTAAGAAAATACTATGAAATTAAGAATACAGTTCTTCTTAATAAAAAAGAAAAGATTAATTATGAAACGGGAAAAATTAAGGTTCTAAAATTATATGGGCTTACTTTAGGATCTCAGTTATTTCAGAAAATGATGTTAGTAATGAAGAATTCTATGGAACGTAAACGAGCTTCATTAGAATCTTTTTATATTACTCCATAAAGAAGGTGGCTATTGAAAGTTTTGCCTAAAGAAAAATTTGAAGAACTTATGAAAATCTTGCCAACATATAGAATAGCAAAGCTTTTAGGGCTTTCTCATAGTGTTATTGAACGATTTATTAAAAATGTTTATGGTCTTGAGATCCCTATACGGGGAGATGTTTCTGAGCATGAATTAAAATATTGGACAACATATTTAGATAAAATAGGAAAGTATCCAAATAAATGAGTCTTGAACCTTGATGTATTTTATTTGAATAATATCTAAGAAATTAAAATAATAGAAAAATTAATCTTTATTTAACTAGATAATATAGAAGTATGAAATGAAGCAAGTAATTAGTTTTAGTCGTCGAACAGATGGTGTTGCTTTTTATATGAACCGTCTTGAAAAGGCTATTGAAGAAGAAGTAATTAGTGTTAGGAATCCTTTTAATAAGAAAGTCAGTCAAGTCTCCCTTAAACCGCGTGATGTAGCTGGATTTGTATTATGGTCGAAAAATTTTCTTAATTTTATAAAGAAATGGGAAATTTTCTCGAAATACATACCCTCTACTCTTTTTTCAAATAAGGCGATACCGGTCTATTTTCACTTCACGCGTAATTCTATTGTGAAAGTTCTCGAACCTTTAGCACCTTCTCTTGAAAAGAGTTTTTCCCAACTGGATGAATTAATTGAAATCACTTCATCAGATCATATTATGTGGCGATTTGATCCTATTGTTTTTTGGAAAGAAGATGGTATATTAGTTAATAATCTTGGTGATTTTAAAGAAATTGCATCACATTTTGCTGATTCTGGGGTACAAAGATGTACCATTTCGTTTGCTACTTTCTATGTGAAAGTAATGCACCGAATGAAGAAATATTCATTTAATTATTATAAACCAAACGTAAAAGAAATGATTAAAATAACGAATGAACTTATAAAAATCGCAAATCAATATAAGATTAAGATTTATGCTTGTTGTAATCCTGATTTATTAAAAATACCCCAAATATTTCAAGCTCATTGTGTTGATGGTAATTACCTTAATAAATTGTGGAATATCAAACTTTCTCTCGCTAAAGATTCTGGACAACGAGAAACTTGTGGGTGCACTAAAAGCCGAGACATCGGAGGATATGACAAAAGTTGGGAATGTTATCATGGGTGTCTTTACTGTTATGCCAATCCTAATAATATGATTTACGAACAAAGTATTAAGAAAAGATTGGCATAAAAGTAAATCCAGGGCTTTATTTAACTTTCCAAGAATTATAAGAAGATGTTGAAGAAAAAAAAATTAAGGACACTTTACTAGAGTTAGAGGAAAAAGGTTTAGTTGCATTATACAGAGGCAAAAAAGGAAATATTAAACTTATAAAAGCAACGTATGAAGGTCAAAAAAAGGCGAAACCACTTGAATATTATAAGTGGTTTCCAGATTCGATTAATAAAGACAAAAATTTTTAATGCTAAAATCGAAAATCTTAATGTTTTTTTATCAAAATTTCTAAAATCTTTTTCTTTTTTTATTAGATACAATTTATTGAATTAAATCAGATAAAGAATTACCTATCAAATCAATAATTTTGATATAAGAAGTCAACACCAGGTCATTATCTACTGTTGAATCGAATGAAATCGACAAAATTAACCCTTTATTAAAGGAAATGATAAGGAGTTTTCCATCTTCTCCTTCAATATGGCAAAATTTAAATTTTCCTTTATTAGTATCTTTGCATGCTCTTTCCATTAAACTAAACATAGCTACAGTCATTGCTGCATAACGTGATTCAATACTTCCTTCCGGAAGTATACTACTTATTGGTGCACCATCAACGCTACTTATAAGAATGACAGCTTTTACGCCATCAAGCTTCTTTATCATTCTCATTACGAAAGATGCATTTAACAATTTGTCTGAAAGTTTATATATTTTATATCTGTCTAAAAACATTCCTGTCTCTTGTACTATGGTTTTTTCTTTTAATCTATTAATTGTAGTCCTTATTTTTGGTTCTTCAATCCCTATTATTTCACTCAATTGAAGAATTGTTAAAGCCTTTGTTTTTAATTCTTTTATTAATTTTTCTGCAATAGTTGTCATACAATTATCACCTTTTTAAAAAATTAATTGTTATACTTACATCTTTTTTAATAAAAAAAGATATGTCTGTGTTACATGTATAAGTTCTTTTATTTAAATGTTATGTAAAAGTTATTTTGATAATATAAAAATTTAAGAGAAAAAAAAATATTTGATTTAGACCACTATTTATGACTCATCAAAATCAAGTGAAAACCTATAAATAACATGTAGATGGAACTAAGTATAATTAAATAAAAGCAAGAATTGGTGGTAAAAATCGCAAAAATTTTAAGAATAGATTTAGAAACAAAATTCCTTCCCGATAAAGCAAAGGAAGAGTTTGAAAAAATGCCACTAAAGAGACAAAGATGGTATAGAAAAGATTATAAGAATAGAATAAGGAGAAAATCTGGTTCAACTGGAATGATGCCCTAAAAAACAGGAGAGGGGATAAAAATAACTAAAAAAATGAATGTCTTATTTATTATGACAGATCAGCATCGAGCTGATCATATGAGCTGTTCAGGGAATCCTGTAGTGAAAACCCCTAATCTTGATAGGTTAGCTAAAGAAGGGATTAGATTTACAAATGCTTTTTGCGCTAATCCAATGTGTATGCCAAATAGATCGTCTATTTTTACGGGAGTTTATCCTAACGTTCATGGTTGCCGAAGCAATGGTATAAATTTACCAGATACCGTTGAAACATTTATTGAAGCTATGCGAAAAAGTGGTTATATTACTCATAATGTAGGTAAAATGCATCTACAATTTTATATCCCCCCTTTTAAACGAAAAACAAAATCTGTCGAAATGATAGCGGACTGGATGAGTAAAGAAACATCAAAGGATGCAAAGGAAAACTTTCCTAAACCATATTATGGATTTGAAGAATGTGAAATTACTTTAGGTCATGGAGACTTATGTGGCGGACATTATTTAGATTGGTTAGAAGAATTACGTCCAGGAGCAACAGGGTGGATGCGTAAAAGATTATCGTTAAAATTCTTTGACCAAGTCTACTATGAGAGCGATATGGCTGTTGAGCATTATCCTACTACTTATTGTCAAGAGAGAACCATAAAATTTTTAGAAAAACATTCAAAAGGAGAATTTGGAGAAAAACCCTTCTTTCTCTGTTGTTCCATTCCAGACCCCCATCATCCCGTCTGTCCTCCAGGTGAATATAAGGATATGTACAAACCTGATGAGATTAATCTCCCTTCTACCTTTTCTGATATTAAAAATATATATAACCATAAGTTTTTAGGCCCATTAATAAAAAATCCACTTTTTCGTGGAGCTATGCTTCGAGAATCTGATGAAAATGAAGTAAAGGAATTTATACGATTAACCTATGGTTCAATTTCATTATTTGATCAAGCTATTGGAAAAATTCTCGCAAGTTTAGAAAAATTAGGATACGCAGAAAACACAATAGTAATTTATACGAGTGATCATGGGGATTTAATGGGAGATCACGGTATGATTTATAAAGGTCCTTCACCCTTTAATGGTTTGTTGAATGTTCCCTTAATTATGAGAGTTCCAGGAATAACTAAACCTGGAAGTGTTGCAAATTCTTTAGTTAGTTCTATTGATTTTGCAAAAACTATCTTAAATTTAACAAATATTCGTAGCCGACTTCATTCACCATTTATTCAAGGAGTTGATCTTACACCGGTACTGAAAAATCCCGAGGAAAAAGTAAGAGAGAGCTGCTTAGTAGAGGAAGACGAAGAATTTGGATCATTAACGATACGATTAAGGCATTTAATTACAGAAACTCATAAAATCACAGTATATGCAGGTTTAGAAGATGCTGGCGATATCTATGATCGTATAAATGACCCCGATGAATTAAATAATTTGTGGGATAAAGATAGAGATTTAAAGGAAAGACTTGTAACTAAGTTATTACATGAAAATTTAAAAGCTCAATCAAAAATTCCAACAAGGCAAGCAAGTAGCTAATTTATTAAAATTGGATAATAAATAGGCAACCATGCATATATGGTTAAAAAGAAAAAAAACCCCAAGAGAATTTAACAATGAATTTTGAACCTACAAAAACATCGATTAGAAAACATGAAGTACCCAAATGGTTTCATGATGCAAAATTCGGGATTTTTATTCATTGGGGATTGTATTCCGTACCGGCATTCGCGGCTAAAGGATTAAGCTTCACAGAGTCACCTGATGTGGGAGAGGCGTATTATTTTAGAAATAATCCATACGCAGAATGGTATCTTAATACTTTAAGGATATCTGGAAGTCCAACACAAGAATATCATAATAAAGAATACGGTGAAGGCTTTTCTTACGATGATTTCGTACCAATATTCAATGAAGAATTAGAAATGTGGAATCCACAGCAATGGGCTGAATTATTCAAAAATGCAGGAGCTAAATATGTAGTGCTTGTAACAAAGCATCACGATGGATTTCTTTTATGGCCAAGCAAGTATCCAAATCCTATGAAAGAAAACTATATCTCTAGTAGAAATATTCTACGTGAACTATCAAATTCGGTAAAAGGTAAGGGAATGAAAATGGGATTTTATTACTCCACCTCTTTTGACTGGTCTTTCAACCAGGAGCCAATTGATGCTCGGATGAGTGACATGGTTAATGGTATCACTACACCTGAATATACAGAATATGTTAAAAAACACTGGTATGAATTGATTGATGAATATGAACCTTCTATATTATGGAGTGACATTGGAGTACCACCTCTTTTTGATCTTTTCGAACTTTTCACTTATTATTACAACAAGTTTCCAGATGGCGTAATAAATGATCGCTGGGATAAGATATTCCATAGAGATGGTAAGGTGTACAAGATGAGGCGGACTTTTTTTTACGATTATACTACACCTGAGTATAAAAGCTATAACATTATTAAAAAGAAGAAATGGGAATCGAATCGAGGGATTGGGAATTCTTACGGGTACAATAAAATGGAAAAAGAAGTTGATTACTTATCATCGACTGAATTAATTAGGATGCTTGTAGATATTGTTAGTAAAAACGGTAACCTTTTGTTGAATGTTGGGCCTATGCCGGATGGAACTATTCCTGAAATACAAAAACAAGTATTACAAGGGATTGGTCGGTGGTTAGAAATTAACGGGGAAGGAATTTATGGAACTCATCCGTGGGAAAGAGCTGATGGTAAGACAATAGATAACTCTAAAATTAGGTTTACCCAAAAGAATGAAACAATTTACATTCACCTCTTAAATAATCCAAAAGGAAAAAGTCTTCGAATTTTATCGTTAAAAATTCCTCAACTTTCAACAATTACGTTGCTTGGTTATAATGATCAACTCTTATGGGAGCAAGATCAAGAAGATCTAATTATTAATATTCCTGAAAATTTAATAGAATCTCCCGTTTATGTATTCAAGGTAAATCTAAATGAATTTTAAAAAGTTAAAAATGGATCGAGAATTATGATGTAATATTGGTTACAAAATAGAAAAAAGAGATTATGATTATGAATGAGAGAAAAGAACAGAGAATAGAAGACTCCTACGAAGTAGTTGTTATTGGAGCAGGTAATGGCGGATTAGCTGCAACGGCATTTTTAGCAAAGCAGGGGATAAAAGTTCTATGTTTAGAACAACATAACCTACCTGGGGGTGTTGCTACTAGTTTTGTTCGTGGAAGGTTTGAATTTGAAACATCGCTTCATGAGCTTGCTAGTTTCGGACCAGAATCCAATAAAGGAAGCATTAGACGAATGTTTGAAGACAAGCTAAAAATAGATACTAAATTCGTTCAAGTACCAGAAGCATTTAGACTTATCACGACCGACCCTGGAGAGGAAATGGATGTTAATATGCCGTTTGGAGTTGAGAATTTCGTTGATACCATCGAAAAGGAGGTGTCAGGCAGTAAAAAGTCTGTAGAAAATTTTTTCAAAGTTGCTGAAGAGATCGGGGAGGCTTTTGCGTACATTGGTAATATGAAAGGAAGGCCAGATCAAGGAGTGTTGCTTAAAGAGCACTCAAATTTTCTTAAAACAGCGGCTTATTCTGTTACTGAAGTAGAAGACGCTTTAAATATTCCAAAAAAGGCTCAGAATATTCTGAACGCGTACTGGGCATATTTAGGACTTCCAATGAGTCGTATGAACTTCACAATCTTTGCGGCAATGACTTTAACTTATGCTGAAATAGGAGGATGGATTCCTACGGATCGGTCACATGGCTATACTACAGCTATTGATGCTAAAATACGAGAATTTGGAGGGAGAATTGAGTACAATACAACTGTAGACAAAATCCTAGTTGAAAGAGGAAAAATTATTGGCGTCGAAACTTCTAGCGGGGATAAAATAAAAACTAATTACGTAATATCTAATGCTACACAAACTGTAGTATATAATCAACTGATTTATCCTCAATCAGAAGTTCCAGAAATCGCTTATAAAGACGTAAATGCCCGAATCCATGGATTAACGGGTTTTGTTCTTTATGCGGGATTAGATGCTTCAGCAGAGGAATTAGGATTAAAAGATTATGGTTATTTTATTATGAATAGCATGGATACTGATGACATTTATGAATCTTGGACGAAACTTCAAGCTCCTAAAGGATTAGCTTGTACTGTTCTTAATAACGCTGTTCCTGGTTGTTCACCTCCTGGAACTTGTTTATTAAACATAACGACATTATATCGCCCCGAAGCTTGGAAAGATGTCAAGCCCGAAGAATATGTAGATCTTAAGAATAAACTAGCTGAAGAACTACTAGCTAAGTTTGAAAAAGCTACCGGGACCTCTCTTCGAGAATACATTGAAGAAGTTGAAATTGCAACTCCTGCTACTTTTGCACGATATGCAAAATTATATAATGGGATATTCTATGGTTATGAGCCTGAATCTTGGGATTCAATGGTACCAAGGTTAATGAGTATGGGTAAGGATGTATACATTGAAGGATTGGAATTTGCAGGAGGATTTAACAGGCGATTGCATGGATATAGTAGTGCGCTAAATGATGGAGTGATGTCAGCGCAATTAATATTACAAAAATTATTAAAAGAGCGTGAGAAAGCATGAGTAAAGAAAACGAAGATAAACTAGAGGTAACAGTCAAATCCAACATAAGAGATTTATTTGCATTTACTAAACTAATGCCAAATCGTAAAAAAAGAATCGAGAGAGCTTCGAGTGAACCAATAAGAGAAGATCCAATTATGGATCTAATGCGAAAATTACACCCTGAAAGACAATATTTAATAATTGACGGGATTAAAGAAGAAACTAAATCTACGAAAACCTACATTCTTGTTCCAGATCCTGATTCTGAAACAAAGAAATTAGCCTATTTTAGACCAGGTCAATACATAAGCTTAAAGGTAGAATTAGAGGGGGTGCAAATTACTCGGCCATATTCAATAGCATCGTCACCTAAAGATTCATTAAAAGGATTTTACGAGTTATCTATTCGAAAAGAAGAAAACGGATTTTTAACGCAATATATCTGGGACAATTGGAAAGTGGGTACGAAGGTTGAGAGCTCTGGACCAGAAGGATTCTTTTATTACGAAAAATTAAGAGATTTAGCCAAAATAGTTGGAATTGCTGGAGGTTCTGGCATCACACCATTTCGATCGATAGTTAAAGCAATAATAGATGGGACAGTTGATGCTAAATTAACGTTGCTATATGGTAGCTCCGAGGAAGATGATATCATATATTACGACGAATTCAAAGAAATGGAAAAGAATAACCCATCAAAAATTAAAATTGTTCATGTTCTAAGTTGCGATATAGTTACATTAGAAGGATGTGAAAAGGGTTTTATAACAAAAGAGATAATTGAAAAAAACTGTGAAGCAAATTCAAGTACTTTTTTCATATGTGGTCCACAAGTCATGTATAATTTCGTTGAAGGAGAGCTCAGTAAGTTTAAATTACCTCTTAAACGGATCCGTAGAGAGGCTTTTGGCGAAGTAAAGGATATTTTAACTCATCCCGATTTCCCTAAAGAAGTTGCTGAAAAGGTTTTTAAAATTAAAATTCATATCGGTGATTTGACAAAGGAAATACCTGCAATAGCAACAGAATCTATTTTAGTAGCTCTAGAGAGAGCAAACTTAAACCCACCTTCAAAGTGCAGATCGGGTGAGTGTGGATTCT
>Ga0114919_10005388_pt1 | contig 10211 bp, 21 predicted proteins | sample BlataG_FD_88682 | JGI IMG/M metagenome (GOLD analysis project Ga0114919, IMG submission 88682) | Deep subsurface microbial communities from Black Sea to uncover new lineages of life (NeLLi) - Black_00105 metaG | ecosystem: Environmental > Aquatic > Marine > Oceanic > Sediment | place: Atlantic... | reverse complement strand
TTGCTTCGTAGTAATTCAATCCATTTTTTGTCTCTATTCCGTTATTGTCGGGGTAAGCGACGCATATAGTGTTAAAAGTTTCTTTTGTGATAGTTGAGTAAGTCATAATAAAATAGTTTAGTTAATTAGTTTCTGTTTGTTACTTTTAAGTTAACTATTATCCACCAATACATCGCTTGGATGCCTTCTTCGGTTAGATAGGTAGTAAATTTGTGCTCTGTAGCATCATTTCTTTTGTCCCATCCTAAAGGATAATAACTTACATCCATTGAGTTAACGTGACCGGCATAACTAAAAAATACCTGCCCCATTCCAAAGGCTTCATGCCCGTTATACTTCTCGATTGCAATAGCTTGTAGCTTCATTAAGTCTTGTAGTGTCTTCATTGTAATAATGCCTGTGTTTATCGCATAGGGCTTCATGCTGTTAGCTACTAACATGAGTTTTGCTCTCAATTGTGCAATCGCTTACACTACCCTGCATCTAGCAGGTGTTAGTTAGTTTTGTTGTTACACCAATAGCCCTTAGATTTTCGCTCCGCCTAGCGGTTAAAATTTGGTTATCATCATAGCACCCATAATGGTATCTAGTACTACTATTGTTCACACAACTTACGCTATAACTAACTGATTATCAGCGAGATAGAAAGCTTAAATTAGCTAACTGCCTGATTCTCAGTGCGTTATATCTCAAAATGTCAAGGAACGTTTATCTCCGGTACAAATCTAGTTTAAATAAATGTATCTACCAAACTTTTTTTTAATTATTTTTAATATTTGTTATAAGTCGCTGACTATCAGTAAGTTATGAGGGGTATTTTTATGCACATTTGTTTGGGTATATAATATATCGTGCAGGGGCTAACTAGACAAGCAGGTTGTCTATATACTTTGTTCAGTATACGCACAGCCTTGGGATGCTACGCAGCAGGGCTCACAGCTGCGTTAAATTGGGCAGGATAACGCACAGCTACAGGATACAGGCAGCTGCACATGTAGGTAGCACATTGGTACCGGTAAGCTAAAAGAAAAACGCCAAAAAATCAGAGATAAAAAATCGAAAATCAAAAAATCAAATCAAAAAAAAATCGGTTTCGGAATGGGGGTCACTTGCGTGTCATGCTATATAACCCAAATGCTATAAGCGTCTAATAATTTTTCTTATCTTTGTTGCTTAACCAATAATAATAGTTATGAGAAAGTTTAATATACCACCATCAATGCAAGGATATAAAGTAGAAGATGGAAGACTTGTTAATATGGCACCATCTCCTGAGATGGGTATTACTAAGTTAGCTCAAATGAGAGCACAGGCAAAGAGGTACGACAAGGTACAGATGATAGCGGAGGGTAGTGAGTTAGCCAATGCTAATATTGATTTGTTTAAACGATAACTATATCGAGATAGTTATTTGATTGATTAGTTTTTAGTAGTGTTTTGACTAATCAGAAATAAGGGGAGGCTAACGCTTCCTCTTTTTTGTTTATATATGTTAAGTTGATGTAGACTTTATGTAGACTTTATGTAGACTTTAGTTTTATAACTAATTGATTATTAGTATATTAGTTTACTAATGTTAAGTATGTTAAGTTTAAAGCCTCGTATATGGAAATAAAAATCTTATGTGTATAATAAGAGAGAGAGAGTAGGGAGGCAAAAACTTAACATTATCGACATGGGTACATATCTAGCGTTAGTGTTGCTACAAACAAGAATATATTTATTGTGTAATAGTTTTCTTTATCGTCTGCATTTATAAATTCCCAACCAACTGCTAGTCTATCGTGAGGAAAGTGAAACGCAATGCTTAATACCCATTCTTCCATGTTGCAAATATTTTGTTTATCTTTGCTAAAAATAATCAAATTTAATTTAAGATGAATCCAAAACAACTACACTTCGATTCTGATGGTAGGGAAAAATTACTATCAGGTATAACACAGATTGCTAAGGCTGTCAAGTCTACACTAGGTCCAAGAGGGAACACAGTCCTCATAGAGTCACAAGAACATACACATGGAATTACGGTTACCAAGGATGGGGTTACTGTAGCCAAGTCTATTTTTTTAATAGATGCGGTAGAGAATTTGGCGGTACGCATCATGAAGGAGGCAGCCGACAGGACAGCTTCATCAGCAGGTGATGGAACGACAACGGCTATTGTATTGACAGAGGCTTTAGTAAAGGAGGGTATGATTCGAATAGATGATGATGTGAATCGAATTGAGGTTTTAAAAGTATTGCAGCAAGAGTGCGAGAAGATTGTAAAGGGTCTTCACAAGCAGGGCAAGAAGGTAGCAGGTACTAAGTTGAAAGACGTTGCTGTTATCTCTGCGAACAATGATGACAAGATAGGAAAGCAGATTGCGGATGTGTATAAAGAAGTTGGTAAAGATGGAATCGTTACGGTAGAGAAATCTAAAAGTAATGAAACGTATTTCGAAAGCACTAAAGGGATTAAGATAGATAGGGGTTGGACTTCACATTTGTTTATCAACAACCATAAGCATGACGAATGTATAATGGAGGATGTGCTTGTGTTGGTATGTGATACCGAAATAAACAGCATCTTACAGATAGAGAAAGTATTAAAGCCAATCATTAGCGAGCAAAAGAAGTTAATGATTATTGCACCATGCTCTCAAGGGTTTATAAATACAATGGCAGCGAATGTGGTAAAAAACAATTTAAAGATTGTAAACATTACAGCTCCCGACTTTGGTTATAGACAGCATGAGCTTATGAATGATATTGCCCTAGCAGTAGGTGCGACATACTTTAGTTCAGAGACCGGTGATGATTTAAGTTTAATAAACATTGATGACTTGGGTCATGCTGCCAAGGTGATAGTTGGTCGTGATTCGAGTATCATCATTAAAGATGAGGCATCAGATAATCAAGATGCGGTAAACAAAAGAGTAGAGGAACTATGGGTTCAGCATGGAGTAGCTAACGTAGACAAAGCATTAAGAAGTTTTATTGAAAAGAGAATTGCTTCATTGACAGGAGGTATAGGTGTTATATATGTTGGAGGTAATACAGACCTAGAACAGAAGGAGCTATACGACAGGGTGGACGATGCGGTGTGTGCGGTTAAGTCAGCACTAGAGGAAGGGATACTACCCGGTGGTGGATTATCTTTATTCTCAATTGGTAAAGACTATGAGCACCATAGCGAAAGAGAAGATGTCGCTGCAAAAAAAATTGCTTACGCAATTTTAGGACACGCATTGAAAGCACCACTCACTCAGATACTTGCTAATGCAGGCATGGATGTTTCTATGTATGAAGAGGGGAAAGAATGCAAGAGTAGAAAATGGGGTGAAGGCTTTGATGTGAAAAACGAGAAGTGGGGTGATATGATTAGCATGGGAGTAATAGACCCTGTAAAAGTAACAAGGTCTGCATTAGAGAACGCAGTAAGTGTTGCTGTTACTTTGTTATCTACCAACGCAATAATAACAATGCATAGAAAAAATAGTTAAGTGAAAACAATAATCCACGTTAATCAACGAATTAGAAAAGACAGAAGTAAGTAATAATAATTAAATAAGACACATGATAGTTATAAGCAAATATATTTTTATAGAACCAATAGAAGAAGAGATAAAAACAGAATCAGGAATTCTATTAACTAATGACGAGGCTCATCAAAGAAGATACCATAAGGGTAGGGTTTATGAAGTGGGCAATGAAGTTCACTTAATAAATCCTGATGATGAAATATACTATGACTTCAGGGGTGCACATACTCTTTTGATAGAAGGAAAAAAGATTACGGTTATTCAGGAGAGGGATGTCGTAGTTGTTCTATAAAATTTCTATATACTTTATCAGTATAAATTTTATTATTAAATACAGACGTAGGTATAGCTTCTCCATTTAACTTAGTATAAACTGAAGAGATAACTCTTTTTGATTTATAACTAAGCTCATACAATGCTTTATGCTTGCCTACTCTTTTCCTATAGATTATAATCCAACCGTCTTGTCTTAATTTTTCAAAACGTTTCTTATCCCAACTGACAACCTCGTTGAATGTGTCAAAGTCATCACGAGAGAATCTCCCTTCAGTTTTTAAAAACAACAACACCTCTAGTTCTGCTGTGGTAAGGTTGTACTTTCTTTTTATATAATACCGGACTACTCTCCAATACTTCAAGTAGTTTTCTGAATCTACCATTAAATTTAATTTTATTAACTTTGCACCTATGAGCAAAGATACGGAAAAAACAGAGGTAACAAATAATCCGCTAGGTCAGAGTCCATCAAGTATGTTCTTAGATAAAAGCTTAGCATCGTTTAGTCAGGTGCAAGACCTTGCTATTAAAAATTCTCAAGCAGAGAATATAATATCTACAGCAGGAGTAAAGCCTGCAATAACAAAGGCTTCAAGAAACAACAGTAGTAATACTCTTATGGGACTAGCAAAACTACAAGGGTTTAAAGAAAGACCAAAAAATAAAAAGTTATGAGAAATTTAAAACCATATTTTTCCGCAGCAAATATTAAGATGAAGCAACAACCTGAGAATTTTGGGTTACCATCTAATAAGCAAATCCAACAAAGTGTTTATCTTAAAAAAACTAGCACCAAAAAATAAAAAGTCATGAGTCAAAGATGTAATAAAGAAGTATTGGGTGAAAGACCTATTGCAGAAGCAACCAAGAGAGAGTTAAAGGCAATCAAGGTATGTGCAAAGTCTAACATTGCTTTAGACGAGGGAAGGATGGGTAAAGAAAAAAGACTTCTTGAGAAAAGCCAAAGGATTCAAAAGAGAGCAAAGGCACAGAACCAAAGAAGAGATGATAGGGACTTAAGACAAAGAGGATTTAATAACATGTCAAGAGATGGCATATCTTAAAAAAAATAATGGCAATACCAAACGGTACTAAATTTCATGGAGTAGCTCCATCCGTAGACACACAGAACAAGGGGTCTGATAAGGCTAACGCAATGAGAGATGCATATACTATTGAAGAGATAGCGTCTCAGGTTGAGGTTGGTGCAACAGCAATACTAGAGCCTGAGTTTATTACCGCAACACCCGGTGGAAGCGTGCAGGTTCTTACAACAAAAAACATAATTGACCTTACATGGGTAGGCGGTTCGGGAACGTTTGATTTAATACTTCCATCTGCGACAGATATACCCTACAGGTTTTTAAGGATAGTAAATGACGCAACAGTTGTTGCGAGTGATAAAGTTCATATTGTTGCTCCTGTTGGTGAAACAATAGATGGAGCTGCTTTTTATGTTATAAATAAAGAATATAATGGATGTGCAGTTTGGTCGGATGGAAATAATTGGGTAGTAATACAAGCAAAAGCATAATTATGGCAGCCAAATCTAAAATGGCTTGCAACAAACCTAGACCTTCTGACCGAGCAGGTAAAAAGAAAATGGTTAAAGGGTGTGAGGGTGGTAAAGAAAAACTAATACACTTTGGTGCCAAGGGTTATGGACATAACTATAGTGCAGCTGCTAGGAAATCTTTTAAGGCAAGACATAAGTGTGATACCGCAAAATCAAAACTGACTGCTAGATATTGGAGCTGCAAAAATCTATGGGCAGGTTCAGGCGGCAGCACAAAGTCAAGTCCGAAAAATAAACGAGGAAAATATTAGTATATTTGTAAAAAAAAAAATCATGGCAATAATACCAAGTACACAAAAATTTCATACTGTATCAGCTGAAGTAGATACAGAAAACAGAGGTTCAGAAACAGCAAATTCAAGAAGAGAAGCATTTACAATGCAGGATATTGTTGATACCTCCGGGGCAGGCATACCAAGTCTTTTTGAAGAAGGAAGCTTCCCGGGAAGCGGACAAGAAACATCAACTCAAAGAGTTGGGTCTTCTAACGAAGCAACTAAAGTTTACGCAATAGTTAGTGGTGGGGACTCAAATACTGCAGCAGGTTCTTACGCAACTGTTAGTGGTGGACAAGGCAACATCGCAAGCAATACATCATCACCGGGAGGGTCAACAGTAGGTGGTGGTGTGAGTAATATCGCAAGTGGCTTAACGTCAACAGTCGCAGGTGGAAATAATAATGACGCAACAGGTAGTCGTTCAGTAGTCGCAGGAGGTACAGGCAACATCGCAAGTGGTAGTACTTCGGCAGTTGTTGGTGGAAATACTAATAGTGCAACAGGGGTAGGAGCATTTATTGGCGGAGGAACACAAAATGACGCGGACTCGGCTTACTCTACTATAATAGGTGGTGATAACAATAACACACTACTTACATTTGACAACTCACACCTCATAGGTAGTAACCTAACATCAGATAGAGCAGATTGTACGTTTGTTGAGAATTTATCAATAAAAAGTATACCTACATCAGCAACAGGACTACCTAGTGGTTCAATTTGGAGTAACGCAGGAGTATTAAACATAGTGCCATAATAATAACTAAAAATAATTAAAAATGAAACAAGGTTACAACGACAGACTAGATGAGTCGCTAGGCTCAAAGAACGGAAAGAAGACTCAGTCAATGAAATCTCGTAGAGATGAATCAAAAGGAATGGCTAAGGCGACTACGGGTCATGCTTACTCAGGAGTTCACACAATGGATAAACATTACCCAAAAAGCGTAAAGGGACACCTTAGCTCTTTAATTAAAAAGTAATGGGAAAGTTATTTGTAAAGTTAGGATTGTGGATGCAATCCGTATGGTGCAAATTTCAATGTGGATGGAATTCGATAGTATCTAAACTTATGTTTAAGGTAGCTTCTTGCCCAAACAAATTGTGCACTTGTAAAAAATAGTACTAAAATAAATTGTTTATCTTTGCTGTATGAGACCAAGAAATACATCAAGAGGCTTTGGAGATGACGTAGAAAAATTTACAAAGGCTACGGGAATCAAGAGAGTGGTAGATAGAGTTGCTAAAGCAACAGGCAAACCCTGTGGATGTGGTGCTCGAAAAGACACACTAAACAGAATGTTTCCATACGATAAAAATAAATAAATAAATAAAAAAAATGGCAACACCACAAAGTAATGAACAGTTTGTAGGAATTAGTCCTTCAGAGAATTTAACTGAAAGAGCATCAAGATTAACAAATAGTCAAAGACAAATATACACCTACGAAGAATTAATGGGTGGAGTTATAGGAGCCACTACTTTAGAAACAGGTTCTCAAGGGCAATTTGCAGGAATAAGTAAATTAGTTGGCTCATACAATATAGGTGGCGTAGAATATGATTCTTACAATTTAAAATGTATTGCATCCTTAACTCCTGAAGCTACTTCTCATGTCGTTACTATAGGCTCTATTGAGGTTGGTGCAGGTAATATATTTTTTATAAATAATCGTTCCAATGTTGAGGCTGTAGACTTCAATGGATTTGGAGGATATACAAATAATCCTCTAACCTTTGGAGCTATGGTTGATGATTCAACTGATATAGCAAGACCACTTACGGGATTGTTTTATGTTAACCAAGAGAATATACCAACTTTCCCTATAGAGTTTAATGCAATGTACATCATAGCAGCAGATGCTGCAAATTTCGAGTGTGATGTTTATGTTGATATGGATTTTATCACTCAAAAAGATACAACTGTAGAATTTACAATAGCTTAAAAAAATGGAAGATACACTAATAAAAGTAACAGACGAAAAAGAAACATTACTTAGACCAATAGATGCGACCTTTAAGGTAGAATATAAATACGAAGGGGAAGCAACGGCAGAAGTAGTGTTGGAAGGAGATGTAAAAAGAGGAACAGTAATCAAAGATGAATTTCCTGCACCTGATGCTTCAAAAGATTTAGAATATTCAGAGATTGTAATTGACGTTAAGGATGAGCCAAACAATTTAGCTTATGCATCAAAGACTTCTAGATTTGCAGGCAGAGTACCTCCAAAGGGAACACCTGTGCCGCTTCCATTTAAAGGTAACATACCCAAGAATAAAGAAGAAAAGCAATTGGCAATGGCAGAAAAAAGAGTATCTCTTCTTGAAAGACTACAAGAAAGATTTCCACCTAAAGAAAAATAAATTAAAAAAATGGCGTATCAAAAGTTAAATACAAGTAGAGCATGGGAAGTATCACCTAGTGATGACGCACCCATTCCACAAATAATGGTAGTAGATGGAACGCAGACTGTTGTGTCTATATCAGGAAACACAATTACTGTTGACCCTGCCATAGACCTAGTAACATTAGGGTTTGTAAGAGGAATGATAATAGTTAATCCGGGAGGAGACTCAGCAATCATCACATCAGTTGGTGGTAACGAGTTAACTTTAAATATTCCTGCAACACCTTTTCCTGCAACAAGTAAGTTTAATGCGTATGGAGGAAACAATAATGGATGCTTACTTTATATTGGAGGTGCAGGTAATGTAGAAGTTAAGACCGCAGGTGGGGACAAGGTTACTTTTTCAAATGTAGCTGAAGGATTCGTTCTACCTGTAAATGTTATTCAGGTTTTTGCTACAGGTACAACAGCAACTAATATTGTAGCTCTTTGGTAATATGACTTATTGGACTACAGATACTTCATTTATGATTAAGGATTTAGATATTAAATATCAAATAAGATAATGACAATAGAAGATTTGAAGATATACGGATTAAACTCAAGCGTAATGGCGATTAGTTTTACACAACTTGAAATGACATTGAAGATAATACTATTAGTCGCAACAATTATATATACTGTTCACAAAACTGTTACAAATATAAAACAGAACAAAAGGAACAAAAAAAAATAGCATCGTCTTTGATACTATTATTATTTCTCTAGACCATTGACATGAGAAAAATCGATAAGCTTATCATACATTGCTCAGCCACAAGAGAGTGTGATGATTCTGTAAATGCATCTGTAATAGATAGATGGCATAAGGCTAGAGGATGGAAAGGGTGTGGTTATCATTTCATAGTTTTGATTGATGGAACAATTGAAACAGGCAGGATGATAGATAAGGTTGGTGCTCACGTAAAAGGCATGAACAAATCATCAATAGGTATCTGCTATATAGGAGGTCTTGAGAGAGACGGTAAGACTCCGAAGGATACTAGAACACCTGAGCAAAAAGAAAGTTTACTACTGCTTATTAAAACACTAAACAAGATATACCCGGAAGCTACGCTTCATGGGCACAATGAATTCTCTAACAAAGCATGTCCAAGTTTTGATGTGCAGTCTCAATATAAAAACATATGAAAAAAATTATAGATTGGTTTGGCGGTAGTGTAGTAAAAGATTTACTAGGAGGATTAGATAATCTATTTACCTCTAAAGAAGAAAAAATAAAAGCAGAGAATGTAATCAAGCAAATCCTTATTCAGAAAGAATTAGAGTTACAGAAAATGCAAACTGAAATCATAGTTGCAGAAGCTAAAGGAAATTGGATGCAAAGAAGTTGGAGACCAATCTTAATGTTATCCTTTGGCTTCATAGTTATTTATGTAAAGTTTGTGGCACCATTGTTTGATTTAAAAATTCCTGAGTTAGAAAATGAGTTTTGGAATTTATTACAAATAGGTATTGGAGGTTATGTAATTGGTAGGACAGGAGAGAAGATGATGAACTCCTATTCAGAGACAAAAAAATAAATAGTATCTTTGTATAAATATTAAATTAAATCAATTACAATGAAATTAGTAGAAGAAACAAAATTAACCGACCAAGAGTTATCGGATTTACAACAGGCTAATGAACAACTAACAAAGTTTAAGTTAGCTATAGGAGAATTAGAAATACAAAAGAGTGGTTTGTTTTCACAAGTTAAAAGCTTACAAGTTGAGTTTTCTAAATTGGAAGATGAGTTAATTGAAAAGTATGGCAAGGATTCTATTATAAATTTGAAAACAGGTGACGTAACAAAAAAGTAAATGGGAAAGATAGCAACATATCCAATAGTAAACCCTCAAGGAGATGATAAAATAATTATATCACAGACAACAGGTACGCCTGAAGATGTTACAAAAAACATTACTGTTAGTGGGTTGGCTAGTTATATAGGAACAGGTAGCGGAATACCGACACCTGAGATGTTTGTTATAAAAAGAAAATTTGTAGTTGGTGTAAGTCCTAACGAAGATTGGGGATTAAATCATCAACTCTGCATAAGAGGACTTGTCGGAGCCGATGAATCATGGTTAGACCCTGCTAAAGAAGCAAGGCTTTTCATGTATACTAAAAAACCAAACAAGCTTACTACGGATTATGGTATTAATTAT
>Ga0114919_10005387_pt1 | contig 10212 bp, 7 predicted proteins | sample BlataG_FD_88682 | JGI IMG/M metagenome (GOLD analysis project Ga0114919, IMG submission 88682) | Deep subsurface microbial communities from Black Sea to uncover new lineages of life (NeLLi) - Black_00105 metaG | ecosystem: Environmental > Aquatic > Marine > Oceanic > Sediment | place: Atlantic... | reverse complement strand
TGCATCATAGCCGACAATCTGCCGAACGTTTCCGAATGTGCCCAGGATAAAGGATGAATAGGCGGCGGGCTCGCCGGGCGTCTTCCAAAGCACCTCGCCGGTACGAAGGTCTAAAGCGGCTATTGAGGCATCCTCGGCACCGGGGTTGACGATGAGTTTGTCATCGACTATCAACGGAGTCGAGCACATCCCCCACGCGCCAAGTTCAGCCCCGAATTCTTTGACAATGTTCTTCTTCCAAACGACCCTGCCCGCGGCCAGCTCGACGCAGTGCAAATCTCCGAACGCTCCGAGCAGGTACACCAGCCCATCGCCAATGACCGGATTGGCACGAGGCGAATTGGTGAAATCCATCTCTCCGGCTGCGGGATATTCGACAGTCCAGAGCTGCTGACCAGAATCGGCGTCCAGAAAAAGGAAGATGTCCGTTTTCTTTTCCTCGTCTTTGTCGGCAACGATTATATATCGGTCAATGGCGGCGATGCCGGAAAGTCCTATCCCTGTTAATGTCCGTCTCCAGAGGAACTTCGGCTCAGCCGGCAATTCGGCCGGCACATAGGGGCTGACTGCATCACGGTTGGGGCCTCGCCAGTCGGTCCAGGCCACTACGGGAACCGACCCGGCCTGCACCCCGACAAAGCCATCTTTCGATTCCATCTGTGTCAGCAGTTGTTTGTCGTCTTTGACTGCAAGCAATGCCTTGATAATCGCCTCTTCTGTTTCGCGGTTTACAGTGTCCGTTGCGAAGACCGTTACGAAAGGAACACCGGACGTTTGACCGACCACGCGCAGCGCCCCTTTATCGATGATGTCGCATCCTTCCAGCAGTGCCAGAGCGTAGCTGGAAATGACCGCAGCGTCGGCCTGTCTTTCGACGACGTCCAGAGCAGCGATGCTGCAACCGGGGCTGGTTTGGATTTGTTCGGGGATAGGTACACCTTTTGTCTTAAGCGCGGCTACGGCGGCGGCACTCTTTTCGGTGCTATACTCCGGGCCAAACAGAATCCTGTAACCTTTGAGGTCGTCTATACTCTTAGCTGGGTCGTTTTGGCGAACCACGAACAGACCCGTCAGGTCGGTGCTGCCGGCCTTGTCCGTCAGCCGGGCGATGGGACGAACAGCTATCTTGGCTTGGGCAGCATCGAAAATGACCACTGCCTGTTTGCCGATGACCAAATCCACCCTGCCGGGACTGGCCCTCAAGATGTCTGCTAAATTCTCACCGTAGGCGACGAACACGCCCCTGCCAAGCTGCTTTTCGAGGAAAGTGCAGAGATTATCGTACTTTCGCTGCGCGTATCCCTCCACGCAATCGCAGGCCAATTGGTCGGAGAGCGGGTCCATAACCACGATGCGCAAAGGTGAGGGCCTGCCCGGTACGGTGGAGACTATGTACCAGAGAAATACCAGGACGGCCGCGAATAGAAAAAAGATAAGCCCTTTTTTTGAGATAATTTTCACTTAGACGCCTTGATATACTATTTGTCGGTCGGCCCAGCATCGGACTTGTCAATCTGCCTTTGCCATCACGCGTATAAGGTTGTTCTTGAAGTCGAGGACGTATATTCGTGAACCATCCTTGTTGACGGCGACTGTAATGTTGCTGCACGACGCGGCCTGTCGCCCGGCGCGTGAGAAGCGGTCAACGCCGATGTAGCCGACCAGGCCAAGAAATTTACCATCGGGTGTATAACGCTTAATTCGGCCAAGGCCTGATTCAGCCGTGTACAGTTCACCTTTGGGGCCGAAACAGAAGTTCATCGGATTGCAGCAACTGCCGAATCCCTCGATATTCGTGCGGTCGCGTTTTCCCCAGCTGGCCAGGACCTTGCCGTTGCGGTCACACTTTAGAACCCGGTAGCGTGTATTCTCGGCAACATATAACACATCGTCTTTTGCGACTAAGTCCAATCGCTGGCAGCATCCACGCAGGTCTGTGGCAACAGTTGTGGGCTGTGCGAGGTCACGGTCGAATCGCACGATTGACGACTTGGAACGAAGAGACCAGCCGGAACCGACACCAATAAAAACATCTTGCTTGGTTGCTGCAATACCGGATGGCTTACCTGCCGGAAAATTACTGCCGTCCGAGCGGATAGTTTTTAGGACCGTGCCTGTTCCGTTGAGCTTGGCCACGATGGCCTGACCGGCTACATAAATGGTGCCGTCCGGGCAGGTGTCAATCGCACAGGGAGCGAAGTTCAATTTCCACGTAGCCAGGGTCTTACCCGCAGGATTAATCTTTATTATCAGGTTTGCCTCGGTATCGCAGGCCAAAAGATTACCATCTTTATCTATACAGAAGGTAAAGAGATTCACGAATTTAGTCTGGGATGTCGAGCCGATAGTCTCGATTTCCTTGTGGCTGGCCGGGGCGGTAGAGTCGGTCTCAGCCGCCGAGCAAAACGCCGACAGTGAGAACACAACCGCGATTGTCAGTGATACGCATTTGAGCTTCTTGACCATTGTCTGACCCTTTCCAATACATAGACCATAAATCCATTGGCCGTAATTTGGCACTGAACAGAATAACATAGTTGTTCGAGGCCGACAAGCAAAAAAAGCTCGGCGCCAGACGTCATTTATCATCGTTTTTTACGGTAACTGTTGCGGAAAGCGTAAAATAGGTCTAAAACAGAAGTTGCGATTTAAGTGTGGAATGTGACATGGGCTTGTTATGAAAAAGAGATTGTTGTTTTTAGGTGACATGCTTGCAGTGGTTGTTTTGTCCGGCCGGCGGCTGCGCGCGAAGCACATATTTTGATGAGGTGATAGACGAATGCCTATATTCGAATATAAGTGCGAGCAGTGCGGGCACGTAATGGAGTTTTTGGAAAAGAGGGCCGGTGCACACAAACACAAATGCGAGCGGTGCAAAAGCTCGAAGCTGGAGAAACTGCTGTCGGGATTCTCCGTTGGCCGCAGCGCGCCGCCTCCGATGTGCGGCACATGCCCGGCATGACCGTCCCCAAGCGGCCTATGCCCGCCCACTTGCGGCCAACCATAGAGCGAGGGTGCCTTCCAGAAATCGCAGTGATGGGAGCGCGGGTCATCTCATTCGGCGGCCAAGGTTTGCTATCGATAAGTTTCCTGCTTTGAAGAGCCGTTGCTCTGGTTTGCCGCCAACAGGATTGGAAATTGGCGTGCTTTGGCTGCTTTATGGCAGAAATATCTGCCGGAGAAACGGAAATTAGTTGCAAATTCGCGATGGTTCCTGTAATCTGATAAAAGCAGAAGTCTTGGCAGGTTGTTAAATCGTATATGTGGGAAACTCCGGTTTACAAAGATTCAGTATAATTTTTGGAGAAAGGTTATGAAACCTCGAAGAGTATTTAACCATTGCCTGGTAATAGTAGTATTTGCGTTTGCGATATGGCAGATGATGCCGCACCTCACTGCTTCGGCCTCTGCTGACGAAAACACGATAGCTAAGTCAGCCGCTCCTCAGGAGTCTGCCGACAATAGTGCAAAGTCCAACAAGCCGCAGACCGGTAAACCAAAGAACCGCGATGAATCGGTCCGCGCCATAGTGTCCCATCTCGGCTTAGGCAAAGGTGCGGTTATTGCCGACATCGGGGCAGGGAAGGGCCGAGACACGTGGGTCTTTGCGAAGATTGTCGGCGAAACGGGAACAGTCTTTGCCGAGGAGATAGTAGAGAGCTTGGTCAAGTCGTTGAAGAACGAAGTCGAAAAGAAAGGGCTTAGCCAGGTTCGGGCGGTGCTGGGCCGCAGCGATGACCCCTGTTTGCCTCCAAATTCTGTTGACCTTATCTACATGTGTCATGTTTACCACCATATTGCAAAGCCCCGAGAGATGCTGCGAGGTTTCTGGCGCGGTCTCAAGCCGGGCGGCCATCTGGTCGTAGTTGACCAACACCGTGGGACGTTGCGCGACTGGCCCCCGCGACACCTCCGCGAGAAGAAGCATTTCTGGATCGCCGAAACAACGGTGGCCAGAGAGGCAAGGGAAGAGGGGTTTTCTTTCGTGGCCTGTGCTGAACAATGCTGGTACGATAAGGACCATTTTGTCCTTGTCTTTCAGCGTCCAAAAGAGATGGAGAGTCCCGGCCGGGATCCGGACTCTTTTCGTCCCATTTCAGTGGAAAAGTGCTCCGGCCTGTTCCTGCCCGTTGCTCGGCCTTATCAGCATCAGCAGCCGGTTTTTGTAGCGCTGGGAGAGGCACGCAAACTGATGGCTCCAATCCTTGAAAACTCTTCCGGCAAAGGGCTGGATATTGTTTTGGAGGAGTGGGCCACACAAAAAGAAGAAAGGCCGCCGCTTCCCCCTGATGTTTCCCTCCCTTCGGTCCTCACAGAGGACGGTGACCCCAATTTAGGGGCTGAGCCGTTCGATGTGGTCTTCTTTTTAGACAGCTATCACCTGTTGTTCCACGGGAAAACTCTGCTGGCCAAAATTCATGAAAAGCTCTCACCAACCGGCTGCGTTTACGTTCTGGACCGCAAAGCAGAGACGCCCTTATCCCGGCGCGAGGCAAGCCATCGCAGAAAGATACAACCCCAGACAGTGAAGCAGGAGATGGCCGAAGCGGGCTTCTTTCTCTGGGCTCGCGGCCCCCGACCGGCTCGCGACCGCTTCCTTCTCGTTTTCGGCAAAGCCCGACCCAAAAAGGTCCTACCTGAAGATGACCCCTTTGTAGGCGGCCCGGCTATCTCCGAATCGCCCGGGCAATGGCTCAAAAGAAACTACTGGCGCCTTCGAGGCTTTAGGACAGCCGATGGAAAACTTGTCCCTTTGAGGACACCAGGGAAGAAAGGCTCTGTGGAGATGGAGAAAGTTCCCGGCGATTCGGCAGGTAAAGAGGTTTGGAAACTCCAGAAGGAGAAACTCGCACTTTATTTCGATTTCGAGAAAAGGAACGAGAAATATTTGCTGACCGATTGTCGAACCTTAGAGGGACAATAGCTGCGGCTCGCTGCATCCAAGAAAGACTCTGGGCAGCAAAGCGGAAGTATGCTGCGCCCCAGGCTCGGGTTCCTGTGGTGCGGTCGGCATCCTGGAATTGGTTGGCTTGTTTGGGTCGGCGGGGTCGGGGGTTTTATCCGGCGGTTTGTCCTGAGCATCTTCCAATAATCGGCCAATGACCTGCTGCGCGGTGCGCTCGCTCCGGCCGGAAGCCACGGCTGCATTAACCAGGTTGCACCACCAGGAAATGTACGGGCCGCTTGTCTGCTCAATTTTGGGGCCGAAACCAATGTCCTGGACAAAAGTGTTTTGGGCAATAGGCGTGGTGGAGATTAACAGCACCAGAAAACTCCAGATAAGCAAGCCAGACAAAAAGCCCAGGACACCGGCGCCGAGATTATCAAATATCTTCGGGAATGAGACGCTGAACTGGCCGGTAAGAAAAGTGTAGGATATTCCATACAGAATCAAAAAGACCCCTGCTGCAATGGCCGCCAGAGTCAGGGCAGTGCCGTAGGACGTGTCGGAAGCCGCGGGGACATTTTCTATGATTACGGGCGTCAGGAAAACAGCTGCGTAGATTGATATCACAATGTTGAACAGCATTGTCCAGGTCTCGTAGAAACCCATCTTGACGGCGAACCAGACAAAAAATCCGCCGGCTAATATGCCAACCCAAAATACCATAACTCTATCCTACCACTCTTTTGAGCTCTTCCAGACTTGTTATTCCGGATGTAACTTTTTTAAGCCCCTCTTTCCTCAGATTAGTCCTATCCCTTCTTCTGCCCTGAGCTCTCAATTCGGAGAGCAGCGCCTTATTCTCAGCGATGTCGGCCCTCAATTCGTTAGTTACGACAAGCGGGTCACAAATCGCCATTCGTCCGAGGTAGCCGGTCCCGTCGCAACGTCTGCATCCCTTGGGCTCGAACATATGCGTACAGTCTATGCGTTTTTCCTTGAATTCCTGAATGAGGCCATGACTAAGTTTGGCCGGCTTTTTGCAGTGCTCACAAAGCCGGCGAAGCAGCCGTTGAGAGACGAGAAGACTCAGGCCCGATGACAACAGCAGAGGGGACACACCTAAATCCAGCAGCCGTATCACTGCGGCTGCATTGCTGTCGCAGTGCACCGTTGCCAGTACGAGATGACCTGTCTGTGCCGCTCGCAGCGCAATCTCTGCGGTTTCCTCATCGCGTATTTCGCCGACACATATCACGTCCGGGTCCTGCCTTAAGATACTGCGCAGGGTCTTTGCAAAAGTAATGTCGGCCTTCGGATTGATTTCAATCTGACTGACCTGGGGCAGGACGGACTCGATGGGGTCTTCGACTGTGATGACATTGCGGGTCAGCCGGTCTATCTCGTTGAGCATTGCATACATAGTAGTGGTTTTGCCGCTGCCTGTGGGCCCGCACATCAGCACCATCCCGGATGGCTTGTCGATTGCACTTTTGATAGTTGAATATTGCTTTTTCGTAAGTCCCATATCGGCAAGGGTAAACGTGCTCGCGCCTTGGTTCAGCACCCTTATCGCCAGCTTTTCGCCATAGAGGACGCCGGCGCTTGCAACTCGAAAAGAGGCGGTGGTCTTACCCTTTTTTGCTATGAAAGCGCCATCCTGGGGTCTTCTCTTTTCAGCGATGTCCATGCTTGAGACGGCCTTGACGCTGTTGAGGACCGCTCTGCAAGTCTGAGCATTGAGTGTTGTTAGTGTTCTAAGAACCCCGTCTATTCGCAGCCGGATTGTGTACATTGCCTCGTCCTTCGGGTCGATAAGGATGTCGCTGGCCCGTCGCTCCAGAGCATTGCCAACTACCCATGCGGTCAATTCAAGAATACTGCTTCTCCGCCGTTTTTTGTCACGGCGGCCATATATCTCGTCGATACTCCTGCCCGATGAATCGAGCAGCTTTACCATCGAATCACCCCTTGGGCGACGTATGGACCCGGCGCGCAGATTGGCAAAGGCCTCTCGGGTTCGTTGACTTGCTACCTCGAACGCGCTGCCACTGCTTGTAGGGGACTTTTTGGCTATATCTGCTATCAGCAGTACGAGCAAAAGTACCGGGCCGGTAAAAAGCGTAACAAAACAAGCAATTGTTTTACGTTTCTGCGGCACTAACGGGCTGAACTGGATCACATGGACAAGATATAGACAAAAGTAAACCCACGCCACAAGGCAGATAAGCTTGATTGGATTAAAAGGCAGTACCGCTATTACCGGGCCGGAACCAACCTGCCTCGGCAGCAGAGAAAAACCTGCGATGAAATCCAATATTTGCATATAACTTCTCTTACAGCAAACACAGAAGATAATGCATCCGCATAACACATAATAATATATCCTGTTGGGGCCGACAAGCAAAAAGATTTTCTAAAAAGCAGGCATTCTTTAATACGTGCAGGACTCCGGACCCATCCGATTCAACCACCGCGGAAGCTCAGGTTCATTCAAGCTCTTCAAGCTCGTCTAAAAAAGAGTCCGACTCATCAAGCTCGAACTCGGGGAACTCATCTTCACCAGCCGCGAGCTCCGGCGTGGATTCCAGTTCCCGGGTTGGTATGTGGTCTGCGGTCTCGGGCGGGACAATCTCTTTCGGCTCGCCGTCAATCTGAATCTGGAACGTCAAAGGGCCTACCCGGAGATAGTCGCCCGCCTGGACCTCCATCTCACCGTTAATTTGCTCGTTGTTAAGGTAAGTGCCGTTGCGGGAGTCAAGGTCACGGATTTTCACAGTGTCTTTGTTCTGGTTGAGCTGGCAGTGCCTTCTGGATACGCGCATAAGGGGGATACACAAATCACAATCGTGTCGCCGGCCGACTATCGTGATATTGCTCGGCAAAGAAAAACTTTTCTGCGAACCGTCCTTTTTGAACAGGACCAGATTTACAACCATCATACCTTCCTCAGGATAATTTCAATCCCGTGACACTTATATTATACAATCAGAGGCCCTTGATAACAAGAGATAAATCAGACAATAAAATAATATTGACAGAACGGGGCCGTTCACTTAAAGTTACATAAGTATATGTTAATCGGCAAGTTACAGGTGTTTCTTTAATAAAGCAGCCGGCGTTTAGTGTCCCTCGCCCATTCGCGGGCGGGGGATTTTTGGCGTTAACCGGCGCAAAAGACCCACTTGACAATCTCAGCTGCACTGGTATATTGATGATAGTTGAATACGAAAGGTTGGAATAGCGGTAGTCATATGGCACAAGTAACACTGCCCGACGGCAGTAGATTGGAAATTGCTGACGGCACGACGGTAAAGCAGTTGGCCCAACAGATAGGACCGGGGCTTGCGAAAGCGGCCGTAGCTGCGAATGTAAACGGGCAGGTTGTGGATTTGTCCACTTCTCTCAACGGCGAGACAACCGTTCAAATCATCACCCCCAAAGACGACGAAGGCCTTGAAATAATGCGGCATAGCTGCGCACACGTAATGGCCGAGGCGATATGCAGTATCTGGCCCGAGACAAAGCTGGTCTATGGGCCGACGGTCGAAGACGGTTTCTACTATGATGTTGACCTCGATGAGACGATTCGGCCGACCGACTTCGAGCACATCGAGCAGAAAATGCGCGAAATTGTTGGGGCCGACAGGGCGTTTGTTCGCAAAGAAATGACCAAGGCCGAGGCCCTGGCAAAACTGGCCGGCGATAAATACAAGACCGACAACATTAGCCACGCCGAGGGCGACGTTATCAGTTTTTATTCGCACGGTGACGGTTTCGAGGATTTATGCCGGGGGCCGCACGTGCCCAGCGCCGGCAGAATCGGCAGCTTTAAGATTATGTCGGTGGCGGGCGCCTACTGGCACGGCGACCCGACCCAAAAGATGCTCCAGCGTGTCTATGGCACATGCTGGCCTACTAAAAAAGAGCTTGACGATTACCTGTATAGACTGGAGGAAGCGAAAAAACGCGACCACCGCGTGTTGGGCAAGCAGCTGGATTTGTTTAGTTTCAACGAGGCCGGGCCGGGATTCGCGTTTATGCACGCAAAGGGAATGATTATCTGGAACGCCATAGTGGAATTCTGGCGGCGAGTTCACGACAAATATGGCTACCGGGAGATCCAAACGCCAATCATCCTCAACGAAGAGCTTTGGCACAAAAGCGGCCACTGGGACAACTACAAAGAAAATATGTACTTTACGAGTTTCGACGACGCCGGCTATGCGATAAAACCGATGAATTGTCCCGGCGGCTGTCTGGTTTATAAGAGCAGGCAGCATTCATATCGTGAATTTCCGATGCGCGTCGCCGAGCTGGGCCTGGTGCATCGGCACGAGGCCAGCGGTGTTATGCACGGGCTTTTCAGAGTAAGACAGTTTACCCAGGATGATGCACATATATTCTGCACGCCCGACCAGATTGAGCGTGAGATAGTAGGGGTCATTGAACTTACTTTTGAGATATACCGGGCCTTCGGGTTCGAGGATTTCCGCATTGAACTTTCGACCAAGCCGGAAAAACACATCGGCTCGGACGAAATCTGGGAGACTGCCACGAGATCGCTCGAGGACGCGCTGGCGCACAAGCAGATAGATTACAAAATAAACGCCGGCGACGGCGCCTTCTATGGGCCAAAGATAGATTTCCATATAAGGGATTGTCTGAAAAGGTCGTGGCAGCTCGGCACGATACAACTTGATTTCTCTATGCCGGAGCGCTTCGGCTTAGTTTATACCGACAAAGACAACACCGAGAAGACCCCGGTTATGATTCACAGGGCAGTCCTGGGCTCTTTTGAGCGGTTTATTGGGATTCTTATAGAGCACTATGGCGGCAATTTCCCGCTCTGGCTTTCCCCGGAGCAGGTAAGAATCCTGCCGATAAGCGAAAAGAGTAATGATTATGCCGGAGTGGTTGAAGGCAAGCTAAAAGATGCACATCTTCGGTGCGGCTGCGACTGTTCGGACGAGAAAATAAACGCCAAGATAGCCAAAGCCCACAGTGATAAGCTCCCATTTATGCTGGTTGTCGGCCCCAAAGAGGCCGCGTCCGGTACTGTTAACGTGAGAATCCGAGGGATTAAGGAGAATAAGACAGTCAATATTGATGAGTTTTTAAGAATAGCGGCACAAAAAATCTCCGATAAAGAGATAAATTTGGCGTTTGGTGATTGATTTTGTGCGGAAAGTTGTTATAATAACTAACTCAAACTGACCGATTCGAACGAACTTGAAATATAAGTGGCTTATTCACAACAAGATACATTGGTTTGTCATTCTGAGCGAAACGCAGTGGAGCGAAGAATCTGGCCTGCGTTCAAACGC
>Ga0114919_10005386_pt1 | contig 10212 bp, 9 predicted proteins | sample BlataG_FD_88682 | JGI IMG/M metagenome (GOLD analysis project Ga0114919, IMG submission 88682) | Deep subsurface microbial communities from Black Sea to uncover new lineages of life (NeLLi) - Black_00105 metaG | ecosystem: Environmental > Aquatic > Marine > Oceanic > Sediment | place: Atlantic... | reverse complement strand
TCTTTTCTCCTTATTCAACTTCCGCAGAAGAATTCGCCAGGGAAACGGGAATAAAAAGTATATGTAACCGTTCAGGGGGTATAAATTGCGTTTCTGTGTCATTGCGAGGCCTTTTTCAAAGGCTGTGGCAATCTCAAACGCTCGAAAATCGAGATTGCTTCGTCGCTTCGCTCCTCGCAATGACGAAAAACGGCCAAAATTCAACATATTACCCCGTGAACGGTTACAAGTATATTAAGCCGAACCAATTATGTCAACCCAGTTAGAAATTTCCTTTTTCATATCACCCTGTCAAACGAGGTCATATTGTCTGTTGTAGAATTTCTAACGGGCTCAACGATTAAAAACTTTGGCGTGATAAAAACAGGATTATACAACAATTTACTCAACTTGACTGGGTTTGGCGTAAGCATTGTGTTGACAAGAATATATGTAATTTGTCATTCTGAGTCCTTCGCTGCGCTCGAGGATAAACTCCGTGAAGAATCTCACGCTCGCAATCGGCCAAAATCCTATGCTAAGGCCAGATGCTTCGCTGCGCTCAGCATGACAGTTTAAAAAGTCAGTCAAGTTGAGAATTTACTGATTTGGCATCGCTTGTTGCTTTGAGAGCAAACAGTATGAGCGCTAACGCTGCTTTGAAAGTTTTTGAACTGCACCCCCAGTGTTAGCTTCTAATGTTCGATGCGAATTTTAACTGGCTTTGTTGTTGCTCTTCCCCGGCAGCTCTCGCAATTGCAGATACCTACTTGCCTTAAGTGCGAAACCCCGGCAAGGTTTTTAGTCTCGATCAATTTCGCCCCTTTCGTCTCCATCTTGCGCAAAGCCAGCTTCGCCTCTCTTTTGTTATGCGAACCTAACGCATCAACCACAACTTTCACATTCTTGCCTCGCCGCAGCAGCCCCAATGCCGTTGCCTTGACAGCGCCTTCGGTACTGGCACCGATCAAAATAAACTCATCAGCCCGCATTTCACTCAGCAGCCTGTCTATTCGAGGCTCATCAAAAGGGTCGGTGCAGCGCTTGTGCAGAATAACCTGCTTGTGCGCCCACAACAAATCCGCCGGCAAAGCGGTGCTGTCGTCCGCCGGAAAACTCGCCCGGCTGCTCAGCAATGTGTACCGTATCTTTCTTTGCCCGTCTGTGCCGTCAACGCAGTGGTTGATTTTACTGCCGCCATTATTATTGTTGTTGTTGTTGGGGTAAACCTCGGCGATCGAGATTACTGGGATATCCCCAATCCTGGCCCAGGCCATCATCCTGCGAATACGGGCCAAAACCTTCTTGTGGTTCCTTATGCACGCATTGCCCTCAGCGAGTAAAAAGTCTCTTTGCGTATCGATATCTATCAAAACGTGTCTTCGCTGCTTTTTAAGCAATTGCAGAATCATTTTCCCTTCTTTCCCTCTTAATGCTTCTGCGCTTTTGGTCCTATATTGTAATCCAGAAGTTCTAAATAAATTATATCCTCATCGAACCGGACCTGGTAACTGGGATATCCCTGATTTGGGTGGTAGAAATACCTTATCCCAATGCCGGAGTCCCCAAACGTAATAAAAACGCAATAAAGAGCGTTTGGGGGTGCCCTCTCAGAGGCGCTTCTGCAATGTTGGATGCGCACTACCGGACAATCGATTCACAGCTCCTTTATCGAATAGCTTCTATCTTGACTTTAATTGCAGTACAGCCAAAAAGTGATTTCGGTCTTCGCCCCAGCCGTTGCGGTTTGTATAATGTAAATAGGAGCTATTGAGCCCCTATTATTCTTTGAAGCTGTTTTTTTTGGGACTTGATTTCCCTAATGGCCCGAATCTTAAAGGACTATCTATCAGTCGTACTGAAGAGTGAAGATTTGGATGGCAAAATTGATTTTGTCCGGATTTTCGGACGTTTCGCCCCCGTCCATATCGAGATTGGCACCGGCAAAGCCACCTTCCTGCTCAACCAGGCGACGGCCCAGCCGAACGTCAATTTCCTCGGAATTGAATGGGCCGGAAAATACTACCGATATGCCGTTGACCGCATCGGGCGGTGGGGCCTGACAAACGTGCGGATTATCCGCACCGACGCCGCACACTTTTTAGCTGGTTTTCTACCGGATAAATCCGTAGATTGTTTCCACATCTATTTCCCAGACCCGTGGCCAAAAAGGCGACATCACAAAAGACGTTTTTTCTGTCCTGCCAATCTCCAGCTGCTCCTCCGTGCCTTAAAGACCGGCGGCAACTTAAAAATAACCACCGACTACGCTGAATATTTTGAGTTGATAACCGGGCTTTTAGAGGCCGGCAAGGACCAGCTTGAGCCGACCGAATTTTTCCCTGCCGCCGGTGCAAAGGACGGTGAATGGGTCGGTACTAACTTTGAACGAAAATACCTCAAAGAACGAAGACCGATTTACACCATCGCGGTAAGGAAAATATAGACCCGACTCGCGAGAATAAAAGAGCACAAGGCCGCTTATGACTTGTGCGCTTATAAATATCCTGCTCGTTTGATTACTCACTATTCGGGGCAAGACTGTCTATAAACCACTTGCTTCCTTGTTTTACGAGTTGAGCTCTTTCGATTATAGAATCACCATCTTGAAAAGTGATGATATTGAAATATAATGCGCGACTATCGGAAAGCACAATAGGATTTCCGATGTGGACTTCGGACACGGGAGCACGACGAAGGCTATCTTCGAGTGTAAAAAGGCCCTCGGGAGTCTTTGCCTTCAGGTCATCCGAATAGAGCGTCCACAGCTTCTCTGCCCGGCCTGTCTTCGCATACTCTCTGTATGCCGTCATTAGCGTTTCGGGGGATGAGTGTACATCGACTTTTGGACGAAACAATGAATAAACCGGACGAACCAATGGACGAAGCGGACGAACCAATGCGCTAAGCGAAGAGCATCCAGCGATTAAGGTGGCCAGGAACAAAACTATCAATGTGCGTTTCATTTGTTAACCTCCATAAGGATTATCTTCTGGCAGTTTTTAAAGAGTCCCATTTGAGTCAATTCTACAAAATTCCAGAGGGTTTGTCAATACTGAATATCGTCCGCTGCCCCTTCGTCAATTCGTAAAAATCAATGAAAACCTGACAAAGTCGCATAAATTTTCTCTGATATCTTCTTCCCAATCTGAATCCATTCGGTTAATATCCAATATCACAGAAAAGCGGCAGCGAAGCTTGCCCTGATTTTCCATCAGGCTTTCCCCACAGAAAGGAGCAGGAATATGAAACTGATAAAGCAATTAAGTCACTCGACCGGCAGTTTTTTGTCCCTGGCGCTTATTGTCCTGTTTACAGCGCAGCAGGCAGCTGGAGCAGAACCGACGTTTTATGTAGCGACCAATGGGGACGATAACAGTGCAGGTACCAGGCAAAGGCCCTTCGCAACGCCGGCTCGCGCCCGCGATGCGGTGCGCAAGGCAAAGAAGACGGCAAGGGAACCAATTACGGTCTATCTTCGCGGCGGCACGTACTATCTTGCCGAGACGCTGGTGTTCGGCTCTGAGGATTCCGGCACGTTGGATGCGCCGATTACCTATGCGGCTTACAAAAATGAAAAACCCATCATCAGCGGCGGGCGGAAAATCCAAGCAAAGTGGAAGCCCTATCGCGATGGGATATATATGTGCTCACCGGCGGGGACGGAACTCGCAGAGAAGGGATTCGGCCAACTGTTCGTCAACGGCAAGCGGCAGATTCGCGCAAGGTACCCGAACGGTGACCCGACCGACCCACGCATCGAAGAAAACTTCACCTATCTTGCGGGCGCAGACGAATGGCCTCACAAGGAAGTCTATTACGACCCTGACGAGTTCACCACGAGGAAATGGGCCAGGCCAAAAGAAGCAGTGCTGCACGTCTTCCCGGCTGTAAATTGGTCCACCCGGCAGTTTCGCCTTGCAGGTATTGACTACGACCGCTGCGCCATCAAACTCGGCGAAGGCGGCTGGCAGCAGCACGAGAGATTTCCGCAGCGCCCGGGAACCAAGCTTAATGATACTTCCCGGTTCTATATTGAAAACGTCTTTGAGGAACTGGATGCGCCGCGTGAGTGGTATTTCGACAGTGAGAGAAAGATTCTCTATTACAAGCCATCTGGCACGGTTGACCTGAATGAAGCTACCGTCGAGGCGGTGTTGCTGAAGAACCTGATTGAATTTCGCGGCAGCAAGGAAAATCCCGTCCATCATATAAAGCTCAGGGGACTGCGAATCACGCAGTCGGCAACCACCTTCCTTGAGAAATACAGCATTCCCTCAATGGGCGATTGGGCTATTCATCGCGGCGGGGCGGCGTTCTTTGAGGGGGCAGAAGATTGCAGTATCGAGAACTGTTTCTTCGATGCAGTGGGCGGAAACGCCGTCTTCATTAACTATTATAACCGACGGATTCATATCGAGAGCAGTCTCTTTACTGAAATCGGCGAAAGCGCAATTTGCCTGGTAGGAAAGACTATGCTGTCAAGAGACTTATCTTATGACTGTCCTTATTGCGGTACGCATCATGATTGGGGTTTTCTGCCGCACACCGACCAGTACGCCGAGGGATGTGTCGTTAAGAACAACCTGATTCACGATGTCGGCATATTTGGCAAACAGACCGCCGGTGTATTTATGGCTGTCAGCGCAAAGAATATTATCAGCCACAACGAGATGTACAATATTCCACGCGCAGCGATATGCATTCACGATGGCACATACGGCGGGCATATCATCGAGTACAATGACCTCCACCACACCTGCCGTGAGACAGGTGAGCACGGCACGTTTAACAGTTGGGGCCGCGATAGCTGGTGGTGTCAGAACCAATCGCACGGCCGAGTAGGGGACATATCGAAGCGTTTCCATCCCGCCGGTGACGTAATGCGAGACGCCAAGTACACCACCATTATTCGCAACAACCGCTTTCGTGATGAAAAGGGCTGGGGCATCGACCTCGACGATGGCTCATCAAATTATCATATCTACAATAATCTATGCATTGGCGTGGCTATCAAACTTCGCGAGGGGGACCTGCGCACGGTCGAGAATAACATTGTTATCACGCCTGCCCGTCCGCCTGGCATTCAGGTCGGCTGTGAGAACAACAGCGACCGATTTATCGGCAACATCATCGTGGGCAACACAGCGTACGATAAAATTGAGCCCGACGGTGATTTCAAGTTTGTCAAAGCACAAGGTGGAGTTATTCAGTTTACCAAGCCGCCGCAGAAAGGTCGATGGATAAAACAGATAGACTACAACACGTACTTCAGCGATGTTGGGAAATTCATCGCTTTGCCTGGTAATATGGATTTCGAGCAATGGCGGGCGAAGGGTTTCGGTCTGCATTCGGTTTACGCCGACCCGATGTTTGTTAATCCGGCCGAAGCTGATTACCGCGTAAGGCCCGGCTCGCCAGCGCTGAAGCTGGGATTCAAAAACTTCTCTATGGACAAATTTGGTCTGCTGCCGGAGTTTCCCACGAAGTGGCGAGCCGATGAGCCGAAACTGCCGATGTATGCCGGCCTTGGTCACACGAAGGGCCGAGTCGGACGATTTGCAGAAACGGAAAAAACCGGCAAAAAGGCCGAAAAGAGCGAAAAATAATCCACACAAAGAGACCCTGTATTGCAGCAAACCGACCGGCTAATGCTCTGTCGCACATAATTTGATGAGCTGTCATGCTGAGGCATAAGGCGAAGCATCCGGCTGTAGAAAGAGATTCTTCGCTCCTTCGACGTTGCTCAGGACAGGTTCGCTCAGAATGACATTCATCATTTGGCCTACGACAGACCACGAGACGTCTTATTTCTTCTTGCATCTATTCAGATAACCCCTTTTACAAGAAGGCGTTACGTCAAAATCGCCGCATTGCAAATATATTTCAAAGATACGGGTTGTGCGGATTATAGGGCTTGGAAGGGATTTGTCCGGAAAAATCACCGTAAAAATAGGTAAATTTGAGAATTTAGGCAATTTCTTGTTGACTTTACTATAGGTTTGATATAAGATATAGACCTGAACTACCAAAACTACCAATTCGTACTTAAATGAAGGAGCGGTGAGAGGCTCCACACACCTCTTAACCACTCGCTAAAGTAAGTGTTTATTGTCTGCACGAGCGAGTTTGTATTTGCTAACATCGTGCGGAATATAATGAATGGAGGAGAAACCTTATGAAAAGATTACTAATTATTTGTGCGGTAGCAGGTCTGATGTTTGCGGCGGTCGGCGAGGCCCAAGGGGCCATTGTAGTTTCTGATGGCTGGCTCAGTGCCAGCGGTGAAGGCGGCTATGCTTGCGCTATAAGCTCCACTACAATCAATGCCCAGGACGTAGCCGAAGCTCATGTCTCAGGAACGGTAACAGATTACAGCTTTGCGAATGTCAACGCTGGGTGGTTCGAAATTGGCCTAATCACCAAATATCAGCGGGATAGAGCTGTGGTCACCTACGGTGTGCCCTCCTACATGTTTAACCACGCGGTCTTCATGATGGCGATGAAAGGCAGCGGCGGTGATGTCGCTATGCCCTCCGATTATGCAGGAGATTTTCCCGGTGGCACAGGTGAGGAACTGGCTATTTCTGCACCGTTCGATTTTGACCTGAAGTTGGTTCCCAATGTTGGCGGGACGGGCGGCACGGCATACCTGTCTATCGATGGCGGCCCATACGGTGCAGGGCTAACTTACGGCACAGACAACTGGAACAACTACGGTTGGAGCGAACCCGATGAAGACCTCTCTGAGGCCTACCTGCTCGTCCAGCTATATACATGGGACGCCGGCGGGTCCTATTCTGTCGGATTCGAAGGCGTCAATGCGGTTCCTGAGCCGGCTACGATTATGCTGCTTGGTCTTGGTGGATTGGTTATGCTTCGCAGAAGGAGACGCTGATTCCGGTCCAGCAGTTAAACACTGAATTCGCACGAATTCGGCCCCCGTGCTTTCTTGCAAAAGCAAGAACGGGGGCCGCTTGTTTTGAAAATCGAGCACCGGGCCCCTAAGGGCGGGACCCGGACGGCATCGAGCATCGCAACAAATGTCATTCTGAGGCGAAGCCGAAGAATCTCCCATTCGAAGGCCAGATTCTTCACTTTGTTCAGAATGACAAGTATCGAGAATCAAAAGTGTTATTCCTTCGCCGTGCTCAAGGACAGGTCTGAGCGGAACGCAAACCCCTGTCATTCTGAGCACAGCGAAGCGGAGCGAAGAATCTGGGCAGCGAAGAATATCATTCGTGCCAATCCTGACTGAGGTCGGCCCAGTCGGGGTTGGTTGTTCTTACCAGCTCGACTTTCTTACTCCGCAGCCAGCCTTTTATGGTTTTCTCTCGGGCAATGGCAGAATAAATGTCGCTAAACGTTTCAAAGTAAAGCAACTTGTTGATGTTATATTTTTCGGTGAAGCCTTCAACCAGCTTACTCTTATGCTCGAAAACCCTTTTCTTGAGGTTGTTGGTCAGTCCGACATAAAGCGTACCGGATTTGTTGGTCATAATGTAAACGTAGTACTGATTCTTTTGGTTCATACTGCTGATTTTACTTACAATGATATTCGATAGCCAGATCCTTCGCTTCGCTCAGGATGACAAACATCTGGCATCGAACCACGAAAAAAAAGTTTGCATTTGACTCTCGGCCGGTTATACTAATTTTATGACCCGAGACCCAAGCAACGTTGATTAGCCACGAATTAACACGAATAGACACGAATAAATAAAAAAAAATAGTGGTAATTCGTGAAAATTTGTGGCAAAAAAAGCAACGGGAGACGGAAAATGCAAGGAAGGATTCCAAAGGTAGCTGTGATTGGCGGCACCTATGTCGATATGGCGATAAGGTGCGAACAATTCCCTTCACCCAGCCAGAGTGTTACCGGCTCACGCCTCTCATACACGCCTACCGGACCGGGGCCGAATCAGGCCGCCGAAGCTGCCCTGTGTGGATGCGAGGTGCATCTGCTCAGCAAGGTCGGTAGCGACCCATTCAGCCAGATGGTCAGGACAAGCCTCGCCGAGTTCAATGTCAACACCGACTTCGTTTACACCGCCGAGGCCAAGAATACCGGAATTATTGTAACGCTGGTTAATGCCGAAGGTGAAAATGCCTCCTGTTACTACACAGGCGCCAACAGTGCCTTACGCCCGCAGGATATCGATGCCGCTGAGCAGATTATCTCTGGCGCAGACGTTTGTTTGATTCACGGCCGGTTGCCACAGCAGGCAATTGTAACTGCAATTCGTGCCGCAAAGGTGCACGGAACGAAGGTCATTCTGAACCCGGCAAGGCCGATAGAATCCCCTCACGCCGAGAGCCCGGACAGCAGCGATTTGCCTATCGAGTATTTCTCGGCCAATATCCTGATACCGAATCTTTACGAGGCAGCCGATATCACCGACAAGTCCGCCGCCAACATACGAACTGCAAAGCTCATCGGCTCTGACCTGGTCGCCCGCGGCGTTGACTCTGCCGTCATAACAATGGGCAAACGTGGCTGTATGGTCGTTGATAGAGCCGGCGCCGACCACATTCCAGCCTTTGAGGTCGAGCTTGTTGACCAGACTGCCAGAGGCGATGCCTTTGCCGGCGCCTTAGCCGCTTATTGCGCCGTAAAGGACGACGTAAGGGAAGGGGCCAAATTCGCCTGCGCCGCCGGCGCCCTGGCCTGCACGAAGTTCGGCTCGATTGAGGCACTGCCCACAAAGGCAGAGATTATCGAGCTGCTGCAAAAAGAAGACACCGAATGATTTCGGTAAAGAGTTAGCGTTTTAAAAGCAATGCTAAGCCGCCAAGCCCGAGGATGAAAACCGTAGCCGGCTCAGGAATATTGGTGGCCCCGTATGCGCTTTCATTGTCATTGTAAAATTTCGCCGCTGCGTATGAGATAATATGCCCGCCAACCGGTGAGCTGAAGGTTATAAAGTCGCTGTCCGAAAATGGCGCCGAGCCGGTAATTTGAAAGACGAAGCTAACCGTTTCGTCCGGCTTGACCACATTGGGTTTATTGCCGCAGCCGCCTGTAAGGGACACATCGAACCGGCCGAACCCGCCGATGAGGAAACCGTCCTCCGAAAAACCCAGCTCCCATTCGTTAGTAACCGGGCCTTTAGGGTCGGCAGCAGCGGTCAGTGCTAATCCTTCTACGTTGTCGGTAACGTTGAAGTATATTTTGTTCATCTTAAATGCGGGTTCACCGATGTTCTCATCTGTCAGGTTGATTACACTAAGCATCAATGTACTGCCGGCTACCGAAAAGTTCAATTCAGCATCCAGGTATTCCGCCAGATAAGCAGGGTACTCATTGTCGTCACGGTCCGAGGAATACTGACTGAGTCTAAGTACCGCCCCTTCAAGCGGTGCTGCACATAATGAGAATAGAACCGCAACAATCAGCACCACCAAATTCGCTGAGCTTTTCATCTTACCCCCCATTTCTTTAACACGTGCATAAGCACTAATCGATTACTGAATAGGCCTTAAAAAACCAAACATTGTATTTTGGTAATGATGCACGTAAGGTGTTGTCACCCCTTAATTACCCCCCATTTCAATATGCATTATTATACCCTTAGCAGCTCGTCAAGTCAAGTGCAATCCTCGCAGGAACGCTGAAATTTTCAAAAAAGGTAACCGTTCACGGGGCGTAAAACGGCGTTTTTGTGCCTTTGCGAGGATTTGCGCTGCCAAATTAATAATTAAATTTTCTTGACGCTGCGCCGGGGCAACCTATAGTTGTGCTTTTATGAAAGCAATTTTACGTCTCTTGTATTTTGGAAAGGACCTCGTATGGAACGGATAACTGACTGGGCGGATGATTATCAGCTCAAATTCAAAATTCCTCCCGAGTGGATACCGTGGCTAAAATGGGCACCGCCGATTGTCCTGGTCCTGTGGCTTTTGTCAGGGATATACATCGTCAGTCCTGATGAGCAGGGCGTGGTGAGGCGATTCGGCAAGGCGGTCAGAATAACGGAGCCAGGCCCGCATTATCACCTGCCCCGGCCGATTGAAAAGGTCGATAAACCGAAGGTAATGCAGATAAGGCGGATAGAGATTGGATTTAGGACAATTACCTCGGGCACGCCGGCAAGGTATGCGTTCTATCCGCAGGAATCGTTGATGCTCACCGGCGATGAGCAGATAATCGATGCACAGATCATAGTCCAATATCGAATAAAAGACCCAGCCGACTATCTTTTCAATGTGCGTGACTTAGAGGCGCCCCAGGGA
>Ga0114919_10005385_pt1 | contig 10219 bp, 11 predicted proteins | sample BlataG_FD_88682 | JGI IMG/M metagenome (GOLD analysis project Ga0114919, IMG submission 88682) | Deep subsurface microbial communities from Black Sea to uncover new lineages of life (NeLLi) - Black_00105 metaG | ecosystem: Environmental > Aquatic > Marine > Oceanic > Sediment | place: Atlantic... | reverse complement strand
TCGGTCGTCTTACCTAATGTCCAGTCACAAACACCAATTTTGAAGCCCGCACGTTCAGGGCGTTGACACGAGCCCATCAGTGCAAGCCCCGCAACGGCACAGGCCCCATTCACCATCATTTCACGACGACTCATACGCGAATGTTCCACCTGCATACCTCCAAAAACTCACCAAATATTTTAGTACTCGATTTCCCTACTTACGCTTTCAAGCCTTTAAGATTCGCGTCCAACTTCTTTTTGCTTTTGATAATCTCGTTCCAGGTCACCTTTCGCCTCTCGTATGCGGCAGTACGTCCGAGTATCGTGATAAGGTTACTTCGGACACTCGGCGCCACTGTGGGATTGTCGAAATTTCCGCTGGTAATATTCTTATAGAAATTTGCGATGTTGACGACAGCACCTTCTTTATATATGCTGGGGCTTCTGCCGCCGCGATAGAAGTTCTCGCCGCGAATGATTACCTGTCCACCATATTCGGTTTCGAGCACGCCTTTCGAGCCGAACATCCGATTTCTTATTCCTTCAGGCTGGGTACCGTGCCCCTCCATCTGCCTTGAACTGAACGTAATACCCACATTGTTCGGATACTCAAAGAGAATCGCGAAATGGTCCCAGCAGGTGCCGACCGGCCGCACCGTTCTCCCACCGGTCCCCACCGCCCAAACCGGTTCCTGGTCCATTATCCAGCTCATTACGTCGAGAGTGTGAATGTTCTGCTCCGTGATAATGTCACCGGATAGTATCCTGTCCAGTCCCCACGCCCGCAAACGATTTTCCGAATCCTCTGGGGCATCCTGCCAGCTCTTGTACATACGCTTGAACGGACAACCTGCGTGGTAAATCGCCTCACCAAAAGCAAACCGGCCAAGGGCGCCGTCACGGACACGCTTAAGCGCCTCCCTGTAAAACTTGTCGGCGCGGGTCTGAAAATCGACAAGGAAGCACAGCTTTTTGGCCGTGGCCTTTTTGCCGCTATCCCCAATACTCCGGCACCCGGGCGCATCCACCGCAATCGGCTTGGCAACGTAAACGTGACAGCCGGCGGCCACCGCAGCAGCAGCCTGCTCGGGATGAAAATACGGCGGACTCTCAATCGCCACCGCGTCTACCTTATCCAGGAGTTTGCGATAACCTGACAGTCCGGTATAACGGCGGTCATTACCCACACCCAATTTGCCGCCGCAGCCATTGGCCCTGTCCTGGAAGTAGTCCGCCACCGCCACAACATTATATCCGCCGTGCTGCTTGAACAGCTCGGCAATCCATGTCCCCCGACCGCCGCAGCCGATTAGCCCCAAATCGACCTTCGAGTTGGCATCATAGCCGCGTACAAGCTCCGGCTTAATCACTGTAAACGACAGTGCCGTCGCGCCGGCGCCGGCAATGAAACGACGACGGGTGATTCGCTCCCGGCTTTTACCTGTGATTGAAGTTTTTTCACATTCAGTCATTTCGTAGTCCTCCATTATTTTAAAATGATACTAAATTGTCTAATCCGAATATCGCGAAACTCAATACTGTTGTCTTTTGATACATTTTGTTTCTTCTAAAAAACCATTTCATGTCCCCACTTGTTCTAAGAACCTGCCCTCAACCATCGAATAACGCAGTCGGTGCATAAGAATACGCTTAATCGACTGCATAGTCAAGCCCCGTTAGAAATATTCGCACCATCCCTGGCCCCGTTAGAGATTTTTTTGCTTTTTGTTTTCTCTTTGCCCCGGGAATCTCTAACGGGGCTGGAATTTCTAACGGGGCAAGCGTAATTTAGAGGGCCCCTGGGCCCCTTTTCGCAATATGAGCAGATACAAGCAACAACGAAGTCATCAATAATTATACGGCTCTTTGCCGCGTTTTATCCGGCTTTCTGTTTGCATACGACGCAGCGTATCAGTCAGGACGTCTGCGAGTTCACTATCGCTCATATTCGCGACCTCGCCGGCCGGTATCACCTTACCGAAGCAAACGTCAATCCGTCCGGGTGAAAATATCTTCTTATGCCTCGGCCAACATTCAAAGGCACCATCAATTACAAACGGCACAACCGCTGCCTCTCCCCGCCTGCACAGAAGACCAAAGCCGGGCTTAAAAGGTGTAATTTTCCCATCACTCGTACGCGTACCTTCCGGAAAAAGACAAACGCCCCAGCCTTCTTTGAGTTTGCCGATGACCTTCCTCATCGCAGACAAATCCGCCTTGCCCTGCCTGACCGGTATAGTATTGACCGAAGCAATCAACCAGCCGAAAAGCCTGTTTTTCCAGAGCGAATCACGGGCAAGAAAATACAAAGGCCTTTTTAAGGATATTCCGCAAAGGACGGAGTCAAGACAACTCTGGTGGTTACCGACCAGCACAACGGCACCTTTGTCGGGGACATTTTCCCTCCCGTAAACATGTATCCGAAAAAAAAGATTGCAAAAAACTTTGCAGCACCAGCGTGCAAAACGGAACCATCTCATTTTTGTTTTCTTTTTAGGCATTTTTCTTCCACGCAGCGCAAAAGGCTCTCCAAAACCTCATCCTTACTTAAATCAGTGGTATCGATAACAATAGCATCCCGGGCAGGCCTTAACGGACCGACAGCTCTATCCTCATCGCTTTTGTCCCTTTCTTCCATGGCCCTTTGTATTTGCTCAAGACTTTCACTGCTACCTTTAGACCGAAGCTCGGCCTGTCTTCTTCTTGCCCTCTCTTTTACGTCAGCCGTCAAAAAAAATTTTACATCAGCATCGGCAAACGCTACTGTGCCCTGGTCTCTTCCCTCGGTAACTATTTTTTTCTCTGTTGATGCAAATTGCCTTTGCATTTCCACTAACTTTTCCCGCAGCCGCGCCTGCGAGGCGATATGCCGGGCCTTGGCCGTAACTTCCGGCTGACGTATTTGTTCGGTAACATCAACTCCATCGATACAAACCGCCATTTTGCCTTCTTTGACCGCAAAATGAAATTCGCTTGTTTCCAGAACGCCGAGCAGCTTCTCTTCATCGCTCATATCGACGCCGGCCCTAATTGCAGCCAACGTCACGGCCCGATACATCGCACCGGTATCAAGAAAACTCGCCCCGAGCTTCTCAGCTAACAGCCGGGCTATAGTGCTCTTACCGCTGGCGGCGGGACCATCGATTGTAACAACCAAGTTCGCCATCTCAAAACTAACCTACTTCATAAGCTCCGGTTTTGCTGTCTTATCAACCTTAACAACAATAATACTTGTATCATCACACTGTCTGGCAAGCCCCACAAATCGCCTTCTATACCCCAGGATATTTTTAACCATCTGCTCTGCTGAACCCGCAGCAAACTTCTTCGCAGCTTTCAGCATCCTTTCCCTGCCCCAGAATTCGCCGTCAAAGTTAGCAGCGTCAATCAGCCCATCGCTATAAAGCAACAAACAATCACCGTCTCTCAACTGTAAAGTTTCAATCTCATATTCTGCCTGTACCTCGACTCCGAGCACAAGTCCACCCTTTTTCAATTCCGTAATTCGCCCGTCTCTTATCAGTACCGCCGGCTCGTGTCCACAATTGCAATAGGTAACAGTTTCTTCTTTAACGTCAATGATTGCATAAAACAATGTGACAAACTCCCCTTCCTTATACTCGCCACATGCCATTCTATTGAGCTTATTGATAATCTCCTGCGTGGCCTCACCGTTTCCCTCAGTATCTACATAAGCCCGCATCGCCCCTCGAAACAAACCCATCATAATCGCAGCGGGAATCCCTTTGCCTATCACATCAGCAATCGCCACAACAATACAATTCTCGTTTATCCGGAGAAAATCGTAAAAGTCACCGCCTACATCAAAGCAGGGAATATAAGCAGCCGCTATATCCAGGCCCGGTATCAGCGGCGCCTTATCAGGAATCATCCTTCTCTGTACGACTCCAGCTAACCGCATCTGCTCGGCGATGCGCGCCCCTTCAATCGCTTCCGCATACAGCCTGGCGTTTGTTATCGCCGCAGCACACTGCGAAGCAACCGCCCTGGCAACACCAATATCAGCCTCGTCAAAACACTTGGGCTTCGGACTATAAAGCCGAAGCACACCGATCGCCTTACTCCTAAATTGCATCACAACGGTAAGCTGGCTGACGAGTCCCTCCTTGATTGCCGCATCCTTATATTTCACTCGGCCATCAATCCGCATATCGTCCAGGACCACCGCTACACCCGCAAATGCAGCTTTAATTACCGCATCGTTCTTCGAAACCACACCCTTGTTACGGTACTCTTCGCTAAGACCATACGTACTTCGCATCTTCAAGTCGCCAGCCTCTTCATCCAGAAGGCGAATTGAGCAGGCCTTGACACCGGTAATCTTCACCGCCGATTCAGCAAGCCTATCCAGCACCTCTTGAAGCGAAACATCCCCCGCCACGAGCGTGGTAAGCTGATAAATCTGCTCGTCCCTTTCTATCTGTCTCTTTGTTTTTTTCACCATAATCAAATTTGGTATCTGGTAATTGGTGAGTGGTAACGATTTAACCAATCACTATTTCATCGAGTATCGAGTATGGATTATACGGTAGTTTACGCTCCTGGTGAACCCTAATTTATTTCCGCCTCCATTCGCTTGTACCAATAGCCGTCTTATATTACTATAATTGGTATAATGGTGTTAATTTGGATACGCGATACGAAAAATGAGCCAGGCTGCTAAACATATTATCTTCACCGGCCGAGTCCAGGGTGTCGGCTTTCGCTTCACCGCTTTCCACACAGCCAATCGCTATAGGCTGACCGGCTTTGTCCGCAACTGCCCTGATGGCACCGTGGAGATGCTTGCCCAGGGTCTTTCCGAAGATATAGATGATTGCATCAGAAAAACAAAAGAATCCTTTACCGGCTATATCAGAGAAACCAAAATCGAACAAGTCCCCCCAGACCCTCGATACACGGACTTCAAAATTACATTTTAACCAAACCGTCTTTCCCTCGTCACTTCTTGATTTCAATAATCAGCTCGCAAGTCCCCTCCCGCCATCGTCCGGAAGCTGGACAACGAGATATTTTCTCCAACCAGCTTGACATAAGAGGATTGTGCCGATAGACTTGTCCTCGATACTCGATACCGGATGCTCGATATGAGAATCGGGAATAGGGCGGGAGAAATCGGAAGGCAATATCGCTATGCTTGGTGTATTATTTGGTCAAGGTGAAGTATTAGTAATCGTCGTCGTTACGGTGCTTGTGGTCTTTATAATCCTCCGCCACCGCCGAAAACGCTGATATATCACTCCCGCGTAACCGCCCTCCGCATTTAATCCAATCCCCCCTGCTCTTTACCCCGTTAGAAATTTCGCTTTTTTGGCCCAGTTAGAAGTTGGCGACTCACTCCTGACGGGGTTTGTATCGTATGATTGCCCTTCATAGAATTTCTAACGGGGTTTACGCTGTCCTTAACCTGTCGCCCACCAACATATCCACAAGACTAAAAACGGCAAATCCAAGCACCAGCGCGAGAATTGCATACAATTGCCACTCACTCCTGACGGTTTCTATTGATATTGCCTGGCCGATCCCGTCAACCACAGCCCCACCCCGCTCTGTGAAGCCTGTGGCAATGCCTTGAAGAACTCCCGCAATTCTGCCTGGAAAAACCGTTACTCCAATAGCGGCGAGAGCGCCAAAAACAATACACCCTGCCAGAGCAAGTCTTTCCTGCCAGATAACCCTCGCCAAAATCTCTTTTTGCTCCGCCTCCTCGATCTGGCTTAACATCCTTTCTGTAAAACCAGCCGGCACCGGTTCCGAATGTCTCCGCAAAGACTGTCCCAACATCTCATCGAATTTATCTTCATTTAATTTACCGGCCACCATCGATGTCCTCTTCGAAAGCTGTTCCCAATATTTGCTTCAATTTATCGCGTCCTCTAAACAAATATGTCTTACCCGTATTTTCCTTTATTTTCATTACCTTTGCAATATCAGCGATACTTTTTTCTTCCCGATAATGCAGTATAACGGCGATGGCCCAAAGCCGCGGCAGCCGCTCGACCGCTTCCCAAACGATTTTCTCTGTCTCTCTATCTTGTATTGCTGTCGCCGGTTCCGGCTCCTTACTTCTAACAGCCTGTTCATCCGGTTCAGCCTCAAGCTGCCATTGCCTTCGATTCTTCCGCAGGTAATTTATTCCCTGACGATACGCTATACTCCAAAGCCACGTGCTCAACTCGGCCTGGCCACCATATCGCCCTATCCCCTTGTAAGCTGCCAGAAACGTCTCGCTCGCCACATCCTCGGCCTCGTCCTCACTCAGCCCGAGTCTTCGACAGCACAAAAAAACCGTCTCTTTGTATTTATCAATGAGCTCGGCAAACACCTGATGGTCACCGCTGCGAAGCAGCCGTAACCACTTTTTCTTTCGCCTTTTTTCACGTATTTTCTCTACCAAAAAAGGCTCCTTCTATTATTAGTCGAATAGAAAGCCCAGCAAGTTTCAGATTTTTTGATACCTATTATAGAAAATGTACCACAAATTCATAGCAGCCGCTATTAAACGCAAAAACAAGGAAAAAATCACATATTTTTTGAAACCTGTTGCAGAAAACCAGCGACTAACCAGACAAAGAGAGCAAAAAATTGACAAGAAAGGTAATTGAATAATCAAGGCAGATAAAACAATGAAAACTAACTCTTATCTAAAGCCGGCCTGGACACATAATGGCTCCATAAGAACGGACCTTCCATTAACTGTAATCGGAAGGGCAAAGAAAGGAAGACTTATGGAAATGGTAAGGCCGGGCCAGCTCTGTTGCGTTGGCAAAGTCTACCTGAAAACCCACAACGGCTTAGTGAGAATAAAATAGAACAAATCCGAAAGGACAAAAAATGAAAAAAGATTATCGGATAATTTCGATTTTTAGCTTTTGCCTCTGCCCACTGCTGATTGGCAGCGGCTGCGATATTGAAAAAGCCAAGTACCAGAGGACAGAAAACCTTAGTGTACCTCTCGAACCAGGCTCAACTCTTGCGGCTGAAACCAGCTTTGGCTCAATCACTGTTACCGGTGCCGACGTTGCCGAATGCAACATAACCGCCACCATCTTCGTCAAGGCGCCCACCGAAGAAGAGGCCAGGGAAATAGCCGAAAAAGTGAAAATAAAAGCTGAACCGGTTGACAAAACCTTAACAGTCAAAGCCGAAAAGCCTCGTGTAAAAAAGAATCGCTCAATAGGCGTCAGCTTCGAAATAATCGTCCCGAAGAAAACTAACGTCGAATGTTCAAGCTCATTTGGTGCGATTGAACTGGCCAATATCAACGGAAATACGAAGGCAAAGACATCCAGCGGCTCGATTACCGCCGAAAACATCAAAGGCCCAGCCAAACTGGATACGTCCTTCGGCTCTATCAACTGCAACAACATCTCAGGCGGCGATATTAGACTAAAAACCAACAGTGGCAAAATTACGCTCACAAAAGCCGCTTTTGGTGATTGCGATGCACACACATCTTTCGGCTCTATCACCTCCGGCGAACTTACAGGTAATTCACTGAAACTAAAATCAAACAGCGGTAATATTAATCTTACGGAAGCTTCTGCAAAAACGACCGACATATTTACTTCGTTCGGACGCATCACTTGTCGTCAGATAACATCCGCCGACCTTACAGCCAGGTCAAGCAGCGGCAGTATCGACATCGCCTGCTCGCCCTCAGCCCCGCCTGAAATCAACGCAACCGTAGTTACCTCATTCGGAAGTATCGAATTCGCGACACCGCCTAATTTCTCCGGCCAGGTCGAACTGGCAACCAGCTTCGGCTCAATAAAGACCGACCTGCCAATAACCATAACCGGAGAGATCAGCAAAAAGAAACTTACAGGAAAAATCGGCGATGGAAAAGGAAAGCTGCGCCTACAAACCAATAGCGGCTCAATAAAAATAAAATAGCAAAAAGTTCTTTAACATTAACCAAAAATCGAAAGGAGAAAAAATATGTATGATATTACACAAGCTTTTGGAGTATTGGTAATATTATTAGGTGTCTGCAGCCCTATAATCGTTGTCGGCGTTATTTACTATCTCAAGAAACGCCTCGAACACAAACAGATTATGGCGGCCATTGAAAAAGGCACACCGCTGTCGGAAATAATGCCTCCCAAACCCAAGCCAGCAGGCCCCGCGTGGATAAAATATGTCTCCACCGGAATTGCACTGCTTATCATCGGGCTTGGCTTTGTCCTTGGAGGACTCGGAAGGGGAGAAGATATAGGCATCTTGATATTTTTCGCCCTCTGTGGCGTAGGTGCTGCAATGCTGATTCGCGGCCTGTTACATCGAAAGTACTACTTGAAAAACCAATCTTCGCCTGAAAACAACAGCACGGAAACGAAAAAACCGGCTTAATCACAAATACGATTTCCGAATTTCACCGAATAAGCAGGGGCGATTCGGGAGAATCGCCCCTATCTCTTTTCGCTTTCCACTCTTTCCTGCACGCAATATGAAATACGAATATTATTACTCACGATGCCGGATAACATCGTATTGCGTCGTGACTGATGCGGCAGTCTCGGCCGCATACGAGCATCACTATTACATTTCCACAGGCTCAAGCACTCTTTCTGCACCGGCTCCACTTTCGCCGTTGGCCTGTTCGCCGGGTCGGAAAGGCAGCGGCTCGGCGAAGTGAACGACAACACGGCGCAAGAAGCTGCTTACCTCATCGACTCGCGAAATATGACCTGAGCGGGTAAAATCTGCCATATCGAAAGAGTCATCCGCGCCAAAGCGGGGAACACTAAAGCGAGCGGTTATATGCTGGCCGAGGTAGGGACAACTATTGTCGGCGTGGCAGGTAAATGCCGCACCGATGCTGGAAATATCAACCATCTGGCCCTGTGAAAGCGTTCCGTTAAAGTCTTCGGCAAACCAGATGGGCCAATAATAATTCAGTCTCTGCTCTGTTCTTCTATCGGTAGTTTCATCCATTTTAAATCCCTTGAAAACCATTGATTTCTATGTTTTCCAAATCGACAGATTTTGGAGGTTACTTTACGAGTGATTGCCGAAAAAATCGCCGCTGGCTGGGTTGGTAAGGCAGATTTGGCCTGTTCTGGGCTTAAAGCGATAGAATGGCCCAATCAGGTTTTTTGCAACTTTCCCGGCTTTTTTGATTTATCGAAAGGGATATTCCTATAATCAACAGCTATTCTTGAATAAAAGATGGCAAAAAAACTGGTTTTATTTAGATTAAAACAGGTGGTTCGAGTGTATTACAAGTAACGAACGTTCGTTCTAAGATAACGCGTGCGGAATATAGATGATAGAAGACAAGCTGCTCGTATGGAAATTTAAGAACGGCAATAATGATGCTCTTTGCCGCATCTATGAAAAGTACAAAGATAATCTGCTCAGGCTTGCAACCGCTCTTTCGAATGAGACGTCCGCCGCCGAAGACATTGTGCATGATGTTTTTGTCTCTTTTGCACAGTCTGCTGAGAAATTAAAAGTTAGTGGCAATCTCAAGAGCTATCTGGCAACCTGTGTTGCTAATCGCGTACGCAATTGGAACCGCGCAAGGCAGCGACAGGAAACTGCCGGCCTGAATGAAGCACAGTCAGCCGCATCGAATTCAAACAGGCCGGAACAATGGATTGTTGAAAACGAGCAATTAAGACAACTGAACAACGCACTGGCCCAGCTCCCGTATGAGCAGCGAGAGGCAATATCTCTGCACCTGCAGGGCGGGATGAAATTCAGGGAAATTGCTAAATCGCAGGATGTTTCAACCAGTACAATCCAGAGCCGGTACCGGTATGGATTAGATAGACTGCGGTCACTTTTAGATAACGAGGCCAAATTATGAGACCAGCAGAAAATATAGAAAAGTTAATTAAAGATGTAAATATCGATACCAATGCCAAAATCGATGAAGAAGTTCTTGGTGAAGTTCTGAAAGCATTGGAAAACTCAAAAACCAAAAAACCGCTCAGACCTGCGCCGAATATCCGGAGAATAATTATGAAAAGCAGAATAACAAAATTAGCAACGGCAGCGGTGATTATTATCGCTTGTTTAACAGGCTTATTCCTCTGGAAAAATACCGGTTCGGGTATTGCCCTGGCGGATGTGCTCACGAGAATCGAACAAGTCGCAGGGTATATGTATCAAATGCGTTCAACAATAACAAATCAACAAACTATCACGGATTTGAAAAGCACCGTATTGATTTCACAAGAAAATGGGATTAAGATTATTACGAAAACGGT
>Ga0114919_10005384_pt1 | contig 10222 bp, 6 predicted proteins | sample BlataG_FD_88682 | JGI IMG/M metagenome (GOLD analysis project Ga0114919, IMG submission 88682) | Deep subsurface microbial communities from Black Sea to uncover new lineages of life (NeLLi) - Black_00105 metaG | ecosystem: Environmental > Aquatic > Marine > Oceanic > Sediment | place: Atlantic... | reverse complement strand
AGCTCGGCGCGGTCGCTCATCGCCCTGTGCCGCTGGTTGAACTCGATCGTTCGCGTACACACCACGTCGCGGGCCTCGCCGAGGTAGAGCTTCATCTCGTCGTCCAGCGGGGTCAGTTGCGCCCAGTCTTCGCCGAGGAACGCCTCGCCGCCGCGCCCGTCTTCGATGAAAATCCGCACCTTGCCCGGCTGGAGGGGGAACAGGCCCATGCCGTTTTCCTCGTCGTTGGTCAGCTCGTAGTGCATGAGAATCTTGCTGGCCAGCGGCTTGTCGGGGTTCAGTTGGCCGTGCGCGTACCAGTCGAACGTGAACGTCTTGTCGATCGGCACCTGCGTGAATTTCTGCAGGAGCATCTGGATGTCCTCCTGCTGGCCGAGCTTCTTGTGGAACTTCGGCCCAAAGCCTGCCCACACGCCCGACCCCTCGAACTCCTCGCCGCTGTAGTTCGTCAGGCGAATGTAGTTGCGGAGCGTGAGGAACTCCTCGTCGTGGTCGGCCAACGCGCGGTAGCTGAACGATCGCGTGAGGTTGGAAATCAGGTAGCTCACGCGGACCTTCACGGCGCAGGCCTCGGCGGCGTAGACCTCCCACACGAGGGCGTTCTCGTTGGGCGGGTAGGCGACGTTGATGACGTTGACCTCAGGCACTTCCTGCCCGCCGACGTTGACGGTATCGATCGGGCGGAAGCCGTCGCCGGAGCTGATGGCGATCGGGCGGAACTGGATCGAATCCTTGTCGATGGTCGTGTTGGACCAGCTGAAGTCGATCATGTTATTGCCGGTCTGGGCCGTAGACTTCAGCAGCGGAACGATCCGCTCCTCCTCCACTAGCGTGTAGAAGGCGTTGTCGAGCTGCACCTCCACACGCTCCCGGGCGGGTAGCGCCGCCAGCTTGATTCGCCCGACGACCGCGCCGGCCGGGACCAGCGCCGCTATCAGGGCAATTGCGATGATAATCTTGGTTCTCATGAGAAGTCTCCTTCGAAGTCAGTTACGTGCGTTTCTCAGCATCAATATCAATTACCCGCTGCCACGTTGGATGCGCAGCGGCGTGATAGGTTCCCTAACTATTTCGACCGTCGTGCATCGTACCGGCTCCCGGCAGTCGCGCCGGGCCGCGGGGCCGAGCCGAGCCTTACCACCGCCCGGCCCCTGCCCGCCGTGTTACACCTGCGTACTACAGAAGTTAGCCTATGTCCTGCACGTAGAAACGCCACCAGTCGTCCGCGTCGGATCGCCAGGTGTCGGCGTCGTCAGCCAGGCGCGCCTCGACGGCCTTGAGACGCTCGGCGACGGCCGGATCGGCTATCTCATCGTCCCGCCGGGCGAGAATGTCCTTCACGCGAGCGTGGGCCTTGTCGTACCAATCCTCATACGACGCAGCCACGCGGCCGGTGAAGTCCGAATAGTACACGTCCCGCTTCATGTGCCGAAGCGTGTGCTCGTTGAAGGCGAAGCTCCCGCCGGCCTGCCGGCTGCACTCGGCGATGACGTCGACGGCGAGGCTGTCGGCGTCCGTCCGGATGGGGTTGTTGACCGAGAGTAACTGGCCGGCTAGCTCGTCGGTGACGATCAGGTGCTCGTAGCTGAGCATCAGCGTTGAATCAAGAATGGCTGTCATGATGATGTTGCCCCCAGCCGCCAGCCCGAGCGCCATGCCCAACGCCGTCTCCACCGCCGCTCGCGGCCCGGGCGCCTTTGCGCTGGGGTTGCCCGGGCACAGCCGGCTGGGCAGGCCGTAGTGGTCCGCTATCTGGGCGGCGGCGACGTTGAACAGGCCCGTCTCGATGTTGCCGTGGGAGATCTCCGCGTTCCGCAGGTCCGTCGGCGCGCCGACACAGCCGTACATCACCGGCACGCCGGGTCTGGCCAGTTGCGCCAGGACTAGCCCGGAGAGCACCTCGGCATTGTGCTGCACGAGCGTGCCGGCCAGCGTCACCGGCGACGACGTGCCCATCATCACCTCCGGCGATATCAGCACGAGCTTGCACTTGCGGGCCGGGTCGCGGAGCTCCAGGAAAATGGGCGACTGCTCGGCGTGCCACTGAAGCGGGCTCAGCGGGTTGAACCACATGTACTGCTCCCACAGGTCCATTCGCTGCTCTAGGGCCGCCACGCCGTCGCGGATAGCCAGCGCCAGCCACGCCAGGCGCCCCTCGTCGCGGGAGCAGTTGCGTATGTTCATCCCCAGCGGGCGCGTGATGCCCTGCCGCCCCGCGAGCCACCGCCTCAGGAACTGGCCGCGCGCCTCGGCCGTGTCGAACGTGATCTGCCGGCGCTTGCCCCCGGCCGTCCTTTCCGAATGGTACACCAGATCGCACGGGTCGGCGACGACATTCTCCAGGCTGCTGCCGATGAGCTGGAAGTCCTCGGCGTCCGTCTCCACGCAGTCGCGCAGGGCGCCGGCGGCGTAGTCGTATATCGTGTAAGCGTTGCCGTTGACGGTGAAGTGGCTGGCGCCGCGAGCCAGGCTGAACTCCCGCCCGTAGCCCAGCGACGGATCGCCGAACACCAGGGCCTCGCGGCCCGGCACGCGGGCGAGGCAAGCCGTCACGAGCGCCGCCGGAAAGCGGATGCGACCGTCCTCCCGCCGACAGCCGCTCGCTACCAGGAACTCCTCCACCTGCGAGGCCTTGTGGAAGACCACGCCGACCTCGACTAGCACGTTGAGCGAAGCCTGGTGGATTCGTTCGATGTCTTCCGGGCGGAGTGCCTGGACCTGCATGCATCATGCTCCTTTCCGCAATGGCCCGGCTGAAAGCCCGACGGGCGGGCCCGAGCGAGATTGTATCCGTCCACAGCCGCACCGGACAGGCCGGACCAGCAAAAATAGTTGGCATAATTCCGGGCGCAGCCAGGCGTTTTGAGCCGTTTATGGTAGAATACAGGACTATTAGTTGAGCACCGGTCGGGCTATGCCCGGCCGGCCTGGAGTTCACATGCCTGACACACCCGTTCTGGAGAGGACCTACACCGGGCCAGCCGACCTTGCGACGAAGCTCGCCGACTGGTTCTGCACCATGCTGGCCGAAACGCCGGTCAGCGTCGACGCCGCCGGAGAAGAGCTTCTTATCGGCCCGTCGAACATGAACTGCCAGGCCGCCTGGGACAAGCACCCCGGCGTGTATGGCGCGGACGGCTACCATTGCCCGCTCGGTACGAAGCAACTGCTGGCGCTCGGCCTGGCCGGCATCGCCGAGGCCGCCGCAGCCAACGCCGCCAAGCTTACGGGCGTCGAGGCTGACTACCTGTCCGCCATTGCCCGCTGCTACGAGGCTGCCTGTGACTACGCCTCCGCCTGGGCCGACGCCGCTGCCGACGCAGCCGATGCCGCCGTTGGTGACAACCGCCTGCGACTCACGCGGATCACCGCCAACTGCCGGGCGCTCGCCGAGGGGCCGCCCGCGGATTTCCACTCGGCCATGCAGTTGCTGATGTTCGCCCTGCCGATGCGGAACGGCCCCCATTCGACGCCCCCGGGCCGGCTCGACGTGCACCTACAGCCCTTCTATGCCGCGGACCTTCAGCGGGGCGATATAACGCCCGAATTTGCCCAGGAACTCATCGACGAGCTGTTCGTGAAGATGGACAAAATGGGGCCCGGCGACGGCCTGATGAACCTCGTGGTCGGCGGCGTCGATGCCGAGGGCAATGACGCGACCAACGACGTGTCGTTCATGATGGTCGACACCGCCACCCGGCTGAGCATCGCCAGCCCGCTGATGAACGTCCGCGTGCACAAGGGCACGCCCGAGGACTTCCGCCGCAAGCTCACCCAGCTCCAGCTCGCCCCGACGGGCGGGTGCACCGTCCTTAACGACGAAGTAATCATCCCCGCGTTCGTCGCCGAGGGCATCCCGCCGGACCTGGCGCGCAACTACTGCTGCGACGGCTGCAACGAGCTGCTGTTCGACGGCGAGAGCCTAATCGACTTCACGATGGTCGAGGCGGCAAAGAGCCTGGAGGTCACGCTCTTCAACGGCCGGGAGTGCCCGCTGCCGGAAGGCTTCGTGCCACGGGCGAACTACCACTACGCACAGGAGGAGCCGCCGGAGGTGGGCACCGGCCTGGAACTGGGCTACGAGACGGGCGAGTTCACGAAAATGACGAGCTTCGAGGAGGTGCTGGAAGCCTACGTCGACCAGTATGTGCATCAGCTCCGCCGCGTCATGCGGGGCTTTTGCGACGGCATCCGCCGGGCAGCCGCCGAGAGAATGACCGACCTGTTCTTTGCCGGCACGTTTCCTGAGTGTCTGGCGACCGGCCGAGACCCGATCTCCGGCGGCGCACGGCACCGGACGTTCATGATCTTCGCCGGCTCGCTGCCCACCGTGGCCGACGGCCTGGCGGCAATCAAGCGGGTGGTCTTCGAAGACCGCGCCTGCACGCCCGGCGAGCTGCTGGCGGCGCTCGAGGCCGACTGGGAGGGATACGAGTCCTTGCGCTGCCGCTGTTTGGCCGCCCCCAAGTTCGGCAACGACGATCCGTTCGTCGACGAAATCGCCGCAGAGCTGGTCCGCCGCTACGAAGAGACTGTGCGAAGCTTCGACCACGGCCTGCCCTACCCGGTGCTGCCGGCCCTATTCTGCCACACGTTCAATCTGATTTCGATGACGGTCAACGCCACGCCGGACGGTCGAAAGCGAGGCGACCCGGTGGCGGAGCACTTCTCCCCCGTGCCCGGCCGGGCGGTGAGCGGCCCGACGGCGGTGATAAACTCCATGACGCGCGCCCCCCTGCACCGCATGACGGGCACGGCCGTGACGCACGTGTCGCTAAGCCGGTCGGCCCTTGGCACGCCGGCCCAGGCGGCAGCGATCGTTCGCACGCTGCTGGACACGGCCCTGGAGATGGGGCTGATAGTAGCGAACTTTCCTATTTACGATGTGAAGCAAATGGTCGACGCACAAGTGCACCCGGAACGCCACGCCGATCTGATGGTCCGGGTGTGGGGATTCTCCGACAGGTTCATTACGCTGGACAAGCGCCTTCAGGACCACCTGATCGCCCGGGCGGTGAAGTCGCAGGAGGGCTCATAGCGCAGCCCGCCCCGGCTCCACACACAGTTGCCCCCTTGTGCCTTGCGCGTCGTCCGGTAAACTGGTTCCATCAAGCCGGAGTGGCGGAATTGGCAGACGCGCGGGATTCAAAATCCCGTTCTGGCAACAGAGTGTGGGTTCGAGTCCCACCTCCGGCACTTCCTTTTCCCTCGTGTCAAGCCCCGCGCCTCTGGAGTGCGCAAGAAGCGGCCGCAGGCTACCGGACAGGCAACCTGCGGCCGAGACTTATCGTGCGACGCATGGGTGGGCCGCCCATGCCACGCCTTTAGAACCACTTCTACTCCCTCGAACAGCAAAGGAGCGAATGTCAGTCCAGATGCTGCTGTTCCTGCTGGTCTGCGGAGTCTTCCTCGGGCACGCCCTCGCCGCACGGGCCGAGCCGCCCGTGGTGGAACTTGCCCAGGTTCTCCTCAAACCACTGCCGCTGCTCTTCGGTTAGCACCTCGTCGCGGAACCGCTGGAAACCGGCCTGTATGGCCTCTTTCTTGGCTTCGGGGGTCTCGGCGGCCTCGACGGCGGCCTTGACCTCTTCGCGAATCGCCGCCGCCTGTGCATGCTGTTCCTCGGTCAGCTTGAGCTCCTCGGGCAGGCCCAGCGACTTCATCCGCTCCTTCATCTCGTCGGCCTTGGCCTGCTGGGCTTCGGTGAGGACCTCATCGTAGACCTTCTGCATGGCGGCCTTGAAGAGCTCCATCTTGGCCTCGCAGGTCTCGGCAGCCTCGGTGGCTTCGCGCGCCTCGGCGAAGATAGCCTTGACCTGTTCCTGCTGCTCCTCGGTGAGCCCCAGCTCCTCGGGGAACCTGCCGAAGTGGCCCCGCGCGCCATGCCGGCCGTGCCAGCCGTGCCGAGCCCTCGGCCGCAACTGGGCCATCTGCTCCTCGGTCAGCACTTCCGAGAGCGATGCCTTCAGGTCCTCGCGCAGCTGTCGCCACCCCGCCATGAGTTCCTTCATCTGCTCGTGGAGTGTCGCAACGGTCTCTTCGTCGCCGGCTTCTTTGGCAGCGCAGAGCTGCTCTTTGAGCGTCTCGAAGGCGGCCTGGTTCTCGCTGCGGAGGTCCGCCACGGCCTGCTTGTGCGTCTCAAATATCTGTAGTACCTGAGCTTGCACTTCCTCGGAGAGGCCTAGCTCGCCCACTCGATCTTCGAGCGACTTATGGCATGCCGGGGCCGGGCCGCAGGCTGGACCCTCGCTGCCTTCCTCAGCCCACACCAGCGACACCGAGGCAAATATCACCAGCGCTGCGACTATTGATCTGAACATTCCTTGATTGACCATCTGTGTTCTCCTTATGTCTTGGTCACTGCAACCACGTAGTTCATTGTATCGGCCGGGCCGATACAGACCTTTTCCATTCATTTTAACGCACTTGAATGGCAGGTATTTCCGATCCGGCGGCTTTTTTTTTGCTACAGACCGCTACTGGACGGTCGACCAGCCGGCGGCTATCCTCTGTGACAATGATATCCGCCGACAGCGGAGGCCGCTATGCCCAGCAAGTATAAGCTATTCGACCGCGAAAAGCTCAATCTTCTGCCCCTGGCCGACCGGGCGCACGACATGGATATCTCCGACTTGCTGGAGCTTCACCAGGCGCCGGAGCCCTGCGACTCACCCGAACTGCCCCGCGTGGCAGACGCCGTCCTGGCTGCGCGGGCCAATGGCGCGAGCGTCATCATGATGATGGGCGCGCACGTCATCAAGCAGGGCCTCAGCCGGTATGTCATCGACCTGATCGAGCGAGGCTGCATCAGCGTGCTGGCAACGAACGGGGCTTGTGCGATACACGACTATGAGCTGGCCAGGATGGGGGCCACGACCGAGTCCGTCGCGCGGTACATCTCGGACGGCCAATTCGGCCTGTGGACCGAGACCGGCGAACTGAACGACATCGTCGCAGCCGGAGACGCCGAGGGGCTGGGCTTCGGCGAGGCGGTCGGTAAGGCAATCGCCGAAAGCGACATGCCGCACAAGGCGGATTCCATTTTCGCGGCGGCCTGGCGGGCGAACGTGCCTGCGACCGTGCACGTCGGCGTCGGCTACGACATCGTCCACGAACACCCCAGCGCCAACGGCGCGGCGATAGGCTCGGCCAGCTACCGGGACTTCCTGATCTTCGCCGAGGTCGTGAGCGGCCTCGAAGGCGGCGTCGTGCTCAATTGCGGCACCGCCGTGATGGGGCCCGAAGTGTACCTGAAGGCCCTGGCCATGGCCCGCAACGTCGCCGCTGCCGAGGGCAGGCGGATATGCGACATCACGACGGCCGTGTTCGACCTCGTGCCGCTCGCGGGAGATCTGACGGCCGAGCCGCCGAAGGACTCCGCCGCATACTACTTCCGGCCTTACAAGACGATGCTCGTAAGGACCGTCGCCGACGGCGGCAGGGGCTACTACATCCGCGGCGACCACCGGGCCACGCTGCCGGCGCTGCATCGGCTGATCACCAGGCAATTGGGCTAACCGTCGGGCGTAGCCCCTCTGTGTGCCTACAAAACTCTTGCTGATCCGCACAATCATCATATAATACTAACGGCTCGGGGCGTGGCGCAGCTTGGCTAGCGTGCTTGACTGGGGGTCAAGAGGTCGCAGGTTCAAATCCTGTCGCCCCGATTGAAAGAAGCCGACCCGGAAGGGTCGGCTTCTCGCAACAGCGGCTGGGACAACTGGGGATAAAGGATTCGAACCTTTACTAACTGATCCAGAGTCAGTCGTGCTACCGTTACACTAATCCCCAGTATGCAAGACGCCTTCTTCGCCGACGGCGAGAGGCGTCACTCGGATCTCGAGCTACTGGATTATCGGATGGTACCAGGCGCCGGCTTCAGGTCAAGGCATATCTGGCGCGTCGCCTCGGGTCCGGCTGGAAACGCGAGAGGCCGGCGACTGGCCGGCCTCTTCCCCCGCGCTGTGTAGTTCGTCCGGGCGGCGTTCAGGCCACCTGCCTGTAATCGACCTCACCGGCGCTCTCGGCGGCGGCGAATTGAAAGCCGACCTCGTAGCCACGGTCGCGAGACGTCCGGCAGCGGACGACGCTGGCGTACCTGTTTCGCCCGCCGTCAGCCTTGGACAGCGGCAAGCGGAGCACGACCCGCTGCCCGGGATAGTAGGACTGCTGGGATATCGCCCCGATGCCGCTTCTGGATATGTCGAACATCTCCAACTGGTCGAGCATGCTCGACCCGCCTCGATCGAGACGGACGCAGTGAACTGGCATTTGCAGGTGCGTGCGCGGGTGCCGCCGACGCTCCTGGCCCGCTTGATGAAGGCTGTCCATGGTCCTCACTCCAAACCCCACCGTAACCTATACTTCGAGCATCGGCTTGAATTGGGCCCGCCTTGAATAAGCGATCGCGGGATTTTGCCATTTCCCCAACCTGCGGCTACAATAGGAGATATGCTAGCTCCGTATGCGCCCAAAGATCGAGGCATCGTCGCGCTGGTGGGCGCGGGCCCCGGCCAGGAGGGGCTGATAACCACGGCCGGCGTCGGCTGGCTGGCCGCGGCCGACGTGGTCGTCTGCGACCGCCTGGCTAACCAAGCGCTGCTGGCACACTGTCGCAGCGACGCCGAGATAGTCTACGTCGGCAAGGCCCCGGGCCGGCACGAGGCTTCCCAGGAGGACATCAACCGCTTGCTCGTCGAGAAGTGTCGCCAGGGCCGCCGAGTCGTCCGCCTAAAGGGAGGCGACCCGTTCATATTCGGCCGGGGCGCCGAGGAGGCGGACGCACTGCGCCAGGCGGGGTGCGACTTCTGCATCGTGCCGGGCGTGACGGCCGCCGTCGCCGCGGGGGCCTACGCGGGCATCTCCCTGACGCATAGGCAGATGGCCTCGACGGTGGCCTTCGTGACCGGCCATGAGGACCCCGCCAAGGTCGCCTCGTCGGTCAACTTCGCCGCCCTTGTCGGAATCGACACGGTGGTCTTCTACATGGGCGTGGGCAACTTGCCGACCATCGCCGCCGAGCTCATACGCGAGGGCAAGCCCGGCGACACGCCCGTCGCCGTCGTTACCCAGGCCACGCTCCCGGACCAGGGCCTCGTCGAGGGAGACCTGGCCTCCATCGCCGACATCGTCCGCGACGCGAACGTCCAGCCGCCGGCAATCGTCGTTGTCGGGAAGGTCGCAGCGGCCGGCAGCAGGCTGGCTTGGCTCGAAGCCCTGCCCCTGCACGGACAGACCGTTGTTGTCACGCGGCCCGCGCATCAGGCTGCGTCGCTCGCCGGCGCGCTGACACGTCTCGGGGCGAACGTTATCGCGGCGCCGGCCGTTGAAATAGCTCCGCCCCACGACTGGGAATTGCTGGACGAGGCGCTCGGGCGGCTTGGCGAGTACGACTGGGTGGCGTTCACCTCGGCCAACGGCGTGGCGGCAGTGTTCAATCGTCTTGCGACGCATGGCTGGGATGCCCGCGCGTTCGGGCGGGCCAAGGTCGCGGCGGTCGGGCCCGCTACCGCCCAGGCCTTGACAGATCGGTCGATTCTGCCTGATTTGATGCCGGCCAGTTTCACCACAGCCGAGCTGGGCGGCCAACTCGCGCGCGTGGACCTGGACGGCTGCGTCGCGCTGCTGCCGCGGGCAGACCTGGCTACGGACGAGCTGCCGGCCATGCTCCGCGCTGCCGGGGCGGACGTGGATCAGGTCGTCGCCTATCGGATTGCCCGCCCGTCGGGCCTTCCGGCGTCGGCCGTCGAAGCCATCGGCAACCGGGCCGTCCAGTGGGTGACCTTCGCCTCATCGGCGACGGCGACCAACTTCCTGTCGCTGCTGGCCGAGGCAGGCCTGGCTGACTCACTTGAGGGGGTCAAGCTGGCGTCGATAGGCCCCGTGACGAGCGAAACGCTGCTGGCAGCCGGCCTCACGCCGACCGTGACCGCCGCCCCGCATACTATCGACGCCCTCACCGAGGCGATGGCCGCCTACGAACGCGAAGCGGCTGGCCGCGACTGAGCGGTCTCACGGAAGTCTATTGCGGTGTGGGCAGCGGGGCTCGGTGTCCCGACCCCCGACTTGACCTCTCTTGCGCCGGCCGCGGCGGCTACAGCATTTCACGCACATTCGTATCGCGCGGCGGCCCGTACGGGCGCCGCGGGCCAAACGCGCTGAAAGTTGGCGGGACAGGTTGAAGATCCGCCGGGGCGGGAGCCCCGCCAACCGGTGCCACATT
>Ga0114919_10005382_pt1 | contig 10224 bp, 11 predicted proteins | sample BlataG_FD_88682 | JGI IMG/M metagenome (GOLD analysis project Ga0114919, IMG submission 88682) | Deep subsurface microbial communities from Black Sea to uncover new lineages of life (NeLLi) - Black_00105 metaG | ecosystem: Environmental > Aquatic > Marine > Oceanic > Sediment | place: Atlantic... | reverse complement strand
TCCCATTCGACGAACGCCTCGAGCGCTTCGTGCTCGGCCTCGTCCATCTCGGCCCACGCGCGCGAGTCGGCAGCGAGCTCGGCGCCGCGCTTCGGCATCAGGCCCGGCTCGCGCTTCGCCGCCATCATCTCGGCCTCGCTCAGCGCGCGGACGCGAACCGAGGTCACCGTCGACAGGTCGTAGCCCTTGAGCGCGGCCGGGTCCGACGTGGCGTAGTAGCGCCCGATGGCGCCTGCCGGCCCGTCCTGCCGCTGTAGCGCAGGGTCGGACGCGAGCGGCAGCGCGACCGGCTCGACGGTGGCAAAGCAGGGGATCAACGGCTGAGACCAATCCGCACCGACGTGTGAGCCGGCGCGAGACCCGCAGGCAGGTCGCCGTACCAGCGGCCGTTGCCGAAGGTGAGGTCCTGCTCCACGATGCCGCTGCCGAGGTTCCGCAACACCGGCGACGTGGTCATGCGCGCGGCCGGGAAGTAGATAGCCGCACCATCGCCCGACTCGTTGCCGGCCCCGCTGCCGACCGGGCCATGCGGCCCAAAGCCGACCAAGACGCTGCGGGCGCTCATGTCTCGCAGGTCGGCCTCGATGGTCGTGTTGGGGACGCTGACGGTCATGGACATCTCGTAGGACGGGTCGTCCCCCACCTCCCACTCAGCCACACCCACGATATCCTCGGGCGTGCCTCGCGCCACCAGCGGCTGCGTGAACGTGGCAGAGAACGCCGAGACGGGCAGCGTGGTGCGCGTCAGGCCGACCGGCGCCGCGTTGCCGTCGGCCGGGGCTGCGCTGGAGTACACCACGTACGAATCGACCAGGTGGGCAACCGAGCCGAGCGCGGTGCGGAAGTCGGCGGCAACCGGGACGGTCTTCGGCTGGATGTGGGCGCAGCGCAGGGTGAACGTCGCCATCAACATCCGGCCCCGCAACTCGAACTTCGCCGACTCGGCGCGACACCCGAAGGCGTTGTACCCCCAGCCCTCGCCGTCCATCGACAGCGCGACCGAGGCGCCGCGCGCCGTCACGAGGTCGTTGGGTGGGTAGTACGTGCGAGCCAGCCGAACGACGTCGGCCGCCGGCCCGGTCAGTGCGCGGCTACACGCCGGCGAGTGGATGACGTTCACGCCGGTCGTCGCGTCTGTCACCGCCGACCACTCGATGCGGTCGTCGATGTTCACCGCGAACAACTGCCCCTCGCCGAAACTGGCCTGGAGCGCCGGGGTGAACTCGTTGAGGCCGACCCCAGCCGCGATGACGTCCTCGAGGTTCCCGGTCCCTCCGGTGGTGTCCTCGGCGAACATGGTGTTGAGCAGGTAGACCCATGGAATCCCGGCGACGCCGGTGTACGTGGCGAAGTCACCAGCGCCAGGCGCCGGCGTCGTCACGTTGCCCAGCGTGCGGACCACCATCGACACCTCGAGGGTCCCCTGCAGTCGCGTGGCGCGGGTGCCGCTCACCAGCCCGGTCTCGTACTCGGGCGAGTACATGTGAGGGCCGGCGCGCGCGTCGAGGCGGTCCTGCAGGACCGGCTCACCGAACGATTGCAGGGACGCGCGCTCGCACTCCAGGCCGACGAAGGTCAACCCGGCCGTGGATGGAGCGCCGGTCGCGGAAGCGATGCTCGCGAAGGACCCCTCGGTGGCGACGTACATGGTGCGGATTGCCGTGGTCGACACGTTACAACTCCCGGTAAATCATGGTGAAAGTGCAGAACCACAGCCATGCCACCTCGCGACCCTCGGCATTCGAAAGTCGCGTGAGTGCGCTGGACGACACCGGCAGGATACTGAGTATCCCCGCCGCTGTCGCGGCGGCCCCCGTGCTCAGGCTGGCGAGGGCGCGAGCGATGATGCCCATGTCCTCGAGCGCAAGCCGCTCGGCGCGCGCCTCGTCGCCCGCGAGCGAGTAGGTCATACGCAGGTCGAGGTCGATGCGGAGCCGGCGCTGAAGTAGCCCGCTCTCGCCATCATCGACCGGGCCAGAGTCGGCCGAGCGCTGCAGATCGAACAGCCGGTCTTGACGGCCAGCCACCCTCTCGAGCGGCGTGACGTTGCCGGTCGCGTCGGCGTCGCAGACGTAGGACGCACCGTCGCCGGTGCCGGGCGTGATGGCCTGCACCTGGGTGACGATGTGCGCCATGGCGTCGCGAATGCCCATCAGGCGCGACCCGTTCCGAGCGGTAGCCCTGGACGAGCGCCGCCCGCGAAGCCGCCTCGGACACCTCGACCGAACGCAGCGGCGAGGCGCTTCTCGGCGATGGCCTCGATGTCGGCGCCGAGCGCCTCCTTGTCCTTGCGGCTCAGTCCCATGAACCGGCGCGAGGCGTTTACGTGCACGCCGTAGAGCGCCTCACGCGCGCCGGTGCTGACGCGGACCATGGTCGGCGTTGAGCGGCTGACGTGGATGCTACGCATGAGCGCGCCGCTGAGCGTCAGGTCAACCTCGGCCGTGGCGCCGGCGATGGCGGACGAGTGGCGCCGCGATGTGCGCTTGTACTCGGCGTAACCGCCTGAATAGAAGACGCTCTTGCCGCTCTTGCTCGGCCGCCCGCCCTTCGGCGCGAGGCGCGCAAACCTCTTCGCGACGTAGATGGGCGTCGTGCTGTACCGCTTGAACGGCTGGCCGTGACGGTCGACGCCGCGCAGCGTGCGGAGGTTGATGGCGACCACGATGTCCTGGCCCAGCCGGAGCATGTCCTGCTTGGTGATGAGGTCCACGGAGCGCGCGTCGAATGCGCCGGGTGGGTCCACCTTGACGGTGAAGTTGATATCAACCATCAGTGCGGCTGTCCGTAGCGACCAACGGCGCGGGTCGCGTCGGGCGCGGCGGCGAACGTGCCGCCCGCGTCGCCGGTCGGGTTGCCGATGGTCTCGATTTCGCCGGCGTCGACCACGCCGTCACGGTCGGCGTCAACCCAGATACCGCTCATCGCCGTGTCGTAGGCTTCGTCGGCCCTCGCTCTCCATCGGTCGGCGAGGTCGGTGTCGATGTCCTCGAGGATGCACGAGACGACCCACGCGGCGTGCGCGCCCCGGAGGCGCGCACCGTCAATGTCGTCCTCGGTCAGGCCGCGCGGCGCGAGGTCAGCGCGCGCGCGCTGCTCGATGAGGTCGCCGACCCACTCGACCTGCGGGCGGTAGTCCTGCGCGCGCTGCGCGACGCGAGCGCCGACGCTGGGCATGAGCGCCGCGACGTCGGCGTGCGTGACGCCGGTGCGGAACGGCTGGCGGACCACGTCCACCAACACTTCGTCCTGGCTCGGGATGCCTGCGACGTCGGCGCCGTAGTGGGCCTGATACCCCACGGTGACGGGCACGCTTCGGTTGACCGCGGCGGTGACGTTCGCGACGGTGACCGCCGCACCGAGCCACGCGAAACGCAGGGTCCCGTTCGTGGCGAGCCCGACGTTGTGGGGCAGGGGCTCCGCGAGCACGGCGGTCGTGGCGGTGATCTGCGCCACCCGCACGGCGAAGTCGCCGTCCGCGGGCGTCTCTAGCCACGCCTCGCCACGCAAGCCCTGGGGCCCCGATGGGGCGGCGGCGGGCGCGGTGATGGTCAACGTGCGTCGGTCGGCTGCGATTGCCGAGACGGTCAGGTCCGCGGTGACGGGCACCAGCGCGACAGGGCCGACCGTGCCAGCGGTGAGGCGGAACGTCGCGAACACGGCGGTCGTGTCGACGGGCACGGGCGCGCGCCACCACCACGACGTCGACTCACCCTGGCGCAGTTTGCGGGTGTAGTTCGACGTGTTCACTCTTCGTCCCCGTCGTCGCTACCGCGGTCGTCGGCGTCGTCGTCGTCGCCTGCATTGAGGTGTGCACGCAGCGCCTTGATGCACTTGCGCGCGTGCTTCCGGTCCTCGGTGCGCTTCTCATCCTGGTCCTCGAGGTCGGCCAGGATGAGCGCGGCCAACTTGTCGGCCAGCGCCTCGACGGCGGCGGGCGTCGCCTGTGCGCCGAGCGGCGAGTGTTTCGACACGCCGCCGATGTCGACCTTGACGCTCACGCGGTTGGCCAGCGCGAACAGTGTGGTGCGGACTACATGCTCAGCCACTACGCCGCCCTCCGATTCGCCTGCGCGACGTCCGCGTCGGTCGCGAAGGGTAACCCACTTCGCTCGGCGAACGAACGGCTGACCGGACTGAATCCGTGTCGACAGTTGTAGCCACCACCCGATGTTAGCGGACTGTCGACCGTTTGGCCGTTGTCGAGTTCGGCTATCTGGTCGCGCGTCAACACCTTTTGCGCGAGGACGCGGCAGAACGGCCGGGTGATGCCGTCGACCGGGCCGAGGTAGGCGAAAAGTTCGGCGTCGGCCTCGGCGGCGCTGACCGCCTGCACGGTCCGGTTCCACCGGGCTATTTCGGTGCGCGCCTCGGTGGTGGCTCGGGCGGCGGTGGCGCCAAGGGTCCGCTCCACGCGGGCCGCAACGCTCTCCATGCTGGTCGCGGTGAGCGCGTCGGCGGCTGCGTCGAGGATTGCGCGCCTCGTCGGGAGCACTACCTGCTCTTGCCAGAACGCCTCCAGGGTTCGGTCCAGCGCCGCGCGCAGCGTTGGCTCGGACGGGCTGAGCGCGCCGAGGTCGTCGAAGCCGGCGGCGCGGGCAGCGTCTTCGGCTGACCGCAGCGCCGCAATCTGTGCCGCGGTGAAGGACTCGATCATGTCGCCCATGCCGAGCCGCGTGAGCAGATCCTCCATCGGCAGGCGCGAGGCGTTGACCAGCACGGCGCGGGTGTCGTCACCGCCCGCGATGAGCGCGCGGACGAAGTCGGAGACCCTGCCGTACAGGGTCTTCAGTTGGTTTTCGAACGTGCGCGACGCCATGCGCTCGATGTCGAGCGAAGACGCGACGTTGTCGAGGACGGGTCGCAGAGCGGGGTCGGCCGAGCGTGCCTGTCTGCGGACGTCGGCGACGGCCTCAGAGTCACGCTCGGCCTGGTCCGCCAGCAGGACGCGGCCAGCGGTGGGAGATTCCACCGCCACCCGTCAGCCCAGGTCGGCGAGAATGGCGTGGAACGCCTCGGCGCTCAGGCGCTCGCCGTCACGCTCGAGGCTGTTGAGGAAGCCGACGGCCTCGGCCTTGCGTCGGCCATCGAACCCGAGCGCCCTGGCGACCTTCACGAGGTCCTTCCAGTCGCCCGGCGGGTGGGCGGTGAGCCATGCGAGGGTGTCGGAGGCGGCGTCGTCGCCATCCCCGGCCGGCGGCGGTGCCGGCTCGGGTTCCTCCTTCTTCGCGCGCTTGCGCTTCGGCTCGTCTTCGACCCATGACCACCGGCCCGCGTTGGCTGCGTTGACCACACCCTTCGCGGTCCACCGCTCCAGGGGCCAGTCGATGAGGTCCCCCGGTCCGCACCCGCGCTTGTCCCCGGGCTTGTACGCGGCGCCGCCGATGAAGTCGTCATGCAGTCGAATCACGGGACCCCTCCTTACGGCACGGTGTCGGTGAGCAGGTAGCCGAGGCTGATGCGCGCCGCGTCGCCATGCTGGCCGACGAGGACCGACCCCTGGAACAGGGCCACTTCGTCGTCCCACGAGCGGGTCCCGTCGCCCTCGGTCCAGTTGTCCTGGGCCACCGTCTGGATGTCGCTACCGGTCGGGCCGCTCACGCGGATGTGCGCGCTCGTGTTCCGGCCGATGGGACCCTCGCGGTAGTAGAAGACGATCTGCTCGTTGACGATGTACGCCTCGACCGACGCGGCCAGCGGCGCCGCCGTCTCGCGACGGACCTGGTGCACGTGGACCTCGTCCACGCCCACGTGCTGACGGACGAGATCCATCAACTGGTCGTCGGGGAGGTTGAACCGATTGGTGGTCGTGTTGCCGAACGTGCCGAACTCGATGGTGTTCTTGAGCGCGCGCCATGCGGCGATGCCGAACATGACGCCGGTCGGCATCGCGCCGCCGCTGGTGTCCGCCGCGATGTCGGCCGCGACACGCAGGTCGGTGAACTCGGTGGCGCCCGCGGCGCCAATCTGGGCACCCGACCCGCCCACGAGTGCGGCGAGGGTCGACGTGTTGACGGTGCCGACGTTGTTCCAGTTCGCGGGGTTGACGAGCGCGCCGGCCCAATCCACCTCGAGCTGCATCCGACACGCGTTCATGGCTGAACGCGCCTTGCCCTCACGGACCTGAAGCAGCTTGATCTGGTTGTTGCCGACCTCGCGGTAGAGCGTCCGGGCGCGCGCGCGCAGCGGCTCGGTGATGTCGTAGTTGACGAAGTCGGGGTCGACCTCGCCAATCATCGGTGCGGCGGCCGAGTCGGCGGTCCTCAGCGCGAGCGACGGGGCGCCCATCTGGATGCGCCGCGACAGCCGCGGAATCTGACCCCGGACCTCGTCCTCGCCGATGGGCGTGTCGAGCGCCACCTGGTCGATGAGGAAGCGGTGGTCGGGCTCGGTGTCGGCCAGGATGCTCGGATTGATCGCCCGAATCGGGGCGAGCGAAAGCGGGTTGTACGCCATGGTTCAGCCCTCCTACCAGGTAACCACGGACACCGTGACGGCGCCGGTTGATGGGAAGTCGAGCGTCGCCGTGGCGGTGCCCGCAGCGACGGTGACCGTCACGACGTAGGACGCGGTTGCGTCCCCGGTGGTGTTGAGGGTGGCGACACCCAGCGTGTGCGCGGCCGGCACTGCGATGGCGACAGTGGCCCCCGTGTCAGAGCCGCTGTTGACGTCGAAGCCGATCGACTCACGGAGGGTGGCCCCCGACTCCATCGCACCCGCGCCGGCGCCGGTGCCGACGAAGACCTCACCGTCGAGCGCGACGGCCGCGATGGTGTCGAGCGGTGCGCTCCACGCCTGCACGTCGACGCCGATTTCGACGCCGAGATTGGTTCGCGACGTGGCCGCGTTGGCGACGTCAGACAGGTTGTTGGCGGCGAGCAGGCCACCACCGCCAGGCTCAGCGGCGCTGCCGCCCCAGCCGGAGCCGAGGAACAACACCTGCGCCTCTTGCACCGCGGCGCCCGTGGCGACATGGCCCTGGAAGAGGGCGATCGTCTGGTTGGCGGTCGACGAGTTCGCGATGAGCCGACTGGCGGCGTTCACCGTGAGCTGGTTGTGGGTGCCCCCGGTGAGCGCCACTGCGGCGATTTGCGCCGCGTTGCAGTACTCGCCCGGCCCGCACAGCTCGGCGAAGTCACCGGCCGCGCAGTCAGCGAGGGCGATGCCGACGATGATCTGACCCGTCGCCATCGTGGCGTCGGTGGCGAGCGCGACCTGCGGCAGGCCGGCGGCGGTGTTGGCCATCCGCCGGACCACCTGACCCTTGGTCAGCGCGACGTTGGCGATGTAGCTGATCGGAGACGCGGCCATCAGGATTCCTCCCCGGTGACGAGGTAGCGGTAGCCGAGCTCGTCACCCTCGCTGAGCAGGTTCCGCAGGTAGTCCTGCTTCGCCTTGCTGCCCTCGCAGGCCCGGTAGTCCTCGGTGAGCTTCGCGCGCCGCGCCTGTGCGGTCTGACCCGCGCCCATCGACGCCTTCGCCGAGCCCGCTCGGCCGAGCGGCACCGACCGCTCGGTCAGCGCGGCCCACACGGCGGGGTTCGAGTCGCGACCGGCCCACGCCTCGGTGAGTGCCGCCCGGTTCGCGGGCGCCACGCCGTCGGCGATGAGCGCCGCGATGTCGCGCTCGCGCTCGGACGCCAGGCGGGCGTCGCGCTCATCGGTGAGCTTCACGCCCAGCGCCGCGACCTGCTCGGTGAGGCGCGCCACCTGCGCGGCGCTCTCGGTGAGGGCGGCATCGCCGGCCTCGCTCATCTCGCCCTCGCCCTCGAGCTCCGCGATGCGGGCCTCTGCGGCGGCGAGCGCTTCGCGCAGGGTGTCGATCATCGCCGACATCTCGTCGGGCGACAGACCGTCCTGCTGTTCGGCCGCGTCGGCCATGCTTTCCTCCGTGTCGTTGCCCGCCTCGGCGAGCGTCACTGTTGAAATGCGGTCGGCCTGTTGAGCCGGCCGCGGAGTCAAAGTCACTGCGAGCATCTGCGCGCTCGCCATCACGGCGCCCGAGTCGTCGCGGGCGTGGACGTCACCGACGAAGAACGAGGGCGACGACCACAGGACGCCCTCCGACTCTTCGACGAGACGAACGCCCCGCTTCGTCAGCGCGGGCACGACCACCAGGCCGTCACCGTCTACCCAGGCGTCGACAATCTGACCGAGCGCAGCACCAGCCTCGGGCGTCGCACCCGCGTCAGGCTCGGACATGTGTTGCCAGTCGACCACGACAGGGTCCTCGGTCATGCGCTCGCGGATGAGCCGCGCCATGTCCTCGAGGTGGGCCAGCGTCACAGCAGGCCCGACCGGCTGCCCGCTCGAGCGGGCGCTCACCTGGCCCACGCGCAGGGTGACGAACGGCTTGCCGACCCGCAGGTCGGCGCCGGCGGCGTGCCGCGTCGAGAGCAGGCCATCGCCGACCCGGACGGCTTCTCCAGTGCACCTCACAGCGGCAACTCGATCTGACCCCTCGGCCGTGACGCTTCGTAGATGCGGTCAGCGAGGCGCGCGGCCAGCGCGGCGGGGTCTGGCTCAGCCGGCGCAGATGCCGCGACGCCGGCGCGCTGGTTGTCCGACAACGGCTCGGCGCCGATGTGCTCGCGGTAGCGGTTCTCGAGGCCCTCATCCCACGTGAGCAGGCCGGCCTGCACGGCACCCGGCAGCGACGACGCTGCATCCGCGAACCGGTCCGGCTCGAGGCCCGAGTGCGTCAGGCGCGGCAGCTTGCCGTCGTCGACCGCGCCGAAGTTCCATGTGACGAGCCGACCGATGGTCCCGCCGCCCGGTCGCGACCGGCCGCAGATAGCGCCGGCGATGATGTCGAGGTCGTTGGCGACGACGCGCCGAAGCACCTGCTCGTGTACCTCGCCGACCGACCGGGCGCCGGTGTCCGTCAGCCCCAGCCGCATCGCCTCGGTGGTGTAGTTCGCGCTGAGCTCGGCGTCGCACCACTCGACGGTGGCGAGCATCCCCGCCCAGTCGACAGTGCCCGGCCCGCCGTGCGCGCCGACCTGCAAGAACTTCGGGCGGTGGGTCTCCGACTGCTGTCGGCTGACCATGTTCTGGATCTGGAGGATGTACGCGTCGCGAATCGACTCGACCTCGGCCTCCGAGTAGTTCGCTTCGCGCGCCGCTACTCGGTCAACCTCGATGTCGGGCACCGGGTTCGCCCACCTATCAGCGGCGATGCCCATCTGGTCGAGCAGGTGGCGCTTGAGCTGCCACACCCACCACGCAGGCCGGTCGGCGCCCTGCCCCTCCCAGTTCGCGCCGGTGAGGTGGCGGACCAGGAGGACGATCTTGTGCGCCGGAATCTCGGTGATGGGTGAGCCGGGCGGCGACTGCTTCACGGCCGCCAGCGTCTCGTTCTCACCCTCGACCCAATGCATGTGCGCGGACGGCTCGCGGTCCTCGAAGACGACGAAGTAGCGGACGTCGCCCGCGCTGTCGCGGCCGAGCGCGTAGACCTCCTCGAGGTAGCGATAGCCGACCGGCACGAACTCGAGCATCTGAGACAGCACGTTTTCCCACGTGTCGCCCAGGTGGCCCGCGCCGCCGTCGAGACCGAATGCCTCGTTGGCATAGTCCGCGTATCGCACGCTGTCTGGATCGTCAGTGTCGCCCGGCTCGAACCGCCACGTCGCGCTCAGCGCCGTCTGCTTTCGCACCGACCACGACGCAGCGAGCCGACCGTCGGTGCGCCGCATCTGGACGGACGTCTTCGCCCACTCCGCGCCGCTGAGCGATGCCTGCTGTTCGATGTCGCTGATGAACCCGCCCGACCACTGAGTGCCGCTCTTGCCCGCTACGCCTTTCGGCGGGCGGCTCGGCATGTAGTTCTCGGGACGCGACTCATTGAGGCGCACCGCCCTGGGCTTGACCAGGAGGTTGCCATGCTGGACGTAGCCGGGGTCGCTCAGGCTCACGCCGCAAAGGGTACGTGAACGAGCGTTCAGGTGACAATAGAATGTCTAGTCGGTCAATGCGTTGACCGCAACCAGCCGGAGCCGCACCCACGCCGACACCGACACGCCAGCATCGGCGGCGGCGGCGGCGACGGCGGCGGCCTCCGCGGGCGTGCACCGCACCCGGAGCACGACCGCCCGCGCCTCACCGTCGGCAAGGCGAGGACGCCCACGCTTCTTGCGCGGCTCTGTCACGCGACGGCCTTGAGCCACGCGTCGACCGCCGCGTCGCAGTCCGCCGAGCGCCCGCCGACGGGCGTCACCCACCG
>Ga0114919_10005381_pt1 | contig 10224 bp, 8 predicted proteins | sample BlataG_FD_88682 | JGI IMG/M metagenome (GOLD analysis project Ga0114919, IMG submission 88682) | Deep subsurface microbial communities from Black Sea to uncover new lineages of life (NeLLi) - Black_00105 metaG | ecosystem: Environmental > Aquatic > Marine > Oceanic > Sediment | place: Atlantic... | reverse complement strand
TCTCCACCTTCCCTGATAAATTGCCTAATCCAAACTCTCGCATCGACTTTTGCATTTCGGCTCCGCATCGGTGAAGTTCAGACCAAATTGGACAGAAGTCCCCGATTGAGAGTTCTAGGTTCTGCTTATACGCGTTCCCGCAAGAAGGTAAATTGCTATCAAACCGGGCGGGGTCGTTTTTGGCCTTCTTGTGACATTTCCGCCACGAAATTGAGGCCCCAACTGGAGCTTAGAACACTCCCCCATTCTGGTGGAAAGACATTATATGTCAGATGCTTAGCTGATCCCGCCTCGTCGCGGGCCGCGGGGCCAATGCCAAGCCAAAGGCCACGGAGAGGGGATGGCGGAGGGCCTGAGCACGCATGGAGTGATTAATCTCTGCCCAAATTTGGCGCACTAATCGGGCAGCTTCTGATTCAGCCTTCTGGTCTAGCGGGTTACCAGACTTTGAGGGGAATTAGGGCTCGCGGATCGCGCTTTCCTGGTCTAGAAATCGCCGCTCGCGGGCAGGATTGAGGCACGTTCGATTCCAAAGAATCGCGGCTTCTGTGCACGGCGATTGGGCCCCGATTCTCAAGCTGGAACGAACAGACAGTGAACGACGCGCCAAACATCCCAGGATTAAACGGCCTTCAGGTTCTCGTTGTCGAGGATGAGGCGCTCGTCGCCCTCCAACTCGAGGACATGCTGACTGAGTCGGGATGCAAGATCGTGGGCCCGGCAAGCCGCGTGCACCAGGCGCTCGAGCTCCTCGAAGGGCGGCAAGTGGACGCCGCGATCCTCGACCTCAATATCGCGGGTGAGCTCGTCTATCCGGTCGCTGACGCGCTGGCAAAGCAGGGTTTGCCTTATATTTTTGCCACCGCCTATGAGGCCTCCAGCCTCGAAGCGCCCTACCAGAGCCGGCTCGTCTTGCAGAAGCCGTTTTCGAGACGTCAGCTTCTACAGGCCATGCAAGAAGCCTTTGAGGGTGCCGAGAAACACCCTGATTCCCCTGAGCCAGGTTCCCCTGAATCCAGGCACGAAGACTCGAGTTAGGCGGGGGTCCGCACGAAAAGCGGACGGGTTGCTAGGCCACGTCGCGCGGAGCGATCGCCGGCCGCGGTGCCCGATTCAGCCGCAATTCGTTGAATCCGGGCTTCCAGCTCTTGGCTCCGCTCTGTGACAGAGCAAGGCTCGCCCCGGCGAAGGACAGGATCAGCAGCGCGCCGCACCCCGCCCCCAAAATGAAGCGCGGAGCTGAACTCCGGGCATAATCGTCAGGTCGGTTCAGAAAATTAGACGCATTTCCCTGTGTGGTGGGCCGACTTGCGCGACCGTCGGGAAGAAACGTAGCAGGGAGTCGTTTTGTTTCAGTAAAGCGGATCTCGACACCCCGGCGAACCGGGCAACACCCGCCTTTGTTGGTTAAGAGGAGCGGCATTTGCGTTGGTTAAGAGGAGCGGTCATTTGCCTCCCCTGCCCCGAGATTGAGCTAGGTCAAGGCCTGGGGCCCCTCGGGAACGCTAATGCGACAAATAGAACTGAGGAAGTCTGGTCGGCGATCCTTGTGACAACCGCGTGGATGCGTTACTTAGCTGGGTAAGACCCGGTGCGATGGAACTTTAAGCAAGCGGTACAAGAACTTGCGCAATCCGGGCGTGTGTTAAGGATATCCATCCTGTTCGGCCAATAGCTGGGTGCCATTGGCGAACGCCAATGGTCCAGGGGAACGGAGACAGATGGATTACGAGAATCGCTTCCGCCAGCATCTTGAGTCGCTCCACCAAGAGGGGCGCTACCGCGTCTTCGCCGATCTGAAGCGCCGCTGCGGAGCCTTTCCGACCGCCGACCATTTCACCGAAGAGGGCATCCGCGACGTAACGGTCTGGTGCTCCAACGATTATCTCGGCATGAGCCAGCACCCCAAGGTGCGCGCCGCCATGCATGAGGCGATCGATGAGGTGGGCGCCGGTTCCGGCGGTACCCGTAACATTTCGGGCACCACGCACTATCACGTCCAGCTAGAGGCCGAACTCGCAGACCTCCATGACAAGGAGGCGGCGCTGCTGTTCACCAGCGCCTATATCGCCAACGAATCCACCCTATCGACGCTGACGCGGCTGATGCCGGGGCTGGTGATCCTCTCCGACGAGAAGAACCACGCCTCGATGATCGAGGGCATTCGCCATGGTGGCGGCCCCAAGCACATCTTCCGCAACAACGACCTCGACCACCTCGAGTCGCTGCTGAAGTCGGTGCCGCTCGAGACGCCGAAGCTCATCGCTTTCGAGAGCGTCTACTCCATGGACGGCAATATCTCTTCGATCGGGTCCATCTGCGACCTCGCGGAGAAATACAATGCGTTGACCTATCTCGACGAGGTCCACGCGGTCGGCCTTTACGGCCCTCGCGGCGGCGGCATCGCCGAGCTTGAAGGCGTCATGGACCGCGTCGACATCATCAACGGCACGCTGGCCAAGGGCTTTGGCGTCATGGGCGGCTACATCGCCGCCTCTAAGGCCTGCTGCGACGCCATTCGCTCCTATGCGCCGGGCTTCATCTTCACCACCTCGCTCGCGCCCGCCATCGCGGCCGGCGCGCTGGCCTCGATCCGGCACCTCAAGGTGAGCGAGCTCGAGCGCGCCCGCCACCGCGAGCGAGTGGGCACCCTCAAAGGCCTGATGAAGCAAGCCGGCCTTCCGGTGATGGAGAATCGGAGCCACATCGTGCCGGTCATGGTCGGCGACCCGGTTCACTGCAAGGCGGTGACCGATACGCTGCTCACCCATTACGGGATCTACGTGCAACCCATCAACTATCCGACCGTGCCGCGGGGCACCGAGCGCATGCGCTTTACCCCCTCGCCGGTCCACACCGACACGCAGATGGCCGCGCTCATCGCCGCCCTCGAGGAGTTGTGGGCCGCCTGCCCTGTCGCCAATGGCCAGTATGTGAGGCTTGCCGCGGAGTAGGCATGGCCGCCCGCAAACCCCGCCGTTTTGTCGTTTTTGCCTTTGGGCTGGGCCTCTTGGGGCTCGCTCCCCCCGCGTCCGCGCAGGACGCCGACCTCTGTTTCGTGACAGCGGAGCGAGTGGAGGCGGGCGAGGAGATCAGCGCGGCGGAGAAACAGAGCGCGCACGAGGCCTGCCTGCGCGCACTGTCCGCCACGGCGAGCGTGGTCCAGAAATATCAGTTCCAAGAAGCCGACTTCGCCATCATGGGCGTCCATCCCAAGTTCTGAGGCGAGGGTCGAGAGCGATCTGCCGAAGACCGGCCTGCTATCTCTTCAACAGCCAAGCCGCCAGGAACGAGACCGTCAGCACGACCAACAGGCAGAGCAGCACGATCACGCCGATGGCGCCCAGGATTCCTTTCAGCGTCGCCCAGAAACCGAAGGTGGCCACCATGGCGGCAAGCAGCAAAAGGATGATAATGGGCATGTCAGCTTCCCTTGGTCCGCAACCAGAATCACTCGCCCCCATGGTCGCAGAATATTTCGATGGCCGAAAGACACCGGCCCCTGAGCCTCACTTCGTTCCGAGCAGAAGCTTCCAGATCATCTGCGCTCCCACGGCACGCTCGAACTCCTTGAAGGCAAAGAAGGGAAGAAGTGCCACGCCGAAGATGAGCCAAAGCGCCATCGTGCCGACAAGGCTTCCACCAAGCGCCGGCATGCTGGCGAAGAAACCGTGGCCGCCAATCCAGCCGACCAGCATCATCTCCAGCACATAGATCGCAAGCAGCAATGTGGTGAAGGCGGCGGTCTTATAGACAATGGGATAGATGAGCGGCTTGCGCTTCAACTGGTCGGCAAAACCGAGATGCTCGGCCACCAGCATGATCTTCCCCAGCGCAAGGGCGTTGATCGTGGCAAGTCCGTAGAAGGTGAACCCGACGTGGTGGTCCGAAAGGACGATCCATTCGTGCACGAGAAACACCGTGAAGACGACCCAGAGATACCCGAACATCCCCGCGAACGCCTTGAGTTCCTCGAGCGCGCGCTGCGTGAAGGTCAGTTTGACCGGTGCCGCCTCGCCCTTCAGGGCCTGGACGAGCGCATTGACATCCTCGCCGGTGGGTTCAACCGGCTCCGGGGCGGCGTGCTCGGAATCGGGGTCCTCAGGATCGGCATGTTCCGGTTCGGTGCGCGCTTGCGCCGGGGGCTCGGCCGGCGCCAACTCGAAGGTCACACCGCCGCTCTCATCGGTGGCTTGAACCGGCGGCTCGGTGTCTCGAATTGGCGGTTTCGCGTCTGTTGCTTCGTCGGCTTGCGAGGAGGCTGTCAGTCCGAAAATGGCGTCTGCAGGCTTCCAGGAGTCCAGCCCCTGCGTCCACAACAGATCGGCAGGCTGAAAGTTGCCGCCCTTCGCAAACAGGGAAAGCTCTTGATCCGTCAGCGGGCCGAGCTGCTGACCGTCGCGGCATAGATACCAGCTCGGGCCGACGCGTTCCGCATCGTGCTCGTTCACGGCAGACTCCTGCATGAACTCCCCCTACGCACTTCCCCCAGCCGGGGCGTGCTTTAGCATCCTTGCGGATTGGCCGTCGAGAGGGAAATGGGCTCGCCTGCTACCAGTTGACGCTACGTCCAAGATCTTCTCAACGAGACGGGCGTGACGTTTTCGGAGCGCGTTTTGGAGCTTCGCCTGCAAAAGGCGCGCAGGATGCTTTCCGACGCCCGGAAAACCGCATGAAGGTGAGGCGAAATCGCCTATGCCTGCGGGTTCAGCGAAGTGCCCTACTTCAACCGCAGCTTCCGCCGCCGCTTCGGCGCAGCACCGACGGAATATCGGCGAGGATAGCTGGTGCGGTGGCGCCCGCTCTGTCGAGACTCACACTTTGGTGCCGGCGAGATGCTCGCCGAGCCGAAGACCCCAGGCGAAGATGGTCAGCGAGGGGTTCACGCGGCTCACGCGCGGCAACGGGCTGCCGTCGCCGACATAGAGATTCTCCATGCCGTGCACCTTGCCGTGCGGATCGACTACGGAAGCCTTGGGGTCGTCGCCGGTCACCAAGCTCCCGACCGCATGGGCCGTGCCGCCCATGCCCATATATTTGTCCACGCCGGCGAGCCCCGCGCCGAGCATATGCTCAATCAAATTGTCGATCATGGCACGATGCTCTTTCACCGCGTGCGGAATGCGGTCGAGACTGTAATCCATGATCGGCTTGCCGCCCGGGCCGCCGGAGATGATGCGGTTCTCCGGCGTCGAGGAATCTTCCGTGGTGGCCCAAAAGCCGATCGCCCTTGTGCCCAGGAACTTGTCGACGAGCCCGGGCGTCCAGGACGGCGCCTGCACGGCGAGCAGCTCCGGGTCGATCCACCCGAGACACTGCATCGATGAGTGCGGATACTTGTCGTTGTAGAGCACCGCCGTCTTGCGCAGCACGTCATGGTCCTTGAATGGCGAGAAGCCGAGCACCGCAGAGTTGATATGCATCTTGAAATTGGCGCCCACCAGATCGCCGCATGGCAGAGTGATTCCGCTCGCATGCAGGTGATCTTCGATAATGCGGGGCGACGTCATCGCGCCCGCCGCGAGCACGACCGTGTCCGCCTCGTAGATCACGCCATCGGCGCATTTTACGCCGACAATCTTGCACGCGTCGCCCGGCGCCGCGATGAGTTCGGAAACCGGATCGCCGGCCAGAAGCGTGAAGTTCGGCTTGTCACGGATATGATCGATCAGATTGCGCTCGGCATCGGACTTCAATCCCGAGGGCGAGGCGAAGCCGTCGAAATGCTTGGCCTCCTCGGGGTGATTGACGATGTCGTGCGACAGGCCCAGTGGCAGCGAATGAAGCTCCCAGTTCGGATCGGCGGTGGTGATCTTGTCGAGCAGCGCCTGAAGCTGGGGCTCGTTCTTGAAACTGGTGATCGCGAGGAGTGCGGTCGCCTCGTCGTAATACGGCTTGAGTTCGTCATAACCGAACGGCCAGCCGAGCAGGCCATAGTCCGGCTCCGCCTCGAACTCCACGGGCCGGAAGCGGAACAGAGCCGCGCCGTACCATTTCGTCTTGCCGCCCACATTGTAGAATTCGCCGGGCACGAAATCTTTGCCCTTGCTGTCGAGCCAGACCACATGGTTCTTGAACACGCCATCGACGAAGGCTTGCCGGACCTCCAGCGTCGAGGCATCGCGTGGCAGGAACGGTCCCTTCTCGATCAAGAGCACGCGCTTGCCGGCATTCGCGAGCTTATAGGCAACGCTACCGCCGCCCGCGCCACTGCCAATAACGATCACGTCATATTGCGCCGCCATGATGAGCTCCCTGCGAGTGACGACCAGGGCGTCATTGAGGCTAATGAGTCAAAGAGATTAGGACGTTAGCAAGGTTGCCGATGCTATCGCCAATGTCTAGGCTTATCCTTCGTCAGTAACCGTCGAGGTGAGTCGTTACGCTTGCAGCGTTAGTGGATTATGAAAATCGTCCACGATAGAGTCACCTCGATGGAGCACCGCGCATGACTTTGAAGAACAAGGTCGCGATCGTGACCGGCGGCAATAGCGGCATTGGCCAGTCGATTGTTCTCGAGCTGGCGCGCCAAGGCGCCAATATCGTTATCGACTATGTGGCCCACCCGGAGGCGACCGAGGCGCTGGAGCGCGACGTCGCCAAGCTCGGCGACCAATGCATTGGCGTCGATGCGGATGTCAGCCAGGTCGCCGATCTGCAGAAGCTCATCGACGCCGCGGTCAGCAAGTTCGGCCGCCTGGACATCATGGTCAACAATGCGGGCATCGAAACCCGCACCTCGGTCCTCGATACCACCGAGGACCAGTATGACGCCGTCTTGAAGATCAATCTCAAGAGCGCGTTCTTCGGCACCCAGCTCGCGGCCCAGCAAATGATCAAGCAGGGCGGCGGCGGCCGCATTATCAACATCACATCGGTGCATGAGGATTGGCCGATGCCCGGCAACACCGCCTATTGCCTCTCCAAGGGCGGCATGCGGATGCTGACGCGTACCGCCGGCGTCGAACTCGCGCCCCACGACATTCTGTGCGTCGGCGTCGGGCCTGGCGCGGTCGCCACGCCGATCAACACCGGCACCATGGACGATCCGGCCAAGCTGAAGAAACTCGATTCAGCCATCCCGCTTGGACGCATGGCGCAACCGGGGGAGATCGCCAGCGTGGTTGGCTTCCTCGCTTCAGACGGCGCCAGCTATCTCACCGCCATGACGATCATCGCGGATGGCGGCCTCATGCAAAGCAGCCCCGGTCTCTAGCGCCATGGCGCTCCCCATCGAAGACTACGCTCTGATCGGCGACTGCGAGACCGCGGCACTCGTCGGACGCAACGGCTCCATCAACTGGCTATGCTTGCCGCGCTTCGACTCCGAAGCCTGCTTCGCCGCAATCCTCGGCGATCACGACAACGGCCGCTGGTTGATCGCCCCGACAGACCCGAAAGCGAAGGTCAGCCGGCGCTACCGCCCCGACACGCTCATTCTGGAGACGCGCTTTGAGACCGAGAGCGGCGCCGCCACGCTGATCGACTTTATGTATCCGTGCGAGCATCATCCGCATCTCGTCCGCCTCGTGGTCGGCGAAAGGGGCAGTGTCGAATTCGAGACCGAGTTCGTGGTGCGCTTCGGCTATGGCGAGCAGGTGCCGTGGGTGACCATGCTGCCGGATCAGCGCTTGCGCGCCGTCGCCGGTCCCAACAAGATCGTTCTGCAATCCAGCGTCCCGCTGCGCGGCGAGAACTTCCGCACCAAGGGCACGTTCACCGTCGAGGCGGGCGAGACCCACTCCTTCGCGCTGTCCTTCGCGGATTCCTTCATCCCCGACCCGCCCCTCGTGGACGCGGGGATTCTCCTCGGTGAGACCGAGCAATTTTGGAAGGAATGGTCCTCGAAGTGTAATGCCTCCGGCCCCTATGCGGACATCGTGAAGCGCTCTCTGATCACGCTGAAGGCCATGACCTACGCGCCAACAGGCGGCGTCGTGGCCGCGGCCACGACATCCCTGCCCGAGCAGTTCGGGGGTCCGCGCAACTGGGACTACCGTTATTGCTGGGTGCGGGACGCGACCCTGACGCTGCTCGCGTTGATGAACACCGGCTATTTCGACGAAGCGCGCGCCTGGCGTGAGTGGCTGTTACGCGCCGTCGCCGGCAGCCCCGAGCAAATGCAGATCATGTACGGTATCACCGGCGAGCGCAGACTCTACGAGGTCGAGCTTCCGTGGCTGCCGGGCTACGAGAAGTCCGCGCCCGTGCGCGTCGGCAATGCCGCGCACCAACAGACCCAGCTCGATGTCTATGGCGAGTTGCTCGATGCGCTGCATCAGGCGCGCAAAGGCGGCCTCGCGCCGGAAGAGTCCGGCTGGGAACTCCAGATCGCCATCGTCAAACATCTCGAGGACGCCTGGAAAAAGCCCGACGAAGGCATTTGGGAGGTGCGGAGCGGGCCGGAGAACTTCGTCTATTCCAAGGTTATGGCCTGGGTCGCCTTCGACCGTTCGATCAAGAGCGCGGAACGCTTCAAGCTCAAATGCCCTCTCGAGAGCTGGCGGAAAATCAGAGAGACCATCCATAATGAGGTCTGCGAGAAGGGCTTTGACAAGGACCTCAACAGCTTTGTCCGCGCCTATGGCTCCAAGGAGGTCGATGCGAGCCTGCTTCTGATCCCCGCTGTCGGTTTCTTGCCGGGCGACGACCCGCGCGTCGCCGGCACCGTGGCGCAGATCGAGAAGACGCTGATGAAGGACGGCCTCGTTCAGCGCTATGACACCTCGAAGGCGAGTGACGGTCTGCCCCCCGGCGAAGGCATGTTTCTGGCTTGCAGCTTCTGGCTCGTCGATGCTTATTTGATGCTCGGCCGCAAGGAGGATGCCGTGGAGCTGTTCGAGAAGCTGCTGTCTTTGCGCAATGATGTCGGGCTCCTGAGTGAGGAATACGACACCACCGCCAAACGCCTGTGTGGCAACTTCCCACAAGCCTTCTCGCATCTCGCGCTCGTCAACAGCGCTTCCAATCTCGGCCGCGACGGGCGCCCGGTCGAACAGCGCTGCGACGCCGAAACTGGCACGAAGCCGGCCAAGCCAGCGGCTAAGACGCCAGCGGCCAAGACGCCGGCGGTGCAATAGAGCGGGCGCCCGATGTCAGACCCAAGCTCTGGAACTGAGCCGGCCAACCGGGCGCGATCAGGGACAAAGCTTGCATTGGCCGCAGGCTTCGCCGTGCTTGGTCTGCTCGTCGCGTTTGCGCTCTCCGGCCCAACGCAAACGCCCGCGCAAGGCGGCTCGCCGGTCCAAGCCGCCCCTACGGCGTCCACCTACACGAACGACATCCAACCCACCTTCAACAAACGCTGCGTCGCCTGCCATGGCTGCCTGGGGTCCCCCTGCAATCTGAAACTCACATCGTTTCGCGGTGTGGACCGCGGCGCGCACGGCAAGAACCCTTATGGCAGCCACGTGGAGGCCTATCCGCGTACCGGCATGGACGTGGTCCAGACGACCGCGGAATGGCGCGAGCGGGGCTTTTACCCGGTGCTGTCGCGCGGCGGCTCGAACAGCGAGAACCTTTCGCGCTCGCTGCTCTATCAAATGGTCGAGGCGGGCACGCGTCACAACAAACCCGGCTTCTCCCGCAAAACGCTCATGCCGGTCTATGCCAAGCGCTACGCCCACCAATGCCCGGCCACGCCCGGCGCGCTCAAGGCCAAGCTGGCGAAAAGTCCCGCCGAGGGGATGCCCTTTGGTCTGCCGGCGCTTGATGAGAAAGACGTCGAGCCCTTGCATGACTGGGTGGCCGCCGGTTCACCCGGCCCCACGGAAGCCGAACGAAAGACCGCGAAGAGCGTAAACAATCCGGCCGCCGTTCTCGCCTGGGAATCGTTCTTCAATACCCCCGACAAGCGGTCTCAGCTCGTCTCTCGCTACATTCTCGACCACGTGTTCCTGGCCACGATCGTGCTGGACGAAAGCCCGGGCGACTTTTTCCGCCTAGTGAGATCCAAGACGCCGTCGGGCGCCGCGAACCTGAACCCGCCCGCGGCCATCGAGATCATCGACACGCCGTTCCCCTATTCCGACGCCTACGCACATGCCGGCGTCGATCGCTTCTATTACCGCTTGAAGAAGATCACCGCGCCGATCGTGCAGAAGAACCACTTCGTCTGGCGCCTAGGCCTCTCCGACATTGACCATTTGAGGAAGCTGTTCCTCGCCTCCGACTGGGACGATGAGGCCGATCTCGATGCCCCCTGGGGGATCGGCAATCCCTTCC
>Ga0114919_10005380_pt1 | contig 10225 bp, 8 predicted proteins | sample BlataG_FD_88682 | JGI IMG/M metagenome (GOLD analysis project Ga0114919, IMG submission 88682) | Deep subsurface microbial communities from Black Sea to uncover new lineages of life (NeLLi) - Black_00105 metaG | ecosystem: Environmental > Aquatic > Marine > Oceanic > Sediment | place: Atlantic... | reverse complement strand
TAAATTTGAAATTATGAGAAATTCATCGCGTGTTAATAGAGGATACGACATGCGAAAATAGATAAACACTAATATCGTAGTATAAATTTTAATTAAATTTGTTCACTATAAAGGAACAGAGTTTGAAGAATTATGCCTGCAAGTGAGCAATATATTGTTCATTGGCAGTCGGCAGTCTTCAGATTACCGACTTAAAAATGCAAAGTATAATGGAATTAGCCATTTTCAAGCCATAAACATTGAACTTCCGATACATTTAAATATACCCTGCCTGGCTTAAAAGTGTCCAACCGTCAGCCCAGTTTTCAGACCCAAACGCTCCCTTGTACAACACCGGGTGGAACCATGGGTCATCATAGGGGGCTAAATTGGTTGTAATATCCCCGGTTGGAAAAATATTATAATAATCAGTGCTGATCGTAATTCCGGGATCAAAGATTTCATTACCGGCCTGAGTAAAGTATAACTGAAAGACACTTAATTGAGAGGTAACGTCAATTCCTTGTTCAGCAACGACCTTGAAGATCATTTCAGGAGTTCCATCGGTAATTTCATAAAAAATATTGTTCCTTATTTCAAGATTTCCCAATTCAAATTGTTTATAAGAATCCTGGGGAAATTCGGTATATTCAATTTCAACACCATTTTCCTGTTCAATAAAGATGGAGTTAACATACTTGCCGCCGGAATTATTTCTAAAAATAAGGAGGGAACTGCTTTTTCCGGGTCCTCTGCCGATACATGTGGCATTATAAATCACTGGAATGGAGTAAGGTAGACCTGTTACCGGATCAGTTCCACCATCATGTTCCCCGATTTTGTCACCAATTGAAGGATCCTGGATAGCAAGCCAGAACTGTCCCTTCCCTCTATAGCCATCATCAAAATCAAAAGCATCGTCTTCACAGAAAGCAACAATAATATTCCGGCAGTTTACAGTACCTCCAAAAAATTCTATTCCATCATCAGCATTTGATATTATCTCAACATGATCAATAATGGTTCCGTTACCGACTCCCCCAAGGGTGAGGCCGTTTATTTCATTTCCTTCTCCAATATTGGTGCCTCCGTGCCGTATCGATACATACCTGATGACACCTGAGTTATCATTATCAATTGTTCCGCCATAGATACCTCTTGGTTCGCTTCTCGGAATACCCTCAATAAAGGCTTCATTTGCAGAGGTATTGAGCCGGGCATTACCAAGTATAATTAAGCCTCCCCATAAACCTCTTGACAAAACCGGTACCGATCCCTTAAGATCATCTCCTTCTATTGTAAAGATAATAGGTTCTTCCCTGGTGCCTTCTGCAATGATTTTACCACCTCTTGCAACAATAAGAGCACTGGCGTTTACTGCCTGACCGGTTTTTGCCCTTATCACTGTTCCTCGCTCAATGGTAAGAATTTGTCCGTCATTTACAAATACAAATCCGTCAAGTATATACTCTTTGTTTTTTGTCCACGTAATTGTCCCTGTTCCGCTGCAATTGTCCTGAATGGTTACCTTTTTTTCAATGATTACATTGCTTTTTCTGCAATTGCCCGTAAGAAATAACAGAAATATTATGATTATTTGAATTCCAATGGTTGGATATTTTTTTAATGAACCCATCTCTTTTCTTTCAGTTAAAAATAAAATTCCATGTTAAGGTAAATAAATGTCTGGTTTTCGAAATTTTGAGGGTATGGGTACCAATCCTGATAGTTCACGGCAATTTTAATATACTTAATCGGGCTGTACTGAATTCCGGCAATAATAGCACTACCGTCCTTATTGAAGTTCCAGCCGAATTCGTCATGCTCAATTCTTTTTGATGAGAGTTTATCGAATCTTCCAAAAAATTCAATTCTTTCATTTAACTGGTATGATCCGTAACATGAGTAACCCCATAAATGATGGTTTCTGACAAATCCTGCATTTGATTTGAAATTATATTCAATCCCCATAACCAATTTCTTATTCTTATAGCCGAAAAAGGCAGCAATGGTATTTTGTGTTTCCTCTTTCATAGTAAAATCTACATATATTCTGGTTAGAAAATGTTGGATTGGGAAAACAGTGATCCCTATTCCCGTTTTGTATGTATTATCCAGTTGCAACTGTTTGTAACTTTCTCCGTTCTCTATCGTTAGATCAGCGGATAAATATTTATTGAATTTATATTCAAAAAAGGTACCCATATCGGCTTTGACGCCAAATTTATATTCATCCTGGAAAGATTTAAAAAGGTATCTGTGCCCCCATATTTTTTCCTGGATGATAAATTGTTTTGTATCAATTAGGCCAAATCGTCAGGTCAGTCTGTTATTTGTATAGGTTAATCCGGTGTTTTTGAAATAGGCGTATTGTCTCAGGGAAGAATTTGGGTCTCCATCATCCGGCTTTCCTATATCAATTTTAATAATTCCTGAAAAGTTTTTATGCATTTCCGACTCGTATCCAAGATAAGCCCTTGTGACTTCAAAAGCAGATTGATGCTCACTTCCTGAAAGTTCTGAATGAAAATTAGTAAAAATCCTTGCAAATACTTTCCCATGAGGCTGGAAGATTGTGCTGTCCTGTGAAAAGCCGGTAAGTGATATCGAAAACAATAAGATTGTATACGGAATAATAAAACCTTTATACATCTTCATTTATGGGTATCCTCTTTCAATAAAAGAATCTTGTTAATGTTTTATAACGACCTGATTGATAAAATCACGCTGCGCTTTTAGAATATTTACGGCATTAAGAACCAGGTTTTTTGTCTCACCCAAGGTATTGAAATATAATAAGCTGATCCTGGTTCCTGCCTCTTCTTTCCGGATCATTTTCACCTGTTTTTTCCTTAGTTTATTTAACTGATCCAATATCAGTTGTTGTTTTTCAACGATTTCATCGATAGCATCAAATTTATCTTTTTTAACCGTATCGAGAATGAAGTTGAAAAAAGTGGAAATTTCTTCATTCAGGGCCGTCAGATTGTTTTTCTGTACAGTTCTTAATGGTTTATGGTTGTTATCGATGTGTTTAAAGATAGGCTCTGACAGGTAGGTTAAACAATGTGCCGATTCCCTCAGATAATCCAGTACCTGCACATAATATTGTCCCGCTTCCATTGTATCATCATCTAATCCTTTCAATATGGAATACACATTGTTTTTCATATCTTTTGTCTGTAGATTAAGATGCTTAATATCTTTTATGGTTTTTTTGAGCAATTTCCTGTCCTCGTTTTTCAAGCCTGTAATAACAAGATAATATAATTTTGATAAGGAAATGATTATTGCAGATACGTTGTCTCTGCATGAATGAGCAATTCCTTTACCTTTTAGTTCTGCAACGGCTATAAATTTTTCTTCGGTACGTTTCTTTTCTTCGTCACGTATTTTAAATACGGCTTGCGCTTTGATGATAAAGAAAATTGCTAAACCGACGAGAACAATTATACCAACCAATCCCGCCCAATAAATGAAGAGTGCAGCGAGAAAGGAGAAGGTAAATGCACTTAGTGCCGTGAAAAACCATCCTCCTATAACGGTAATCACACCGGTTATCCGGTATACTCCGCTTTCTCTTCCCCATGCACGGTCGGCCAGGGAGGTTCCCATGGCTACCATAAACGTAACATAGGTGGTTGACAATGGAAGTTTTAGTGAAGTGCCAATGGCAATCAGGATACTGGCAACAGTCAGGTTTACACTGGCCCGAACAAGGTCAAAAGAAATCCCTTTCTCTATTCTTATTTTTTCATATGCTCTTCTGTCGAAGCGTTTGTTTATTATTTTTTGTACTGAAATGGGAAAAACCCATTTCATGAAGCTGGCAGTGGAAATGGTACCTCTGACAATAGCCCGTGCAACAAACGATGATTCAAACCGTTCAATCCCTTCACTTTGACGGCTTAAATCAAGTTCAGTTTTGGTGACTGAACGGGCTTTCTTTGAAAGCCAGAGAGTAACAACCATGATAATTCCGGCAATCAGAAGGAAATGAGTTGGTGTTTGAACTTTCCCCTGTAATACTTCCATAGTAAGCATGCCAGGGTCTCCTGAGCCTGAAGCAATGTAGGCTTTGAAGGATTCAAATCCGGCAAGGGGTACACCGATAAAATTGACCAGATCGTTACCGGCAAAGGCCATAGCCAGTGCAAATGTCCCAACAAGAACAATGAATTTTAATATCTTAATCTTAAAAAGCCAATTCAGTACCTGAAGCACAACAGTCCAGCCAACAAAACTAACCACAAGTATATTCAGGGTCTTGGATTTGATCCAGATTAATGTTTCGTCTGTCATGAAAGAAGAACCTTTTGCTCCTTTTATTAAAATAAAATAGGTAATTGCCGTGATGGCAATCCCTCCCCATACTGACCCGAAATATTTCAGCGTTTTTTCATATTCGAATGAAAATATCATTCTCGCAAGATACTGGACAAGCGTACCGATGGTAAAGGCAATAATTACCGAAAGCAATATGCCTGCAATAATTGCCAACGCTTTCCCGGAGTTAATATATTCTGAAATATCCTGTGTCCCCTCCGGTGAATTTGATATCTTTATGAGTGAAATGGCAACTGCGGCTCCAAGCAATTCGAACACGATGGAAACGGTAGTGGAAGTAGGTAGTCCAAAGGTGTTAAAAAGATCCAGAAGAATGATGTCAGTGAGCATTACCGCCAGGAAAATGATCATGATCTCCTTGAAATAAAATGACTCCGGATGGAAGATACTTTTACGTGCCACTTCCATCATTCCGCTTGAAAAAGTAGTACCTACCAGAATGCCAAGTGCGGAAATTATCATTATAACACGGAAAGGAGCAACCTTGGATCCGATAGCCGAATTAAGAAAATTAACGGCATCGTTACTAACACCAACAACCAGATCAGAAATGGCTAATAAAAATAATAAAGCAACAACAAAAATGTAAAAATTATCCATTTAAGGTTTAGTTTAAAAGATTTTGCAAATGTAATGGGTTAAATAATAAAATGTAGTGACTAATGTTAAGTTTTTGTTAAATTTCACTCTACCTTTCTTACATTTCTTTCTTAACTATCCGGAAAGTTTTATTTGGAAATTAGTCAGACTAATCAAAATTCCAAAGTGCCTTGTTCAATTTGCTTTTCCTGATCCGGATTATACAGTTCTTTCTTGTTATTTTTGCTGTAATTTACAAAGTCTCGTTGTGCTTTTAAAATATTAATGGAATTAAGAATTAAGTTCTTGCTTTCAGTTAATGTATTTAGGAACAACAAACTATTCTTGGTGCCGGCTTCTTCCCGTTTAATCAAAATTATGCCGGTCATCATTACAGCCAGGAAAATGATCATGATCTCACTAAAGTAAAACTGTAATAGGAAAATATTGGTTGCTTATGATAGGTTTAGGTTAATCCTGCGGCAATATAAACTAAAAAATTAACATCGGGTAAAGACCGGTGGAAAATTTTTTAAAGAGATTATTAACAGGAAAATGAACTAAAATGACTAAAATGAAGAGGAAGTTAAAAGTGAACTAAAGTTGAGAAGAAGTTAAAAGTGAACTAAAGTTAAAAGTGAGCTAAAGTTGAGAAGAAGTTTAAACTTTAGACACTTTAGTCACTTTAGTCACTTTAGTCACTTTAGGCACTTCTTTTTGGTGTAGTAGCACAAACAATTCAGATAATATCGGAAATAAGTGTTAGTAATGCATTGATATCGATGGGCTTGGGAAAAAATTCCTGGACACCTAATTCTTTTATCTTTTCCAGTTTTTCCGGGATTTTAACGGCTGAAATTACTATTACCGGTATATCATTTAAATCATCTTTTGATTTTATGATCTTTAAAAATTCAAAACCGTCTGTTTTTGGCATCAGGATATCCAGAAGGATAAGATCCGGGAGCTCTTTGTACAACTGCTTCAGGGCTTCCTCGGCTGAAAAAGCTATGAAAACATGATAACCTTCCCTTTTTAAAATGGCCTCAAGTAATAGGTTATTGGTAGTTGAATCATCAATTACCAATATTTTTGAACCTGTGTTTTTGCCCATGAGCTTATTGATCTTATCCTGCATTAACATACATATAAATGACAAGTTAAAGATAAATGGATTTATTTTTGCCGCTTCTTTTTTTTTATGAGATAACATATTATATTTGGGTGATTTAAATCATTTATTTGTTCAACCTAATTCATACGTATCGGAATTTACTCACTTCGTTCATGAGATCGCTATCGCTAAGTTCAAAATTGTTTATTGATTTACAATAAGTTATGTGTATGTAATAAAACTTATCTTATAAAAGGCTAAGGCTGAGGCTAAGGCTAAGGTTTTTAACTGCACATATTAACTTTTTAGCCTTCATTTAGACTTATTTTTTTGTCTTTATGACATACCTTTCCTATTTTCTTCACTTTATATTAATTATTATGTTTTTCTAAGTTTTCTCTTTTTATATATATAAATGAAATCTTTATATGTCATTTCAAATAATAATTTCTTAAAATCCTAAAACCTTTTATCTTCCTTAGCCTTAGCCTCAGCCTTAGCCTTATTCCAAAATAACTTAAATTTAGCAGTTTCATTTGAATAGTATTAACCTTTTTAATTACTTTGCGAAGCTATGTTCTTAGATTAATTGTAAAAAAGAAACTCTTGAAAACTTTCCCCGGAATCCTCCTCCCGGGGGATTCCCTTGGGAAGTTAGTTACCAATATTTTAATCCCCATAAACAAATGAACAAAAAGCTTGATATAAGTTCCAATATAAACTGGTTTAACCAATATAGTTTTTTCAGGACTCTTGATACAGATGAACAAACCTTCCTGATTGCAAACAGCAACAAGGTGAATTTTGACAGGCGCGAAGTACTTTTTAAGCAGAATACCCGAACATCCCATGTTATGTTTTTGCAATCCGGCATGGTTAAAATTTTCAAGGAAGGCAAAAGCAAGAAAATACTGGCTCTTAAAATTATAGTTCCCGGGAATTTCATCGGACTAATGTCGGTTTTTGGCGATGATATTTACCAGTATTCTGCTTCTGTAATTGAAGATTCGGAAATTTTCATGACGGACCGTTCAGCTTTCCTGAATCTCATTAAAAAAAATGGTGATTTTGCCATGAGTATTATCCATACCTTGTGCAAGGATGGTTTATTTATTTTTGATAAACTAATGGCTCAAGCTTATAAACATTTACCAGGCAGGATAGCCGATGTCCTGCTATACTTTTCCCAGGATATATACAAAAGCCATGTTTTTGAATTTCAGCTAACCAGGAAAGAACTGGCAGAGTTGTGTGGAACTACGAAAGAAAGTTTCATAAGGACTATAAATGAATTTAAAAATGATAAGATCATTAATTTAAATGGCAGGAAGGTGGAGATTGTAAGTATGAATCTTGTCAAGATCCTGAGTGATTTGGGTTGATTTTTCTCATAATTCACCAAATACTTCAAACTCATCAAGGGTTGATGGTGCCCTTCAGTTGATTTCAGCATAACTTTTTTACAAATCTTCCAATTTCTTTGATGAACTTACGTTCTATTTAGGGATTATTTCATAGGTGTTTTAAGTGGCAGGTATCAATAAAGTTAGGTTATTTTAGAATAATTTGTTATTTTCCCTGAAACATAATCAATATAATAACAGTATAAGAACATAGCTTCGCATCATGAACGAAGTGAATAATAATAATAATAAATTCCGATACATTCAAACAAAAAGCTTTAGTTTTAGATATTATTACAGCTCCTTTTAGCATGAATAGCTATATAGTTTTTTTTCTAAAATTATTTTAATACATTTATGCCTATAAATTTTAACAACTTAAGTAATAAAGTTTAGCATTTTCAAAAGGATTTAATTAACTAAGATATTTTCGCATGAAAAAGTCACTTATTGCATTCATCGTAGTTTTAGTTATTATTTTTGCATTACCCATCGTCAGCTTTTTCAAGTGGTCTTTTCAGCCAAAAAAGCCCTTGAAAATTCTGATTCTTGATAAAACCGTACCAACCCTCGAACGCGATAAACACAGATCCTTTAATTGGATACTTAACCATAATAAATATGTAAAACCCAATAAAAGACGTTATTCCTACAAAAAGGATTATATGGGCTTTTATCCGCTGCGGCCACTGAGGGAAAAGCAATGGGACAGAAAAGTGATCCGGTTATCTGAGGTTTTAAATTTAGCCGATTCCCTTGATGTGTTATATTATACCGATACATATGGTGTGTATTTCAATGATTGGTATAAAGGACTAAGCAAAAACCGGAGGTCAAGACTCATTGATGGAGGACTGAAGAGCAATGATTACCTTCTTTTAAAAGAAATGAAAGACCGGAATAAATTGATTCTGGCTGAATACAATATCCTCGACTATCCTACTTCTCCGCTTGATAGAGACAAAACCGAAACCCTGTTTGGAATAAGCTGGACCGAATGGACCGGAAAATACTTTGAATCCCTGGATATACTCAAGAATCCTGATTTTCCGCCATGGATCGTTTCCTTATACGAAAAACAGTATAGAAAAGACTGGAGTTTTAAAAATTCCGGAATTGTTCTTGTGAAAGGTAACAGGGTTGTGGCTTTGGAAAATGAAACACACCTGGAAATAGAGGTTCCTTATATCTATACCACAACCTACGGACAAGAAAAGTTTGATTTACCCTATAAGGTTAACTTTCCACACTGGTTTGAAGTTATTGAATCCGGTGAAAATAATATTATCGCTAATTTTAAGATTCATACAAATGAGGTGGGAGATTCCATTCTGTATTCCAATATGATACACAAAATCTTTCCAGCCATTATTGAGCAACCTGGTGAAAATAATTACTACTATTTTGCCGGAGACTTTACTTATAATCCCGTGAATAACAAAACGGCATATTTTAAGGGAATTGAAAAACTGGAGTTTTTATTGGTGAACGATGCCCCTGGTAATGGAACCAGGTTTTACTGGTCTTATTATAAGCCTTTAATTACCGGTATTTTGGATCGCTATTACCGGAAAATCAATCCTTGATTTATTTCATGGTATAACTTACACGGGCTGTCGAAAATAAAATTGACAGCCTTTTTTTCCCCTCTTGACGGATTTCAGACAAAAATTTCCCGTTCATCTTGATGCGGATGAATTTAACATTGTATAGTTATTCTTTGCTTTATCGACTGAAAAACTTGTTGTTAAACACATTTTCCCTATGATAATAATCATCACATTTTGTGGAAAAAAAAGTCATATTTAACTAAATTTGTATTTTAAAAAAAATATCACATAAAATATTGATTTACAATGGAATTACTTGAGACAATAAAGGAAAATGCAAGAAAATATAACAAAAGGATCGTTTTGCCTGAAGGATTGGAAGATAGAACATTGAAGGCAGCAGATATTCTAATTGCAGAAAACATTGCCCGGATAATTATACTTGGCAATCCGGCTGATATTGAACGAAAAGCTTCGAAAAATAACCTTAAGCACATTTCAAAAGCCCTTATTATTGATCCCAAAGATCATGAAAAGAAGAAAGATTATGTTGATCTTATGGTAGAGTTAAGGAAACACAAGGGACTAACCAGGGATGAAGCACTAAAATTAATCGAAGATCCTTTATACCTGGGTACTCTGATGATAAAAAACAATGATGCTGACGGAGAAGTTGCAGGAGCTATGAATGCTACGGGCGATGTATTACGCCCGGCTTTTCAGTATGTAAAAACCATGCCGGGTATCAGTGTCGTTTCAGGTGCTTTTATCATGATCCTGAAGGATAAAGAATTTGGTGAGAACGGAATGCTTATTTTTGCCGATTGCGCCGTTCATCCGGATCCTACAGATAAAGAATTGGCAGAAATTGCTGTGGCAACAGCCAATACAACCCGGGCTATAATGGGTTTTGAGCCAAGAATTGCTATGCTAAGTTTTTCAACCATGGGCAGTGCTAGTCATGAAATGGTTGATAAAGTTGTTAATGCCACTAAAATTGCCATGGATATGGATCCCTCATTAAAAATTGATGGCGAAATGCAGGCAGATACGGCCATAATTGAGTCCATCGGGAAGAAAAAAGCACCTGGCAGTGACATTGCAGGTATTGCCAATGTGTTAATTTTCCCAACCCTCGATGCTGGAAATATCGCTTATAAGCTGGTCCAGCGATTAGCTCATGCAGAAGCCATTGGGCCCGTTTTACAAGGTTTGGCAGCACCGATCAATGACCTTTCAAGGGGGTGTTCAGT
>Ga0114919_10005378_pt1 | contig 10227 bp, 5 predicted proteins | sample BlataG_FD_88682 | JGI IMG/M metagenome (GOLD analysis project Ga0114919, IMG submission 88682) | Deep subsurface microbial communities from Black Sea to uncover new lineages of life (NeLLi) - Black_00105 metaG | ecosystem: Environmental > Aquatic > Marine > Oceanic > Sediment | place: Atlantic... | reverse complement strand
TTTTAAAATCTTCCTCCACATTATGTAAAACCTCAAATTCGATGACTCTATCCTGTAATCTCTTTTGGTTTGGGTCTACTATAGCGTTGTTTCTAGGGATGAATTGTTCAAATCCATCATATTTCTTTAAATATAAAGGCCCTTTTGTCGCCTCGCTTAATACCGACCTGAATTCACTTTTAGAATCAAAAAATAATATCTGCGTAGGCTTATTATCTGAATTAATTTGGATTCTTATAAACTCTTTCTCCATTAAAAATTCAGGACTACACACTTGTTTTAAGGTAAATACAATAGGACTATCATCAATTAAAAAACCTTTATCCATTAAATGTATAGTTCCGTCTCTTAATCCATGCAACTCATCGTTGTTATTAATAAGTTTATCGAATAAATAATCTCTAGTACCAACCCAAGCATTATCTAATTGACTAAATACTGGATGAAAAACATCTTCTTTTAACACAACATCTGTGTTAGGCGATATTATGAAGCCATATTCATCATACTTAGAGTCATAATATCCCCTTAAGTCAGTTGTATATCCTTGAGTAATCTTTTTTAGTTCAGGCCTTAGTCTAGAGTAATAATCTTGCCTTCCAATATCTTCTATCTGATTATTTGAAAATCTATATACTGAATTAGAGTTAGCCCATAAGATTCCTTCTCTTCTTATTATACCGCCCTCTGTTCTAAATCCGAGACTTCCTTCTCCATGAGTTCTCCAAGTCTCATCATTCATGCCAATATATCTATCAATCCAATACTCTTCACCTATAAATGAGTCTCCAGCCATGACACTTAGCTCATCAGCATTAAGGTTTGATAATATCGATTTATTAGTAAGCAATAAGCACACTCCTGAATTTGTAAATGCGTACAGATTATTTCCTTTAGCCGTATCTTCCGAATATGCTTTCTTAATCTCTCCTGTGTCGTCTGATATATCAAATACACTAGTTGATAGGAATGTTTTTAAACCTGCTGAGTCTTGTTGATTAATAGCTCTAGGTCTTGACCATATAATTCTTGTGCAAAACTCATTTTGTTCTTCAAAACCAAACTGTTTTTTACTTGCGAATTCTATTGGATTCTTACTTGAATAATCATTGTTATATTGAGGTTGGAATCTAAAACCTCCAAACTTCCATCTCAAGTATTCATCCCCGTAATCATCTCCGTATTGAATGTTTATTTTGTTATCCTCGTAAATTGCATTCAAATCCTGACTAGGAAATTCTGAATCACTAAATTTATGAGGTCTCATTATGTAGTTTATTCTAGGAAAGTATTCCAGTGGGGCATCCCCATTATACACGTAATTTAAATCACACCTAGTCTCACAAGTATAATTCATTAACATTTGCCTAATATAAGCTGTGCTTCCGTATTTTATGTTTGAAAATGGGCTCCAACCTTGTATATTTAGGTTATCTGTGTTAGATATTTGATAAATATTAGGGTTGAATTCATATTGTAAGTAAGGAAACGGTATACCAAGTCTAAAACAAGCCTCCTTAGTTTCTGAACTATCATCTCCTAATGATTCTCTATCGAAAATTGCAAATGTACTCTCCCCAACAGTTACATCACCTCCAAAAACCCTTACTGGAGATTCTTTATCATATTTAACATAAACCTGATTTCCTCCGGCTATTTCAGACCCAACAACATCGAAATTTAAGAAAAACGTCCTTTTTGATGTATTTGAATTTTGAGTTATAGTCGAAGTGTATACTCCGTATACCTGAACATTTCTTATTGGAGACAAGTAAAATCCATTTGTAGAAATATCATTTATGATTGTATTTATCTGTCCAGACGTCAGGTAATCCACATTCATCCAAGCCTGTTCATCTCCATTTACATCTCTTACATACACAAATCTTTCATCTGACGAAGTTGGAGCACCCGAATCTAATGCTGGAATACAATCTTCCCACCTCTCGTCAATCAACTCGAAAGAATCAGAACCGCTAGTGTTACCTATTAGTGATTCCAACTTTACATAAGACCCTGTATTCAAATACGTGTTTATATCTTGGTCTGTTTGAACTTTTCCTGATTCTATTATGTTTATAATATACAAAGGCTCTTGAACTTCCTTTGTGTTATCATCATTAAATCCTCTACCTAATCCATTTGTGTTTCCCCCTTGATTATAAAGGTTTCCTGCAAACTCCAATTCGTAGTAAGTAGACTGACCATCAGTTACGGATTGAATGTTATTAACCTGAATTATTGAATCCCCACCATCTGCTCCAGAAAAAATACCTCCGTTTATAGGATTTGGATTTCTCCATTTATTATAATAAGTATATCCAGTTACATCTGAACCCGGATTTATCTGACCTTCATCATGAATAATTCTAGCATACGATATCATGTCTACAGCAGTAGTTCTTGGGTCTGTATAGTCATTTATAGCATCAGCATTAGCTCCGTTATAAACCTCACTAAAAAAACCTAATGGAGCAACAAATTGAACTTCATAATCACCACTAGCAATACCATCTATAACTGAAGAAGATACTAATCCAGAATCTATATCTGGACTATGAAACCAAACCTTACTCAAGCTTTTAGTTGCGTTATTATTACTTAAGTCTTTATCCTGCCTCTCAATTAGAGACCAAGCACCTATTCCCTGACAAACAACTCTATTCGCTCTCTTTGTCCTACCTATAGAAAATGATTTAACCCAACTAGGAAATCCATCCACCCCCTTAAGTGTCATACCTCTTGAGTAGTAATTCAACCCAAAACCTTCAGGTCTATACTCCTCTTCTCCGTCTCCAGAACCAAGCTGAACCTGAGTGTTAGGGACTACTCCATGACCAACAACATTATTATCAGTAGAACTTACAGGAGTCCAAGGTTGGTAATTAGAAACATAAGAACCTAAATTTACATCTGAAAAAGAAGCTCCTCTTTCTGATGGTTCTAGTGAACAGTAAGTCTTAAGTGTAGATTTTGATTTTGAATCATCGTCAATACCTGAGATACTATCTCCAGAATCAGTAATACCTATAATTTTACATACGTCCTGTTTGGCCACTGCATCTTCATGGTCAAATACCTCTAATGTTTTTGATACTGTACCATTTACATTAGCTGCCGTAACCATCCCATCATAAGAAGCCAAATCCTCTTCTGAGCCATTTGTAATTTCCGTTCTTCTATTTGGTATTGTATAACCGAATTCTCCTGTATTATTTGGAATAGGTATTGCGAATGCTTTTCCGGCCACACCATCATAGGCCTGAATTGCAAAACCAAAGTTCTCCCCACCCATATATCCTTTGTAATATGTGTGTTGCCAAGGGTCTGCGTGACCTGCCTTAAATAATTTTTGCATACAAGGATACATATATCTACCTTGAGAGTCTGTTTCAAATTCAGGCTCAAAATCTCTAGAACCAGTTTCAATATTCATAAGAACTAATCTCTTATCATAATATCTGATTCCTTTTGCTCTTTCTATGAATTCTTGCTGTACAGTATCTTCCTCATCAGTTAATATTTCTTCTGTGTTTGAGTCTAAAGGGTCTGTAAACTCTTGAATACTAACCTCTCCATCTTGAACATCTATTCTACCAACAATAGTAGCACTAGGAACAAAATACTCAGGAGTATCAGTATTCCAAGCATACCTTCTTATTTCAATAAAGTCATAGTTGTTTTCATTATTAACCCTAAACCTTAATCTTATACCGTATTTAGTATTTGTGTTTAAGTCTGGTATTCCGCCCTCAGTTAGAGCGTATGGATATTGTGTACTCTTGTCATCTAAATCATTTATAACTGCAATCGGAGGTGTTACAGGTCCAAAATTAGTTCTATCACCTTCGTCACTTACATATCTTATTGAATATGAATAATTACCTACTGGTAAACCGCCTCCTGCTCCTAAGTCCACTAATTCTTCAAAAACAGGAATATCTATAGGTGCTGATAAATTTACAGTATATTCCTCTGGGTTGAAATCTAAAAAATACTTTTGAGAACCTGCATTGTATTCGTCTATAATGTCTTGAATGTTAAATATCATCGGTGGAACATTGTCATCTGTCCCAAAAAATTCACCTCCTATACAGTTTTCATTTTTATCTGATTGTAAAGGAAAATCAATAGTCCAAGGTAAATTCTCTGACTGAACCATCACAACACCATCAATAGCTATAGCCGTATTTTCATTTTGATTAGGAGAAGCCCATACAGAAACAATTTTCCCGTTAATTGACTCATCACCTATACACTTATAATCAGAACTTAATGGGTTTTGAGTACTAGACGTTAAATCATACTCAATTTCATGACCTTTAATCTTCTCTGAAGCACCCAAGTCTCCATCAATAGACCTAATCCTGTTGTTTCTAGAGTCTCTATATTGACCATTAGCCTCTCTACCTAGAAACTCTTGCTCCGTATCTGAATTTGCTCCACGATTATAAGTCTGAGGAAACTTTGGATGGTTTTCTTGTGCCATTTGTTATTACTTTACGAAATTACTGTAATATAAAGATAAATCTTCCCTTGCCTTCGAGTCTAAACTAGAAGCTCTCTGAACGGCTGTAAACCAAGTTCCTGATGTGTGATATGGATTCTTTCCTAATCTCTTATTAGCATCCATATATTGCTCTCTCCACATCTGAGGATTACGAGCTGCCTTCACTCTTAATACAGCGTCAGCAACCCAATCAATCACAACTTCCCTAAATTGCAATGGAACAATTGGCTTATCACCAATTCCAACATCTAATCCATTGAATTCCATAACTACATAAGGATAGTTCTTGCAAGTGCTAGAAAACATTATTCTACCATTTTGAATGTTATAGAAATATATTTGGTCTCTTGAGTTTGAACCTAAAGAATCTGGGTCTGAATTATTAGCTTTATTATCTCTTAATGTTCTATTTCCTAAATACGAACCTTTACTTTCTGAATAGTAAGGGTCGTTACCTTGAGTAGTTCCTTTATTTCTTGATACATAATTCGCACTACCTGTACCGTCATTAACAAAATTACTCTTAAAATATACGTTTACACTTGTTGGCCCTATTCCGCATTCATCACCATCATTAAGATACATTTGCCTTAAATTAAACAAGCCTTTAGGTAATTCCATACTTAAATTTTCTGGAACAGGATACCTTACAGTTTTCTTTGAAAAATAAGTATCAAATGATAAAGCTTCTAATGCTTTTTGAATTTGTTGAAAATAAAATCCTTTTGGTAGCTCTCTAAATTCTGCCGTCTCACCAACGATAAGGAGTACATCGGATAGGATTATTTCAGGACTAACGAAATCTGAAGGACTGTAATGCATATCACGTATATTTATTATATGCAAATATACAAAAAAAAGTCACTACCCTTCTGATTCGGTTCGGTTTACTGGGTCGTTAACAGAAACTATTTTCGTTGTAGGTATATCTGAAGCTGGGTCGTTTGAATCTCCAGTATTCACTTTACCCATATCAGGAACTTGTAATCCAAATCTAGCAAGGTTTAATACCTGCATTCTAAGTACGTGTAATAATTCTGCTGGGAAATCAAATGGCTCATCGATATCAATATCTCTAACATCTGGCAAAATCTGCATTAAACCAATTTCAACAGCATCGACATTAACACATTCTATACCTAATAGATATACATAATTATCTACTCTGTAAAAATATGGATTCTCTGGTGAAGGTTTTGTGTATGGGTTATACTCCCATAACTCTATCTCGTCTGGAGATGTTCTATTGAATTTTCTTTTTCTAAAATATTCACTACCACATTTATCAGTATTATCCCAATAAGATATGTATCTGATTCCTGCGTCTAAATCATAATCATAGATACAAGCAGGTAGTTCAATGTACTTTCTATTTGGAATCTGATTAGGATTCTCGATTGTTGTAAATTTAGATACAGGTATATTAGCGTACACAGCTAAAAAAGCTCCAGAGCGTCTTTTTGATATATGCTGACTTCTTAATCTATCAGCTATTGTTATAATCCAATATCCAACCTGAACATCAGTAAACTCTTGGTCATCAAAATTTTGTTTTAACAGTGATTGGATGTCATTTATTACATCTCTTAGTATTCTTGCCATATTACGCTACCATAAATGTTATTAATCTCTGGACATCATTATCTGTTACAGAATATAAATTTGTACCATCGCCCTGCTTGAATGATATATAATTAGCTGTCTTTTGTACTAATAAATCTGTAATACTCTCAGGAAATTCAATGGTATCTGTTACAACTGTCACCTCGTTTGGATATTTTAAGTATCTAATACCCACGAATTGAGCTGAAACATCTGGTCTGATTTCTATCTCTCCTGTCTCGCCATAACTAGTTGAAGAGTAATCTGAAAAATTCAGATATGCATACTTTTTTAACTTAGTTGTCATTACATTGTTTCCCGCCATAAAAATATTATCTGAGTTTTCATCCCATTCTTGAATCGAAAGTCTCTTAGCTGATTCTTTTGAGTCTACGTATGTATACCCCGGATGGTATACAGATTCAGTTCCATCGCCCGGAAGCGGAGGAGGGTCATTGTCAGGAAAAACTGTAACTTCTGTGTTAATACTTAAGACTGTCCAAAGGCTTTCACCAACATCAGCAGGGTCGAATTTAACCCTGCTAAAATTGTTGGCTTGAAAGATTTTCACCTTTACTAGTTCTCTTAAGTCTTCTTCTGATAATTTATTTTGTGCAAACGCTGAATTAAAAACCGCAACCAACCACTCGACTGCTGAGTTGATTGCTGGTTTAAAATCTTGGTCAAATAAATATCTGTCTGAGCCTTCGGCATCTAAAAGTGACAGTGTTCTATCTACTATGGTTTGCGTTTGAATCATCTTTAATTATTTTCTACATAAGCATCTTTAATAGCGTCAATAACTCGATTCTTATTCGATTCATCATCGGCTGAGATTCGTTCTTGAGCTAAACTTACCGCTAAAGCAACCTTTTGTTCTCTTAATTCTTTATACACTACAAGACCTCTCTCTCTCGACTGCTTTCTTACCTGATTTGCATCGTAGTCTTCTACCATATTAAAGTAGTGAGCAAACATTCTTGCTTCCTCATGACCAACGTGCTTAGTTCTGCTAATGTCGTCGAAAAATTTAATGTTAAAGTATGAGTGATTTCTTAACCATTCCGCCTCTTTTTTTGAGTTACAGATATAAGTTGAGAAATGTTCTATATTTTGCTCTTTTCCATGACCCTTTCTTTTTGCAAACCTATGTTTAAAGGTTATATTCTTTTTTCTGTATGGGTTCGGAATAGCAAAGCCATTTCTTGAATCATCTACAATAACATACCCAATTGAATGTGTGAAAAACTCAATAGGTTCTTCTAATTCATCTTCTGGGTCAATGTAAGCCGTATCTACATACCCTTCTTCGCTATATTTCTCGCTATCGGGAACTTGATTCTGACTCATTAGTAATTTATTCTGATTTGATATAAGTTCAGCTAATAGCTTTGTTACATCATCTGAGGATTGAACTGTCTCAATGTCCTCTTTTTTCTTTTCCGACTCAATCCTTGCTTGAGCCAATAAAGCTTCCACTTCTTCTTCTGTGAAAGTTTTCTTTTCTTCTGTTTTTTCAGTGGATTCTTCTGAATTGTTTTCTTTAGGAATTTCTGCTCCTAAATTATCAAAATCCTCCAATTCTCCGTTCTTACTCATTTTATTCAGTTTTTATTTATTTAAAAGTAGGGTGGGCATTACACCCACCCATTATGATTTACCTCTTACTGCTGTACATCAATAATGAAAGAAGCTAAAGGGTTATTGAATTCAAGTGATAGCTGTGCTGCACAGAACCAATCCTTAAAGTTCTCTCTAGTTCCATCTTTTCCTCTATCAAGAGTTGTACCCATATCCATTGCTGGAATACCTTGCATAACAACTGGCTTAATAGTCTCTTGGTCTAGAACTAAGATTCTTCTTGACCAATCAGTTGGGAAACATGATGGCTCTTTGAAAAGTTCACATGGAACCATTACAAACTTCATTCCACCGAACTCAATCATCTGAAGGTCAAGGTTTGCAACCTTATCTCCCGGCTGATATCTTAGACCCGGTTGTTTGTAAATCTCAGAGAACAAATAAAGCATCTCTTGTGTTCCGTAGATAAATCTAGTACCACCTTCAGCCTTATAGTTAGAAGCGAAAGCAAGTGCTTCAAAAGCATTCTTTAATCCTGCTACAGTAGGGTTAGAAGAAAGCGAACCTGCATTAATCATAAGTGGATAAATACCTCCCATTGACTTAGCAATGTTTCCATTTGCAATTTGGTATTCACCTCTATGTCCATTGAAGTAAGAAACGAATAAATCCGTTCTCATTTGCTTCAACAACTCTTTCTTGTTCGTCTCAAGGTAGTTAGTAGTACCTAAGTTAACAAACTTTTGGTATTCTACTCTATCCCATCTCTGAGCTCTTAGGAAGAACTGGATATAGTTATATCTAGTAATTGTTTCTTCTCTCATGTAGATAGAGAAAACATCCTGACCGTCACCTTCAATAGAAGAACGGAAAGCTAAGAATTGACCAGCGTTAATTGATGGAAGACCTTGTGAAGTTAATGAACCAACTGTAATTGTGTTAGTACCAGTGTTAACTGCTTGGATTACACCTTCATCGTTGCTAGGGTAAGTAACAACCATATCTTCAGATACATACGACATAGAAGCCGCTGTAAGGATGATATTTTGAGTTACTTGGTTACCCGGAGAAGCCGCTACTGCCGCAGCATTTGTATCTACCTCTAGAGGGTTTCTTCCGAAAGTGTGCTCTAAATATTCGAATTCATCAGACAACTTAACTTCTGGGTCTCTTGCGAAAACCAGCTTAAGTGCCGTATATTGCATAGGAGCAGCATCAAAGATGACCTCTTTAATGTCTTTATGCAATAAGTTAGTTTCTGTTGCACCGAAACCTGATTCGGTTGCGTAAAATGAACCCTGTGGGTTCGCTTGTAAGTTACCAAAAGGGGAATTCTGTATTCCCGGTTCGTAAATAGTGTTACTCATTTTAAATTAAATTACTTAACATTAATAAAAATTACCGTTGTTAAGCTTTTTAATTTCTTTCCTACGTTCTTCTAGTTTAACGTCTTTCGCATCCACAGAACCTTTGCCGCTAAACTCTGGCCTGCTTGATGATTGCGTAGACAACATATCTTCATATACCTGACTTTTAGCTCTTTCTTCTGCTTGTCTTACTAATTGGTCGATAATATCTGGACCATGTTTCATGTTAAACAAAAGCTTTGCTGCTTCAGGTTTGTACGTTCCATCAGGGTTGTAAATTAAATTTTCTATCTCACCTTTTTGAATATCTCTGTAAAGCCTATCCACCGATGCGGCTGTCGCATCAGGAAACTCTTTTCTGAACTCCATAATTGTATTCTCAAGAGACTGAACTTTTTTATTAGCTAATTCTTGGCTTCTCTTATAATACTCATCAATCTGACGAGTCTTATTAATTTTGTCTTGTTCAAATCTATCTTGAGCATCCCTAAGAGCTCTATCAATCATTCTCTCTGCTCTACCAGATTCGTCATAGTTTTCATGATTAGGGTCAGCTGCTTCCCAATCTTCACTTTTAAATTCTCCCGGAAAATAAAAGTCTATAACCTTTTTCTTATCCTGCTCCTTGAAGTCAACTTTATAGTTAATTTTTTCTTTTGAGAATACTCTAGAGTAATCTTCACCTTTCTCATAAGAAATTAAAGCTTCCTGAAGGTCTGGAGGTAATGACGTTAATGTATTTGAAATCCTGTCATAGTTATCTTTAAATACAGACAACTCTTCAACACGAGTATTCAACTCTTTGTGTTTGGATTCGAAATCTGAAAAAGATTCAAAGCCGTAGTTTTCTTTTATGTAATTCTTACCTTCATCAGGTAATTCAAAACTAGGGGTATGTACTTCTTCTGTCTTACCACCAATCTCTTTTTTACCACCAAAAAACTCGGATTCGATTGTGAATGGATTTGTTTTAGTAGGGTTCTGACTTTCTTGAAGACTTTCCGCCTCTGAAACATTCCTTTGAGCTTCCTGTGGTGCATTAGGATTGTTTTCTACCCTCTGCTCTGGAGCTGGAGGTGCTTGTGTATTATTACCGCCCTGTGGCGTATTATTTTCTTTAGTAACTGGCTCTGCTTGGGTTTGAATGCCCTCAGCTTGTGCTAGTTG
>Ga0114919_10005376_pt1 | contig 10232 bp, 13 predicted proteins | sample BlataG_FD_88682 | JGI IMG/M metagenome (GOLD analysis project Ga0114919, IMG submission 88682) | Deep subsurface microbial communities from Black Sea to uncover new lineages of life (NeLLi) - Black_00105 metaG | ecosystem: Environmental > Aquatic > Marine > Oceanic > Sediment | place: Atlantic... | reverse complement strand
TGCACCGCGGGCAACAGCAACGGGATTCGGCCCAGAGTGTGTAGTGAGCGAGAGCCGCATTCCCGGCAGCCCCCCACATACACATACACAAACCCCATACTATCATCTTTCCTCCCTACTGACCACCACCACCACTAGGACCAACTCCCCCAGGCAACCTACTATAACCGTCACTCCTCGTAGGCATACTCATAGTAGTAAACTCGGGAGCGTCCTCCATATCTTCAGCATCGAGATCCCCAGTTAAATCATAAAACCCTCTCCCCCTCCCACCAACACCACCTCCCTTGATCACAATGCCAGCCACCTTGTGGACCACCCCCGCAATCGCCTCCTTCACTGTGAACACCACTTCTTCAGCCATTGGTACTACCTCTGTGGTAATTCTCTCTCTGCCCAGTACTACTCCACCTGCTACTAGTCCGACTACTGTTAGAGAGAAAATCCATCCTACCCATGTCATCCACCTACTCTTATGACTACTACTACTACTACTACTACTTGGTCCTGGAGCTGGATGAGGAGGATGAGGAGGATGTTGTTTACCTCCACCCCCACCCCCACCCCCACCAGTCTTTCCTCCTCCTGGGCCCTGATCAGAAGACTTCTTCCAACATACACTAGGACTGGTTCTTGTACACTCCCATCCCTGCTCCACAGTACACTGCGCACTACATCCATTCCCACTCGTAACATCGCCGTCATCGCACTCCTCCAGCCCCTCCAGGATACCATTACCACACACTGCCAGCGCTCTGACGACCTCCCATTTGGGGGTCTTGGTGATGGCCAAGTCGTGGCCCTTGCCAGTCATATCGGCGACGGAATAAGGGGTGTCCACATCGTCGAATGTCCAGTAAGCTACCAAATCTGGGTGGTGAGGATCGATTGGTTTGATGATGGTATAGCCATCATCACTATGCATGTGACCTCCAGTTGGAGAAACGCCACGTTGATATAATGCAGCATGCATACCTTGCTGTATTTCCTCCTGACTACGAACAACCTTCCAAATTCTAATCTCGTCAATCAATCCAAAGAAATCCTGACTCCCGTACTCTTGTTCTGATATACTCTGAGTCTTCCCTGCAGCACCTGGAGCGCTGTCAAAGCAGCCGCCTTGACAATCTTGCTCCCTCCCAATAACCAGTGTTCCCCCGCTCCCCAGATTTTTCCCCCGAGCTCTCTCCACCTCCCACCCCTTTTCACCATCAACATACAGCACAGTTTGACCATCAGATGATCTCCATGTGACTGCTACGTGGTGCCATTTACCATCAGTGCAAGAAATGCCACTGGTATGGTCTCCCAAAGTCCCCTCATCTTCAGCCACTCCCACCACCCAGTCGTTATAATTGGCAATTAGAAAGGTATTATCGTCCACTCCATAGCTATCGCCAGTGGCGTAACTGATAGGTGTTCCTTGTCTGCATGCATCTGTTGAAAGCATCCAAAACTCCACTGTAATCTGGTTGGATGGGAATTCCTTGAAGTCTTTGAGAATCAAGACTTGTTGATCTGACAGAGATAGAGCGTGGCCTGCTCCACCTGGTATGGGAGGTGGAGATGGCCGTCCATCTGATAATGTCAATGGCGCTGTGCTGTACACCCACAATGGAGCGTCTCCACCAAAGTATAAATCATTAGTACCAGGTTTGGTACTATGCTGTGGTACTACCATGGTCCTTCCATCACCAGGATGCTCTTTGATAAACTCTGAATCAAAGGAATAGGCAATCGCCAAGGCACTAGACAAGGCTGCAGGTGGAGCTGTCCCACTCTTGCTGCTCTTTTCAATGTCTTGTTGACCCAGCACTTTGTTCCAGATACGTAGATTTGCCATGTCTCCATGCAGAGAGTACTGAGGAGAGAAACACCCCCCATGGCAAAACTGCTGATTTCCAATCACCAAACTCCCCGATCCCCCTCTCTGTGTTCCAGCAGCAATATGGGGGTCAACACCGCCTTCCTCTGGTCTCTTAAAGCTTACTTGACCCCCGTATGATCTCCAGAATGGTACCTTATTTTTTCCATCAATATACAACTTAACCTCTCCACTGCTCTTATGCCAGGTGACACCAACGTGGTGCCACTCCCCATCAGTCCACTGTGCATCAAAATCAATCCAGTGATCATTTGCCTTCCCATTTCCTTGTCTATTAGCATTCACATGAACACTCACTGCTCCTCTGGTACTGAATATATTATAATTTAGATCTGCAGTACCAGAGTATTCAGTTTGGTACTTTTCTATCAAGATTGCATCCGTCAGATGTTGCCATTTGGCCTGATGGGGGCCTGCCTTTTCATGGTGAGCAAAGGAGGAGAAGGACAGGAATTCAGAGTGGTGAGCTGTGTCGCCTTTTTCAGGAGAGTATTCAGGGGTACGTGCCCAGAAGTCAATGGTAATGTCTTCCTGTGGCATGCCTTCAAAGCCTCTATTCATGATGTAATTATCCCTAAATGTCACCACGCCCACATCACCACTGCCATGTACTAGGGTATCCTTTTTACCATGTACAGGAAGAGTAATCAGTCTGATATCATTCCCTCTTCCACTCACGTCCCTAGCCACACTACTCTCCCTCACCAATCCATTCTCCTCTGGGTCATTAAACTGCCAATACGCTGCTAAATCTGGGTGATTCTCCAACCCTGTACTGCTTCTCATGTAGTGCAATATATCTTGCTGAGATCTTGCAGTCTTCCAGATTTTTACTTCATCCATATAACCATAGAAGCCTTGACCTCGGTCTGTACAGCCTCCGTAGCAATCCTGCTCGGCTCCAAGCATCAATGCACCTCCTTTGGGCAGCGGTTGAGTTTTCCCCGTCTCTGCTTCAGACATGAGCAGGCCGTCTTTGTATATCTTAGTCATACCGTTGTTGTCTGCTGTCCAGACAACAGCAACATGATGCCAAGTACCGTCTCTCTCCACATAGGAAGGGACGGCACTGGAGTGGTTGAACTTGGCATAGCAGCTTTCTTCCTGGGGGTCGGGAAGCAGGTCTATGTACGTAAAACCTCGACAACCGACAAGTCTCAGAGGATCGAAGATAACAAAGCTATTGAAGTCTGCTACTCGTTGATTGGGATCCTTGGAGGTGGAGTCTATTGCGTAGGAAAAGAGTGCGGATTGGTGGCAGAAGTCAGAGGTGGAAATCCAGGCTTCAAAAGTGAGGGCAGTGGCACCGAGATCGTGGAAGTTGGAAAGGAGGACACCATGGTCTCTGAAGAGGAGAGCGTGGCCTGCTCCACCTGGTCTGGATACGTCTGCTGAGACTGGGTGAGGCAGGAGGGTTGTGGTGATAGTAATACCGACAAGTGCTGCAGGGATGAAGAAGGAGGAGGAGGAGGTGCGTGTGAGAGAGAGGAGGTCGGGGGGTGGGAACGGGGGAAGTATGTAGAGGAAAATGCTAGGAGGGGGTTTCTAACGTTACCTATGAAGCCAAGCAGATGAGAACGAGCTTTAGAGCGCATTTTTAAGGCTGCCAAGATAGTAGAGTGTGGGTTTCTATTATTATTCGAATAAGCTTGAAAAGGGTTGTGTCCCCTACACACAGGACTGACTGGGTACTGCTCAGAGGTTTGGAATAATTCGTGACGGAAATGTCAGTGACTTAATGAACAGATTGGGCTGGGTAATCACATTATTTGAAGAGAAATTGGACGCGCGAGTGAGGGAAGAGTTCTCCACATCCAAGAAGATGATGAGGACGTCCAACCTTGGCAAAAGTGTGGAGCAGAGAGTCTCAAAGCACCTTCACTTTATAATTCACCTGGCCAGCGTAATAACATATATGGTAACCACATGAAGCCATCATTCTACCTGTCTCCTTGCTGGTATTCAGCTTTACATGTAGAGATGATGCTTGTGAAGCGAAGAAAAACTCACACGAGCGTCGTTGGCGTCGACGTCGACAACGATTTAAGGAACGGCATTCCTTCAATGATGCATGTCTTTAGAATATTAAATGTATCAATCCTTATAAAATAGACATCATGGAGTATATAACACCAGAAGGTCTTCGCATTGATGGCCGTCGTCCCAAAGAAATCCGAAAATTGATGGCAGAAATCGGAGTCATGCCCCAAGCTGATGGCTCTGCTGTATTCCAAATGGGTAACACAAAGGTATGTAGACGGTTATCAAGATAACTACGTGCATTAGCTTTGAATTCGTCAACAAAACCATACCCAGAAGAAGATGTCTTCTATTCCCTCTCTCTCGTCCTTCTCCCGCACGAGCTCCCCTGACACACTCCTTCCTTCCTTCCTCCCACCTTCCTCACTACCACTACAACCACCAACACAGGTGTTAGCAGCAGTCTACGGCCCAAGAGAAGTAGAAAACCGCTCCCAACTAGACTCCACCTCCAGCATCATCAACGTAGAGTACTCTATGGCTTCCTTTTCAACAGGAGAACGCCGCCGACGAGGCCGCTCAGACCGCAGATCCAAGGAAATCTCCTCCATCCTCCAAAATACCCTCCAACAGACTATTTCCACTGACCTCCTCCCTAGAACTCAAATAGACATCTTCTTACAAGTACTACAGGCAGATGGCGGTACCAGAACTGCCGCCATTAATGCCGCTTTTTTAGCTCTCTGTGATGCAGGCATTCCAATGAAAGACATTGTAGCGGGATGTGCAGCCGGGTATCTGGACGGGCAAGCATTGCTGGATATGAATTATATAGAAGATGGTGGTGGTGGTCCTGATGTAGTGGTAGGTATGCATACTAATTTAGATAATATTATATTGTTGCAGAGTGATGCTAAGGTGTCTACGGAGGTGTTTGAAGAAGTGATGGAGCTGGCTAGTGCTGGATGTAGGGCAGTGGGAGAGTATATGCGAGGGGTGGTGGTGGAGCATGCAAGGAGTTTAGGTAGGAGTACGAATGCTAAATAGATTGTTTATAATATTATAACTCAGGCCGCAGTAAAGGTATGTCATGTCATATATAGACTTGAGGCTTTAGGAGGCAGGTGGGAAGAGTTGGGAGACTTTTATTTTGGCTTCGTATACCGCAGATGGTTTTGTTTGTGAATGGTGTGAGACTTGATGATGAATGTATCGATACTCTGGGGTTTCTGGATGCGGTTAAATCGAGAAATCGCGAGTTTTTAGCATCTGATCACATCGAAATCCCGACCAAAGATAAACCCTACATCATACTCACTCAAGGAGAGTACACTAACATAGAATATGACTGCAACATGCTTCTAGGTTCAGCTGATGCAACCACTTGCGTCATCATTGCATTTCACGACCCCATCTCCCGAAGAGCATCCCTCGCTCACCTGGACGAGTCCATTCTCACCTCCACCCCCAATTCCCCACCCCCTCCCTTCCTCACCTCCCTTCTCCACAATATGACATACATGACATCATGCCACATCATTGGCGCCTACCTCGACACCCAAGGCATCGGCCTCAGAACAGCCAACCATCTCCTCCATCTCCTCCATCTCTCCACCTCTCTTCCCATAGCCCTCTCTACTTGCTGCATTGGCCCCTTCAACACTGCTGCTACTACTGGAAGTGAAGGAGTACAAGGAAGAGAAGGTGATGCTCCATTATCACAATCTCTGGCTCTTCACCTCCCATCAGGAGCTGTCACCCAGATTGCTCCTCCTCCTCCTCCACCACCACAGTCACCATCACCATCACCATGTCATAATCATCATCAAATGCCTTGTCAAGCTCTACGTATGTCTCAATCATTATACTCCTCGTTCTACAACTCTCATCATTATAACTCAATGGTTGAGGTACATTGGAATAAGGACACTAAAACATTGACCATCCCCAACTTGATCACCGGCGATATATCCTCCCCATCCCCATCCCCATCATCATCTTCTAGGCAATCATCAGCAATCAAGGCATATTTTGAAGAGTTGGTAAATCTATCAGATAAAGATCTATTAGAAAGATGTTCTACAAGTCCTGATCATGAACAAGCACATGTGGCTGAGATGATAAGGGAGTCGTATAGGTATGTGCTGGAACAAAAGGGGGAGATGAGAAGGGAAGAAGTGGTGGTTGAGTGGAGAGGGGGGTGGGGGGAGTAGGGGGGTGGGTGGGTGGGGTGGGGGGGGGGGGGGGGGGGGATAGTCGGGAGATGATGAGGAAGTACATTTTTGAATTACATTATATGTATGTATGTGTATGATTTGTCCCATAGATATTAAGATGATAAGATAAAAATAGGAAATAATGTTGTTTGTTTGGTTCTAAAGCCCTCTCTGCCAAGGGGAAGGTGTAAAAACTTGGGCTGTTCTGCTTGCCAAGGGAGTGTGTATATATACATGTTCTATGATATGTAAAATTATATAAAATAAAAAGGGTCATAAAGGAGGAGACTACTTTCACATGAGAGTGCCATCCTCCTCTTCATCATCGTAGTAGTACACAATATGGATCGATGTATCATTTATCATACGGAAAAATAAAAGGGGGGGTGGGGGGGGTGGGGGGGCAAAAGGGGGCCGGGGGTATAAAAACAAAACAAAAAAGACCTGGCCTAGATGTGAACGAAAACAAAAGAAAAAGTCCAATTCGCACAAAAAGTGGGAGAAAAAAATATGCACTAGAGAAACATAAACTATTGCTGGTTGATTGACGTACAGACACAAACCAGTACAAGCTGTAAATATATATTTATTTATCAATGCATTTCCAGGTGTTGCTATAGTTAATATCATAGTCACTATTCTGTTCATATATACCATTCATCAGTACTTATTGCTGTTGCTTCTCATCATTTTGTTGTTGTTGTTGTTGTTGTGCAGTGCCTGCAAGCAGACTAAAGAAGGCATTCGCTGCTTCAAGTTTGGCCCCATCATTCATATCAGCACCACCATCACCATAACCACCACTGCCATTCAGTATTTGTTGTAACTGCATAGCTGCTGCTACATCCAGTGTTGTTTGAGACAACAGTTCACTTAGTAATGCCATTATCTGTTGCTGCTGGGGATCAAGTTGATCTGCTGCCAGATTGTTGTTCTGCAATACACCATCAACATCTTCAATATTATTATTATTAGTAGTAGTAGTAGTAGTAATATTAGTTGTATTAGAACCAATACCTAGCATTTGTTGGCACTGCTGCTGCTGCACATAAGAGGCCATGATCCCCGGCCCTACCATTCCTTGGTTTCCTCCATCTCCAATGAGCTGGGCAAACATGTTCCCAGCTGAAGTCGCATCCGTGTAGTCAGTTAATACTACCACCCCTCCCCTTCTTTGCTGATGATGATGTTGCTGCTGTGGTTGTTGTTGATGTTGGTGGGGCTGTTCTTGGACTATTACGTTATTATTATCATCACCAAGGTTATGTTGTTGTTCTTGTGCTTGCTGTGCTTGAGAAGCCCCAGCAACCCCAGTACCAGTCCCACCACCAACCGATGCCCCTCCATTCACCAGCTCCATCAATATCGCACTCAACTTCAGCTGCACAGTATGGTTTATATGGGGACCTATTATGGATAATGATGTACATAATCTATCAAGGTCCTCCAAGAGTACAGATGACCTCTCCTGATTGGCTTTTAGACACCTTCCCAGATGCTCTGATCTCCTGGCAGCGAGGAGGAGCTTCTTCATCAAATCTTCTCTTTCTACATTGCACTGCACCAGGGAACCCATCTTGTGTTGGATCTGTTTGAGAAGGGGGTCATCATCTGCATCAGTACCTAGCTTACACCTTTTTGCATCCTCCTCTTCCTCCACTCCCTCTCCACCCCCTTCTTCTTGTTCTCTTTGTTGTGGCTCTTCTTCATCACTGACATCTTTTCTCTGTTTCTTACTTGGTCTGCCATCCTCGCATCCAGCTAGATTTTGTTCTTCATTATCATCACCATTGGCATCTCCATCTTGGTGACTGTGATCAATGTCACTTGATGGTTGCTCTTCTTTCAATGAGCTGTTGGTAGCAACGGTAGCAGCAGTAGGGGGGCAGGACTCTGGGAGACTTGATTTCTGGGAGACCAAGTTTGAGCATGCTCTCTTCTGGCGGGTTCGTTCATTTTGAAGATGCTGTGTGTGTGGGTGGAAATATATTCAGGAAGAGGGAGGGGAAGGTTGGGGGTGTCAGATGGATAGAGCAGGGGAGAGGTAGTCTCGCCGTTGTGCAGAAGTAGGGCCAATGCATTCAGTCTGCTCACCGATTTGATCTGCTTGCTTTCTAGGCCTGGAACTAGTGTGCCTTGTTTAATCATCTCATACATGATCTGCAGGAAGGGAAGAAGAAGTGTTAGATTTCAGTTCATTCGATTTGTTTCAAAATCCTGTAAAAATATCCCTCCGAAACTTACTTCGTTAGGTGTGCACTTGAACAATCCACCACAGGCATCTATTGCAGCCAAAAATGCGTCATGCAGCTCTGGTTTCCAGGAGAAGTGGGCTGATCTTCTTGGTCTTGTGTCCATTACTCTCTTTTTTTGAGGTGAGTTTTGCTCAAATACATCCTTTTACGCACACCCTTTAATACTTATAGGTTTATAGACCCCCATCTCATATATACATAAATTGATTTAATATCAAATAATAAAGCCTCGCCATCCTTTCAGCACTTCTGCCCCCCTGGAGCATTCTGCCTCTTCCGAAAATTTTCGCTTCTTTAAAGATCTTCTAGAAGAGATCCTCACAATCATGATCCATCACTCATATCACTGAAGATCCATCTGGATTTTTAAATGCATATCACCCACTCAACATAATTTAATCTATAAATCTACCTATAAATGCATCTATTTCCTTCTTTATCTCCTTCTCTTCAAACAACCCATCCTTGTATTTATCAGGCAGTCCATTGTATCCCACCGCTGCCCCAACCAATGCTCCCACCGCACTCCCTCTGTGGCAATTATCACCTCCAGCATTAGCATTGGCCACCACTGCTGCTTCAAAATCCCCACTATACTTGTATGCCAGGTACAGTACTGAAGGATAGGACATATCTATATAGCAAGCAGAGCCAAATATACTCTGTATAGCGGCAGTGTCATCATTACCACAATGTCGTAGGGTTGAGGGGAGGTTGACTGCGTTGAACAGCTGCTCTGCTGTGGCTGCTCCTCTCTTCTTTAATACCTCTGAGGATGAAGATGGGGCAGATAATATGATGGAGGTCAGTAGTTCAGTGAAAGAAGTAGCACAGTCAGTCAGACGCCTGGATTCGTGTGTGAGGGATAGGTGACCGACTGCATCTTTGGTTGCATGTTTCACTGCTTCCTCCACTACCTCCTCATCACTACTACTACTATTATTATTACTCGTTTCTTGCAATATAGCAGCACATATGATAGGTGTAAGCATGACCAAACCACCAATTGAAGCGGTATTATGCCCCTCAGTGCCTTTGGAACATTCCTCTGGTGGCACACCTCTGGCCCAATTACTGAAGAAATCACGATGAAACGATTCTGCATATGTATCATTATACTCGGATTTGGTCATATAAGTGATATAATCATTCAAAAATGCCCCTTGGTCGTATATACCATTATGATGGGTGATGCATCTCATGACCAGGCGCATGCATTGGGCATTGAGAGTGTTTTCACCTGCAGAGAGCCCTTCATGATAGTGAACGTTGGGGATGCCCCAGCGGTGGTGTTTTCCTTTAAGAATGACGTCGCCAACTATTTTGCCTTCTTGCGAGCCTCTGCCATGACCTCCTGTGTTGGAGACGCTCATGATGGAGCCGGGATGTTTTGGTTTTGGGGGTTGGAAGTCGGTGATTCTGTAGGTGTGGGTTGGGATGAGTGTATGGCGGCGGAGAGAGCGATGAGAGTTTAGAAGAGAATGGAGATATGCGAGAAGTAAAAGGCGATATTAGCGGCAATTACAGTTGTATACATAGTCACAGTACCTTCCAAAATCCTTCTTAATTGCTTTAGGGTCATAATACCAGTGCACAGGCATAGACAAGGCATCTCCAACCACCGAACCGATCAAGGCACCTTTTACTCTGTCAATAATCACGGTTTTCATGGCCAATGTATCGTATCTCACTTCTTCAATCTACTGTAAAACTTCAAAACTTCATTCTTCGTGATGTAATCTGATGTACAATTCTCCACCTTTTATATACCGACGCCCTACTCTTGCATCATTCATACCTCCACCTCACTCGCATCACTCCTCCTCTTAATCCGTCTCCTCCCCCCCCCCTCTCCCCCCACTCCTCCTCCTCCTCCTCCGCCTTCAGCTTGCTCAT
>Ga0114919_10005374_pt1 | contig 10234 bp, 8 predicted proteins | sample BlataG_FD_88682 | JGI IMG/M metagenome (GOLD analysis project Ga0114919, IMG submission 88682) | Deep subsurface microbial communities from Black Sea to uncover new lineages of life (NeLLi) - Black_00105 metaG | ecosystem: Environmental > Aquatic > Marine > Oceanic > Sediment | place: Atlantic... | reverse complement strand
TCCGATGTAGCCCACCCGATTCCTTCCTTCTGGTCCTTTTCGGACGGCGACTGCCTTGTTCAGTTCAATTTTGGTCTTCAAATCGGGGCTATCGCCGTAGGTAAGGAGAATACCGAGGTACTTTTCCTTCTTTTTGCCAGTGAGGAGATCGTAAGCCTCCAGCGCCCGGTCGATAGGGAAACGGTGAGTAATGAGCTTATCCACTCTGACCTTGCCTTGCGACAGGAGATCCAAGAACGCCGCCATGTTCCTCTGGGCATCCCACCGGATATAAGGAAGAGGATAGGTGACACGGCTCTTCTCGTATGCCTGGTCGTACATCCCAGGACCCCAAGCCCGAGGAATACGAAGGTCCAACTCTTTCTCGTAAAAAACTTTTCGGGGAATATTTAACCCCACTAAACCAGCAGCAACAACTCTCCCTTTTTCTCTGGCTATTTCTGCAGCCAATTCGATAGGTTCATTTTGGGGCGTGCTTGCCATAATGATCACAGCATCAGCGCCAACTCCGTCTGTAAAGCTGCTCACCCTATGAACAATTTCAAGCATCCCTCCGACAGCGCTATCATCGGCCCTGTGTTCCAGCGCCAGGGCTACTTTTGAGGGATCAATGTCGATCCCAAATACTTTGACCCCCGAGGCCTTGCAGATCTGAACAACCAATTGTCCCAAAAGACCTAGACCAATTATCACCACTTTCTCTTCCAGCGTTAGTTCTGCTAATCGCACGGTGTGGAGAGCGATTCCGCCCAAGGCAACGAAAGAGGCACCTTCGTAATCCACGTTATCGGGGATTTTCATGCAGAGATTTTGAGTACCCGAAATAACTTCGGCATGGGAGGCATAACCGCTACCTAAACAGGCAATTCTATCCCCCTTTTGAAAGCCATCCACTCCATGTCCAACCTCAATCACTTCACCTGCGGAGCTATAGCCCATAGGAACCGGTGTATCCAGACGTGCCATAACCTGGTTATATGTCTCCAACAAACCATCTAATTTTATCTTGTTGATAACTTGCTTAAATAAATCAGGCCGGGCCTTAGCTTTTTTTAGCATGTTTTTCTTTGCGAAATCAATCAATTGTAGTTCTGTACCAGTACTTATTAAAGAAACGAAATTACGTACTAATAACCTATTGCTTGCACATAAAGGGACAGGAACTTCATCGAGTGTTAACTCTCCTGTCTTAAAATTTTGATTAACCTGTTTCATTATTAAATTACCTAACCTCTAACTGTATTCTCTATGTCTTCTTACTTTACTGCCAAAAAATCTGCTCTTAAATTTAGCAAATTTGAGCCAAAATGGTGAAACACACTACCTTTTGCTGGATGATACATATTATTTCCAATTCTCAAATCAGCAATAACCTTCGGAAATCCATTTTTCCATTCTAATCTGAAACAATAATTTCTTCGAGGTATGCATTTAACTTTCTTAACCGATATCTTATTATCTCCAAGCAAACGAACGAATTCTGAAAGATTCCAATGATGCGGATGTACATTATCTAAGACTCCTAATATTTTTCCCATACCCGGAATCTGCCTAACTATATTTACATTAAGAAGAAGTACTCCAGATGTCCTTAATATGCGCCAACATTCCTTTAAAACAGCAGTAGGATTCATTACATGATCAATCACATTAAACAAAATAACTACATCAAATTCGTTATCTGCAAATGGCATTTTTTCACCCACTCCGCTATATAACTCTACTCCAGATTTGACTTTAATAAACTTCTTTAGTTCATTAGCAAGAGGTTCTAAGCCATATCTTTCACCATTACCAATAAAATGAATCATTCCATAAGGACCACAGCCAACTTCAAGAAATTTAGCATGTGAAGGAAATTTTTGAAACCACTCGAGATTTAAGCCAAAATGACTTAATTCCCAATCCCAATACTTTGCTGAAAAATGGCGTGGATTATTACCAAAATCTTTCCAAGCATCTAGCTCTACCTGCTGAGCTTTTTGCCACCTTCGTTCTTTACTATTAACCATTTCTATGATCCTCTCACAAAAAACGTTACTAAACCATCTTCTCAAATTGTTAGTCTCCAGACATAAAATACTGCCACTTTCTTCAAATAATTTCGCAAGGTTTATAACTCTAAATGATTCGTTTCACTTTTACCTTTTTGCAAAGAAGCTTTCCTTCCTAATGTATTTTCAAGTAGTTGGATAATCTTTTCTATATAGATTTCAGGAGTAAATTCTTCTTTTGCTTTCAGTATGTTCCTCTCAGAAGTGGCTAGAAGCCAATCACGATGATTCCAAATCCACTCAATCCGTTCTGCTATGGCCGCTGGAGAATGTGGAGGCACAAACCAACCATTTCTCCCATTTTTTACAAGATCAGGAATTCCTCTATAATCAGTTGTTATAATCGCACAACCAGCAGACATAGCCTCTATTATACTAATTGGTTGACCTTCAAAAGCATAATAACTTGGTAGCAAGAAAATGTCAGCTCGCCTGAATAGTCTCCATTTATCTTCATCTGTCACTACTCCGACAATTTCAACATCTGCTGCAAGTCCGTTATCTCTGATAATATTTTCAGTTTTGCTTCTGAGCTCCTCACTGGTATATCCTTCTGAAGCAAAGAAAGCTCCGGCAAATGTAAAACGAAACGGTATCCCTTTTTTTTTAATTATAACAAGAGCGGATAACACATCAAAAAATCCCTTTGCTGGTAGCACATTCGATAAAAACAACAAATGTATATTTTCTCCTCTTTGCTTCTGCCTTACTACCTCACTAATAACAATTTCATTCTCGCTCCATCCTGCATTCTTGACTATCCGCACTCGATCATCAGCCAATAATCCACTAAACTGATCTCGAAGTCTTTCGCCTAAGACTACCCCTAATCTTAATCTGTTAATATATAACTTCATTAAAAATCTAAGAAAATAGGAGGAATTTTTAAAACGAGCCCGAAAAGCGCCCCCATGAAGATGACCGATAACAGGGATACCTACGAAACTTGCCATAGACACAAAGATAAAATCGCGAAGGATTCCGCCTACTTTCTGTCCAAGAGTCGTATAGATTATCTGAGGTCTAAACCACAATAATGTTAATATATATTTAATAATTATCACTCCGTTCGCCCATACAGCACCAACATTCTTTCCTCGGTATGACTTATTTAGTACTTTTATAGAATATTTCTTATTAAATTGATAGGAACTTACAATCATCTTTACTGCCAATGCCTCACCTATTATAGGAGGCGGAAGCTGACCTAAAATAAGTAACTTTGTCTTCACATACTTTCCACTCATTCTGTTATAATACCCTCAATTATTATCTTGTCAGATTAAACCATTAAGTAAAACAACGGAGTGCAATCCTTACTCCAATCAATTATTCATAATTTATTACAAGCGGACTTTTTAACGTGAAAGCCCACATGCCGCTATGGAACGTAGCGGAATAGCGGTCAGGTGCAGCGTCTTGTTGGGCATTTATTGTTTAACCAGAACAAAATATACCTGAGAAGGACCAAATTTATGGATAAAACTAGTTCTATGATACCTAGTATTCCATCTAAAAAACAGTACTCAGTATTTGATCCACTTTAGTTGCAATTCTACTATTATAAGCAGAAATGCCAAAATTATTTAACAGCTTTGGAATTGCTCGAAATACACATAATGATTCATATTTCACCTCAAAACCTGTTTTGGAAATTATTTCATGGAAGATTTTTATTGGGATTCCTCTTTCTCTTTTTGTCAAACCAGGTCTTGGCTTTGTCCAATCCCCCATAGATACTATTGGCTCTCGAACAAGCATTATCCCTCCCTTATCGAGGCACCTATATAATTCTTTCATTACATGGGTGACGTTTGGTATGTGATGTAATACACCTAGGGTAGTAATTAAATCAAAAGTGTTATCAGCAAAAGGAATATCACCGTTTGTCCCTGGCTTTACATAATTACATGGCGTCTCTTGTATCTCTTCAGTTCCAGAAAATGCTTCCGATGGCTCAAGTATAGTAAGGTTCTCTATTTGCCCTATTATGGGTATGACTTCATCGCCATATGCTCCACCAAAAGCAAGAGCGTTTTTTATTCTTATATCTTTCAAATGCTTATAACCATGGTAACGATTTAACTCGTGATATTTATATCGATATTTAGTTTTATCTTTAGATCCAAGATACGCATAACCATATTGCTCATCTTTGAACCATTCTTCAATTTCCTCAATTGAAAGATTGCCTCCGTAAATTTTCATTCCAGAGAAATAAATAGATAAATCTTCTCTCATATTCAATCTTCCCTTATTTGATGCCCAACAATATTATTATGTTGAACCAAATTTTTCTATGGTCTTTATTAAAGCAGTTAAAAATGATTCCTGCATGGAATTTATTCCTCTTTCATTATCAATTATGCGTGTTGAGGCATTACCCATCAACTTTAGTTTTTCTCGATCAGACAAAAGATCAGTAATTAGGAATTTTAAATGATTGACGTCTCCAGAACGGAAATATCTCCCATTTATTCCTTCTCTTACCAAATCTCTTTCTGTGCCATCACCAAATGAAACCACAACGGGTTTTCCATAACTCATGGCTTGGTGGATAGCTAATCCACCACTTCCTGGAAGAACGAAAAGATCAGATGCAATAAAACAGCGAGCTAAATCTTCTCCAGATTTATAACCAACAAAATGCGCGTTCTGAACATGAATATTTAATTTCTCCAACTCTGGTCGTTTGGGTCCATCGCCGACAATCAAAAGCTCACAGCGGTCTACGAGTGATGAACACGCCTCAATTAAAATCTCAACTTGTTTCTCGGGGATTAAACGACCAACAAAAAGAACAATAGGCAAACCCTCAGGTATTCCTATAGTTTCCCTCCACACTTTCACCCAGTCCACAGATTTTTTCAACCTTAACAAATATTCTTCGGATTTTATATCATCAGTTGCATTATGCGCTATAAATATATTTCCTTTGGGCTGGCCATATTTAAAATAATCGTCTGCCGCTTTTGAACTATAGGATATAATACTATCGAATGCACAAAAAAACTTTTTTTTATACCAAAACCGAAATTTGTTTAGTCCTTCAACCCCATTTTTACTAATTTCACCAAGTCCCCACCCAATAACAGGCTTTCTCAAAGCCCGCATCTGCCAAATAGCCAACCAATTACTTAATAGTCTACTATTCGCTTCAAGAACTAGTATATGAGGACGAAATACTCTTAGCCATGTTAATATATTTTTTTGCCAGCATAAATATCCTGCTTTTGTTTTGAAATAACAATTTTTAGTATAAAATATTTTTATACTTTCCAAAGAAGTTATTTCTTGAACAGCTTCATTTGAACTAGAATTACCTGCAAACACACTTAGTGTGATCCCTTTTCTTCTTGCCATTCTTTCAAAAAAGGGTTTTCTGTAATCAGTGATAACTCGCTGAACAATTCCAACTTTGAGATTAAATATTGGATTATAATTACTTCTCTCAGGCTTCATATGCTTTGGAATATTATTTAAAATTAGTTGTCTCTATCCACCATTTGGTTACGTCGTGATTGGAAGAGAATATATATACCTTCCTTTATTTGATAAATTAGCTGGTGACGGCCATCCAAGTGTTTTTTTGCGAGTTAATCTTCATAATCAGGCCCAACAATTGGTTTATAGAAGACACCCTTTTTTTTGAATAAATTGTCCAGACAGGAATGGAATGCTTTTAATAAAATGAGAATTACAATAGGGCTTCACAAAAATAGTTTATAGAGCAAAATTTGGCAAGAATGACTTCACAAATCTTATTTTATCATCATAGCCCAATCGATGGGCAGTCAGAGCCACTAATAACACTATGATATGGGCGATTGTACAATGATTTCGTGTAGTCTGCAAACCGATAACAGTTGGCCTTTGCATCGTAATGGCAAGAAGACGCGAAAAGACTCTTTCGACTGATGTTCGTAGATTGTATCTATTCTTGAATTTTCTGCTCCCATAATCAATTCTGTTTCTAACATTCGGAGTCAGGCGCATCAAGTATTTACAGCCTTTTTGAGAGAAGTATTTGGGATGAGCCTCAGGACAGATGAGTTAAAGCCCTTTATACTTTTTTCCATAATGAAGAGGACAGCTGTATTGAAGATAAATTTTTCCTTTAACGGTCATCTTTCCTTTTCTGTACATCTCTAGATAGGCAGGACAAAGGACTGTATCCTTTTTGAACTTAAAGTCTTCCTTCTGGGTTCTTCTTGGATTCCTGGGGATAATGGGTGTGGCTTTCATTTCATCCAAAATATGAGAGAGTATGTTTTCTGTATCATAATTGGCATCACCAATTACATATTCGATGGGGAGGTCAAAGTAAGCTATCAATCCCTTGAGCAAAGGAACAGCTTGCTTTTTCTCATCTTCATCTGCCGGCAAAGTGCATTCATGAACTGGGAGTTCAGAAAGGGCATCGGTAAGAATATGGTTGCGGTATCCCCAAAAGAACACGATTTTTCTTTTAAAAGGTCGAGGATAGTGAATTTTGACTCCCAGCCTGGCTTCTGGGTCCCCTGGAGGTCTTTGGTTTTTATCGAACCTTGTTTTGACCGAGGTCTTGAGATTATTCTCTCGAACGTTAGCTTCAATCGCAGAGGAATCCATGGAAACGGCTTTACCTTTGATGACTTTTTCCTCAATATGTTTATGGACAAGTAGAAGTCGAGTCACTTGAAGCTCTTCATTATGGGTGGAACGGAGGAAATGGGAGAAGCGTTCTACCGATGGCGGATTTTCCCATGTGGGGAAGCCTAATGTTTCAGCCATGACAGGATTATTCTTTAATTCAAAAGCAAGCTCAGAAAGGGAAGGAAGCCCCCGGAGGTTTCTGTAAATGATTGCTCGAAGTATTGAGTCTTTTGAGAACGGCGGCCCTCCTCTCCTTGGAGACTCTTCAGTGAAAGTGAGGAGGTTTTCAAAGAGTTTTTCATAACGGATCTTTAGGGGAAGGTCTTGTGATCTGAATAACTAGGTATTTTCCATGACACCCTCGATTTTCGTGAAGGTCAAGTAAAAATGACTGAAATGAGGGTATCAAAAGTATGAAGTTTAGGAAAGTTAAGTTCTTCATATTAAAATAGATTATTAGTAGAAAAATATGGGGCTTCACAAAAATCGCTTTTCCTAAACCGGTGTTTTTCAGGCCCAATTTGGTTATCAAAATGAACATTTTCTCTGAAAACATCTGTTGTAACTTATTGATATTGAATAAGTTAAGATGGTTTAGGAAATGGTTATATTGACGTTCTATAAGTTGCTGATATAAAATAAGTTAGAATTTCGTGAAGGTCTGTGAGAATTACAAATATAATTAGGAAGATATACTGAAAAAACTTGCATAATGACATTATTATTGTACCTTACCCACAAAATAGTTGATTTGAAGCCTAATTAATCCATATTCTTTAACATAAAAAATTTTTTCAACCGAATTATTGAAAAATATTCTAGTAGCATCTTTTAACATATATCCATGAAATAATTTAATTCATTTTCTTCATAGAAATTGATCTTTTGATGAAATTCGGCTAAGGCCTCATAAGTAGAAAGGAATTCCTAATTTTTTTGAATAAAAATAGAAAGTTTTTATAAGATGTTTTCATATTATTGCATTTAGCATTTTTTCATTTGTTTTTTATATTTTAAAGGCTTCGGTAAAATACCATTAATAAATCTCCATCTTTCTATTAAACCTAATGGATTCCATTTTGGATATTTATGTCCCCTACGATGAAATGGATATATCTTTCCGAAAGGAAAGGCTTTTGGTTTGGGTGAGAAACTACTCCGATGTGTTTTAAGCAATTCTAAATGCTTTTGACATGTAATATCAATATGGAGATTTTTCTCAAATGTTTTTCGAGCTCGAGTTGACATTCTACAAAGGATTTCTGGACTTGACAATAGTTCTGACAAACCTTTAGCCAATTCTTTTGCATTACCAACTTTAGTTACTATTCCACATTTATAATCATTAACAATTTCCTCCATTGCACTAGGGCAATTAGACACAACAGGTACAACACCCATCGATAATCCTTCAGCCAATAAAGCAGGACAACCTTCAGCTCTTGAGGGCATAGCCAAAATATGAATGCGTCCAAGAAGATCAATTAATTCTGAACGAGGCAATTTACCCTTCCACTCAATACGACCATTTAACATAGCTGATTTTTTTAATACATTAGGAGGTTTGATATTCCCTCCAACCCAAATTATCTTCCATCCTGAAGGATGAAAACTAGTCAGAATTTTGCAGGCCTTAAAAAAGGTATCCCATCCCTTTGTCAAATTAGACCCGCCACCGAATAGTATTATCTTTTCTGAGTTTTCAAACTTTCTTGATAATTCAGAATCAGAAATGTCGAGAGGATTAATACCATTATAAATAAGTTTTACCTGTTCAGCCGGTAGACTATATCTTTTTATAAGTCCATCGCGCATATATCCACTGATGGCAAATATCCAGTCCAACCACTCATGGTTATGAATAGCTGCAGCTATAATTGTAGGATGCCCATCAAATCCAAATCCCTCTCGGTAACCATGTACTACACTTGCTCGAACGCATCCAGTCGGCAATGACTGCAGTATGTTAGATGCATATATACAATCGTTGTTCACAATAGCATCAGGCATGAAATCCAGTATAGCTTGAAGAAATTGCTTTATATGAAAGTATTCTTCTTTCCTTAAAACTGGAATTTTATTAATGTGGACAGGATAATCATAATCTTTTGGATTTAGATCAGGAATAGTGGTTACAAAGACCTTTGTCTCAACATTATGATTTTGATAACATTTAGCAAGATCATCAACGAAAGTACCGATTCCTGCAGCAGGAGGAAGGCATGAACTAGCGATAGCAATTCTCATATTATTACCTGTCAGATGCGAATAAATGAGTATTCGTAAAAAGGAGAAATATGAAATATGCGGAAACCATTATCATTAAGCAGTTTCACTGTATTTTTTGTTTGAGCTATGCTTACATTTTTAAAGTTATGGTGGAATTCAACAAGCAGTTGATGAACATCAATGTTTGACTTAAAAAGATCATCAATAACTGCATATTCACCTCCTTCGATATCCATTTTGAGGATATCGACCTTATCATACCCCAACATTTCGAGAATTTTTGTTAATTTGTGGACTTTTACTTCTATTGCATTATGTGCAGTACTGGATCTCTCCAAGATAGTATGGGAAATATGATTTGGATTTTCAGGAGGGTTAAATTTTGCTATACCATCATAGTCTGCAATACCAAACTCGAATAGCAGAAATTCAGGTGGTAAGGTTTGTGATTTTACCCATTGAATGGACCTGGGAGTAGGATCAAAAGCATATACTTTACATCTGTATTGGTTTATCAAAGAAAGATCAAAAGAGATATCTTCGCCAACTCCAAACGAACATACGATACTATCTTTCGTTATCTTTGTTGGACAAATAACCCATCCACCATATTTGGTTCCATGACGTTCTTTAGGACATTTGACCTGAACCCGATGAACCACATCACGTCCAATCAAGGTTTTAGAATACCTTCGCCCTTTGCGAAAAATGTTTATTAACTTTTCCATATATTTGCGCTCCAAAGACAATTGAACAGGGTTTCAAAATAGGAACTTGTAAATCTTGCTTTCAAGACCAATCCAACTGTATCTTATTTGCTAAATGTCTATTGACCACGAGTAGAGACGAAATCTATAATAATTAAGTTGAAATGCCCTATGCAAAAATATTTTGCCTATGCGCAATCCATCCTCTTCTATCTCGGAGTACTTCCGTAATATTTCACAAGTTATCAATTTTAATTCGTATTTTTTAATTAGATGATGACTTAATTATCATGATGTTCATAATATTAATTACTTCCTTCCCATAAGATAAACACCACTACAGAACATATGTGCATCTGAGAATCTAATTAAATACAGATCCAAATATTTAATTGGAAACAGTAGCCAGGGAAATAACCAATTCCAGATATTAATTAGGGCACTATTGTTGAAAGATAGCAACAAAGCAAGAAATCCCCGTAAAATCACTGCAAAAGCCGATGCTGGTCCAACGCATACGCCTACATCACTTACCTGATAATCCTGGAACAATTCACGAATGCCTTGAATAGTGAACCGCTGAAAATCATGCGGATGTGCATGGTATCC
>Ga0114919_10005373_pt1 | contig 10234 bp, 7 predicted proteins | sample BlataG_FD_88682 | JGI IMG/M metagenome (GOLD analysis project Ga0114919, IMG submission 88682) | Deep subsurface microbial communities from Black Sea to uncover new lineages of life (NeLLi) - Black_00105 metaG | ecosystem: Environmental > Aquatic > Marine > Oceanic > Sediment | place: Atlantic... | reverse complement strand
TAATGTAATTGGTACTCATACGGGTCATGTTTCTTCAATAAAGAAAGGTGAGAGCATCGCAGACACAATTCGCACTGTAGAAAATTACAGTGATGGTATTGTTATGAGACATAATTTAGAGGGTGCTGCCAGATTAGCTGCTAAATTCGCAAAAATACCCGTTATTAATGCGGGATCAGGAAGTGGAGAACATCCAACTCAAGCATTATTAGATTTATTAACTATCACTGAAGAGGGTCATCAATTAGATGGATTGAATATTGGAATAATGGGGGATTTGAAATATGGTAGAACTGTTCATTCGTTATCTATTTTACTTTCGAATTATGAAGCAAATATTTACCTCATAAGCCCTAAAGATTTGATGCTTAGAAACAGAGATAAGGATTTCTTACAACAAAGACATGTCAAATATAAGGAAATCGAAAAATATCGAGACATCCTAAATATTCTAGATATTCTCTATGTTACTAGAATTCAGAAAGAGAGATTTGCCGATATTGAAGAATACGATAGAGTCAAAGATTTCTATGTTTTTACTAAAAAGGATATGGCAGAAACTAAAGATGAGTTTAAAATAATGCACCCACTTCCAAGAATTAATGAAATTGCTCCGGAGATCGACAATTCACCTAAATCTATTTACTTTAAACAGGCATATTATGGAATTCCTATGAGAAAGGCGATATTAGCAGAGCTTCTGTCAAACTAAATTAGTATATCTATTATTTTAATTGAAATGCGTTTAATCTTGAATTTATCAGACTATTTAATTGTTCTTCGACAGAAATTTTATTCATACCGAGCGTAAAAACACTCCCTCCAGTAAGGTATTTCTCAAATTTTTTATATAAGTCAATTTTTCTCTTGATTGATAAATTTGAATCCTCTCTAATCATACCTATACTATATCGTTTGGATTCGTTACCTAGTTTGGGTTGATTATTATGGTATATATTATGTAGATAACCATCGTTATGGGGTTGAGTTAGTATATAGGTTTCGTCTTCTTGTTGATTCTTTTCTTTAATAATGCTACTCATAAAGTCTAATATTTCATAAGCAAAGGACTCACTTTTCTCAATTCTATGCATTTCGATGCCACAATGTGTTTTTACTGCCTCATTAAATCCGAAAAAACTAATTGATTTTAAAGAATCGTTAATCCATTTAGCATCTTTAAATTCAAAAAATTCAGAGGTTATTCTTTTCCATTGATTTGAGGATTTTAGCCTTCGATTCATCAAATCTTTTTTATATTCAAATAATTCAAAGAGAGAATCAAGTCTCTTTTGTAAATAATCGAAGAAGGTATTATCGTTTTGGCAAGAATTTTTAGCAATCATGTGTAAATTGATTAAAATCTTGTCTAAAATGATTCTATTTCTTCTATGATTGCTCCCATTAGGGTTACGGACATTAATATTAGAGGTGTTAAGTAAATTTGATTTAGTTTTTTCGAAGAAAATAATATTACGACTATAACCGGATTTGAGATAATTTACTAACATTTCATATATCTTTTTAGAGTTTTGGAATGTAGAGTAATCGAATAACATTAGAGGTATTGCATTCTGATTTTTATGGTTGATTTGATTAAAAAGTTGCTCAAAAAAGCTATTAAACATTTGAACGTGAGAATTTTCGAATAAGGTTTCTTTATTTTTGTTTAAAAGAGAGAATTCTAAAGAGAGATGAGATTTTTCGTCATAGTGTCTATAACTATGTTTTAAAATTTGAGAAACAATGACACTTAAAAGATGCGAAGGCTCCTTTTTCGATTCAAAATAATTCAAGAAAGAATCAGTAAAATTACCTAATGTTATATCTTCAGAGAAAAACGGTTTAAATAAAGATAATGTATCGAAAAAATTTATTATCAGATTAATTTGGTTTACCGAATTTCTAAGATTACTGAAATCAGTCGGTGTGTTATTGGTTATATGCTCCAAGATTGAATTGGTATCAATGTACAACCCTAAAGGTCTTAGGCTCCAATAATTTAGATTTAGGAGAATAACTTCCCCTGATAAATACAAGTCTGCTAAATTCTTAGGGAGCAGATTTAATAGTAAAAATTGCTCAGATACATCTGATCCTAATTTTGATAGAAATTTTTCAGAAGTAATTGAATTATTATCAAAATGTTTAAAAACTTCGAAAGGAGGTGTGCCTAATCTAGTCAATCTATGCCTAATTTCTTCTTGACCATTTTCTAATAGAATAGCATTAATATATTCTCTCATTAAAGGTGTTGTTAAGTATTCAATATTAGCCTTAGATAAACGCTCCTCAACTTCCTTCGCTATTTGTTTTGCTATATTCATTTCTACTTGTCCTTCTTTAATCAAATAAGCTTCGATTTTATTTGCGTCAAATGGTTCTTTTGAGTATTTAGAAGTCCTAATCATTATTGTATTATTCTTGTTGTTAAGTATTTGCTCAATAGAAACAACATTTTTTAAAATCTGCTTTCCTATGTTACTTAGGATGTATCCGTTCTCGGACGACTCTATTAAAACGCTAGTTTTTAACGCTTTTAAATGAAATGAAAAATTAATAGAATTTGGATTACATCCTAAAACTTCCTTCTGTAGCGATGAATACGGTAAGGGATTATTACTTAAGCTTAATTTCTTTAAAATATCGATCCTTATTTTTTGGCCTAGTGTTTTAAGTTGTTTCTCTAAAACATCTTGATTTTTGTCGGAACTCAATTCTAGTTTAAGAAGTCTTCAGTATCATTAATTCTACTTAACTAAATATTATATTTTAGAAATATATAAGAATTAGGAATTTTTCGTTGTCTAAATTAGATTAGGTAATATGTAGGTGATATATCAATAGGTATTTTCTTTTTTTTTTGGTTTCAAGAACAATCTTTATGGATACCAAAACTATAATCAGATATTAGATACTTTTCAATCATATCTACTAAGAAAAATAATTTAACAAGTATAAATAGATAAAAAATAGCTTATAAAAAGGTTGGAATAAGTTTTTTAAAGGTTTTTACCGCGCAGAAACAGCTATCCTTTCAATCTCGTCTTTTCTTTTAACCGCTTTAGATTCAAGGTTGTTTTTAGCAGCTAATGCTAACTCCTTAGAAATATTTTCAGCAAACGCTCTCTCTCCTGAGTGAGAACTTGAGCCAATTGCTTGAACTAAATACTTAATCGCTAAGTCTATTCTACGCTGTGGCGCTACATCTACAGCAGAAGAATACGAGATTCCACCCATAGCGATACGTGTTACTTCTTCTCTAGGTGCGGAATTGCAAATCGCGTCAATTAGAACTTGTATGGGGTTCTCCCCTGTGTTTAGCTCTAACAGCGTAAATGCATTCTCTAAGTTTCCTAAAAGTTTGCTTTTCTTTCCTGAACTATATGAACTTTTGTGTCCTTTGATTTTACTACCAATAAATCCAGGTGCTAGTAATCTATTTATAAAACGCTCGATAATGGATATTTTAGAAGTTTTCCAAAATCGCTTATGCTCATGTCTTCCAGCAGTATGAGGAATTATAACCGGTTTTAGGTTAATATAATTTTCCAGGGTCCAATCTTTAACTTCAATGTTTTGATATGACCACTTATTATAGAGTTTAATATCTTTCTTTTCTTTACTCATATTGTTACACCTATCTCAATGGCTTCTCTTTCTTGCCTGAAATTAGAGCTTGTAAACTTACACCGTTTACCATTACTACACGCCATCGTACACCGGGAAGATCTCCTACGGCACGACCCTTAGCACCCCCAATCCCTTCTACAAGTACTCTATCATGTTCTTCAATGAAATTTAGAGCACCATCTCCGGGAAGAAAAGCAGTGATACTTTTTCCATTCTTTTTTAACTGGACTCTGACGCACTTCCGGATAGCAGAGTTAGGTTGTTTACTTTCTCTCCCTACTTTTTGAAGCACGATCCCTAAAGCTTGTGGAGAACCTTCCATAGGATCAACTTTCTGTTTTAACTTAAGTTTCTTCCTTTTGTATTTAGTTTTACTCCATCTAAGCTTTTTTCTATTATTCCTTAGTTTTCTAGCCGAATAGAGTCCCTTTGGTTTTGACATAAATAAAAATTCCTTAAATATTCCTTATTGAGATATACCTTATTATCTTCCTTAGAACTTAAAATTTTTGAATTAAGTTTGAAAAATTACAATTTTATAAAAAACGTATAATCTTATTTGATAAAATTTGGAATTATTTTTGCCTTTCTCTCTTCACTATCGATAAAGTTGTTTAAAAAGTCGATTAAGAATCTAATATTCCGTAGATTTTTTTTCTAAATGGTGTGGCGATCTAGGTTTCTTGCGTTTAATTGTAGAATTCTTTAATTCGGATGATTTCCGTTCTAAATATAACCAAAATCAAAAATAAAGTGAAGATAAAAAGTGAGATTACGCTATTTATACCCGTAGCGCTATTATTTTTTTTTACCAAATTGATGATTTGGCAGAGCAGCTACTCCAGTTAGTTCTTCGTGTTTATAATCACGTTGTCCACATCAAAGTGTCGTAGTACGAGTTCTTTTACCTTTCTTATCATGGAACCTTCTTTGCCAATAGCTTTTCCACGATCTTGAGGTCTTACGGAAATAATTACGGTTTTCTTTTCGTTTCTACTTTCTTTAATTTCTATATTTTGAAGTTGGATTGAATTCTTTGTCGTGTTTAAGATAAACTGGATGAATTGTTCAAGGTTTTCTGACCAAGGGATTACGTCAATTTTCTTTTGAAGTTTAGTCATAAGATCCTTTACGTGTTCCCCGGCTTTGCCGATTGCTTTTCCAACGTCTTCTTTTTTTACTAAGAATATAATTATTTCAGAATTATTTTCCGGAGATTGAAAAATAAAGCAGTCTTTTATAATCGCTCCAGAGATATTATTTAAAAGTGAAATTAATTCCATCGATTGTCTATCAAGTTTGATATTTTTTCGTAACATATTTTTCGGTTCCACTTAGTTTTCCACTTAGTTATTAATTATTTTTAGTTTTTAAAGTCAGTAAGTCAGAATCTCCAAAATCGTTTATTCCAATGACAGAAATCATATAGGGTTTGCCCATTGCTAAACCTAATTCCCACGAAGAACCTTTATATCTGTGTATAAATATGCTATTGTCAATAAGAGAGTTATAATACGTCAATTGGGTAATCAGTTCGTCCGGACAGTTATTTGCTATAATTACCATCTTAAATGGGTCTTGTCTAATTTGCTTTAGGACTTGTGTCTTACCATATAACATTTTACCTGTTTTGTAGGCGACTTTAATATTAGTATCGACATCAAATTCCTTTACTTTTTTCCGAGATAAATCGATTGATTCGCTTATCTTTTTATTTTTCCTTGCCATCGTTTCAACTTATAGTATCTGATTTAAATTTCAAAAATACCGTGATTATAAAAATACACAATAATATAAAATTTTATCGCTTGTTCTCCTATTTCTTGCTAAAAAGGATTTTAAAATTAGCATCATGATCAAATATAATTTTTATGTATTTAAGAGGCATTAAAACTATTGGTTAGGATTATGAATCGTGTTGTAGAGCTTATTTATACATTATTGTTGTTTTCTTAATTGATTTAATATTTTAAGGTTAGCATCTAAATCGAACTGCACTTTTACACGACCTGTGCCCATTGGAACAACCTGTCCGATAATTACATTCTCGGGAATTCCTAACAAGCGTTCTTCCTCTCCATAAAGTCCGGCATCTAATAATTGATTAACTGTTACTTCGAAAGCTGCTCTGGCAAACACGCTTGTTTTTGATCCCGATATTCCGTGTCTACCGATTGATTGAATCGAGCCTTCCACGCACATCAAATCAGACAAGATTAGTAAGTGTCTTTGATCAACATCTAATCCTTGTTGTTCTAACACTTTTTGGGCTTCTTTAATTATCATATTTCTCGCAGCTTCGATACCATAAAGTTTTTCAATTTCGTGAATATGGTTGGAAACCGTTCTAGTAATATCTACTCCTTCAATTTGAACAACGCCATGCATGTTAGTTCCTTCAGTCTTAATAACCCATTCCTTCTTATCATCAGTGGGGGTTAATAACCCTCTTTTTATCCCTCGTACACCTTTTACTACTTTCTTAAGGATTTTTTCTCTTAGTTTCTGAAGGTTTTGAAGGTCTTCAATTTGCGGATCAATGATTATTGAGTTTCCTTCTCGTTTGATTGTTCCTTTTTTCTTGTATCTCTTTAAAATTTCAGGAATTGTATCGATATCAATTCCCTTTTTTTCGCAAATATCAGGAATTAAATTGATTATAATATTCCAATTAATAAAATCTAAGTCTACATCGTGGGTAATTTGCTCTATACGAATTTGCTCAATTCTCCTATGAACCTCAAGTGCTTTTTCTTCGCTCTGATTGTATGGTTCTTCTAAATATATTGTTTGCTGAGGTGTGCTAGGAAATCGTCGAGCGTCAACAATCTCTATGAGCCTAGGAAGTCCCTGAGTTACAGAGAATTCTTCAACTCCTGCATAATGAAAGGTTCTCAGAGTCATTTGAGTTCCAGGTTCTCCAATACTTTGAGCAGCGACCGTTCCTACAGGTTCGTTCGTTTCAACAATGGCATTATTATAATTAACATAAATCTTATTTAGGAGGTATTCCAATTGTTCTTCTTCTAATTCTTCATCTTTAATGCGATTTCTTATTTTTATAATAAGATCCTCAGGTATACCGTCTTCTTTTAATTCATTTAAGTTATTTTCTAATATTGTTTTAGTTACTTTTCCCATTTTCTATGACCTTTAAATTTTTTAAGAATTTATCCCAATTTTTCTTCTTTCCATTCAAGATATCCTTTTGTGAGTTTTCCTCTCCATTCAGCGTTCTTTCCTGTCTCTTTATTGTATGCTTCTCTCAAGTCTTCTTCACTTAAAGCTTGATCTTTTTCTTCTTGTTTAGGTTTTTTTGAAGGTTCTTTTTTTACTGGCTTCTTTTCTGCGGGTTTTTTTGCTGCAGGTTTTGGAGTAGGAGTATGTTTAATTTCTTCCCGAATTTCATTTAAGTCAAGTGCATTAGCCTTAAGGAGTAATACTTCAAGATTTACGGCATCAGAATGATCTGTGTGCATTGGGTCTATTCCATCATCACCATAGCAGAATTGAATGATATTTTTATCGCTATTTCTGACTGTTCCATCATTTTCTATTATCATATCTTGTAAAGCGTTTACTAACCGTCTCTGCATATAACCACTAGTAGATGTACGAACAGCGGTATCTACGAGCCCTTCTCTTCCACCCATTGCATGGAAAAAGAATTCTTCGGGATTTAAACCCTTTCGATAAGAACTCTCGACAAACCCACGAGCTTTAGGAGTTAAATCATTTACTTTAAAATGTGGAAGTGTTCTCGAACTATAACCTCTGTTAATTCTTTCGCCTCTTATCGCCTGTTGACCAACAACAGCGGACATCTGTCCCAGATTTAAAATATTACCTCTTGCTCCGGACTTAGTCATTATTACAGAATGCGCTTCGTCTCCTATATGGTGCGCAGCAGTATCCATAGCCGTATTACGAGCTTCTGCGAGCACTTGTCGAATCCTTAGTTCAAGCGTTTCGCGCATTGAACGTCCGGGGGCTCTTCTCAAGATTGTAGTGTCATTTTCGTAAAAAGCTTTAATTAATTTGTCAGCTTCATCGTCGGCGTTTTTCAATATTTGCTGTATTTTGTCATAAGCTTTTCCACGAACATAAACTTCGTCTAAACCCATTGTCATTCCATTTTGTCGAATAACGTATAATAACATTCTTGTTGAATTATCTAAAAATTGTCTTCCGAGAGCGTTTCCATGATCTTTTATTATTCTTTGCAAAATACTATTAGATTGCATGGCTCCAAATGAGTTTTCGTCGATTGTTCCAGTTGTTAATATCCCATTTTTAATGATAACGTATGCGTCATATTCACAACCCTCTTCCAAACACACATCGCATTTCTTACAAAATTTTGATTTTACCTTAATATTCAAATCGTCTGGAAAAAGAGTGCTAAAAATTTGTTTTCCTGAATAATATGGTTCAGGATCGGTTTTTACGGGAACTATGTCGTCCAAACTAAAGCCAGGTTTAGAAACAAAAACATCTCCTAAATACAACAACTTTAAAGTGTCTTTTCTATTATATAATGAATTTAAACTTGTAAATTGAAAAACAGAAGAAATAAAGTCTTGAATTCCTCCCAGAATTGGACCTCCAAATCTTGGAGATAAGATATGATTTTGAACTTTAAGAAGTAATTCAGCCTCAGTTCGTGCTTCTTCACTTTGTGGGACATGTAAATTCATTTCATCGCCATCAAAATCAGCGTTATATGGAGGACAAACCGTTAAATTCAATCTGAAAGTTCTGCCATCCATAATTTTAACTTCGTGAGCCATAATTGACATTCTATGAAGGGATGGTTGCCGATTAAATAACACTAGATCACCATTAGCTAAATGTCGTTCAACAGTATATCCAGGAGCGAGCATTTCAGATATTATTTTGCGATTCTTAACGTAACGTAGGTCAATTCTTCTTCGATCTGTTCTGATAATATAGTTTGCTCCCGGATGATGAAATGGACCGTTTAAAACCAGCTGTTTCATCTCTTCAATGTTCCAATCATTAATATTAGTAGGGATAGTTAGAATCATGGCGATTTCAATAGGCACCCCTACTTCATTAATACTAATGAAAGGATTTGGTGAGATTACCGAACGTGCCGAAAAATCAACCCTTTTTCCGCTTAAATTACTTCTAAATCGTCCTTCTTTCCCTTTTAGCCTTTGCGTTAATGTTCTCAAGGCCCTTCCAGAGCGATGTCGTGCGGGAGGAATTCCGGATACTTGATTATCAAAATAAGTGGTTATGTGATATTGAAGTAATTCCCATAAATCTTCAACAATTAAGTGAGGAGCGCCAGCGTCGATGTTTTCTCTTAATCTTTGATTAATACGTATAACATCTACTAATTTGTGAGTCAAATCATCTTCAGACCTAATTCCACTATCTAACGTAATAGAAGGTCTCGCACATACAGGCGGAATTGGTAACACTGTAAATATAACCCATTCAAGCCTAGCATTTTCGGGAGATATTCCAAGAATTCTCAGATCATTATCGGTCATCCTTAAAAGACGCTCTAAAATCTCTATTGGAGTAATTCTCCTAGAACCTTTAGCTTCCTCCTCCTCATAAAAAGTAGTAGGCTTTTCGATGACAATTTTCTTCTTTTTGGCTCCGCAATATGGACAAATTTTGCTTTTTCTTGCGCGTTTAAAAACAAGTTTGGTCGCATCTTCATCCCCTTCGAAGAAAATCCTTTGGTGTTTTAATTGTTCTTGTCTAAAAAGATCCATTTCTTCTTCTGTTAGCATCAATCTTGAGCATTCGGGGCATATACTTCTTAGCACTTTTAGCACTTTCTTCGCGTATCCTACGTGGATTACGGGCCTAGCTAATTCTATATGGCCAAAATGCCCCATACAATTACTAACAAGATTTCCACAAGTCTGACATCTCTGACCAGGCTCAATTGTTCCTAGCCGTTGATCCATAAGCCCACTTGGGATTGGTAGGCCATCCTCATCATAAGTATCTGCTGTTATGATTCGAGCAGCAGACATCTTTCTTATCTCATCCGGACTAAGTAGTCCGAATTTGATTTTATCAATTAATTTAGTACGACTAAACGAATAACTCATAAATCCAAAACACCCTCAAAATTTAAACTAATAGAATAAAGCGATATAGAATAAGTTAACAAGTTCTGCACTATAAAGAAAATAAACAAACAAATATTAAAAATTTTTCGGATTAGGCATTTTTTTATCCTTTCTTCTATTATCCTATATCAAATAGTATAATTTTTTGATGTATATTATCATTTAATGATGAAGAAAAAGAACTTGTTTAAAAGCAAATTACTACTTTTCTGCATTCAAATATTCTTATTAATAGCTTGTATCGTTATTTTTAAGTATGAGTTTCAAATTGAATTTGATTTAAGCACTGACCCTAGAGCAAACGAGCAACAATTTATTATTCAATTTTTGGCAAACCTTATTATGTATAACAATAGTTTTGGTTTTGTATATATCAACCTTACTTGGATTATAATATCTTTAATACCTATTCTTATTTTTAGCGATTTCAAGAAAGCTTACTCTATGAATTTAACCACTTTTTTTTTTCCTAACTTTTTCTT
>Ga0114919_10005371_pt1 | contig 10236 bp, 7 predicted proteins | sample BlataG_FD_88682 | JGI IMG/M metagenome (GOLD analysis project Ga0114919, IMG submission 88682) | Deep subsurface microbial communities from Black Sea to uncover new lineages of life (NeLLi) - Black_00105 metaG | ecosystem: Environmental > Aquatic > Marine > Oceanic > Sediment | place: Atlantic... | reverse complement strand
TTTGAGGATGGGGGTGGCGTTGATGTAGACTTCGTGGGCCAGCTCCCAGAGCAATCGGGCGATCTCCTCGGCTTCCTCGCTGCGCAGGTTGCTGATTTCGTTGTTGAGCTCGACGGCCGCCGCCGGCTCGACGTACAGCGTGGCCCCGCTATCGGAAGCGTGATGGATGATGCCGGGTAGTCGGCCGCGGCACTCAGTCCGCAACGGCAACACGAGCCGGTCGTTGTGGAAGGTGTAATTGGGGAACTGCAACAGACGGCGCGCCGCCGGGTCGCGTAGAAGCTGCTCGACCGTCTCCTTGATACGGCGCGCGGCGCTGTCGATCTCGCGGCGGATGCGGGCCAGCTTGGGGCTGGCGTCATCCTGCATACGCGCCCGCTCGTCAATCGAGGCTCGAATGCGATCCGCAATCGTGCCGAAATCACCGATCCGTTCCGCAAGGTGCCGCAACTCCGGGAAGTCCTCGGGCAACTCTGAGAGATACTGCGCCACGGCACGCGTGCCGCGCAACGCATCCCCCACGCGGGCGACTTCCTCCACCGAGACGCGCAACGGCGGCGCGCAACGCTCGACGATCTCACGCACGTCGGTGATCCCACCGAACGGCGGCAAACCCCGCTGCTCCTCGAGCCGCCGCATCTCATCCGCCTGGTTGAGCCAGCGCCGGACCAGATCCACACGCGCGACGGGGCGGATGTTGGCGGCCAGGGCGCGTCCCAGGCTGGTCATCGCGAAGCCGCCCAGGATCTCGCAGATCCGGTCAAAGTCGAGGCATTTGAGCGTATGCGCGTCCATGTTTTGATTGCCGTCAGCCGGTGATTTTGACACAATGCTGTTGCCGTCGGCGTCGTCCCGCAGCGGACGCCGCGCGGCTTTCTCGAGTGTGTAAGCGTATGCGAAGTTTTCAGCCCTGTACACGGGTCGTCTGCGTTCTGATGGCGCTCGTGCCGCCGATCCTGGCGGCTCAACAACGACCCGCTGCGTCGCAACCCGCGACCCAAGCGGTCACTCCGGCGTACGGAACGTCGCTGTTTGAAGCCGGTTGTCAGAAGCTGCACGCCGGGGACGCGCCCGCCGCGGTCGAGCTTCTCAGACGTGCCGTCGCCAAGTACCCCGAGAGAGCCGATTACGCGCTCAAGCTTGCCGAGGCGTACGCGGCGGTCGGGCAACCCGCGGCGGCACGACGTCTGCTGGAGAACCTGCGGGCGCTTCACCCGCGCGATGTGCCTATGCATCTCGCGCTGGCGCGAATCCATGCCCGCCGCCACGCGTGGCAGGCCGTCGCAGACACGCTGGTGCCGCTGGAGCAAAGCCTCGAGACGGACGGCGTGCTGCTTCTGGGGCAGGCGTATCGGCAAATGGGGAATCATTCGCGCGCCACGGCAACGATCCGGCGTGGGCTGGAGCGCTTCGAGAACGATGAGCCGCTTTGGCTGGCGCTGATCGACACGGCCTTGGAGCGCGAGTCCTACACGCTGGCCCAGCGACGGATCAGCGCGGCGACGCGACGGATCGGACCGTCGCCGCAGTTGCACTTCCGCGCGGCGCAGGCCTATTTCCAGCTCGGCCAGGCTTTGGGGCCCACCGCGGTCCGCGACGTGCCAGGTGGACGGGCCGGCCAGTTTTGCGGCCGGTGGCTGTTGACGGAGAAGCGCGCCGAACCACACCGTTTCCTGTGCTGCCCGGAAAACTCGGCCTTGTACCAACTCCGCCGCGCGTTGGACGCGGGGCTGGACGAACCGAGGGCCCACCTGCTGCACGCTCTGATCTGGCAGCGGGCCGGACGGCCGACAATCGGTTTCGCGGTCCTCAAGAGTCGTGAGGCGGTCTTGCTGGAATCGGCCGACCCGGGCACGGCGGCAGTCTTCGCCCGCCTAGCCTTGGATGCAGACGCCCTGAGCGACTTCCTACGCTACGCCCGCCTGCGGGCTCAGCGCCAACCCGAACAGCGCGACCGGATCATGGCCGAAGCCTACCTGGCAGTCGCCGAACGCTATAGCGAGCGCGGCGATAACGCCCTTTACGCGGCATACCTGCGGCGGGCGCTCGAGCTGCGGCTGGACGATGTGAAGCTGATGCTCCGGCTCGCGGACGCCGACTGGGCGGCAGAACGGCATCACGACGCCGTGCTCGGATACCGGCGCGTGCTGGAACGCGACCCGCGGCCGGCGGAGCGAACGCGGATCCTGGAGCGGTTGGCGGCCTGGCAAGAGAGGCAGGCAGAGGTCCCCTAAACGGCGGCTCCAGGCGGATCCGGGGAACCAGCACCCCGCGCTAACCGCCGCCCGCACGGCGTGTCTACCATCCCGAGAGCGGTACGGACTCGGGACGGGGAGACGGCGATGAAAGCGACGCTGAAGAAGACACTGCTGGCCGCGCTGCTCACCGGCGCGTGCCTGTGGGCCACAATCGTCTGCGACGTGCCGAACGTCGATATCGTGGTTCGGCACCATGAGGACGATTGGGACGACTGGTTCGAGGAAATCATCTTCGTAGACCGCTACGACTACCGCTACGATTGTTGCGACGGGTGGTTCCACTTCGACTGGTTCGACTGGTGGTAGGCTCGAGGCCCGCGGCCCGTTCGCCAGCGCACGTCCCGCGCGCAGCGCAGCCGATTGCGGGGCCCGCCGTAACGCTCCCTCTCTTCCGATAAGCGCCCCGCTTCCCACCCTGTGCACGCTCCGGCAATCCGGCGGTGGTAGCCACGTCCGGCCATATTCATCTTATAAGCTGCTCCGTGGGTATCCTGCGTCCCCCGCGAGACCGCACAAGCCTCCCCCGTCCCCTTATCCCCGTTGAACGACGGGCCGCGCGCATCGGCCCATAAGAAGCGCTGAGTGCCGGTCGCGCGACGAGGGGTTATCGCGCACTGTTGCCGGCTCCGTGCGGGCGGCGGCGATGAGCGGCGTCGGCCCGCGCGCCCGCCGCCAGGAGCAACGCCCTGTGCGTGGCGTGGACAGTGTGGTTTTGCAAAAAACTGGCGGGTTTTTTTGCTTTTGGGGCCGTGCGTTTTCCATGTTTCCCCAGGTTTGTGTTTTTCCTGGGGACAACCATCGGAGAACAGCTATGGCACTGACAGTCAACAACATCAACACATTGCAGTTGCTCAACATCTTGAACCGGACAAGCGACGCACAAAGCAGAAGTCTGACACGGCTTTCGACAGGCTACCGGATCAACAAGGGTTCTGATGATCCGGCCGGCCTGATTGCCATGCGCGGCCTGCAGACCGAAATGGCTGCCGTGGATGCGGCCATCTCCAACAACCAGCGGACAGACGCGATCTTGGGCGTGGCCGACAGCGCCCTGACCGAGCTATCATCGCTGCTCACGGAGATCCAGTCACTGGCCCAGGCGTCGGCGAACTCTGCCGGGTTGAGCGCGGACGAATTGGCGGCCAACCAGGCCCAGGTCGACAACGCCCTCGCCGCCATCGACCGCATCGTCTCCACCACCCAGTTCAACGGGAAGAAGCTGCTGGACGGCTCGATGGCGATCAACGTCTCGGACGTGACCGGGACCCAGATCAGCGATGTCAGGGTCTACAGCAGGGACCCGGACTCGACCAGCACTACGATCTCGGTGAACGTCTCTGCGGCCGCCGAGAAAGCCCAACTGGCCAGCTACGCCACGACCTCGGCCGCGGCCGCGACCACCATCACGGTCATGGGCAAGCTGGGCACGGCGACCATCGAAATCGCGGTGGGCGAGAACCTCTCGTCAGTGGCCTCAAAGGTCAACGCCGCCACTGCTCAGACCGGTGTTGCCGCCTCGACCAACGCGGGCAACTCGCAGTTGCACCTGTCGAGCAACACCTATGGGACGGCCTCGTTTGTGCGGGTGACCCACATCGATGGCGATTCGACCAACTACGAGAGCAACAACGATTACGGTGCGGACGCGACCGTGGCGGTCAACGGCCAGGTCACCGCGGTAGACGGTCTCGAGGTCAACTTCTCCTCGAACCAGCTGAGCCTGGCGTTCAACCTGACCGAGAGCTTCAACCAGTCCACGGAGACCAGCTCGTTCACGGTCACAACCGGCGGCGCTACGTTCCAGCTCGGGACCGACTCGACGACGAGGACCAACATCGGCATCGACGGGCTGTACTCACAGCAGCTCGGATCCGGCAGCCTCGGTTACCTCTCGTCACTCAAGAGCGGCGGCAGCTACAGCCTGCTGAGCGATCCGAGCCAGGCGGCGGCAATCGCCTCTGAGGCTGCCGAGCAGGTCGCCAAGGCTCAGGGTCGCATCGGGGGATTCCAGAAGTTCCAGGTCGGGACGGCCTTGAACCAGATGAACGCCACGAAAGAAGGGCTCAGTTCGGCACTGAGCACCATTCGGGACGTGGACTACGCGAGCGAGACGGCCGAGCTGAACCGTCAGAGCGTGCTGCTCCAGTCGGCCATCGCGCTGCTGGGGCTGGCAAACCAGCAAGCCGGGCAGGTGTTGAGTCTGTTGATCTAGACGCGGAACGCGTCCTCGAATGCCGAACGCTTGCGCACAGGGGCCGAGCGGTCAACACCGCCCGGCTCCGTTTTATTCTCTACAAACGACACAGGCGCACCCCGGCCTGAGGTGTGTCACTACCGGGAACGGAGGCGGGGTTACGGGCGGAACTCGTCCACGTTCTGGTCGATTTGCAGGATCTCGACCAGATCGTTCTGCTGCCGCTCGGTCGGCGTATAGGCCCGGTTGTTGATCGGCTGGATGGTGCCGGCCACCACCAGAGTGATGCGCTCCGGAGCGATCCCGAAGCGTACCAGCGCCTGGGAGACCGCCCGGGCACGCTGATAGGAAAGGTCGGCATGATCCTCGAACACGCTGTCCTCCACGGGCAGGGAGCTGCAATGTCCACGCACCTCGATCAGCGTGCTGTGCCCCTCCAGTTGCTTGGCCTGCTCGGCGATCTTGGCCAGTTCGGCCTCATCCAAGGCGGCTGAGAGCGGCGGAAACCAAGCCGGACTCCCCACCGCGAACCGCTCGCCGGCCCGAATGTACATCACCCGCGCATGCTTACCGTGCACGCCTTCGTCCGGCGACTGACTGAGGTCGTGCGGGTTGGCCGGGATGGTCAGCAGGTTGGCCAGTTGCACGTTCTTGGGGACCTGGGTGAAGTCGGGTGGGATGCTCTGCACGCCGCCGACGTAGCCGAAGGCTTGCTTGATCGCCTGCATGAAGTCGACGAAGCGATCGTCCTTCTTGACCTCGCTCATCGCCAGCAGCATGACGAAGAAGGTCAGCAGCAGGGTCACCAGGTCGCCATAGGTGACCATCCATGCCGGCGCGCCGGCCGCGACCTGGCGTTCCTTTTTCTTGACGGCCATGAGAGGCCCCCTCTGGAACTCAGGCCCGCTCGGACTCGGCCTCGGACTCGACGATAGTACGCTGTCTGTTGTCGAGGAAGGCCAGCAGCTTCTGTTGCACGATGCGCGGGTTGTCGCCCGCCTGAATGCTCATGATGCCCCGAACGATCAGCAGCTTGATGGCCAATTCCTGGCCGCTGCGGACACCCAGCTTGTCGGCGATGGGCATGGCGAACAGATTGGCGATCAGCGCTCCGTAGAAGGTCGTAATCAGTGCCACCGCCATCGCCGGGCCGAGTGCCGCGGCATCATCCATGTTCTGTAGCATAATCACCAGCCCGATCAGCGTGCCGATCATCCCGAAGGCGGGCGCGTACTTGCCGATGTTGTCGAAGAGGGCCTTGCCCTTGACGTGGCGTTCGACGAGCGTCTCGATCTCCTGGTCGAGGGCGGCCTCGATCACCGCCGGGTCCTGCCCGTCAATGGCCATGCGCAGCCCGCGGACCAGGAACTCGTCATGGCTCCCGTCTGCCAGGTGTGACTCCAGGCTCAAGATCCCGTCGCGCCGGGCCACTTCGGCCAGACGCACGATCTCGGTGACGTGATCGACCGGGTTAACCGGGCGGGTGAAGAACGCCTTCTTCACCACCTTCATGATCTTGACCACCTGCCCGAGCGGGAACGCGATCAACGCCGCGGCCGAGGTGCCGCCCAGCACGATGGCGATCGAGGCCGGGTCGACAAACGTTCCGATGGACGTCTTGCTCGCGATGGCCCCGACGACCAGGCTCACGCCCAACAGGATGCCGATAATCGTCGCGATATCCATAGCCGCTCGTGTGGTGCGTCACGGGCACAGGACGGCACGGCGCGGCTCTCGCGCCGCGGTGTCGCACAATCCCGTAGCACGTATCGACGCTGCGACCCGGCGCGCTAAATAGCCGGTGTTGGGAGGGTCAGGAGTCGTCGTTGTCGGGGCGGGAAAGGTAAGCTTCCGCCAGGCGCAGCTCCTCACTGGCCAGGGCGCGCTGCGATTCGAGGGTCAGCCCCTCCAGGGCGGTGCGCAGGTGGGCCGCCGCCTGCTCGAATTCCCCCAGGTAGCGCCGATAAATCAAGCCGGCCAACAACCGCACCTGCGGGGCGTCCACCGCGGTCGGATAGGCCCCCAGAAACGACTGGTAGGCGTGGACCGCCGGTCGCGGACGCTGCGTCTGGGCCAGGTGGTTGGCGATCTCGAGTTGCTGGGGCCGCGGCAAGACCTGGCTGTCGTCCAGCTCCGTCAATTGCAGATAGAGCTCGGCCGCTTCATCCGTCTGGCGCTCGGCCAGGCGGTCCAGAATATCCCCGCGCAAGCGCTCGACCGGGGTGAGCTTCAGCGGTTCCAGCGGGCGCGAGTCCATCTCCTCCACCACGACCGGCCGGGCCATGCGCGTCCCGGAGAGGCCGATCGGGCTGCCGAGGCCCTGGCGCCGCCGCCAGCGGCTCCAGAGCGCCAGCATGTCGAACTGGTTACGCGGCAGGGCGCGCACCGCCAACATCAGCATCGCCACCGCAAACCCGAATACATAGCCGCCCAGGTGCGCCGAAAACGCCACGCTGGACTCCATCCCGTGCGCGAAGGCGGGGGCGATGATATTGTCCCACAGGATGATCTTGAAGACGATCATGATCATCGCGGGGATCTGAAAGGTAGTCAGGTAAAAGAAAATCCACAGCAGCATGGTCACGTGCACCCGCGGGAACAGCACCAGGAACGCAGTCGTCACCGCGGCGATCGCCCCGGAGGCCCCCAGTAGCGGGTTGCTGTTGTAGCTGGTGAAGACGACCCCGGCGAACACGCCGCCGGCCAGGTAAAACAGAATGTAGGCCGCCGAGCCCATCCGCGCGCAGACCGCGTGACCGAAGATCCACAGAAAGAGCATGTTGCCCAGCAGGTGCCCGATGTCGGCGTGGAGGAATTGATAGGTGATATACTGGCTCAAGCCGGGGATGGCGGCGTTCAAGGTGAAGTGCGTCCGCCCCGCCCACGCCTCGCCGGCACCACTGGTCAGCAGGTAAATCAACACATTGAGGCCGATCAGCAACCAGTTGCCCAGCGGGGCCTTGTGAACGCGAACGTCGGTGCCGATCGGAATCAACATGCTCAGTATCCCAACAAACCGGCTGCCGCCCTCACGGACGGCGTGCGCCTGCTCGCCGCCGGGCGGCCTGCTCGGCCGCTGCGAGGAGTTTAGCTCGTAGCCGGCCTGGCAGCGACGCCGGGCGGACCCGTTCGAGCCGGGCGCGCATCGCCGGCCCGCCGGCGGCCAGAATGCGGCCAAAATGCTGCCACCCCGGCCTGCCGCGGTCGAGCGCGGACAGCACGTCCGGATTCAGGTTCGCCGGCCAGCCGCTTTTCCACTGCCCGCAACGGGCGTCCAGACAGCCGAGCACCATGTAGGCCAGCTCGCGCACCCAGCCCGGCTGGTCGGTCGCCTGCCGCCACAATTCGAGCCGCTCGCGTGCCGTTTGCTCGTTGCACTCGGCCACAATAATCATGGCGGCGGCCAAGGCGGCGTAGTTCGGCCGCCGCTGCCCGGGATCAAGCCGTTCGAGCACACGCGGCGTGCAGCTCAGCCCGGCAGCCCACCAGCGGTCCAGCGCGTCGTCCACCGACGCCCAACCCCCCTGAAACCCGCGCAGCAGGTCCCGCTCGAGTTGCCGTTGCGGCGTGACGACCCGGCGAACCAGGATCGGGCGCTGCGGGTACGCGGCGCTGGGAGTTTTGTACGAGCCGGGCGTGGCGGTCTCGCTGTCGCGGGCCCACTTCAGCACGGCTCGAACGTCGTCGCGACCAACGTCGGCCGGCTCGTCGTCCGCATTGACCTCGCCGAACGTCAGCCCGGTGAGCTTCGCCAAGGCCCACGTCAGGCGTTGTTGCTCTCGCGGCTCGCATTCGGGCAGGATTGTGGCCAGGGTCGCGATGATCCGCGTCCGCACGGATTCGTACTGCGGGGCACACTGGGCCAGGACCAGCCCCGCGGTCGCCCGGGCCGCCGGCGCCCCCTCCTGCGACACCCGCTCCAACGCGCGCCGCGCCGCCCGGATGTGCTCCGTGATCTCCTCGGAATCCGTGGCGGCGGCCGGCTTGGCGATGTCGAACAGCTCGAGGGCGACGGCCTGGTCGCGGCTTTGCCCGAGCCAGCTCCAGGTTTCCCAGTACGCCTCGCCCAGCCGTCCGAGAACACGCACGTCGTGATCGCGGCGCAGATGGCGCAAAGCCTTCGAGAAGCGTTCGGTTCGCGCGCTGGCACGGCTCAGCGCCGCCTGTGCCGCGCCCTCAACGCTGCCCGGTGCCCGCCGGGCCACGCTCGCGAGAAACACGCGCCGCCGCAGCTCCCGCAGCCAGAGCGCGGTGAGGTCTTCGAGCACGTCCACGTCGCCGAGCATGGCCGATCCGTAGAGCGCGTCTTCGCGCAATGCTTCGTGTCGCCGACACTGCTCCATCACCGCCCGCCAGCGCGTGTCGCCGCTCCGCGCGAGCAGCTCCAGGGCGGCGCGCTGGTTGCGCTTCTTCTGCGGGTCGGCGGCGTCCCCCAGTGACGATTCCAGAGCCGCGGCGACCGCCGACAACGCCTCCGAGCCAACCTGCATCAGTGCGTCCACCGCCGCCAGCCGCTCTTTCGGCGTCTCGGCTACCAGCAGACGCTGGGCCGCCTCCGCGCTGGAAGCCGCCCGCTGCTGCGCAGGCCCCGCGCGCTGTGGCGGCCGGTCGGGCGTCTCGGCCACGTCCCGGTAAACGTTGATCCCCACAAACGCCAGCAGCCCAAGCCCCACCAGCCCGACCGCCGACACCGTCCACGTTCGCAGCGACACCAGCCGCAGGCGTCGCCCCAACGGCAGCCGCTTGCCGCTGGCCAAGTCCGTGGCACAGTGCGCGCAGTACGAGGTGCCGGGTGCGATCGCCCGCTCGCAGCGCGGACAGTGCAAAGCCACGTCCACCGGCGACGGCGCCTCGCGTACCGGCATCGGAACCGCGATCGTCCGCTTACACGCCGGGCAATGCGTTTGCCTGCCGGCCTTCTCGTCCTCGACCAGCAGCACCCGACGACAATGCGGGCAGCGGATCTTCAGCGACATCAGGAGCTCTTCTTCGCCGTGCCGGCCGGCACACCCGGCTCCGTAGCTACGCCGCGCAGGTTACGATAGATTGTCGCGAAAAGACAGCTAGGATGTTCGGCCGACCGGGGTAGCCCCGTGACCACGGCCGCGTCTCCGGCAAAGCCAAAGGAGTCCACGCGTGCACCAGGCTCAGAACGGCTCGCACGATGTTCAGACACCCGACTTCTACAACGTCCGCGCTCTGCTGACCGACCAGGAGCGGCAAGTGCAGGCCACGGTCGCCCGCTTCGCGGACGAGTGCATCCTGCCGATTATCACGGAATGCTTTGAGGCGGGCCGCTTCCCCGTCGAGCTCGTCCCGGAAATGGGCCGCCTGGGCCTGCTCGGACGTACACTTGAGGGCTACGGCTGCGCGGGGCTGAGCAACGTCGCCTACGGGCTGATCATGCAGGAGCTGGAGCGTGGCGACGGCGGCATCCGCAGCTTCGCCTCCGTCCAAAGCAGCCTGGTCATGTACCCCATCCACCGCTACGGCTCCGACGAGCAAAAACAGAGATGGCTGCCCAGCCTCGCCCGTGGCGAGCAAATCGGCTGCTACGGCCTGACCGAGCCCCACGGCGGCTCTGACCCCGGAGCCATGAAAACCCACGCCAAACGCGACGGCGACCACTGGACCGTCAACGGTGCCAAGAAGTGGATCACCAACGGCACGATCGCCGACGTGGCCGTCGTCTGGGCCATGACCGACGACGGCGTCCGCGGCTTTCTGGTCGAGAAGGGCACGCCCGGCTATACCGCCCGCGACATCCAACACAAGTACACGCTA
>Ga0114919_10005370_pt1 | contig 10239 bp, 7 predicted proteins | sample BlataG_FD_88682 | JGI IMG/M metagenome (GOLD analysis project Ga0114919, IMG submission 88682) | Deep subsurface microbial communities from Black Sea to uncover new lineages of life (NeLLi) - Black_00105 metaG | ecosystem: Environmental > Aquatic > Marine > Oceanic > Sediment | place: Atlantic... | reverse complement strand
GGGGCGGAGGACTATACGGCCCTGGCCGGGGAAATCCTGGCGATGGAGGAAGCTGCCGAAGTGGCGGAAGCCTCGGCAACCGCCGTGGAAACGCTGCCTTCCGAGGTGGCCGCTGACGCGGATCAGCCGGGTGTTCTGGCAGGCCCGGTCTCCAAGCCGGCCGACGTCCCGACCGCCGCGCTGAATCCTTACGCCGCCCCACCGACCGTTACGCCGGCCGAATACCCCGCCGTGGGCGTGACTTCCCCGGCCGATCCCGCACTGGCCGAACGATCGGACGACCGCCCGGACGATGCCCCGGCCCCCTGAACGCGGAGACACCCCTGACACGCTGGGACCGTTGGTATCGTCACACGCTGCCCGCCTACTGGGTCTTCCTGTTCTGCGCCACGCATTTCCCCAAGCTGAGTCTCAGGGGCCCGTTGCCGCGCCCCGACGTGCTCGCGCATCTGGTGGCCTTCGGGTTGTTGACGTTCTTGTTTTGGCGGTTCGTCGAGTCGTTTGGGCGTCCGCTGTCGGCACGATTCGTGTGGATCGCCGCGCTCTGGCTCGGCGTGTACGCCACCCTCGATGAGTACCTCCAGCAGTTCGTCAACCGCGGCACCAATCTGCAAGATTGGCTGGCGAACCTGGCCGGCGTCGCCAGCGTGCTGGCCGTGCTCGAATGGCGGCGACGGACCCGCCGGCCGCGCGCGGACGCGAAGACCACGCCGACCCTGGATTCGCCGAACGAAAAAACCTAACATATAGGCTGCGGGCGAACCAAACGGGAATCCGAGCGATGGTGCTTTTTCAAGCCCCCTTACCGGCCCGGTACGCGCGGCTCAGCGAAGACGAGCTCCGCGCCGGCGTACGCAGCTTCAAGGATCAGCTCGGCAAGCGCCTGGTCATCCTCGGCCATCACTACCAACAGGACGAGGTGATCGAATTCGCCGACTTCACCGGCGACAGCCTCAAGCTCGCGCAACTGGCCGCCCGGCAGACCGACGCCGAGTACATCGTCTTCTGCGGCGTGCACTTCATGGCCGAGTCGGCGGACATCCTCACGAGCGATGCGCAGAAGGTCGTGCTGCCGGATCTGTCCGCCGGGTGCAGCATGGCCGACATGGCCCATATCGACCAGGTCGAGGAGGCCTGGCCGCTGCTGTCCGAACACGCGGGCCGGCCGATCACGCCGATCACCTACGTCAATTCGTCGGCGGCGGTGAAAGCGTTCGTCGGCCGACACGACGGCGCCTGTTGCACCAGCTCGAACGCCAAGATGGCGCTTGAGTGGGCCCTGCACGGGGCCGATCCGGTCGGCAACCCTGACGCGGGCCACAAGGTCATGTTCCTGCCGGATCAGCACCTTGGCCGCAATTCGGCGTTCGCCCTCGGCTGGCCGCTGGACAGCATGGTGGTCTACGACCCGCAGCAGCCGGAAGGCGGGCTGACGCCGGGGCAGATTCGTGCCGCGCGTTTCATCCTCTGGAAAGGCCACTGCTCGGTACACCAGCTCTTCAACGTGCCGCAGGTGAAGTCGATCCGGGCGCTGGAGGAGCCGTATCGGATCCTCGTGCATCCCGAGTGCCCATGGGAGGTGTGCCGGCAGGCCGATTATGTCGGCAGCACGGAGTACATCGTCAAGACGGTCCGCGAGGCGCCGCCCGGTTCGTACTGGGCCGTCGGCACCGAGGTGCACCTGGTTCACCGGCTGGCCGACACGTTCACGGACAAGCACGTGCGCTTGCTGGCCGGCATCCAGTGCCTGTGCACCACGATGTACCGCATCGACCTCAAGCACCTGTACTGGACGCTGGAGAACCTTGTGAAAGGTCGGGTGGTGAATCAGATCGCGGTTGATGACGAGACCAAGCGCTGGTCCCGCATCGCGCTGGACCGCATGCTCGAGCTGGCCCCGTCGCAGCCCGTCTCGGCCAAGTAGCGCAGCGACCGTCAGTCCGGTCGAGCCCGGGAGAGCGCGACAGCAGCGACAACACCGCCCAGGGCGACGCGGGCAGGCTAGTGGCCGACCGGGGCTGCAACACCGGCCCGCCAGGCGAATCGGCCTGGCCCGCACCGGGCAACGACAAGACACGTCGCGGGTTCATCTGGAAAGACGGATGCGGCCTGCGGTGACCCTGGGCAAGTTGATGGTGCGCGCAGCTCGGGCATAAGTCGCTCGTCAGTGGCGACCGACAAGGCGGTTGCCGTATCACGCCGTTACCCGGCTTCCGCGATAGTGATTGAACCGGAGGCACACATGCACTATAATGGCGGGGGAAGCGGCGGCCGCAGGCCGCAGCATTCGTGGGGCTTGCCCAGACCGCCCGCAAGCGTGGGGTGAGGTCGACGCGGCGTTGTTGTTGACGTCAGCACCCCGGTTCCAGAAAGGAGGCGTATTGTGTGCTCTAGTTTTATCGGCCCGGCGAACACCCTTCTGAGATGGTCGTTGTCGGCCGGCGTCGTTGCGGCCCTCTTACTCTGCTGCTCAGCCGCCCCCGCGCAAGACAGCGTGCCGGCCGAGAACTTGCCGCGCGTCACCGTACCTCAGCATGTGGACGCGGCGACTCCAGACTCGAGTGCCAAGGGGGGCGCCGTGCTGCCGAGTCAGCGTTTCGGGCTGGAGTTCGAGGAAGAGCTGCTTGCCCTGGTCCTCGAACCGATCGATACGGCTGCGCTGCGCGCCGAAGACGTCGCCCGCGACGAACCCCCGCTGCGCGTGGGCGTCAACCGGCCCGTGGGCTTCGGCGCGACGGACGGACCCGCCGCCATCCATGCTATTCCCGGCGTCGGCAGCGTTTGGACCGCCGTGTTTGTCTCACCGGGAGCACAGGGTCTGCGAGCACATTTCAGCTATGTGGATCTGCCTCCCGGGGCCGAATTGTGGGTCTACGGCCCGCAGGCCCCCGAGCAGGCTGACGGCCCGTATCAGAAGACCGGCCCATACCGCAAGGGCGAATTCTGGTCCAGCATCGTCTTGGGCGAGGAGCTTCGCGTTGAATACTTCCTGCCGGAAGGCGCGAGAGAGTCCGGCTTCTTCCTGGTCGAAGAGCTGGGACACCTCTACCACGGGCTGGAGCCGCCCGAACCCACCGGGGGCCACGGCACGCGCGAGGGACCATGCCACAATGACGTGATGTGCTTCCCCGACTGGCATCCGCTGCACAACGCCACGCTCCGCATCATCGTCCATGACGGCGGCTACCAGTACCTTTGCAGCGCCACTTTGCTCAATACCGAGTCCAGCGACGAAACCCCATATGTGCTCACCGCCAATCACTGCGTCTGGAACCAGACGGTCGCCGAGACGCTGGTGGCCTACTGGTTCTACCAGACCGAGTCGTGCGACGGCTCGCCCGGCGACTATGTTCTCTGCGCCGGGGCCGACTACCTCGCCGGCAGTCCCTACAACGCCAAGGACCAGACGCTGGTCATGATTCTCGGCACCCTGCCCGACGGACTGACTTGGTCCGGATGGGACATCACCACCAGCTTGCCGAACGGAACGGACGTCACCTGCATGAGCCACCCCGACGGGGCGCATAAGAAGATCACCTTCGGGGACCTGATTCCCCATCCGTGGGGCGACCCCACCGACTACTGGGGCATCAGTTGGAACTCCGGCACCATCGAGCAAGGCAGCTCCGGCTCCGGCCTGTACCGCGACGACAATCACCTTCTGATCGGCGTGTGTTCGCACAGCGCGGTCCCCACCGACTGCGACAACCCCGACGGGCCCTCGGGCTACGGGAAGTTCGGCCGGTTCTATTGGACCATCGCGTCGCTGCTCGAGGCCGGCAGCGATGACGTACTGGAAGACTTCGACACCTGCGAGACCGCCCTTACGGTACCCTCGTTTCCCTTCGTTATTCCGGGCCTGATCGTCAAGAGCACGGACGAGGATTGGTACCACATCGAGGTGCCCATCGGCGCGGAGCTCGTCGTGGACGCAACCTTCATCCACTTTAACGGCGACATCGACCTGGAGCTGTACACGGACTGTGAGGGCTCTCTTATCGCCCAGGCCAACAGCAACAACGACGACGAGCAGCTTTCCTTCTTCAATTACCTCTCGGTCCGTGACTTCTATCTGCGGATCTTCCTGGATGCGGATACCCGCAACGGATATGACCTGTCGATCGACCTGACCTGCGACCCGCCCGCCGCTCCCATGAACGTGGCCGCTTCCGATGGCGACTTCTGCGACATGGTCCGCGTCTCCTGGAGCTACGTCCTGGGCTCCACCGAGTACACCATCTGGCGCAGCGAGACCGATGACAGCGCGACCGCCGCGCAGATCGGATCCAGCCAGGCCAGCCCGTTCGAGGACGACACCACCGAGGACAGTGTGACCTACTTCTACTGGGTCAAGACGGTCAACGACTGCGGCGAGAGCGGCTTCAGCGAATCCGACAGCGGCTATTCATACTGCGGGGAGTGCGAGGGTGATATGGACGGCGACGGCGACACCGACCACTCCGACCTGGGCGTAATGCTCGCGGCTTGGTGCTCGCACGACGGCGACCCGAATTGGGATCCGAATGCAGACCTCGATGGCGATGGCCACGTCGGTCACGGCGACCTGGGCATCCTGCTGGCCGACTGGGGCTGCGGGACCGGGCCATAGCGCCGACCGACATTGCCGTAGCGAACCAGAAAGTGCCGACTGCGGGCCGTCCACCACCGGGCGGCCCGCTCGCTGCGCCCGCCTTGTACCAGCGCCGCCACGCCGGTAGCCTATCGGCAGTACGCGCGGGCCGGGCCGAAAGGGCGACGATCCATAACAGCGGACCCGACCCGCCAGCGCGACCGCGGCCGGCTATTCACGAAGGAGTACCAAGCATGGCGAAGATCTCCCGGCGCGACGTGCTCGGATCGGCGGCGTTGCTCGGGGGCTGGCTCACACTGCCTGGCGAAACGGCGTTCGCCCAAGAGCGGCCACCCACCGCCGGAGCGCCGGGGACGGGCACCTCTGACGGCCCTTACAGTCTCCCGCCGCTGCCCTACGACTACGCCGACCTCGAGCCGCACATCGACGCCCAGACCATCAAGCTTCACCACGACGTGCACCATGCCGGCTACGTCCGGAACGCCAACAAGGCCGTCAAGGCCCTGGAAGACATCCGGCGTGCCGGCGGCGAGGCGATCAAGCGCATCCGGGCGGCCACCGACGCCCTTTCATTCAACCTCTCCGGCCACCTGCTGCACAGCATTTACTGGGACAACCTGAAGAAGGACGGTGGGGGCGAGCCGCCGGCCGACAGCCACATCGGGCGCTTGATCCAACGGGACTTCGGCTCATTCGCCGCCTTTGCCGGGCACTTTCAGGCCGTCGCCCAGCAGGTCCAGGGCAGTGGTTGGGGCATCCTGGCTTACGAGCCCGCCGCGCAGCGCCTGTTCGTGCTACAGGCCGAGAAGCACCAGAACAGCGGCGTGTGGGGGGCCGTGCCGCTGCTCGTGATCGACGTGTGGGAGCACGCCTACTATCTGCGCTACCAGAACAAGCGCTCCAGCTACGTCAAGGCGTTCATGAACGTGATCAACTGGGCGAACGTCGAGGCGCGTCTGCAAGCCGCCAACGTGGTGGGACCGTGACCTCTACAGAGCCACTACCTCATCCCGCACCCACAACGTCGCCGAGCTCGAGCATGCCGCAAAGTCCCTGGGCGGTCCTGATCCTGGCCATGCTGCTGGTCCTGCTGCCGATCGTGACCCTCTCGCAGATTGCCGCCCATTACCGTGCCGACGTCGTGGACGACCAGATGTTCGGGTACTACGGCTGGCGGATCCTGCACGGAGCCACGGTTTACCGCGACGTGTGGGATAACAAGCCCCCGGGAATCTACTGGATCAACGCCCTGGGTTTCCTGATCGGCGGCGGCAACTCCTACGCCGGCGTTGTCATCCTGTGTGTGCTGGCTGTGCTCAGCGCCCACGCGTGCTTTTTCGTGGCGGCCGCCTCGAACTATTACCGCGGTGCGGCAGCGCTGACGACGGTTCTGGCCAGCTTCTACATGACACACGCCTACTATCAGGGAGGGACCAACCGCACGGAAACCTTCCTGGTCGCCTGCGAGCTGGCCGCCGTCGCCCTCTACATGCGCGGGTTTGCCCGCGACCGCTGGTGGAAGTGGCTTCTGGCGGGGGTTTGTTGCGGGTGTGCGTTCCTGTTCAAGCAGGTCGGGCTGGCCGCCTGGGGCGCGATGGGCCTGCATACGATCATCCTCGTCGTGATGCGCGACCTGTCGTGGCGCGACGGCCTGCGCCGCTGCTTGCTGCTGCTCGGCGGGGTGTGCGGCGTGCTGCTGGTGGCCGGGCTGGCGCTGGCCTCCCAGGGAGCCCTTGGGGAGGCCTGTTACGCCACGTTCGGATTCAACCGGGCCTATTTCAGGGTCGGTGCCAGCAGTCTGTTCGTCAGGTTCATCAACTACGAGTACCTGAAGTGGGAGATCAAGCCGATCCTGTTGCTGCCCATCCTCATGGCGATCGCCGCCTCGATCCACGCCATCCTCTGGTGGCTGCGACCGCGTTTCCGTCCGCGGGAGATCGAGGAGCCGTTGCGGGCCCTGCGGCCGGCGTGCCCGCGCTACATGTTGCTGTTCGGCATCTGGTTCGCCGTCGCGTTTTGGGGTGCCTTGGTCAGCCCCTACCACTTCCGGCATTACCTGCTGCCGACCATCCCCCCGCTGCTGTTGCTGGTCGGGTATCTGATCAACGTCCTGCGCACCGAGATCAGCTTGGTGCGGCGGTTTCAGCAACGGGCCTGGGTGCTGGTGACCTTTGTCGCGATGGGTTACTTCGCCATGGAGGCCTTCTATTTCCACTTCCAGGTGGCCGCCAAGGTGTGGTATATCCGGTTCCATCAGCAGGAGCGGGCCGACTGGGAAATCATCGCCGATGAGGTCGAGCGCTGGACCGACCCCGAGGACAAGATCCAGTGTTGGGGGTATCAGCCGGGCGTCTATCTGCACGCCCGCCGAATCAACGCCTGCCGTTTCACCACCACCGAGAAGCTCGGCCACGTCAAGCAGGAGGCCGCTTTCATCGCAGATGAGCTCCGCGAGACGCTGTCGGCCGAGCCGCCGGCGCTTTTCGTGATTTCGGCCGGCGATTACAGCTGGATTCACGAGCCTCAGGACAGCCCGCGTTCCCCGGGTCCGCTCGGGCATTGGCTGGCCGGTTGGCTCGACGAGAACTACGAGATTGTCCAGGAAATTGTGGAAGTGAATACCTACCTCCTGAAGCGGAAGGATCTGCTCGCAGGCGAAGGCGGCTGAGTACCGGATTCACCCCGCCGGCCGACAGCCCGTAACCGCTCCCGGTTGTCAGTCCGCGTCCGCGTGCTATATTGAGTCACCATGCGGAAGAACTACATCCTCGACGCCAACATCCTGCTCCACGATCCCAACTCGCTCTTCCAATTCGCCGACAACACCGTCCTCATCCCCGTCGCCGTCATCCGCGAGATCGACCAGTTCAAAAAAGAACGCACCGACCGCGGCTACAACGCCCGCGCCGTCGTCCGCCTGCTCGATTCACTCCGCGGCGAGCGGTCGCTGGCTTCCGGCGTGCCGCTTGAGCAGGGCGGCCTGCTCAAGGTTTACTGCGACCCGGATGAGCCACTTGCCGCGGGCAACGGCCAAGCCGACACCGAGATCCTCCGCGTCGCCCGGGAGATCCAGCGGGCGGAGCCCGACACGCCCGTCGTCATCGTCACCAAGGACATCAACCTGCGGATCCGGGCCGACGCGGCGGGTTTGCGTGCCGAGGACTACGAGTCCGACCGCGTCCCGCTCGCCGACCTTTACACCGGGCAGGTAGAGCGACGTGCCGAGCGCCCGGAATTCGCCGAGTTTCAGAACACCGGTCGGCTCGAGGTCTCTGGGGAGCCCTTGCTGCCCAACCAGTACGTGCTGCTCCGCGCCGACCACGACGGCCGCTCAACCGCGCTGGCCCGTGCCACCCTGGACGGGAGCGGCATGGTGGCCCTCCAGCAGGCCGAGAACGGCCTGTGCGGGATCAGCCCCCGCAACAAGGAGCAGTATTTCGCCATCGACGCCCTGCTCGACGAGCAGATTCAACTGGTTACGCTGATGGGCAAGGCCGGCACCGGCAAGACACTGCTCGCCCTGGCCGCCGCCATGCATCTGGCCGTCAAGCGCAAGCGCTTTCGGGGCGTCCTCGCCTGCCGGCCTATCTTCCCGGTCGGACGTGACTTGGGATACCTGCCCGGCAACATCGGCCAAAAGCTCGATCCCTGGATGAAGCCCGTGGTAGACACGATCGAGTTCCTGCTGGACACCGGCGGGCCGCTGCGCGGTTACACCAATTGCGAGAACCTCATGCGGGCCGGCCTGCTCGAGATCCAGCCGCTGACGTACATCCGCGGCCGCAGCATCGCCAAACGGCTGGTCGTCATCGACGAAGCACAGAACCTGACCCCGCTGGAAGTCAAGACCGTCATCACCCGCATCGGGCAAGAGGCCAAGGTGGTGCTCACCGGCGACCCATACCAGATTGACAATCCCTACGTGGACGCCAACAGCAACGGCTTCACCTATCTTGTCAACCGCTTCCGGTCCCAACGGCTCGCGGCCCACATCGAGCTCTGCAAAGGCGAGCGCAGTCAACTGGCCGAGCTCGCCGCCAACCTCCTGTAGCTCTTGCCGGCCGATAGTGACCGCTGCGGTCGGAACCGCGCACGGCTCGTCTGCGCCACAGGATGAATGCTGTGGATAACCTGTCAACAACAAGTTTTCCGCGAATAATGTTACGGACTGTTGACTTACACATAACACAACTGGCGCATGGGGTTACCATACTGTCTGTGCGCGCAAGTATGTCTTGACACCCTGTCAACACTACCCTCCGACGCGATTTCATTTGCCCGGCCGGAAGTTATGTGTTATATTATCAGTTGCGACGTTGAGGTCGCGGATGTTCGGCGCCTCAGCGGGTCCCGGTAGCTCCGGTAGGGCGAAGGGAACTGTCCAAGGATCGCCGGCCGGTCGGCAGTGATGCAGGGCGCGGCGTGAGGTGCACACATAGCCCGGACAGGCCGACGCCCGAATGCTCGGGACAGCGCTGGGGGCAGGAACCCTAGAAGGGTTGTCCCACCCGCACCCAGGGGTCCTCCGCTGGGGGCGCAGGGGACGCGGCGAGAGCCGATCGATACTCTGGGGCGCCGGTGGATCCGGCCGCTTGCGGCCGTTCCGCAAAAGCGCGTGAGAGGAGGTCGAGCGAAATCTCGGCCAAGGCTTTCGCTGGGAAACCCTAGAAGGGCGAAACCCAAGGGAGCAGCCGGCGGCCGGTGTGCTAAACCCACACCAGTCGGCGGGGTACTCTCGAAAGGGTGAAAGCCCAGAAACCGCGGCCTTCCGGTCGGGCCTTCCGTCTCGGCGGCGGGTGTGCCGGAAGGGAAGACGGTATGTGGGTGCTTTCGGGCGGTAACGCACCGGATGCCTTTCGAGAGGGGAAAGCTCCGAAGGGTGAATCCCATGAGCGCCGCCGGTGTGAAACAGAGCCGGCACGGGCTCGGAGGGAGTAAGCCGTCAAGAGGGTAGCCAAACCCTGAAGGCGGAACGTAGCGGGGCTCGGAAACCCCGCGGCAAGTGGATCTCCGGTCCCTGATGTGCTGAAGGGAAGCAAAGTCCATGAGAGGAGCTGACGGGCTGCGGCCGGTCGGCTAGGTTTTGCCGGTCAACACTCTAGAGGAGAGCGAAGCTCGAGGAGAGGGCGGAACTGGTAGCAAGGTCGCGACCAGCGAGGTCCGCCGAGGGAAAACCACACAGCCGAGGAAACGTCCAACGGCAAAGTGGGCCTGTCTAACCGATACGGACAGTACTTCGGCGGGCGAAGGTACTCTGAACGAGCAGCTAACTCCATAAGAGGACGACCCAAGGTAATCAGGTCTCGGGTCGAGCGGCGAAACCGAATACTCTGAAGGGCAAAGCGAACACCCACCACCTCGGCGTCGCGTTTTTTTTGCGCGCTCACCAGGGAGGGCGAGGCTCCTGCCGAGCCAGGGGCCCCCCATCAGCGTACGGCGTATACGCCTGGGCGACTTGTCATTCCGAGAAGCGAAGCGCCGAGGAATCCAGCACAGGCGCGCGCCAGCGTCAGATCCTTCCCCCTCCACGCGGCGCTTGCATTCACCCGCATAACCCCGTTACAACCGACCCTGGAGTGTGATCTGATGACTCGCCATCAACAGCACGACGCCGCGCCTGCGCCACCGGTCTTCGCCGGCGTTCTGAT
>Ga0114919_10005369_pt1 | contig 10239 bp, 8 predicted proteins | sample BlataG_FD_88682 | JGI IMG/M metagenome (GOLD analysis project Ga0114919, IMG submission 88682) | Deep subsurface microbial communities from Black Sea to uncover new lineages of life (NeLLi) - Black_00105 metaG | ecosystem: Environmental > Aquatic > Marine > Oceanic > Sediment | place: Atlantic... | reverse complement strand
GGTATCTCTGGAGTTTTGGTAGGTGTCGGACCGGGCGCAGCTTGCACCACCCGAGAAGTCCTTGGTGTCGGTGTCCCCCAGATAACCGCCACTATTGACTGTGCCGCGGCTAGGGATGAATATTTAAACGAGTCGGGCAGATATGTGCCGATAATTACTGACGGCGGTTTTCGTAAAGGCGGAGATTTATGCAAAGCCGTTGCCGCCGGGGCTGATGCCGTAATGCTAGGCTCCGTTCTGGCTCAAGCCAAGGAGGCGCCAGGGCTTGGCTACCACTGGGGTATGTCCCACCCTCACCCGGCACTCCCCAGAGGCACCCGAATAAAAGTAGGCACCATCAGCTCGTTAGAGCAAATCCTCTTCGGTCCTACCTCAGTCACCGATGGTAGCCAAAACTTCGTCGGGGCTCTTCGCACGGCAATGGGCGTCTGTGGGGTACTCACCATTCCAGAAATGCACCAGGTTGAGATGGTGATTGCTCCGGCGATAACTACTGAAGGAAAATGGTGGCAACTCTCCCAATCATAGTGGCTGAGATGTTGTCTCCCGATTAACATACGGAGCAGGGTAAATGCTGCATAAGGTATCACTGGGATTAGCTGATATTGATAAGTATCGCCTGATTGAAGCCAGAGAGCTTATTGATGAAGTTGTGAACCTGGGAGAGGAACTAAAGGGACTACGCCTGTGCCACATCAACTCCACTCCCTTTGGTGGCGGTGTGGCTGAAATGCTGGTTTGCCATATCCCCTTATTGTGTTCTGTGGGTATTAAAGCTGACTGGCAGATTATACGCGGCGACCGCCGCTTCTTTACCATTACTAAAGGTCTGCATAATGCCTTGCAAGGCGCTCCGTTTGAAGAAATTAGAAAAGAAAAGACGCGGAGAGCATACTGGGGTAATAATGAAAGCAATGCCCGTGAACTTGACCCCAATTATGATGTTTTTATAGTCAATGACCCTCAGCCAGCCGCCCTACGCCACTATTTACCGGATAGCAAAGCCAAATGGATATGGCGCTGCCATGTAGATAGCTCACAGCCAGATGCTACGGTGTGGGATTTCCTGCGTCCCTACATTGAAGAGTATGATGCCGCTGTTTTCACCACCAAGGAGTTTATCCCCAAAGACCTCCACCTAGCCAAAATGGCGACTATGGCAGCGGCTATCAGCCCCTTCAGCTCAAAAAATATGTTTATTAAACGGTATGTGTGTCGGGAACTGGTGGAGAACTTGGGCTTTGATACCATACGTTTGCTAATTACCCAGGTATCCCGCTTTGACCGCTGGAAAGACCCCTTCGGTACCATAGCCGCCTACAAATTAGCCAAAGAAAAAACACCCGGGCTCCAGCTCGCCCTGATAGGCACCTTTGCCCCAGACGACCCCGAATCATGGGATATGCACGCCGCTCTTAGCGTTGAAGCCAATAAAGACCCCGACATCTTCATCTTCTCTAACCTAACCGGGGTAGGCAGTATGGAGGTCAACGCCTTTCAGCGAGCCAGTGACGTGATTGTTCAGAAGTCAATCAGGGAAGGCTTTGGTTTGGTGGTAGCTGAGGCATTATGGAAAGAAACGCCAGTAGTAGCCGGCAATGCCGGCGGTATTCCGCTGCAAATGACCGGTGAGCTTAACAATTACCTAGTAGATAGTGTAGAAGAATGCGCTGACAAAATAGTCTATCTTCTGAAAAACCCGGCAGTTTGTCAACAATTAGGTAAGGAAGGTAAAGAGATTGTAGGGCGAAACTTCCTTTCCCCCAGGCTAGTTAGAGACGAACTCAGGCTAATAAAGAGCCTGGTCGGGAAATAACTTCCACCTAGGCAGCTAAAATTATACCTCTTCCTCTTCCTCTTCAGTTACTACATCCGTCTCTCTACCAATATGAGGTAGCAGAGGCTCTACCTTCCCCCGCTTGCGTGATAATGGAAAGGTAAGCTTATCAATTGCCTGGCGCAACCCCTTTAATCCCCCCGCAGGCTGCCCGGCGCCTACTGCCACGATTACACCATCCACTCCGGCATCCCACAGCGCCTGAAGCTCGTTAGCCGTCACCTTTGATGGGACAAAGACTAACAGGGGTTTAGTCAGCAAACTGGCAAAGCGCCGAAAGAGCATAAGGTGATGCCAAGTAAGTAAATAACCCGCTTCCGGCTCACCGACAATAAGCACAGCATCTACCGGCAGCTCATTAATTGCTCTCAACAGACCTTCGCCGAGCGATGCCTCTACCTGCAAAATCCTACCCACTGCATCATCTTGAAGTATGGACAGTGATGTATTAGCCGCGGGAAAAACCACAAAATCACAGCCAACCTTTGCCAGTTGTTTTATTCTCTTCTCTCCAGTATCTCTCAGCCACCCACCCCAGGGGATATCAGGCACAACCTGAGATATTTTCTGAAAGGTTCCCGCCCCTGAACTCGATTTAGGCACAGGCAACAGCCCAGCATCAGCCCCAGCTACATAATCAGCCAAGCGGCTAACATCAGCCTGGGCTAAACTAGCCACGAGCAACATTTTCGGCTTTGGTGAGACCTTTTTTGCCGCTCCAAATCCCATAACCTGTGGCTCAGCCTGTGAAACCTGCTTTAATTTATCTATAAACCGGCTCATCTACCCTCCCCCAGCTACAACCAAATTTACCAGCGGCGGCAAAACTAAAACCAGCCAAACATTACCCAAATAACCTGTGGTTCCAGCCATCATTGAGGAGCAAATCGAGAGAATTATAGAGGAAATCTGAGGAAAGTTCAATCCAATGTTCAAACTGGTGTCAGGATGGTGACTGGTTCGCCACTATCAGGCGATACCGGCAAACTCTTCTGGCTTAAAGGTGATAAGCGGAATTCCCTCCTCTATATCTCTTCCGGGAAGATAATCAAACGCTTCCTGCATATCGAAACCGTCAACGCTAATTTGGTCAAACAGCTCCTTCTTTTGGGCTGCCCTCTTGCCTCAAAAAGCCTCCAGCGCGGCTTCATCCGGTTCCTGCTCCAGGAACCTCCCCTCCATATCGGCAGCAAACTGCTCTCCCTTTTCGGTATTCAGAAATGTTCCGCACTCTTTATCAATATCCTTGTTACCAATTAGAGCCACCGTCATGTCAGCAGTATAGGGCACGACAGTTCCTCGATTCCTATTTCTTAAGGGCGGCGGACATAAGTTAATGGCGTCTCTTAAGAAAGCAGTGGAGCAATATACTAATATTGATATGTTCGAAGATATCATCATTTCAAGGCTGCTGGTTGAGAATAATCGTGTATCCGGAGCAATTGGACTTGATACTAAAAGAGGAACAATCAAAGCATTCCAGTGCAAAGCATTAGTCTTAGCTGCAGATAACCCCAAGGACGAATATGCTTTCCCGAGGTTCTCGTTCTCCAAACTAGGCCAAATGGAGCCGGCTCCATTTTCGGGGCTTTTTTATTTAACGTTCCCTAAACAAAGAGGAGTTTTGCCCACCATGAATGTGCATGGTATTCCTAACTCTTAGATAATGGCTAGGAGCCCTTGAGGTGCCTACTAAATTTAAAAGGGCTCAACTGTCCCACTTTTGCTGACTACATACAAGCTGATTATCCAAAGGCCGCACTTTGATAAGAAAAGACAATTCATTCCCCACCGATCTACGGCATCACAATTCACAGGACCGGCAGAGCCGTACTCTGGGATATCCAATAAGCTTAAGGGTGAAATAAGTGTGGCTGGCAGCCATCGAGTCTCTACTGCAGCAGACAACCTCCTTGAGGCGGCTTACCCCACTCTGCTCGTACATATTGCTTAGCTCACCGGCTGACTTAAAACTGCCCTCCCGTCCGACATTGTCTGGCCAGGGAATATGTACTGCTTTAAGTGTCCGGCTGATATCGGGGTCAGCAGAGGGGCTGTTGTTAATGAACAGCTTATCCGGATCACCCTGATTACGTAAAACCCAGTTCGGCAAAGCTAGTTTATCCGGCTTAACGGTTCCATGGTATCTAGCCATACTTATAGCTATGTCAAATTTGTGGCTAGCCTTCGGCTTGCGGATTATAGTAGGCTCAACGGTTATATTAAGCCCAGCCTTCTGCCATGCTGCCAGACCACCGTTGAGAACGCTGATTTTCCGGTGCCCCAGATAGTCAAGCATCCAGAAAACAAAGGTCGCGAGGTAGGCATTGTTGTTATCATAGACTACTACCTCTGTTTCATTGTGGATGCCGATGCCTCCCAGCATAGCCTCTATCCTTTTCAGGGCTAAAGGCGAAACATGTCCTTCTTTTCCAATAGCTGCACAAATTTCTGTAGCAGGCAAGTTCACAGAAAAAGGTAGATGCCCTGACTGGTACTCAGCGTGAGACCTGGCATCAATAACTCGCGCCTCTGGTTCGGTAACAAGCCGTTGAATTCGCTCTCCTGCCCACCAATTCACCCATTCTGGATCTCTAAGCATATTTGGATTGGCATAGCTGTCCAACGGCAATCCCCGTGGGTCGTAACACCACTCCACTACGCTCTTACTGTAGGACTTAACATTGGGATAGCCAAGAAGATAACGCAGGGTGAAGTAAGCACAGGTGGACGAGGGGTTACCTCCGCAATAGGTTACGATTGTCTTATCCCGGCTCACACCAAGATTCTCATACATGGCTCTGAGCTCGGGGATTGGCTTCCATGTTCCATCACTAGAGAAGTTGTAAGTATATGGGATGCTTATTGAACCAGGCAGATGACCTCTTCTCGAATATCCCAAATATTCGCCAGTGTACCATGTGTGTGCGTAGGCAGCAACTAGCATTACCTCTGGGTTATAGAGGTTATCTAGGACCCAATCTGTGTCTACTATGATGCTTTCATCTGGGTTCACAATCTTGAACTTGGTTGGCTTAATCCTTGGAACACGTTTGGTAACTTGATGGCCATCAGTTACCCACTTATTCAACCCGCCATTCAGTATGCTAATGTTGTCAAACCCATGGCGAGTCAGTGTCCAGAAAAAGCGAGTCGCATGGTGATGTGCACCGTCATCGTAGACGACCACAATAGAATCATTGCTGATTCCTAGCCTACTACCAATCACTCCCTCAAGCATATCTTGCGGGCCATCTTGGAAGGGTATGACAGTTGTGGGATCAGTAAACAGGTCCACGCCACCGCCATAGGATGTATCAACGCCGTGTGACAGGTACTCTGAGGCTCTAAGGGAAGCGCTTACTGCATTTGGTATATGGCCCGCCAGGTAGGAAGCAGTAGGTCTGGCATCTATAATTTGGAACCGCGGATTCTCCATTCGCTCTAAAACCCAGCGACCATCGACAAGGGGTGGTGCTGACCTGTTTCTTGTCATTTCGCACTAACCTTCTCTCTAAGAATCCTAAGAATCTGTCTTTTGTCTTGTTGCTTTGGGTATTTTCTCGGTCAACGTATTTGTTCGATCAATTCCTGAGGTGTGTCTTTTAAAACACCGGCAGCACTTGGTAATGAACATCTTAAGTAGCTGAGCTGTGTCTGTCAAGCCCACGAATTGATTCATAATTGTTTGTAAACCGTCAGCGTAAATGGTACGGTTTTGGGGCTAAAATTAACGGATACTTGGAGGTTTTGGAGACTACCTGAGGCTGGTGGGTATCAAGTACATCCTGGCCTCACCTAGGCATCCTCAGACCAACGGTAAAATGGAGAGATATCAACAGACACTAAAAGGAGAAATAAGCCGGGTCCCATACGAAATGCCCTCAAAACTCAGACAAGCCATAGAGTCTTTTGTGGAGTATTATAATCACCTGCGTTACCATGAAGCCCTCGAGAATGTTACTCCTGCCGATGTCTACTTCGGCAGAAAGGATGTTATTCTTACCAGGAGAACGGAGGCGAAATGGAAAACATTACTAGCTAAAAAAGAGCACAACCGGATGGTGAGGGAGCTTGACAAGGAGAATTCGACTGGCTAAAGTATTCATTGCCCGATTGTGCCATAAATGCTGACGACGCACAAAAAATGATAATACAAGGAAAAGGTGTATCATGGAAATCCAAGAGTTAGTTAGATGCTGTATTATGCGAGGAGGGACTAGCAAGGCAATCTTTTTACTGAAAAATGACTTACCCAAGAACGAGGAGCTAAGGGACAAAATCATCCGACGTATTTTTGGAGCCCCCGATGTGCGAGAGATTGACGGTCTTGGTGGAGCTGACCCTCTAACCAGTAAGTTAGCCATTATCGGTCCGTCTACCAGAAAGGATTGCGATGTTGATTATCTTTTTGGCCAAGTGAATATGGTGGAGCCCATGATTGATTACGTAGGGAACTGCGGCAACATCTCATCGGCTGTAGGTCCCTTTGCCATTGATGAAGGGCTTGTGGAGGCTGTGGAGCCAGTAACGACGGTCAGGATATATCAGGTAAACACTAACAGTGTCATTATTGCCAAGGTCCCAGTGAAAGGCAATAAAGCCGAAGTCGAAGGTGCTCATGCTATTTCGGGAGTTCCCGGAACTGGGGCAAAAATAGCTTTAGACTTTTCAGATAGTGCGGGGGCTATCACGGGCAGGCTCCTACCTACAGGCAATGTTACTGATGTGCTACATATAGAGGGTGAAGGGGATATTGAGGTTTCTCTCGTCGATGCAGCTAATCCCCTGGTCTTTATCCGAGCCAATGATTTAGGCCTTACTGGTGCCGAAACACCTCAGGACATAGACTCTAATGCGGAATTGCTGGCACGGATTGAAAAGATAAGAAGTTTTGCCGCGGAGAAAATCGGCCTGGTTGATGATTGGAAGAAAGCGACAGTTGAACGGCCTTACATACCATTTTTTGCTATCTGTGCTCCTCCTATATCTTACAAAAGTTGGACTACTGGCAAACAGGTGAATGAGAATTCCATGGACTTATCCGTTCGACTGCTTTTTATGCAACAAATGCATAAGACTTACCCTATCACAGGAACCATTTGCACGGTAGCCGCCGCAATGACTCCCGGGACTATAGCCAATCAAGTAGCTCGGGCCGGAATCATTGAGAGAGGTGAGCTACGTATCGGTCATCCCGCAGGTATTGTTACCACTGAGGGCAAAGTGGAGAATGAAAACGGAGCTTTTGTACTTAAGAAAGCGATGGCGGATAGAACAGCTCGGTGTTTGATGAAGGGCTATGCGTATATTCCAAAGAGTACCCTAGAATAAAGTTATATCATTCATACAGAAGAAACGAGTCAAAAAACTGAAAAAAAGAGCCAGTGTTCTTGAATAGTGATTAAGCAGGATTCGGGAAAGGTAAGAAGCAACTGAAAATGAAAGAGGGATTATTGCAGACCGATGTTCTAGTTATTGGTACCGGTGGTGCTGGGTTGCGAGCTGCTATTGAAACCCACAATGGGGGTGCCCAAGTGCTGATTGTCTCGAAAGGGGACTTTCCTTCTGGTTGTACAGCCATTGCGATGGGGGGAATGCTGGCGGCTTGTGATAAACAAGATAGCCCTGACCAACACTTTGAGGATACGATTCGCGGCGGTGATTATCTAAATAACCCGACACTGGTAAGGCTGCTTGTCGACCATGCAGCCGAAAGAACCAGGGACATTGAACTGTACGGAACTGAATTTGAGAAAGAGGACAAGCACTATAAACTTTTTCCTTATACCGGTAGCTCAGTGCCGCGGGGTGTCTTGGCTCTTGACCACTACCACGGGGGGTATATCAAGGGTCTGGTTAAAGAGGTGAAAAGGCTTGGTATTGATGTCCTTGAACATGTGATGATAATTGAGTTGATCAAAGAGAATGATACAGTTGTGGGTGCCGTAGGTTTAGAACTCGAAACAGGTAGCATTTTAGCAATAAATGCTAAAGCAGTAATTCTTGCTACTGGGGGAGCAGGAAATCTATATAACCTGACCACTAATCCGGTTGATATAACAGGAGACGGATATGCTCTGGCATATAAGGTGGGCATCCCCTTACAGGATATGGAATTTGTACAAAGCAGAATATGCATGATTTATCCTGAAGCGATGCGGGGCATACCCCCTCCAGGAGATGGGCTGGTAACCCTCGGGGGAAGATTCTATAACGGATTATGTGAACGTTACATGAGGAAATACTATCCCGAGAAGTTAGAGCTTGTTACCCGGGCTCAAATGGCAATATGTGCCCAAAAAGAAATACGGGCGGGACGACATACCCCACACGGAGGAGTGTTTGGAGACCTATCCGGTGTCCCGAAAGAGGAACTGTATAAGTTTAAGGGGTTTATGAAGACCTGTGCTGCTGAAGGCTTCGAACCAGCATGGCAGCCGTATGAGTGGCAACCGGGTGCGCATCACTTGATGGGGGGGGTCGTCATCAACGAAAGGTGTGAGGCAGGAATAGCCGGGCTCTATGCCTGTGGTGAGGTTGCCACTGGTATCCACGGTGCCAATCGCCTGGCCGGAAATGCATTAACGGAAACCCAAGTCTTTGGGGCTATAGCTGGTAAGTATGCTGCCAAAAGAGCCCTTTCAACCTCGAGTACACCCATATCACCAGGCAAAATTGATTCAGTAAAAAGCCACATTGCGGAAATTTTCAACCGAGGTAAAGGCTGCGACCCTCTTGAGGTAAAAGAGGAGTTGACACAAACCATGAGCATGTATGTCGGGGTTATCAGAAGCGAAGAAGGACTTAGAAAAGCGGCTCGAATATTGAATAATATTGAGGAAAACAAAGTTGGTAACCTATGTGTTGGGGAGAAACAGTCGTTCAAAAAGCTGGCTAGGCTTATAGAGGTTGAGAATCTGGTATTGGTTGGGAAACTGGTGGTAACAGCAGCAATGCGGAGAAAAGAAACACGAGGTGCACATTATAGGGAGGATTATCCTCCTATAGCCCAAAAATGAAACTCAAAAATCGAGTTTGGCATAATGGAACAATAATGGTAGTATAAAGTAGTATAAAGGTGGTAGGAGAAAGGAGTTCAGCGATTATGGTAGAAAAACAGACATATGGTTATGCAGGTAAGATTCTAAGAGTAGATTTGGCTAACGAGTCAGTCGCCGAAGAGAAACTTGATGAGGCCACTCTACGGAAATATATAGGTGGAACCTGCCTTGGGGCAAAGTATCTATATGACGAGGTCCCTCCCGGGGTGGAATGGTCCGACCCTGAAAATCGGCTAATCATGGCGACCGGACCGTTGGGGGGCACGAGGATGAGCGGCTCCGGCACGATCTCAGTAGTGGCCAAGGGTAGCCTTACCAACGGTGCTACTTCAACTCAGGCGAATGGCTTCTTTGGAGCCTTTCTTAAGTTCTCCGGGTTTGATGGTATAGTGATGCACGGAGCGGCAAAGAGATGGGTGTATCTTTACATTCACGATGGCATTGCAGAGTTAAGAGATGCTAGTCACTTGGTGGGAAAAGATACATGGGAAACCGAGGATGCAATTAAGGAAGAGCTGGAGAAGAAAGAGCGGGAAATAAGCGTATTTAGCATCGGACCTGCCGGCGAAAACCGGGTACGATTCGCTGCGATTGTGGGGGACAGGGGACATGTTGCCGCACATAATGGGGTGGGTGCAGTCATGGGGTCTAAGAAACTCAAGGCTGTCGTTACTGCCCGTGGCAAGGGCACTGTTCCGGTGAAAGATAAAGAGCAGCTTTCTGCCATAGCTAAAGAGATGCTCGAACGAATCAAGGCCACGCCAGGCGGGAAGGCAGGTTTCGACTGGGGTACGCTTTGGGCCTTTGACTTTCTTCATAAACGTGGAGCGCTCCCGGTCAGAAATTACACCACCAGCGTTTTCCCGGACCAGGCCGAGTTTGCCAAGTACAGCGGTGAGTATATTCGGTCGAATTTTTCGGAAAAGCGGAATTCTTGCTGGGCATGCCAGCAACACCATTGCGACATATTTAAATTCAGGCAAGGAGCGTACACAGGCGAGATTGGCGAGGAGCCAGAATACGAAGCTCTGGCTGCTTGGGGTGCATTAACCGGTCCGACCGAGCTGTCGGAGGCAATCAAGCTCAGCTGGCTGGTTGACCGTTTGGGTATAGATACCAACGAGGCTGGCTGGGTTATCGCCTTGGTGCAAGAGTGTTATCAGAAAGGTATCCTGCCTAAAAAGCAGACGGACGGTCTTGAAATGACCTGGGGAAATGCTGAGACCATAAAGGCGATGCTTAATAAAATCGCCAGGCGTGAAGGTTTTGGTAACGTCCTAGCCGAAGGGGTAAAGCGGGCGGTGCAGGAAATTGGAGGGGAAGCACCGAACATTGGCG
>Ga0114919_10005368_pt1 | contig 10242 bp, 7 predicted proteins | sample BlataG_FD_88682 | JGI IMG/M metagenome (GOLD analysis project Ga0114919, IMG submission 88682) | Deep subsurface microbial communities from Black Sea to uncover new lineages of life (NeLLi) - Black_00105 metaG | ecosystem: Environmental > Aquatic > Marine > Oceanic > Sediment | place: Atlantic... | reverse complement strand
GTTGATTGTGCATACGGGGCGACCGGCACTATCGCCCCGCGCGTGTTGCGCCACTTCAACGCTGAGGTGATCGAGCTTCACACCTCCCCTGATGGCGATAAGATCAACCAAGAATGCGGCTCCACCCACCTTGCCCCGCTCCGCGCAGCGGTTCGGGAACATCGTGCCGACCTGGGGATTGCTTTTGATGGCGATGGAGACCGCGTCCTCCTTGTCTCCTCGGATGGGGAAACGATCGACGGCGACCAAATGATGGGAATCGTGGCCCTGCATATGAAACGGAAAGGGACCCTTTGTCCTCCGCTTCTCGTGGCGACGGTAATGAGCAACCTCGGTCTGGAACAGGCGCTCGCGCAACAGGGGGTTAAGATGATTCGTACTCCGGTCGGCGACCGGAATGTGGCTCAGACAATGCTCACTCAAAAGGCGAAGATAGGGGGTGAGCAATCCGGGCACATTATCCTTTCCGATCACAGCGTCACTGGCGATGGGATTCTCACCGTGGTGAAACTCTTGGAGATCGCCCACGAGCGGGGAGTTTCACTTCACACGTTGGCAGCGCAGATCCCCCACTACCCGCAGGTGCGGTGCGATATCGAAGCAGAGGACGCAAAAGAGCTACTTAGACGCCCCTCCATTAAACGGGCAGTCGAGGAGGAGAGACAGAACTTGGGTGGGAAAGGAAGGATCGTTGTCCGGGCGTCTGGTACGCAGCCACTCATCCGAGTGATGGTGGAGGCAGAGGACGAATCGCTCTGTCAACGGGTCTGTGCGGCACTCGTTGCTGCTATAGAGGCGCAGGGTGGTGCGGATCGCTCTTGCTTGTAGCGATCAGTGATTAGCTTTCAGTGATCAGCACTCAGCCAAGGGCCAAGCCTATGATCTGCTGATAGCTGACTGCTGATAGCTTGTCATCGCTCATCAAACGGGTATGTGAGAATCGGTTGGCGAGCGGCGCGGGTCTGGTCAAGACGGCGCACCGGAGCGTATTGTGGTGCTTCGTGGAGGAGGCGCGGATTCTCCTTCGCCTCGGCGGCGATTCGCTCCATCGCCTCGATGAACCGATCGAGGGTCTCTTTCCCTTCACATTCGGTCGGCTCGATCATCAGTGCCTCGGGGACTATTAATGGGAAGTAGATCGTTGGTGGGTGGAATCCGTAGTCGATCAGGCGTTTGGCGATGTCGAGCGCGCTGATCCCTTCCCCCAATCCCTTTCCAGAGAGGACGAACTCGTGCTTACAGAGCCGCTCGTAGGGGAGGGGGTAGGTCTGCTTGAGGGATTCCTGAAGGTAGTTCGCGTTCAAGACGGCGTTTTCACTCACCTCACGCAACCCCGTATCACCGAGGAGGAGAAGGTAGGCGTAGGCCTTAAGGATCACTCCGAAGTTCCCGTAGAAGGAGTGGATGCAGCCGATCGAGTGAGGGGAGTTCCAATCAAGACGATAGCGGTTCTCGTCCTTAACAATCCGTGGCACGGGGAGAAAATCGACCAGAGATTGCGCTACCGCAACCGGCCCTGACCCGGGGCCACCGCCGCCGTGTGGGGTGGAGAGAGTTTTGTGCAAATTAAAGTGGAAGATATCCGCACCCATGTCACCAGGCCTTGCCCGCCCTAGGAAGGCGTTTAGATTTGCCCCGTCGAAGTAACAGAGACCACCAGCAGCGTGCACCATCTCCGTTACTTCAAGGATCCGTTCCTCGAAGATCCCCAGGGTGTTCGGTACAGTGAGCATGATTGCGGCGACAGTATCGTCGAGCGCCTCTTCAAGGGTGGCTAGGTTGATCATCCCGTCTTTTCCAGAGGGAATCTCAGTGGCGGAGAAGCCGGCGGTTGTCGCTGAGGAAGGGTTAGTCCCGTGAGCCGAGTCAGGAAGGAGGATCCGTTTGCGCTTTTCTTCTCCTCGCTCCTCGAAGTAGCGCTTTACGAGGAACATCCCGCACAATTCACCGTGGGCTCCGGCAGCAGGTTGCAGAGTCACCTCGGCCAGCCCGGCAATCCCACACAGGTACCGCGATGCTTCATACAGTAGCTTGAGTGAACCCTGTATGAGGTCCTCATCGGCTAACGGATGGGCATTGGCAAAACCGGGGAGTCGTGCGAGGTCTTCATTGATCTTAGGGTTGTACTTCATGGTGCAGCTTCCAAGCGGGTAAAATCCGTCGTCTATCCCGTAGTTCACTTTGGAGAGCTGAGTGTAGTGTCGCACGAGCTCAGGCTCACTCAGGTTTGGGATCCTTGGCGCATGTGTCCGCCGAAGGGAGGAGGGAATCAACTTCTCAATCCCCTGTTCGGGGACATCCAGCGCTGGGAGAAGCCCTCCAACTCCTTTGGCCAGTTTGTGGTCGAAGATAGTGTTCATTAGATCACTTCTAGCAATTCAACCAGTCGGTCTAGTTCATCCTTTGTGCGCTTCTCGGTCACTGCAAAGCGCAGGGTGTTTGGAGCGCCTAACGCGGAGAGAAAGCGCGGGTCGTCAAGCAGGATCCTTTCCTCTTTCAATCGTGCCCGGATCGCTTGCGGATCTGTGGGAACTCGAACGGCAAACTCGTTGAAGAAGGGTGCCTCGAAAGCAAGCCTGTATCCGGGCAAGGCAGTGATTCGCTGTGCTAGGTAGTGAGCCTTCTCCAGGTTCAGCGTTGCCAGTTCGTGTAACCCGTCCGCACCCAGGCTAGCGAGATAAACAGTTGCCGCAAGTGCGCACAACTGGGAATTGGTGCAGATGTTGGAGGTAGCTCGCTCACGCCTGATATGTTGCTCTCGGGTCTGGATTGCCATGGTGTAACCGATTTTCCCTTCAGTGTCGACCGTCTGGGCGGTCAGTCGGCCGGGCATCTGTCGCAGGTAGCGCTCGCGGGTGGCAAACAGGCCAAGGAACGGGCCGCCGAAGGAGGCAGGAATACCGAGGGGTTGTCCCTCTCCGATTACTATATCTGCTCCAAACTGGCCTGGAGGGGCGAGGATTCCTAGCGAGATCGGGTTCGTGACGACGATTAAAAGTGCGTCCGCAAGTCTCTCTTTCACACCTTTCAACTCCTCGATCACCCCGAAGGCATTGGGGATTTGGACCACAAGAGAAGAGAGGTCTTGTGGGAGCGCCGTGAGGTCACAGGCGCCAGCGTTCGTGTAGGGGATCTCAATGACCTTTATCCCCGCTGCCCAACAGTATGTATCGAGGACGCGCCGGTAGTGTGGGAAGAGCGACTGCGCCGCCGCGACCCGACCCTTCCCAACGATCCGCTTGGCCATCAATACCCCTTCTGCGAGGGCACTTGCACCGTCGTAAATCGAGGCGTTCGCCACCTCCATCCCGGTTAGCTCGCAGATAAGCGTCTGGAATTCGAACATCGTCGTAAGCGTTCCCTGGCTCAACTCCGGTTGATAAGGGGTATACGCTGTATAGAACTCGGAGCGTGAGGTGATGTGCGAGACAACGCTCGGGATATAGTGATCATAGACCCCGCCACCAAGGAAGGAGATGCTCGACTGCTGGCAGGAGTTTAAGGTAGAAAGTTCCTTCAGGACTCGTGCTACCTCCATCTCGCTTCGGGTAGGGAGCTCGAGCGGCTGGAAGCGGTCCTTGACTTCCTGCGGAATGTCGTGGAATAGCTCTTCCAGCGAAGAAAGACCGATCGCCGTAAGCATCGCACGGCGATCGGCACCGGTGTTGGCAATGTAACGCATCTTGCGGCTAACCCTCGGTGAGGTATTGTTCGTAGCTAGGGGCGTCAAGGAAGCTATCCGCCTCGGAAGGGTCTGACACCTCGAGGATGACAAGCCACCCCGCCCCGTGGGGGTCCTGATTGATCGTCTCGGGGGAGGATTCAAGCTGCGTGTTTACCTCGACCACCGTGCCGCTCATCGGCGCGTAGACGTCGCCCACTGCCTTTATCGATTCCACAGTGGCTAGGTTCTCCCCCTTCTTTACGGCGGTCCCCACGGTAGGAAGCTCGACGAAGACGATATCTCCCAGCTCGCCTTGGGCGTGCTCCGTGATTCCCACCTTTGCGTGGTTTCCCTCCAGATCGACCCACTCATGCTCCTTAGTATAGCGAAACTGTGTTGGATGAGTCATGCTCCCTCCTGATTAATATGGATCGAGAGTTCACAGATGATTATACGAGGTCTTCCTTTCTCTCATCAAACAGTTTGCGTGGCCTTTTAGAAGGGCGGCCCCTCTTCTTGAGAAGGTTTACTCTCCCATGCATGTTCATAGAAGCTAGCGTATGCCTTGTGAAAGGAGAGAGTGAACTTCCCCAAAGGACCATTGCGCTGCTTGGCGATGATGATCTCTGTATCGCTCGTTGCTCGGTCTCCTTTTTCGGCGGAGACATCTTTTGGTTGTTCGTAGTAATCTGCCCGGTAGATGAAAGCCACGACATCAGCGTCCTGCTCGATTGCCCCACTCTCACGCAGGTCAGCAAGTCGTGGGTACTTACTTTCTCTCTGTTCCACAGCCCGGTTCAGCTGTGAGACTACGATCAGCGGGATGTTGAGCTCGCGGGCAAGTTTCTTCAGCGAGCGGGTGATATGAGCGATCTCCTGCTCGCGCATGTCACTGCGGATCGCCCCCTCAATCAGTTGTAGATAGTCGACGATAAGCATATCTAATCCATGTTGAGCCGCTATCCGCCGCGCTTTGGCCCTGATTTCCAGGATGGAGAGTCCCGGTGTGTCGTCAACGATGATCGTTGCATTCTGGAACTTGCTCGCCGCGGTGGCGAGGTTACGCCACTTGGCTGCTGGGACATACCCACCGCGCAGGCGGTGGAGGCTCACCTTTGCCTCTCCACACAACAGCCGCTCTAGGAGCTGCTCCTTGGCCATCTCCAAGGAGAAGATTCCCACCGCTGCCTTCTCTCGGATCGCCACGTTCCGCGCCAGGGTGAGAGCGAGACTCGTCTTCCCTGTTCCTGGGCGGCCAGCTAGGACAATCAGGTCAGAACGTTGCAGCCCTGATGTCATCTCGTCGAGCTTAGAGAACCCCGTAGAGAGCCCGGTGATCGTGTGTCGATCCGGATCGCGATGTAGCTCCTCCAGCGCGTCGATGTGTTCGTAAAGGAACTGGTTGAGAAGGTAGTAAGAAGTGCCAGCTCCGTTATGGCTAGAGATGTCGAAGATGATCGATTCGGCCTTGTCGAGCACCTCGTCCGTATCGTTCGTTTCGTCGTAGCCAAGTTCGGCGACCCGCCCGCCGGCCTCGATCAGTGCGCGCAGGGTGGCCTTCTTGCGCACGATCTCTGTGTAGTAGTCCAGACTAGCGGTGGTGGTTACACGGTCGAGGAGTTCGTTTAGGTAAATCCGGCCTCCCGCCTTCTCCATCTCTTCCTTCTCCTCAAGGCGGTTGGCCACGGCCACAATGTCCGCTGGCTCTCCCCGCTCGAAGAGTTCTCGAATTACACGGAAGACCACCCGGTGGGCCCGACGGTAGAAATGCTCCGGTTTCAGCTTTTCCAGCAAGATGGGGACAGTCTCTTCTGGCTCCAGGATCGCCGAGCCAAGAACGACTTGCTCGGCTTCGATATTCTTGGGAAGGTCACGTAGATAGGCTCTGTCCGTCTGTGCGGGTTCTTGCTCCCTCATTTTACCCGGCCTCCACCTCTCATTATACGGGGGTTGCCCCCTGAGAAACAAGCAGATCGAACCTTGATCTGATACCAGCTTCGTGGCGCGCTTTCCGTATTGAAGAGACGTTCCTGGTTTGCTATACTCTTGCCTCAAAGATTGCATTCTTGGGAGGGTGATGTGGAAGTTCTGACGATGAAGGAGCTACTGGAGACCGGGGTCCATTTCGGTCACAGAACTAGAAAGTGGAACCCCAAAATGGCTCGTTATATCTTCACCGAGCGCAAGGGAATTCATATTATCGACCTCGAGCAGACAGTAGATATGTTCAAGAGGGCGTACTTTATGGTTCGTGACAGGGTCGCTCAAGGGGATGAGATTATTTTTATTGGAACGAAGAGGCAAGTGCAAGCGACGATTGCCGATGAGGCAAGGCGTTGTGGAGCGCACTACGTCAATCGACGCTGGCTTGGTGGTACTCTGACCAACTTTGTTACGATTAAGCGGAGCATTGATCGCATGAAGAAACTGGAGAATATGGTTGAGGACGGCTCACTCGAACACTTCCCCAATAAAGAAGCGAGCCGCCTTCGTCGGGATCTCGCCAAACTGCAACGGAACCTCGATGGGCTTCGTCACCTGAAACAGACTCCCGACCTTCTCTACGTCATCGACCCCGATATTGAGGCGAACGCCATCCGTGAGGCGAACATCCTGAAGATCCCAGTTATTGCTATCGTGGACACAAATTGCGATCCCGATCCGATTGACTTCCCCATCCCTGGAAACGACGATGCCATCAAGGCTACAAAGCTGATCACCTCGCGCATCGCTGACGCCGTCCTGGAAGGGCGCGAGGGCAGGCAGGACCAGGTTGAGGAACCAGCGGTGGCCGAGGAGATAGAGGAGACGATCACTGAGAGCGAACAACCGGTTGAGGAAACTGCAGCAGAGAGCGTTCCAGATGCTGCTCCCGTGGAGTCTGTAACGACAGAGGTGGATGAGGAGAAACCCGAGCAAGAAGAAAACTGAGTAACGATGATGATAAAAAATGAGGATGTAAAGAAACTGCGCACCGCGACTGGAGTAGGAATCATGGACTGCAAGAACGCCCTCATCAAGGCAGAGGGCGATATGGAGAAAGCGAAGCAGATCCTTCGTGAAGAGGGACGAGAGCTCCTTGCCCATAAGGGGCGCGAGGCGACTGAGGGTCGTATCGAAGCCTACGTGCACCACAGCGGTAAGATAGGTGTCCTATTGGAGGTTGCTTGCAACACTGATTTTGCTGCCGACAGTGACGACTTCCTGCGGTTTACGCGTGAGCTAGCCATGCACATCGCCGCTGCCCGACCACGCTACATCTCACCCGAGGATGTTCCCGAAGCTGACCTTGAGACGGAGAAGGGAATTTACCGCAAGCAGGGCGAAAAAGAGGGGAAACCGCCTCAGATTCTGGAAAAGATTGTTGAGGGACGTCTGCAGAAATTCTACACTGAAGTGTGTCTCCTCAAGCAGCCGTTCGTCAAGGATTCCACTCACACGATCGAAGATCTATTGGCGGACCTGCGCTCAAAGACCGGCGAGAACATCTTCATCAAGCGCTTCGCGCGCTACGAAATCGGCGAAGAGGCCTAGATGAACATCCCTTCACGCCTCCTCCTCAAGCTGAGTGGCGAGGCGTTTAAGGGAGAGGAGGGGGCCTTCTCCCCCACATCCTTACACCGTATCGCCGAGGAGATCGCCTCGCTTGCAAACACCGAGCTTGGGATCGTGATCGGTGGGGGGAACATCATCCGTGGAGCAAAGAGCCCGTGGCTCGATCGGATTGAGGCTGACACCCTCGGGATGCTTGCCACCGTCTTAAACGGCCTTGCCCTCCGCTCTTACCTCGAAGGAATCGGCCGAGAGACGATCGTTCAATCGGCGATGTCGACCGAACTGACCGAGCCGGTCTCTCCGCGAAAGGCACGTCGTGCTATGGAGAACGGCCAGGTCGTGATCTTCGCCGGTGGAACGGGAAACCCTCTTGTGACAACTGATACCGCGGCCGCCCTCAGAGCAGTGGCGATCGAGGCAGATCTTCTTGCCAAGGGGTCGAATGTTGCGGGGGTGTTCACTGAGGATCCCGCTACTGGGAAAGAGCCTCGCCTATTGGAGGAGCTGAGCTTCGAGGAGTTCCTCGCCAGCCGCTACGAAGTGATGGACTTGATTGCGGTGGAGGTATGTCGAGAGAATGACCTTCCTATCGTAGTCTTTGATTTGGGGAAATCGGGGGCGCTAGCGGCACTCGCTGCCGGAGAGAGAGTGGGAACGCTCATCCATTAGAGGACGCGCGGAACCTCAAAGTAGTCATCGTGGCAATGGAGGGTGTTTTTTTTAAGCCTCCTGCTCTTAAACGTGTAACCACTTGAGCATCTCGCCGAAGCGCCTCTCCACCTCCGCCATGAGAGTGGGAGGGACTCCTTCGCTGTAAAGGACCCGCGTCTCCTTCCGTGCTTGGGTCATTATATCAAGGTCGCGTATCATGTCTACCGCGCGCAGACGGCTGAGGAAACCGTGCTGCTGTGTTCCCAGCAAGTCGCCCGGGCCGCGGATTAACAGGTCCTCCTCGGCGATGGAAAAGCCGTCGAGGTGAGTGGCAAAGGCTATGAGGCGCCTTTTCGACTCGTCGGTTCTTGCCTCCGTGATGGCGAAGCAGGTTGCGGGCTGTCCGGAGCGTCCGATGCGACCGCGCAACTGGTGGAGCTGCGACAGACCGAAGCGTTCGGCGTGCTCAATCACCATAAAGTCAGCGTCGAGGACGTCTATTCCTACCTCGATTACTGTGGTTGCCACCAGAAGACGGATCTCGCCCGCCCTGAAGGCCTCCATCACCCGATTCCTCTCCTCTCCAGGTAGCCGACCATGGATCAAGCCTACGCCGAAACACGAGAAGGCCGCAGAAAGCTCCTCGGTGACTTGTACCGCCGCCTTTAGGTCTAGTTTCTCCGATTCTTCGACGAGTGGAAGGACGATGTAACCTTTTCCTCCCTTTTCCAGGAGATGGCGAACCTCCGCGTAGACTTCAGGCCGACGGCTTTCCGCTATCCACACCGTGCGGATCTTCTTCTTTCCCAGCGGCATCTCCTCGATCAGAGAGACATCGAATTCCCCGTACAGGGTGAGAGCAATCGTGCGCGGGATTGGGGTAGCACTCATCACCAGAAGGTCAACCATCTCCCCTTTTTCCTCGATCAATGAGCGCTGCACAACGCCAAAGCGCTGCTGTTCGTCGATCACGACAAGCCCCAAAGCACGGAATGAAACATCCTCCTGGATGAGGGCATGCGTGCCGATGAGAAGGTCGATCTCTCCACCCGCCAACTGTTCTTTCACCTTGTCCTTTTCCTTCTCTTCGCTTGTGAGGAGGGCCATCCTTACCGGGAGGTCAGCGAGGAGCGCTCGGAACCGCAGGGCATGCTGCTCGGAAAGGATCTCGGTGGGGACCATGAACGCCACTTGGTAACCAGCCTCGATTGCATACAGCGAGGCGATAAGGGCGACTACCGTCTTTCCGGATCCGACGTCCCCCTGCAGCAGGCGCATCATCCGCGTGGACGCGCGCAGGTCGGTGAGAATCTCCCGTGCGACGCTACGCTGGGAGGAGGTGAGGGTGAAAGGAAGGTGAGCGAGGAACGAATCGACAAGCTTCCCGGAATCGGCGTGAGCTCTTCCCTTCCCGGTGCGTGCCGTCGCTGCCATGCCGAGCTGCAAGAGGAAGAGTTCCTCAAAGGCAAGACTGCGGCGGGCCCCTTCGAACGCCTCCGAGTCTACGGGAAAGTGAAGCGTGCGGACGGCGTCGCGCTTGGCGAGCAAGCCATGCTCATTCCGAATGTGGTCAGGGAGGACCTCGTAGAATGAGCCGCCGTAGGTCTCCAAGTTTCGAGCAATCAGGGTTCGTAAGAAGCGGTCGCTCGCCCCTTCCGTGGCCGGATAGATTGGAACGAGTCTCCCTATCTCCATCCCCTCTCCGGCTGGCTCCCACACGGGCGAACGCATCTGCAACTCACCGTAGTTCCGTTCCACCTTCCCGAAGAGGTCGATCTCATTCCCACGGTGGAGTTGATTGGCGAGCCAAGGCTGGTTGAACCATACGGCGTAGAGGAAGCCAGTTCCGTCTCCTAAAGCCGCCTTGACTACGTTCATCCGTTGGCTGATACGGATTTGATCAACGGCCATAATCTCGGCGCGCACGCAGACCTCTTCTCCTTGCTTCAGTCTTCCGATGCGCTCAAACCGCGAGCGGTCCTCAAGGCGACGAGGAAGATAGGTAAGGAGGTCCTCGATCGTGGCGATTCCTATTTTCTCTAACATCGCTGCGCGCTTGGCGCCGATGCCCTTTGCCTGACTCACCGGCCGGAGGAGATCCCTTGGATCGGACGCCTTTGATTTCAACTTCGCACCATCCGTTAAGTGCTTAAGGAGGCGTAGGACAGCACGCTGGCGATCGAAGCGGCCTTTCTGGCTATAGCCCACAACGAGCGGCAGGGCATCGGGAAGGTTGCACTGGATGAACTTCTCCAGTCCGCATGTGACCGCGTCATCGTTGTAGCCGTGCGCGCGTTCGAGCTTGAGAACCTTCTCAATCCGGATCGTCATATCCTCGTTCTCTTGTGGCATACCGAGGGTTACTATATAAT
>Ga0114919_10005364_pt1 | contig 10244 bp, 11 predicted proteins | sample BlataG_FD_88682 | JGI IMG/M metagenome (GOLD analysis project Ga0114919, IMG submission 88682) | Deep subsurface microbial communities from Black Sea to uncover new lineages of life (NeLLi) - Black_00105 metaG | ecosystem: Environmental > Aquatic > Marine > Oceanic > Sediment | place: Atlantic... | reverse complement strand
TTACTTATTGTGGAGGAGGGCAAACGAGAAAGTGGAAGGGGGAGAAGTAGGGCGGGGTGTAAAAAGCAAAAGGAGGGGGGGGAGGGGGGGGGATGACGGTGAGTTAGGGTTGAGAGAGAAACTTACTCGAGAGGCGTTTAGCTTGTTCCACTGAGATGGCTAGATTCTGAGTGAGATCGAGGACGTAGACTCACCATCTGCGTAGATACGGACTGGATTATCGGCTCTCTGTCCCTTGTTTGTAGGCTTTGGCTTGTAAGGATCAGTCTGAGACCCACTTGGTATGCTTTTACTAGCCTTGGTGGCCTTCTTCTTGTTTTTGTTTTCCTTCGACATGTCTGATCGATGATATCTTAATAAAAGAAGTGACTATCTCTCCCTAGCTTGGAAAATAATCGTGTTTGAAGATTATTTCTGTCTTTTCAAGCACAAAAAAGCACCAATCTCAAGTGTGTGACACTGCAAAGTCTAACAATAGTTCATATATTTCCAATTCTAATCGTATTCACTCCGAGGACCTTCTGTTTCGTTCAAAATTACGCCCTCTCTTTGGCTTCACCGCCGCCTTCCTACGTGCAGCAACCACCCTCTGCACTGTGCCAGCCTTCCACACTTCAGAGTGTGGAAGTGGATATATCTGCTGCTTTAAACCAACTTAGTCCAAACAGCAAGCTTAAAAGATCAGCAACGTCATAAAAAAGGATTGTCTCCAGACAAAATTGCTCCAAACTCCTCTTTAGAACAAGAAAATGCATATCCACATATGACGACACCAAGAAGGTAAGCACATGTGATACCAGTTGCTGCTACTACACCCTTAGGTTTACGCGGACCTGTGCTAACCCCTCCTTCATCGAACTATAAGCTGCATTCACCTGCACCTCACTGGGCAGTGCTCCACTCAAACTAAATGTATTCTGTAATATAAAAGGAGGAAAAGGAAACGGAGTTAGTTCCACCCAATATATACTTCTCCTTATGTCGTCAGATGTTCCCGACCAACCCGACCTGTGTAATCACTGCTGTCGTCATCACTCCCAACAATGCGCCAGCAAGGACATCTCCTACATAATGCTTTCCCATCATTGCTCTAGAAGAAGCAGTCACTAATGCCCATACTACTGCTGCTAGACATAACAATGTATGATTTCCATTGGACCAGAAAGCAGAGAGAAACAACGTGGCAAGCATGGCTGCCCTGGAAGAATGTCCAGATGGAAAGCTATACTGATCTACTGCAATGACTACCACCATATCCTTGTGTTTTGTGTTGTATACGGGTCGATTGCGTCTGACGAGGATTTTCAAGAGACCGACGAGGATGAGGTCTAAGAGGAGGGCTGCGAGGAGGACTGCCCAGGCATGTCGAGTGGAAAAGACGACGGGAGTGACGAGGGCGGAAATGGCGACGGTCAGCCAGAAAATGCCGTCTCCGAAGAATTCAAGTATTTTGTAGATGAATCTAGGAATGTTTTGACCTTTTCTGTAGACAGCATTGGATAATCGGGTGTCTATTCCCGACACAAAACCATGTTGGATCACATTTGCTCTAGTGGATCTCATATGATCGATAGCTATCGACAAAAAATAGGGAATAGGAGGTAAGAAAATCTGTTCATATACCGATGATAGAATGCGTGTTTGTGTTTGACAATGTTTTAATGACCGCAAATTCAATGTGAGACTTCAATGTGAGACGTTTAGTTCACTTTTAATGACAGAGCTGGGCTACTTGACAGGTGGAAAACCAATATTTGCGTCATTTAATTTAACAATCTACATTATTACCAGAACCAACGGTCTTTTATTGTCTATATCACGCGCAAACAGACCGATATCGTAGCAAAGCCTGACTATTGAATCTGCAACACTCTCTGTCTTACTTGTCAAAATGACTGATAAAATCCTCAGAATTGAGCACAGGTGAGTCAAGTTCATCTCTACTTCAATTTCATACTCTCAATGCAACACAATACATCCCAACAACGCCCACTCCATCCCACTCAATCATTCCCCGTCCCGCCCCTCTCCCACCTCCCTGAATCTTAATTGAATTTCCACCTCCTCCTCCTCCTCCTCCTCCATCACCACCTTCGTCTTCTTCCTCTCCTGGTATTAACCAACATCAACCTACAATCCACATCCTCTCTCAGTCGTCAATTCCAAGATGACTATCAAATAGGCGCAACCCTAGGTGCAGGCACTTACGGTACTGTCAAACTAGGCAGAAACAAGCACACATGTGCCCTCCATGCAGTCAAATGCATCGCCAAACCTGTCCTCACAGACCACAGAGCCATTGATGACCTCCGAAGAGAGGTCCAGATACTCAACCTTCTCTCCCCACATCACACCATTGCTGGCTACATAGATTCCTACGAAGACGCTTCACATGTATACATAGTGCTAGAACTATGCCAAGGTGGAGAACTCTTTGACAAAATCACCACAATGAAGCGTTTTTCTGAAGCGGATGCCTCCATATATTTCAAAAAGATGGCAGAACTCGTCCATCATTGCCACTCTTGTGGAGTAATGCATCGTGATTTGAAGCCAGAAAACTTCTTGCTCACCGACACCACTGATAAAGCCGAACTTAAAGCGTGTGATTTCGGTCTTGCTACGTACTTCAAACCCAACCAACGCTTCAATTCTTTAACTGGAAGTGCTTACTACATCTTTTCAGAAACTATCCGGCGTAGTTACACCAATTCTTGCGACATTTGGTCCCTCGGCGTCATTCTCTACATTCTCCTCAGTGGTAGGCCTCCTTTCTACGGGAAAACCGAAAAAGACATCTTCACCAGTATCTTAGCTGGAGCCATCCCCTTCTCCGCCGAACCCTGGCCCTCAGTTAGTGACGCCGCCAAAGATCTCATCCAAAAGATGCTCACCCTCGACCCGGCTGAAAGAATCAGCGTAGAAGCCATTCTAACGCATCCCTGGTTGCAGCAACAAGGAGTGGCGCCCTCTAGACCATTAGGGACACTTGTCTTGGACCGGCTGAGAAACTTCAGTGGGATGACCAGGTTGAAGAGAGCATATATAATTGCGGCAGCTACGCATCTGAATATCGAGAGTATCTATGGGTTGTTGGAGTTATTTAGGAGATTTGATTTGAATGGAGATGGGACTATTTCTCTGGAAGAGTTCAAGGCTGTGATTACTGCTAATAATAACAAGAAGGGGGGGAGTGTTAATGATGGTGATGGTGACTGTGATGGTAGAACAGATACAACAACAAGGCCTGCAACAACGACACCTGGTATCACTCCCCATGCTCCTCCTGCCCTCACAACCACCACCACTGCTACATCTCTAATAGCACAACAACTGGAAGAAGCACTCTTAGCAGTATCAGAAGAAGAAGACATCGAACGACTATGGAACCGAGTTGACGTCGATGCCACCGGTGCAGTCAACTATAAAGAATGGATTGCCGCCACTGTCAACATGAACCTCATTGAAAGAGAAGACATCCTCGCCCGATTATTCACTGAAATGGATACAGACCGTAGTGGTGGTCTCACAGCAGAGGAAATAAGAAGCCACATGGCCAGGTTGGGAAATGTATTTACTCTGGAAGAGATTGAAGAGGCCATACAGGCAGGCGATACAAATGGAGATGGGGTGATTGATTTTGATGAGTTTCTTGCTGCTTGGAAGAATGATGATGTCGGGGGAGTGGTACAGAGAGCTGCCAGTATGGCTAATGGTGATGTAAGGTATAGGAATGATGATATGGATATTCTGAAAGATGTTGATGTGTAGCACAGATTTGTAGCAGAGGTGAGAGAGAGAGAGAGAGAGAGAGAGAGAGAGAGAGAGAGAGAGAGAGACGAGGGAGAAAGAGAGAGAGAGAGGAGGGAGAGAGGCAGGTGGTATGTGAGAGAAACTTTTGTGTCTATACATATTTTGCAAATTATGAGAAACAAACTATTGCTAGTTAACAAACTTGTTCATCCTAAAGAAAAGGTCGGTTATCTCTATCAGAGGTAAAGCCAGGGTTGAAAGCCACTTTACTTCCAGTAGCAGACTCATAGGCACTCTTCCTCTCCCTGTCCATCTGTTGCTTGGCAGATTGTACTGGATTGCTTGGATTTATCTTTTCAACGTCTCCCTTTGACATTCTGATCGCTTCATCACTTGGTACATCATCTTGATCGGACTTTTTGTGTTTGTCCGTGTCTTTCAGGAGAGGGGCAATAGATTCGGGGGCTGCTCCTTTTAGGCCTTTGTCCTTCATGTCTCCTCCTTGTATTCCAGCGAGAGTATTGGCAATTCTCCCCGCCTCTCTTCCTGTGTTGGTGTTGGATGCCATGTTGGTTGCTATGTATGTGTAGATAGGTTGAGATATATTTGTACAATTAAAGCAGCAATAGCAGTAGTAGCAACAGTGAAGAGAAAGAAGTGGTTGGGGTGGGGTGGGGGAGCTGACTTGAAGCTAGAGAAATGGGCCTTTTGAATTATTATTTTTGCTTGTTATTTAGAAAGAAGTGAACCTTCTGAAAAGAAAAGAAAGAATATATCCTAAAATAGTTCCTACCACTATCCACCTCCCCATAGTCCCTTATAAGTCTAATGGTTCATAAAAACTATCCACTTCATCATGCCCATCAACCCCCAACAGACCTGTCAATGCCCCTATCCCTCTTCCCTTCCAACAATCAGACACCGAGGCTCTTATCGTCCTACACTTCAACACATCCCCTCCGTAGATTCTACCGCTACTACCATTGCTGTTGTTACCATGCTCCATTCCACAAAACTCTAAACACCCAATGGGAGCCCCCACTATCTCAGAGCAGTACTTTTCAAACAGTAATCCTGCTTGGATGGTGTCGGTTGGGGCCAGAAAGGCGGCTTTGCTGTTAGGACGGCCGATTATTGTGATGGTTATGAGCTTGAATTGGTGGGTGCTACTTTCCCACAAGTCCGGATGGATTTGATATGCTGATATTCTATCGTCACCCATACTGCTTCTATTGAATGTAGTGCTGCTAGGGTCTATGGGGACCAAGGCGTCTTTGTAAACATATACAGATTGAGGGCCTATTCTCAAGTAGATCCAATCTGGAAGAGTTGTATCATGAGCAAAGCAAATCAACTTGGTGTTGTGATTACTACTACTATTACTATTATTATTACTATTATTGTTGTTGTTGTTGTTGTTGTTGTTGTTGTTGTTGTTGTTGTTGTTGTTGTTGTTGTTGTTGTTGTTGTTGTTGTTGTTGCCAGCAGGAGATGTAGGGGCCTGCCTTGGTGATTTCCCGGCTGCTGGTTGTTCTTGCTTGGCATCTTTAGCAAGGGAATTGGACGCCCAGTTTTTAGCATCACCATGATGCTGTTGCTGAGCTACCAAAGCTCCAGAAAGACGGCGTTGCACTCCCACTGGGTGTTGATGTTCAATGTTGTTATTATTTTTAATAGGCAGTGGCTGTTTTTGGATTCCTTTGCTCTTGTTGGTGAGTTGCATAGCTGCCTCTTCTCCTACTGCAGCAGCAGCTTCTTCTTCGTCATCTTCATCTTCTATCACCACTACATTATCATCATCATCATCGCCTCGGGTTGATTTCCTTCTCTTGTTCTGCCTGTTAAGATTGTAGTCAATTGGTTGTCTGTTGGACAACCGACCACTGCAGCGACGATTTGACGACGGCTTGCCTTTTTGGCCAACATCATTATTATCACAACCAGTACTATTTTTCTCCACCATCTGAAGATCATCTACAGCAACATTTGATCTACGTTTAGATACACCACCACCACTACCATTTGGCTTCCTCGCTGCATCATCATCACAATCATCAGCTACAGGCACTATTGTCACCGCTCGTCTCAAAACCATATTATCAAAATCATCCATCATATCCTTCATACACTTTAAATGACCACTGTTATATTTTCTAGGAATAACATGCCCCACTTGCTGCAGTGCTTTTGAAAAGTCAAAGACAGCTGAGCTAATAGGGCGCAATTCAAATTTCACCACTGCTCTGTAGCCTTTAATGTCATAGTCTTTACCATTTTTTAACGTCACTCCAAGATTAGATGTTGGTGCTGCTGCAACTGTGAACAATGGTGATGGGATGCCAATCATTCTATATACTGTTGGGGAGACAGCTCCAGCAGTAGCTTGCTGCATGGAGGTGCCCAACATGACCAGCACTTCATCAGGCTTAAGAGACACATTCTGCCAGGTGCCAGTGGCGCTTTTTACTTGGATGCCAGACATGGGACGGCCCTCGGTGTCTACAGTTTCTGTTGCCCAGTAGAGAGTGACGAGACCTGGGTCTGTGGTGGGGAGGTGGGGGTCTGGCATCATGGTCAATGAAGGAGGTTGGTGTTGTTCTTCTTGATCATTATCATCAGATGCTGAAGATGCTGTGTCTGAATGGTAGTGCTGTCGAACCGTGAGGGTAGAAGAGCCTGTGGTGTTCCTGCTAAGAGGAATTTCATCCAGGATGGAGTCAAAGGTCTCTGGACGGAGGCGGAGGTGGGAGGAGGCAGCGAGGCGTCTGAGAACCAAGCGGGCCATATGATCCAGCTCAGCATAGCTATCTTTGACCTCGTGGATGGTGAAATTAGGACCGTTGGCTGAGAAGTGGACTTCATTGTAGTTGGAGGGGTTGCTGTGGTTGCGATTGCGGTTGTGGTAGAGCTGGAGACTGTCTGCGAGGGAGAGGCCTGCGAGGGAGGTGCACTGGTGGAGGGCGTTGGAGTCGATCCCGCTGATCACCACGGAACTGAACCGGGAGAAGGCTACACCGATGCATTCTTTCACTTCCTCGCAGCCATCATCAGCTACCAAGGCATTGCTGGCTAGTAAAAGTTTCTCATACGAGACACGAGGTATATTTCTCTCCATTTTTTTGAAAATTGGGTTGGCTTCCACGCAATTGGAAGGCCTCTAATATTGCTTCAGGGGTATATTATGACTACTTAAAAGCGTTGATAGATTGTATGATTCGATTTGATCAGTGATCAGTGGCACCTCCCATTTTCAAGAAATTCAAACCAGCACCGGAGCTCGGCAGGCAAAGTCGAAATAGGTGGAGAGAGGTGGCCTTCTGTGCTGTTGCAGAGTTGGAGAGAGATGGTGAGTTATCTGTACTTGTTTCCAGACGGTTTAAAGATAGTCCCTGACTGATTGTGATAAGTACATTCCATCCACTCCCAATCTTTATTGCAACACTCCGAAGAGAAGAATGTGTTAATTGTGTGACACAACGAGAGAGTCCAGCTTTGGTAGTGGTCAAGAATTCGACTTCCAGCGAATGTGCTGCATTGTCAAACCAATTTACAACATCATTGTATATGTATGTTGTGTGAAAACCTTGTAAAGGTTCATTTCGACGCCGTTGAGACAATGTATCACACAATTAATTATGGATTAAGACGCCTGTATTTATATCCCTCTTTATACCTATTTCTATCACCTCTTCACAACCTTCACTACACTTCGTAAGTCTATAAACGCAACCACACCACCATTTATCACCATTGAATCCATCCATTGCAACTCACACCGCCTCTCCTCTTTTTCTCTCACACAGAGCTCAGCAAGTCAAACCAGTCAATATCAACCCCTGGAATGAGATACCAGGAATAGGAGACATCACAAACCCTGACACCGAGGTTAGTCGTAGATGGTGGTTTTGGGTCGTCATAGGAGGCATCGCTGCTCTTTTCATTGTCTTCAGTTACTTTGCTTGGAGGGGCTTCCGCAACTGGAGACGGGTCAAGGCTTCTTCTTATGACGCAGGTGATAAGCAGAATGGCAGAGTACAAGTAGTAGATGCAGATGGACGTAGTAATAATAATAGCAGTAATAAATTGGCCGAAGTAGTGGTTGTTAGGTCGGGTGATCCTCCTCCTCCACCACTATTACCCAAGCATGGTAGAAAACCCAGTGAAGCCGCCTCAATAGCAAGTACAGTGAGCAGCCAGGGTTCTTATAGTAGAGAAGAGGTAGAAAGAAGAGCAGCAAGAGGGGCAACACATAGACATAGCAGGACAACGAGTAGTGACGTCACAGCGATGATGATGGAGGCTGGGGACATGGTGGGAGGGGGGAGGTCATTGTCTGCACCTCAGTTGTTGTTGGTGTCGTCATCAGGAAGGGTGGCGACTGTGCCTGAAGAGAGGGATTTATAGATGTATAGATAGATAGATAGATAGAAGTTGTAGACTTGGCTTTAATTTTTATATTGTTTTCCCCACCTCCAGTAAGTGTGAAGAAGAAAGAAATGTGTGAGGTTGTGGGTGCAAGACACTACCTTGGCTCGACTTCCACCCTCCCTGAAGTCACACAAGATCCCCGACTGGTGGGATAAGCCATTAAAACGGATGTGCAGGGAACTGAACATGGCATAATTGATTTATAAAGTTGTTTCATCCTTGGCAACTAGACTTAGCAGTAAACTACACGACTGATTCTGAGGTGGATTTTACCGATTTTGAGAGCTTTCATAAAAGTGCTAGCTTTTCAACTCTTGTCGTTCATCAAGTGATAGAATGGTAGCTCAAGGTAACGTTGGCCTAGCTTGGGGCCTCGTTGTCGGCGCTGGACTTGCAACAGCGGTGGGTAAGTTGATTTGAAAGAATGATGACCGAGTTTTTTCCCCTTTATTAGGTGGGCTTTCTCTGTGTACTCTACGTCCTTGTTATAATTAGCACGCCATACCATCCACGTTTTTCGCACCAACCCCGAAATTTCCAAATCCTCCTGGCAACCGACCTTCGCCGCCTTTCTAAACCACAACCCTCTCCCCAACCTTGTTCTTCCTTTCTCAGGTTCGGCCGTTGTCTTCTGTATCAACGTAGCCCAGCCTAGATTCCTGGCCGGATCACTAGGTTTCGCAGCAGGTGTCATGCTGTATGTCTCATTTGTAGAAATATTTGCCACCAAGTCATTTGAGGCATGGGAAGATGCTGGCTACTCTGCAGCCGAGGGCTACCGTTTCTCCACCATGCTCTTCTTTGCTGGCATGCTTTTAGTATTCCTTCTTGACAGATTAGTACACTTAGTAGCAGACTGTGCTAGCAAAAGAGGAAAGGCACTATGCAGTGCTAGTCGGGCCAATCTTCTCAACAATGAAGATGCTGAGGGCACAGGTGCTGCCGGTAGTAAGAATAACAATGATGATAATGATACAGCAACTGCTGGTCCTTCATCATCTTCTAGGGCCCCATCAGGAACCATGTCATCTGTACAAAGAAGGACAGAGATATTAATAGAAGACATGGAAGAAGGAGGCATCACGAAACATAATAGCAATTATAACAACTCTGGACTGAGTGAACGCGGCCTGGCATCTCTCACCGCCGTCAACGTCACAGACATAGAAACGTCATCCCAAGATAACGATAATGACAATGTACCAGACGTAGATTGCACAAAACCAGCCGAACAAGCAGTCTCACCAGGAAGAGAAGCACCCGCCGTCATTGAAATGATAAAAAACGACCCCCATTGCTTTGCCCTCCAAAAAATGGGCGTCTTAACCGCCGTTTCCATTGCCATCCACAACTTCCCCGAAGGCCTGGCCACCTTTGTAGCTGCCCTTGCAGATGTAAAACTAGGCATTGGAGTAGCAGTAGCCATCGCGGTTCATAATGTCCCAGAGGGCATCTGCGTGGCTGCCTATCTATTACGCCACTGGCAGCAGATGGAAGGGCTTCATGTGGGGCGCGCTGTCGGGTGTGTCTGAACCACTGGGTGGTTTGGTGGGCTATCTGGCTCTCTCTAGTGGCAGTGAGCTGGCGTTTGCTGTTGTGTTCCCTCTAGTAGGAGGTATGATGGTGTATATCAGCGTTAAGGAGCTGGTTCCGACTGCGTTGAGGTATGATCCAATTGATAAAGTGACGACGTGGATGGTGATAGCTGGGATGGTGGTGATGGCCTTGTCTCTGGTGTTATTTACTTTGTAGAGAAGATGAAGAGGGAGAGATGTGGTGAAAATAGTAGGAATGTGTATGTCTGTGAGACTACTCCCCCCTTTTTTTTGTTGTTTTGTTTCTGTACTGATTTGCTTGTATTGTCTATTATTAGTACTTGCTTACTTTTGGTATATATGTTTTGAGAAGATGGCTGTATTTGCTTATCAACTAGTTTCCTTTAAGAAGGAGGTCTGTCCTATCCTGTCGAGGGGGGGGGGGGGGGGACGGGGTTCCTGGGGTTTCGGGGGGTTTTGGGGTGGGGGCCGGCGTTGCTTTTTTTCCCCTGCTTTGGGTCTCCAGCG
>Ga0114919_10005363_pt1 | contig 10246 bp, 10 predicted proteins | sample BlataG_FD_88682 | JGI IMG/M metagenome (GOLD analysis project Ga0114919, IMG submission 88682) | Deep subsurface microbial communities from Black Sea to uncover new lineages of life (NeLLi) - Black_00105 metaG | ecosystem: Environmental > Aquatic > Marine > Oceanic > Sediment | place: Atlantic... | reverse complement strand
TTTAACCAGAATTGAGGTGATATTCCAAAAAACCGCTCTAAACGCAAGGCAGTATCATTGATCTTCAAACCATTAATTAAAAGCTAATCTTTCATCAACTGCTCCCTATAAGCATTAAGATTTTTTTTCTGATTTTCATCCAACTCAGGATACCTAAGATTTAGGTCCTGCAATGTGTCGATAATGACACTTGATACGACCAATCTTGTAAACCATTTTTTATCCGCCGGAGTGATATACCAAGGTGCATAGTCTGTGCTTGTTGCTGAAATCGCCTCTTCATAACATTTTTGATAATCATCCCAAGACTCTCTTTCTTTTAAGTCGGCTGCAGAAAATTTCCAATTTTTTGAGGGAGTATCCAACCTCCTCAAAAACCTCTTTTTTTGTTCATCCTTAGAGATATGTAAGAAAAATTTAATCGTAATTATTCCATTTTCGTAGAGATATTTTTCAAAATTTTTAATTTGGCTAAATCTTTTTTCCCAGATATCATTATCAATAAATTTTTCCGGTATTTTTTGACTCTTGATTAAATCATGAACTCTAACAACTAGGACGTCTTCGTAATGTGACCTATTATAAATTCCAATTCGCCCTCTTTCGGGAACAGTCTTGGCAACCCGCCATAAATAACCATGATCTAATTCCTCAGCGGATGGCTGCTTAAAACTAAACACCTGAGTCCCTTGTGGATTTACACCACTCATAACGTGTTTGATTGTGCTGTCCTTGCCTGCTGCATCCATTGCTTGAAAAATTATTAATAATCCATATCTATCATGTGCGTATAACCTATCCTGAAGTTCAGCCATTTTTTTTATATTCGCCTTCAGAAGCTTACCTGCATCCTTTTTTGATTCTATATCTCCGCTGTAATCTGTTTGGTAATCTGATAACTTTACTTTCTTTCTAGGGGAGACTTTAAATTTGGAAGTTTCCATCGATTGATTCCTTTTAATTATGAGCTATCTTGTAGGGTCATCATTGAAAGAATTTAAGATAAATAAAAAGAGAACTGGTACATTGAGAATATCCAAACTTTTCCCAAAATACAGATATCATTATTGATGGGTCTCAAGTCAAGCAAATCTTAATATTGATTGTTGTAAAATCATCTCCGTCAAACGACAACTAATGTGTTTATTGATATGAATACAGGGAAGGTTGTACCGGTAGATAAGGAGATTATTTCTTTATGGCCTGATCCTGGCAAATATTTTAATAAAGATAAATCATTATTCAGCAAATCCAGCGCATCAAAAGTTTTGATTGCTTTTCCATCTTTAGATTCGTATAAGACCTCGGCCGTGCCGTCAGCTGAATCATCAACCGCAATATATGTCATGCGCTCTTGAGAAAAGGAGGCTCGGATGATGTAGCGCGCCAGAGTTTCCAGGCCCTCTTCATTGCGCGGCCAGATGGTTTTGCCGCAATACACTTTGAACCCGTTGTGAATAAAATAATGATACTAAAAAAGCTCTCTTTGCTGGATTTTAAAAACAATCATACAATAGCAATGTTGAGCCTGTTTTTGGGGGCATTCCTGATCAGCTTCTCCGGAGTATGGGTCAAAATATGCCTTGTCAGCCCGGTATCTTCTGCTTTTTACAGGGTTTTCTTTGGTGGTATTATTTTATTGGTGCTTGCAATAGTCAATAAAGAATTAAAGTGGTATGGATTTCGTCATATTACATTGCTTTTTTTCTGTGCTCTTATGTTTGCTCTGGATCTGTTTTTTTATCATTCAACCATTGAATATATTGGTCCTGGACTTGGTACGATTATTCCAAACTTTCAAGTCATTATTCTAACTCTTGTTGGTATATTTTTTTTTAAAGAAAAGCTGCATATCTCATTTATATTTTCTATTCCTTTTGCTTTTGCAGGACTTTTTATGCTTGTTGGTATTAAATGGGACGCTCTGCCTGATTCGTATCAGCTTGGTGTTATGATGGGGCTTTTAACCGCATTTCTTTATGCCTCTTTTTTGCTTTCCTTAAGAAAACTTCAAGCAGGCATGGAAAAGTCTTCTTTTTTTTATGTGCTCATGCTTGTCTCTTTAGCAACAGCATTTTTCCTTGCAATTGAAATGGTCAGATCTGGTAACTCTTTTGAAATTCCAGGTATAAAAAGCTTTTTAGCTCTTGGCTCTCTGGGCCTGTTCAGTCAGGTTATCGGATGGATACTCATTGGCAATGCTTTACCTCAAGTCCGCGCCTCGTATTCAGGTCTAATACTACTTATCCAGCCGGCCCTTGCTTTTGTCTGGGATGTTCTGTTTTTTCAACGTCCAACAACCCTAATAAACTGGGCAGGGGTTCTGCTCGCATTATTAGCCATCTATATTGCAACAATCGGCAAGGGAAAAACCGGTTAACAAATAAACTCAACATCTATTTGAACCAGATCCTCAATGGGGGACGCAATGGGGGACGTTCATGCAGAGCGTTCACAATTCTAAATTGATGTCATCTATATCCGGTTTCTTTCCTGTTGATATCATTCGCGTCCCGCAACCCTTGTCTACGCGGCGAATCTTTGTTTCGGTTTTTCCGGCCCAACCACAGCGAGTATGCACCCAATAGGAGCAGTACATTCGCAGCGAACACTATCGGATTGTGCCAACCCACGCCATCGATCTTGAAATCGGAGAGGGGCCAAAGGAAAGGCGTAGGAAACAGTTCTATAGAATGAGTCGGAATGTCGATCAGTATGTGCAGCCCCCAGGCACCAACGACCCAAACCGATTTTCTGACGAACACCCAGATCAAGAAGAAGGCAAGAGTGAATACAACGAGGCTGTGCGTGAAGTTGTAGAAATTTTGTGCCCACAAGGGATAAGCGGTGATGTCCGGGTGCCCTTCACCCCAACCCGGCATGCCGCCTATATTAAGTACTAATAGCACAGCAAACAGGCCCTCGGTAAGCACGTCCGGAAGGAGCGAAATGCCGGTCGCTGTAAGAAAGATCTTCCTGGTGCGTCGCCCAAAGGCGATTCCACCCCACAGTGCATGAGATACGAAGTCCATACTGTTTCTCTCAACTAAAGTGAATAGATCCCCGCTCCGTCAGTGAGCGTTGAACGTAATTAATTTGCTTCACCGGGAAAGAATAGAAGCATCCTTCAAAGATCCAGCCATTTCTTAGCTTCTTCCTGGCTACGAAATACCATTACATTGTATTTATCCTTATCAAGTAATGCCTCATACATTCTTCCCAGGCCAAACACATAATCTTCCTTGCAAAAAACAGCTATACTGATTTTTTCATTTGTATCTGGCAACATCGTTCGCCGTCCTGCCATCTCATAAATGTCTTCACTGCTTAACTCCAGAATAGCATCAGAATAGTCGGCAAGAACACGATATCCTTTTTCTAAACCTAAGTTGGCAACAGCCGAGAAGTACGAAAAGATGTCATCTAGTTTAATTTCACCTTCGGCTTTTGAATAAATAACGTTTTCTTTTCTGTCATAATCAATAGAAATTGGCATGAACTTTTCCTTTTGATCATTAGATATTAATTCGCTGAAAAAGAATTTCAGCTAAGGTATTTTATTTTTTCGTGATTCCCAGAGGCTTTCCAGGAAGGCGAAAAACACACAAATCAGCCAAACCATGAAAGCAGTATAAATAATCTTTACAATCAGAATTATTTATACCCTATTTAGATCCCGAACCTCGAACCCTCTATCCTCAGCGTGTCTCTGATATTGTGCGTTGCATGCATACGCTGCTCTTATCGGAACGCCTATGTTTTGTTGAATTAAAAAATGAGAACGCTCCAAAACCCAATCAGATGAGGGTGAAGCCAAATCCTTAAGCAAATAATCCATTCCAAGATTTCTATAGGTCTCTATACCAAGCCGATGGTAAGGTAACAACTCTATCTCTTTAAGCTTTTTTATGGATTCACAAAATTTAACTGTTGCTGATAAATTTAAGTCAGAGTCATTAACGCCTGGAATAAGAGGAATTCGAATAATTATTTCTAGCGGATATTTGGATCTGTCAATTTTTTGGATATTGTCCAGGATAAGAGTGTTATTAACACCTGTCCATTTCTTATGGGATTTCTTATCCATCAGCTTGATATCAACATATAGTGTGCCTAGCCAAGGCAGAATTGTTTCTATACTCTTATAGTTCGCGTAAAGGCTGGTTTCAATTGCAGTATGAATGTCGATTTTTCTGCACTCCTGCAATACCCTTGCGACGAAATCGGATTGAAATAAGGGTTCGCCGCCACTGATGGTAACACCACCGTTTGAGTGAAAATAAAATATCTCGTCTTTTGTGATTTCCCGTACCGCTTCTTGAACAGACATATATTTGCCATACTTTTTATTAGCCCCATGGAGACATTTCTCTATACAGGTAAAGCAATCTCTGCATTTTGAGGAATCCGTATGTACTTTCTTAGTATCCTCTAATATAGTAAGGGCTCCCTGGGGACATGCGTCCACACACGTACCACACCCTATACAATTTTTGCTGACATATCCTTTTTCTGGTTCAAACCGCTGTGATTCCGGCGTTGAACACCATTGGCATCTAAGGGGGCATCCTTTGAGAAACAATACCGTTCGCAGCCCCTTACCATCATGGATAGATGTTCTTTCAACCCTAAGAACACAACCTCTGATTTTGGTTTTCCTATTCATTAAAAAGATTCCACAGAAATTGCATGTTGTACAGTACGTCCAATTATTTCATCCTGCACATCTTTTCCGAGTTCCACGAAATAAGCAGTATAGCCGGCAACTCTGACAAGCAATCCTTTGTGTTGCTCCGGATTTTGTTGCGCATCTATTAATTTTTCCCTGTCTACTACATTAAACTGGACATGATAAATTCCAAGACTGCAGAGGCTTTTCAATAGAGCCATGATCTGTGTTATTCCATTTTCATCCGATAACATGGCTGGTTCTATCTTCATATTCAATAGAGTACCTTGAACAAATCGATCGTGAGGAATATTGGCTATCGATTTCAGCACTGAGCTTGGACCATTTAAGTCTGTACCGCCACTTGGACTTATACCGTCTGCCAACGGTTTCCACGCTTTGCGGCCTGATGGAAGAGCTCCAACCTCTAACCCAAAGGGTGTATTTCCGGATACGGGAAGAATTCCCGGAGTCATGCGCCCGAATTTACTGGAATATCTTTCAATCTCGTCGGCAATAAATGTAAAAATGTCTGCTGCAATATCATCCACCATTGGATCATCGTTGCCATACTTTGGAGCTTTAAGACATAATTGCTGAATATTCTCGTGCCCTTCATAATTGTGGTTTATTGCTTCTATAAGCTCAGCCATGGTCGCTTGTTTTGTGTTAAAAACAATATGACGTACCGCCGCCATGCTGTTGATTAGATCGGCAACGCCTATTAAAATAATTCCGTTTCCGGTATTGTATTTCGCACCACCCCAGGCGTAGTCCATTGCTCTTTCTATACATTCCTTGAATGTAAGTGAAAGAACAGGACAAGGGCGTTTCATGCAAACTTCATCGATAACATGACTTCCTTTCACAGCAGCCCGAGTTAAATATTGAATTTGTTTTTTAACTGCTGTTAAAAAATCCTCGTATTCTTTGAATTTAACCGGGTTTCCAGTTCTTTCCGAAATATACTTGCCACTTTTCCTGTTTTTACCATCCAAAAGTGCAAATTCAACCACACTTCCAAGATTGATGTCCGCCAGAGCCGTATAGTGACGCAAACGTCCTTCCAGATTGGTTTCCACACAACCACACGGATTCCAATTTAAAGCCTCTTTAAATGGAATCCCTTTATTCATAAGCATTCTAATTCCAACATCGTCGTTATGGAAGGCGGGGAATCCTGTTCCAAGACTGATTAACTCAACTATTTTTCTTAAGAATAAGCTGCGGTTTTTAGCCAGGCTATATCGTACCGATAGTGAGGGCTGATAGAGCTGAACATCAATGGTAGCCTGTAGAATCATGTCAGAGAGATCGTTATCAGCATTTCTTCCGGTATCGTCCACACCGCCCACGCAACCGTTCTGAAACATGGGGTAACCCGCTGCATATTCTGCTGTAACAGCATCTTGAAAGAGACATGGCTCACTAAATTTAACCCAAAGACAATCCAGAAGCTCCTGGGCTTTGTCCTTCGTAATCCGCCCCTCCTCAATATCGGCTTTGTAATATGGCCAAAGATATTGGTCCATTCGCCCCGGATTATAGGCGGCTGCATTCTGTTCCATAAATATGCAAATTTGATAAAAATAAAATGCCTGCAACGCTTCCCGAAATGTTCGTGCCGGATTTTTGGGAACATGTTGGCAAATTTGAGCTATTTCCAAAAGTTCCTTTTTCCGATCTGAATCCTTTTCGATAGCAGCTAAGCGACAGGCTTCATCCGCATATCTTTCTGCTAAAGTTTTTATCCCATCTGCAACGATCAACAGGGATTTTAAATAGTAATCTTTTTCGTAATCTCCCGGAACTGTGATATCCAGCTTAGCTCTCCTTTTTTTAATCACTTTTTCAATTCCGATAATTCCACATTCAATAAGCCACTTGTATCCCGCAGTAGTCTCCCCGAATCCACGAACTGCCTTACGGTCGATATATACAACCCCGTTATCACGCAATTTACGTGTGTCATCAGGGATTTGAGCGAGCCACTCTTCATAAGTGGATTTTCCTTTCCAAAATGGATGAATGACTTCTTCAAAAATTTTCCGATCTTCGGATTTTAGATAAAATGGATCGTAACGACGTTCATTGATCGTGTCCAGTTCGTCGTTTAGTACGGACCAGCAAGTATCAGCGCATAGTATACCAGCACGGATTTTGCTTCCCGAACAACCGACAATGAGCTCATCTTCCCATATCTTAATCGTCTTTTCCAAACACTGTTTACGAAAAGCTTTTGCCTTCTGAACCACTTGTGGTTCTCCTTCTGACTCTATAAAAGCCTCAGTTAGAATTCTTGAATTTTCAAGATCCATCTCAGGGCGGGTTTCTAAAACCCTATCCTTCAGACGATTCACCCTCTCCAGGTATTTTGGTATGCGAGTTATTTGTGGCAATTTAAAATCTCCTTTCTAATATATTTATCATTCAAGTAACATAGCATAGATTTAAATCAATTCTTGTTTCATTACTTATTGTATAACCGGTCCGCCATAAGTAATGGACGGGTTAAACCTAAAAATGTTTTATTGGTTCGGAATACAGTATGCTTTTTATTCACTACTCACATAACGGGCGCGAGATGAGCGGAACCCTCGACTTGGGGGAAATGATGACAACAACTTATTGGCAGACTAAGAGTAAGTTTAAAAGTGTTTAAGTTCGCAGTGGCACCGGAAGCATCAATACGGACGTTACATGGCATGATGGAACCATATCATATATCAGATAAAATAGAAATTTATAATATTAGGGAAGTCCCGACCCCTTAAATCCTTGAAAATTGAATGCTTCAACTACTTGAGCTTTTCGACATTAAGCAACTGAATCTCTCCCTCTGGGCTGAGGGTAAGATTATTATCATTTTCTATTTTAATGTTGACCGCCAGTGCATATTTTTCAATAGTTATTACATCACCATCCTTCAGATACGAAATGGCAGTCCTGACTTTGTTGAGATATGAACCGTTGGTGCTTTTCAGGTCTTCAATTAAGTAGTTGCCCTGATTCTTAATAATCCGTGCATGTTGTCTGGAGACTGCAGGATTATTAATATGAATATCATTGCTTTTAAGCCTGCCGATAGTGATTTTATCTTTATCGGTTTCAAATGTTTTCAGCACTTTTTGGTTAAACTTCAGCAATATTTTGATCATCGATTACCTCTATGGCCATGAGCTTTGAAAAATGGTAATTTTTGCTGCTGAGAACGAACATTAAAGATTGATTCGTTGCGGAAGAATTTCAGCTAAGGTATTTTATTTTTTCGTGATTCCCAGAGGCTTTCCAGGAAGGCGAAAAACACACAAATCAGCCAAACCATGAAAGCAGTATAAATAATCTTTACAATCAGCTAAACGAGATTAGAGTTGACGGAGTCCCAGTTTATAAGATTCTTAATGAATGCATCAAGATAGTCACCACGTTTGTTTTGATAGTCAAGATAATAAGCATGCTCCCAGACATCCACAGTCAATAAAGGCTTCACTCCATGAGCTATCGGGGTATCAGCATTTGATGTTTTCATCATCTCCAGCTTGCCATTTTTCATTACCAGCCATGCCCAACCGCTACCGAACTGTGTGAGACCAGCATTCTTCAACTGTTCAATGAAGTTGGCATAACCTCCGAAATCGGCGTCGATCTTATTTGCGATGTTGCCTGTGGGTAATCCCCCACCATTAGGCTTCATGGATTTCCAGTAAAATGTATGATTCCAAACCTGAGCCGCGTTGTTGAAAATTCCAGCTTTGTCATCATCATTTACTGTCTTATTGATGATATCCTCTATCGTCTCACTGGCCAGATCAGTTCCCTCGATCAGATTGTTCAGGTTTGTAACATAAGCGTTGTGGTGTTTCCCGTGATGAAAATCCAAGGTTCTCGAGTTGATATGAGGTTCGAGAGCATCTTTTTCGTATGGTAGGCCGGGTAGTGTAATAGTCATGTTTTTCTCCTTTTATACTTTTTTTTAGAGCCGAAAATATTTATTGGATAGTTTTCTCGCCAAGTCATGAAAATCGTACTTAGCGAGAATTTCAGCTAAGGCATTTAATTTTTTCGTTCTTCCCAGAGGCTTCCCAGGAAAACAAAACGCACACAGATCAGCCAAATCATGAAAGCGGTATAAATAATCTTTATAATCAGTATAACGAACTTATAAAATAATGAATGTCTCTGACTCCAGTCCTTTTACAAAACAGCAGCAAAATAAGAATAGCAAGAAACCAAGTCGTTTGCAGTTTAATTCAGTATATTTTTTCCATATTTGAACCACCATCTTTTCCATTTTCTTGAATCCTTAGGAAAATCTTTACCTGTAATAGTTCTTAAAGCATCATAAGCGTTATCAGAATGATCACGTTTATCAAGAGCGGCAATTAAAAACGGAACAGATTTTATAGCACGCGAACCAAACTTCTCTAATGCCCAAATAGCCTTTCTCGTGGGCGTTTTGGACTTGTCATCTATCATCCGCGTAATATGAGGAATAGCCTCGGTCGCATCTGGAGCAAACCCGCCAGACGTAAACATCGACAAAGCACTATCGCGCAAATCATAATCGACACTATATAGCGCACGAATAATGTGGATCATAACTTCTTTAGTTGGCCCAATATCAGTTAGTCGCCTTGAAACCGTGTTCGGAAACATATTTTCCTCATCCAACAGGTAAACAAGTGCTGGAGGTCCCCACACTTTTTCAAAAAAGTCGACTACTGGCTTCAGCCAAAGTTTTTTAAAACGATAATGTTCAGGTTTTCTCATTTTTTTTAACCACTCTTTACTGGGGGCGATGTAATTTTTACTCGGTGGTTTGTAGACATTTACAGGAAAGATATACGGCTCACTATCATTAGACGAAAGAACTAGTTCTCCTTTAATTTCACCGCCCGTATAGAGTTTACCTCCCGGTATATAGAATGCACTATGAGCACGACCCGTAATTTTCACTGATAACCTTGTGGGATATTCCGAATTCGGAGGGTCGATCTTGATGCCTAACCTATTAAGTGTCCTCCTTATGGTGGCATCTATTGAGCGCGAATGATTACTTTTGAACTGGGGGAAGGAAACTAATGAAAACAATGAAAGACGGTCAATAACTGCTCCATTCCATATATTTACCGAAGGTATCTGATATTTAGGGAGCGACGGAGGTTTGGGGATTGTTAATGTCAGCGATTTTCGTGTTTCCTGTTTCCATATTCCCAAAATAACTCCTAATAATACAATTACGGCAAAAAACCAAAATATTCGTTCCCCACTTTTCATTGTATCTACTTTCTTTTTCCAAGAATTGAGCATTTTGTCGTTCCAAATCAAAGCAAAGAAATGTTATTAAGCAATTCCATTCTTTTTCCTAAGAGCTAACGGACGTGACTGATTAGCGAGAGTTCTATTTAGCTGTCATTAAGGTATTTTATTTTTTCGTGATTCCAGAGGCTTTCCAGGAAGGCAAAAAACAAACTGATCAGCCAAACCAGAAAACCAGTATAAATAATCTTTACAATCAGCTAAACGAGATTAGAGTTGACGGAGTCCCAGTTTATAAGATTCTTAATGAATGCATCA